>JADMIO010785073.1_pt1 | contig 21623 bp, 27 predicted proteins | sample 8958161 | NCBI WGS metagenome assembly JADMIO01 (sample SAMN16585339, study PRJNA669376) | soil metagenome | isolation source: Crop rotation soil | place: USA: Cullars Rotation, Alabama | collected 2011
AACGACTCCCTGATTCCGAAGCACCTCCGGTGTCATTCATTAATGAGGCAACAAGATAGAACAATTGGTCGTCGCACCTGGTGGCTTCAAACACTGCGGGCTACTTGGTTGGGGCGGCAACAAAAGCAACGGATTAACTTCGTAGATAAGAATCTGATTTTTATCTGCCGGCCCAACATTGTTTTTGAGACGACGCTACGCAATATTTTCTTCCAGTGGCTAAAATGAATACGCTTACAATTTGCGGGATTCCTATTTTAACGGAATGCGATGGGTGTAAATACCCAATTCACTGCTTTGGACGCGCAAATTGACTGTCTTGCGGAGAACATGGCGTGGCTAGTGCCGGATTACCGTGTATCCATTTACACATATGAGGTTTTCTTTGTTGAATTGGATTTGTATGCTTCTTTTTGGCGAGGCATAGATTTGCTTTATGGTTGCCTGCCTCATATTTTCCCATAGCTTGAATCATGAGTTTAATTCAGCCAAGGGGGTCGTAGCCAGCTCAACTCCGATCCTGCACAGCACTCCTGCTAGCTGGAACCGAAAACTCGGAAACTTTCCTCTAAAAAACTGTTGCGTTACCCCTTGTACCCCCGTATATTCCGCGCTCCGTTCTTCTGGACGGTTCGAGGCTTCCCTCGGAAAGTAAACAAAACCAGACCGTTACGGCTAAATCCGTGACGCAGAGCAATGAAAGCCAGACTCTACGATAAATACGTCAATGAGGTTGTGCCTGCGCTGAAAGACAAGCGCAAGTACAAGAACGTCCATCAAATACCAAGGATGGAAAAAATCGTCGTCAATATGGGTATTAGTGCCTCACTTGAAAAGAGTGCTATCGACGATGCCTCGAAGGATCTTACCTTAATCACTGGACGCAAGCCCGTTGTCAGTAAGTCCCGGCACAGCATTGCGAACTTTAAACTTCGCGAAGGCCAGCCAATTGGTTGCCGCGTGACTTTGCGCCGTGAAGCCATGTACGAATTTTTTGACCGGCTTGTTGCCGCTGCCCTCCCGCGAATTCGCGATTTTCGAGGTCTCTCGACTCGCTCGTTCGACGGCCGTGGGAACTACTCTCTCGGCGTCACCGACCAAACCATTTTCCCCGAGATTGAGCTGGACAAGATTAAACGCCAGCAGGGTATGGATATCACTATTGTTACGAGTGCCCCGACGAATGAAGAAGCACTCGAACTTTTGAAGCTGATGGGCATGCCCTTTGCCGAAAACCGCTAATAAACTCACGAACCAATTTCGCTTAAGTTATGGCTAAGACATCATGGATTGAACGCAACAGGAAGAAAGCTGAGGCTGTCAAAAAATATGCTGCGCTCCGCGCCGAGTTAAAGGCTAAGCGTGATTATGCGGGCTTGTCTAAACTCCCGCGCAATGCCAGCCCTACTCGTGTGGTTAACCGTTGTTCAATGAGTGGTCGGCGTCATGGTTACCTGCGTAAGTTTGGTTGTTCGCGGCTCACTTTTCGTGAGGCAGCCCTCAACGGTCTTATTCCTGGCGTTACGAAGGCCAGTTGGTAACAAGCAGATTAATCTATTAACAATTTAGCACTGTGAACGATCCCATTTCTGACATGCTCACCCGCATCCGCAATGCCAGCCAGGCGTTGCTGCCCACCGTTGATGTCCCTTACTCCAAAATGAAGGAGAGCATTGCCGGAATTCTTAAGCGGGAAGGATACGTCGCGGACGTCGCCATTGAAGGCAAGGGTGCTCGCACCATCAAATTGAAGCTCAAGTACCAAGGTAAGAAGGGAGTTATCGAAGGTCTTCGCCGGGTCAGCACCCCCGGATTGCGTCGTTACGTCGGCTCTACTGAGATTCCGCGCGTTCGCGGTGGTCTCGGTGTAGCTGTGGTTTCGACTTCCCAGGGCATCATGAGCGATACTCAGGCCCGGAAAAGTAACATTGGCGGAGAACTTGTCTGTTACGTGTGGTGATCCTCCTCTATAGTCCTATAGTTTTACTTATTTAGCAGCATATGTCGCGTATCGGAAAACAACCAATTGCCATTCCTCCTAAAGTTAAAGTTGAGGTCAAAGGCCAGCAGGTCTCCGTCGAAGGTCCCAAAGGCAAGCTCAACTGGGAACTCCCGCGCCGCACCAGCCTTAAAGTACATGACGGAAAGGTCGTGGTCAGCCGTCAGGGTGAAGATGCCCAGGCTAGGGCTCTTCATGGGCTCAGTCGTGCCTTAGTTAATAATATGGTGCGAGGAGTCAGCGAAGGCTTCATTAGGAAACTTGAGATCCAAGGGGTCGGATTTAAAGCCGCTGTCCAAGGTAAATCCGTGAACTTGAGCCTCGGTTACTCCCATCCAATCGTTTACTCTTTACCCGACCAAATCAAAGTAACGGTTGAAGAAAATACCAAGCTCACTATTGAAGGACCTGACCGCCAGGTTGTCGGGCAAGTCGCTTCTGAGATTCGCAGCTTTTACCCACCTGAACCATACAAGGGCAAGGGGGTGCGCTACAGTGACGAACGTGTCATCCGTAAGGAAGGCAAGACCGTCCAATAACATCATTTGTATTTTTGCGATGAGAACTGAACAGAAACATAAGCTGGCGCTTTTGCGACGCTACCGGATCCGCAATAAGATCAGTGGCACCAAGGAGCGGCCTCGTATGAGTGTCTGCTTTACGAACAAGAACATCCACGTCCAGTTTATCGATGACGGTTCCGGTGTTACCTTGGCCTCGACTTCGACCACCAGCAAGTCTATGCCGGACCGTGACAAGCTGGCAGCTAATGTCGCCAGTGCGAAAACGGTTGGTACTTTGGCTGCCCAGGCAGCGTTGGCAAAAGGCATCAAACAGGTCATTTTCGACCGCAACGGCGCTCGCTATCACGGCAAAGTCAAAACACTTGCCGATAGTGCTCGCGAAGCAGGTCTGCAGTTCTAACTTTAATGGAGAATATTTATTGTGGCTGAACCAACCAAATTAGAATCACCCGGTGATCAACGAAGCCATCAGCGCGGTGGCGGTGGAGGCCCGCGCGGTCGGCGCGGTAGACCCACTTCTGAATCTGAAATGAGCCTCGACGGCCAGGGTCACGAATTAGTGGAAAAAGTCGTTTTTATTAACCGGTCTGCTAAAGTCGTCAAAGGTGGGCGTCGCTTCAATTTTAGTGCGCTGGTCGTGGTTGGGGACAAACGGGGTAAAGTTGGAATTGGGCTGGGCAAGGCAGGTGAAGTTGCAGATGCTATTCGCAAGGGAGGTGAAGTTGCACGCAATCAAATGGTCGGTGTTTTGCTAAAGGATGCGACGATTCCACATGAGGTTTTCTCCCATTTTGGCGGAGCGAAAGTGCTTTTGCGCCCCGCTTCTCCCGGCACGGGCATTATTGCTGGAAAAACGGTTCGAGCAGTACTTGAGTCCGCTGGTGTCAAAGACATTCTGAGCAAGTCGCTCGGCTCGAGTAACGCTGCGAACGTGGTGAAAGCCACTCTCCAGGCGCTCCTTAGCCTGCGCTTGCGCGAAGACATTTACAAAGGGCGCGGCTTGCAAATTAGGAAAATCGAACCCATACGTCCTCCGGAAAGCCTTCCGGCAACCGCAGCGACTGGGGTATAGCAAAGCACACACGTTGTTTTGTTCGTATTTGATGCCTCTCATTAACTGATTTAACGAAGATATGCGTTTACATGATTTAAAACCTCGTCCTGGTGCCAAGCACCGTCGAAAGCGGCTCGGTCAGGGAGAATCCAGCGGACATGGAAAAACCAGCGGACGCGGTGGCAAAGGCCAGACCGCTCGTTCCGGCAGCTCCATTCGCATCGGTTTTGAGGGTGGACAGATGCCCCTCATCCGGCGTATTCCAAAGCGTGGCTTCAACAATGCTCGGCACACCACTCGGTTCACCCCTGTCAATCTTGAGTCCCTAAACCAATTCGAAGATGGCGCCCGTGTCGATCTGGCGACTTTACGGAAAGCTGGGCTCACCAATGGTCGCTTCGATGGCGTCAAAATTCTCGGTACCGGGGATTTAACTCGTAAACTTAATGTCTCTGCGCACTCGTTTAGCGCCTCGGCCAAATCTAAAATCGAAGCCAAAGGTGGAACCTGCGAACTGGTTAGCCTTCAGCGTCCCCAGGCTACCAAGACCTAGTCCTTGCTTGATGCGCTCAAACCCACCAGTTGACCTTTCAAAGTCTGAATTTGCTTTCGATTTGCAGATTTCGATCGTCGGACTCATCTAACCATGCTTGCCGCCCTTGCGAACACGTTCAGCAATTGCTTCAAAATCCCGGAGCTAAAATCCCGTATTTTGTTCACCCTAATGGTGCTCGCCATTTGCCGCCTGGAAGCCGTTATTCGTATTCCGGGGCTTGATGGCTCAGCTCTGACTGAATTCTTTCGCACCCATGCCGGCGATGGCGCATCCGTCTTGGGCATGTACAGCCTCTTTACGGGAGGTGCTCTAGAGCACTGTGCCATTGGTGCCTTAGGAATCATGCCTTATATCAGTGCTACCATCATTATCCAGTTGCTTACTGCGGTAATTCCGACGCTCAGCAAGTTGGCTCGTGAGGAGGGTGGTCGCACCAAAATCGTCCAGTATGGTCGATATTTGACGGTGTTGCTTTGCCTTGGCCAGGGCCTTGTGATGGCGATCGGTTGGGAGAATCCGGATCGAATATTTGGCCAGGGAATAGGGCGTCTTGTTCTTTATTCCGACTCCTGGATTTGGTGGTACCGTATCCAAACAACGCTCGTGCTGACTTCGGGTACGATGTTGCTCATGTGGCTAGGGGAACAAATCACCGAGCGTGGTATTGGAAACGGGGTCTCGCTCATCATTACCATTGGCATTCTTGCCCGGTTGCCGCAAGCCGTTGTAGCTCTTAAAGACATGTTCTACCCTGGCCGTGGAATTGAGCCCCAGTTTAACTTTGGTCATGCAGTTCTTTTGGTTGCTTTGCTGGCCATCGTCATTGCTGGTGTTATCGCCATTACCCAGGCCCAGAGGAAAGTCCCGGTTCAATATGCGCAACGCGCCGTTGGACGCAAAGTGTATCAGGGTGGCACCTCTTTCATGCCGCTACGTGTTAATTATGCTGGTGTGATGCCTATCATCTTTGCTCAGGCAATCCTGATGTTCCCGCAGAAAATCTTTCAGTTCCTGGGGGAGAGTTTCCGCGTAAAGTTCTTCAATGAGATCGCCCGCGCTCTTACTGAGGGTGCGGTTCTCTATATCACTTTGTACGCGCTTATGATTCTTTTCTTCTCCTACTTTTGGGTAGCGACTCAATTTAATGAATTGCAAATCGCAGACGACTTGAAGAAAAATGGTGGTTATATTCCCGGCGTACGCCCGGGCCAGGCTACGAGTGACTACCTTCATAATTCCATGAGTCGCATTACTCTCGCGGGAGCGGTTTTTCTGACGATCATCGCGGTTATTCCCATTATTTTGTATCGTGAACTCAGGATCCCCTATGCGGTCTCCACGTTCTTTGGCGGTACCAGTATGCTGATCATGGTGGGTGTTCTGCTCGATACCATGCGTCAGATGGAAACTCACTTGCTCATGCGCCATTATGACGGATTTTTGAAGAAGGGCCGACTGAAGGGTCGGTTCTGACGTGACGGCAGATGATCATTATCAAGAGTGAGCGGGATTTGGAATTGATGCGGCCCGCGGGTGCAGTGGCAGGTGTAGTTTTAAGTGAAGTTGCCGCTTTCATTCGTCCCGGCATAACCACCAAAGACGTAGATGAATTTGCGGCCTCGCGGATCAAGCACCATGGTGCAAAAAGCGCCTTTTTGGGCTATAAAGTGGGCAACCGGAAGTATCCTTGCCATATTTGCATTTCGGTTAATGAGCAAGTGGTACATGGTTTGGCCGGCTTGCGAGTGCTACAGTTTGGTGATATTGTAAGCCTCGATATTGGAGTCGTTTACAACGGCTTTATTGGTGACACTGCTCGGACGGTAGCTGTCGGTGGCTGTGGTCTGTTGGCGCAGAAGCTCATGGATGTTTCGGAAAAAGCGCTCCATGAGGGCATAGCTCAGGCTACCGTGGGCAATCGTGTTTCCGATATTTCACGCGCGGTTCAGACTTATGTTGAGGCTAATGGCTTTAGCGTCGTCCGAGAGTTTGTCGGGCATGGAGTCGGCAGAACCATGCACGAACCGCCACAGATTCCGAATTTTGTAGACGGCAAAAGGTCGGAAAAGCTGCGAGCGGGAATGACCATCGCTATAGAACCAATGGTTAATGCTGGTTTACCGGGTGTAAAAATTTTGAATGATGGCTGGACAGTGGTCACTCAAGATGGTTCATTGTCAGCCCATTTTGAGCATACGGTGCTGATTACATCGTCTGAACCGGAGATTTTGACATGGCCAGAGAAGATGCCTTCCGAGTTGAAGGTGTTATAATCAGCGCTCTGCCGAATCGGACATATCGAGTAGAATTGGCGAATGGTCATCGGCTCTTAGGATTCGTGGCGGGAAGGGCTCGTTTAACTCACCACCGGTTTGAACCGGGTGAAAAAGTTTGGCTGCAATTGTCGCCCTACGGCCTATCTGAGGGGCGTATAATAATGCAGGCAAAAGCAATTTAAAATAAATATGAAAGTTCGCGCATCAGTTAAGAAGCTTTGCGAAAATTGCAAAATCATTCGCCGCAAAGGCGTTATTCGCGTCATTTGCACCAACGCTCGCCACAAGCAACGTCAAGGGTAATGATTGCCGAAGTATTGATCCTGACCCGTTTAACTTTAAAATAAATTATGGCTCGTATTATCGGAGTAGAAGTTCCTCCCAACAAGCGTATCGATATTGCCCTGCGTTACATTTATGGCATCGGACCCAGTAATGCGGTCGACATTCTCGCAAAGGCTAAAATTGATCCCAGTATCCGCGCGAAAGACCTAACGGAACAGCAACTTTCTCAGATTGTTCATGCGATCCAGGATGGAAAATACGTAATAGAAGGCGATCTTCGCCGCGAAATCGGCATGAACTTGAAGCGTCTTCAAGGCATCAAATGTTACCGAGGTGTCCGTCACTTGCGCGGTCTGCCTGTTCGCGGTCAGCGGACACAAACGAATGCTCGTACCCGTAAAGGCCCGCGTAAGACCGTCGGAGTGGTCCGGAATCCGACGGCCAAGACTGGCATTCATTAACGAGTCCGTGCGCCCAAGCTTTAACTATTAACTAGCACTGCAAAATGGCTGACGAAATTAAAAAGAAAACCACTCCCAAAAAAGAGGCTAAAGCCGAGGGAGCTGCGGAAAAGTCCGCTAAACCTGCTGCTGAAGGGCAACCTGCCAAAGCATCGAAAAAAGCTGCTATTGCCCCGGATGGTGCAGGCACTGCTGCGCCCGTCGCTGAGAGCGCAAGACCAGCAGAAGGAACTCCTGTTGCCCTGGCTGCGGCTCCTACTGCGGCTGAACTGCTGGCTGACGATTTGGCTGGAAAGAAAATCGTTAAAGCAAAAGGGGCTAAGAACATTACCAATGGAATTGCGAACATATTGGCTACTTTTAACAACACACTGGTGAGTATCACAGACATGCAGGGGCACGTTATTGGGTGGTCCAGTGCAGGGAGAGTTGGGTTTAAAGGATCACGCAAAAGCACCGCTTATGCCGCGCAGCAAGTTGCTCAGGATGCCGCTCGCCAGGCCATGTCTCATGGCATGCGTGAAATCGAAGTGCGCGTCAAGGGACCAGGTTCTGGTCGTGAGTCCGCCATTCGCGCGCTTCAGGCAATTGGTCTCGAAATCACGACGATTAAAGACGTCACGCCTGTTCCGCATAACGGGTGCCGCCCGCGCAAAAAACGCCGCGTGTAAATTTTTAATGCTGAATTCCAAATCGTAATTTATGGCTCGTTACACAGGTCCTCGCGTTCGCATTAGTCGCCGCTTCGGCGTGCCCATTTTCGGCCCAACAAAATACCTCGAGCGTCGAAACTACGGTCCCGGCGTTCATGGTCCCAAGTCGCGCCGGAAGCACACGGACTACGGTCTTGGTCTCATCGAAAAGCAAAAGCTTCGTTATTATTATGGGCTCATGGAGCGTCAGTTCCGGGGCGTTTATGAGCGGGCACTCAAGCGGCGTGGTGTAACGGGCGAGCAGATGCTCCAAATCCTGGAAAGTCGCCTAGATAACGTGTGCTATCATCTGGGATTCGCCAATACCCGCGCTGCTGCCCGGCAATTGGTGTCCCACGGGCATGTGAAGGTTAATGGCCGCAAGGTTAATATCCCTTCTTACGGTCTTAAGGTGAACGACATCATTGAAGTTAAGGAATCAAATGCTGCGCGTCAGTTAGCCTCCAAAAACCTGGAAATCGCTTCCAGCCGAGCTGTTCCTGATTGGCTCTCGCTGAACAAAGAAGCCCTTAAAGGCGTGGTTATGCGCATTCCGTCTCGCGACGAAATCCAACCAATTGCCAATGAGCAGGCTGTTGTCGAATTTTATTCCCGCTAAACCATAAACCCGGAGAAAGGGTGTCAGCGAGATGTGGGCATGATTAATATCAGTCCAACACTCGAGCATCTTATCGCTCCAAAAAATACAATTATACGGGCGTCTTCCGGCTTGCGGGAATAAAGTTCCGGAATCGCCAGATTAAAATTGTTGAAAGGAAAGTATGCCAGTACGTCTAGGACGTTTTGAAATGCCTAAGCGGTTGACAAAAGATGAAGCCGCCGCGACCGAAACTTACGCTAAGTTTATTGCTGAACCGTTTGAAACCGGATACGGTCATACGGTTGGTAACTCACTCCGTCGCGTGCTCCTCTCCTCCCTGGAGGGTGCCGCAATTACCTCCATCAAGGTGGACGGAGCAATGCACGAATTTGCCACAATTGACGGTGTCGTTGAAGATGTGACCGACATCGTCTTGAATCTTAAAAAAATACTCCTTAAGGCGCATACTCGCGAAGCGCAGACCTTGCTGCTGTCGGCGAACAAAGAGGGGGAAGTCACAGCCGCCGATATTCAACTCAACCAGAATGTCGAATTGGTTAATCCCAATCAGCACATTTGCACGCTCGATAAAAAGCGGAAGTTCGAGATGGAGTTAGAAGTTAAAGTGGGCCGCGGCTTTTTGCCTGGCGACGAAAACAAGAAGCCTAACCAGGCAATTGGCGTAATAGCGATTGATTCGCTATTCTCGCCCGTTACCCGTGTTCGCTATGCAGTCGAAAATGCCCGTGTTGGTCAGCGCACAGACTATGACCGCTTAATTCTGGAAGTTTGGACAGATGGACGTATTTCGCCTGACGACGCCTTGACTCAGGCTTCTGCCATTCTGCAGCATCATCTTGATGTTTTCGTTGGCTATGACAAAAACGCGGTGGAGTTCGAAGAGGTAGTTGACAAACAGGACGAAGAGAAGACAAAGCTAAAGAAGCTCCTCAATATGAGCGTAAATGAGATCGAGCTGAGTGTTCGGGCAGCCAATTGTCTAAACAACGCAAATATTACCACCGTAGGCCAGCTCGCGATGAAATCTGAGCAGGAAATGCTCAAGTACCGCAACTTTGGCAAGAAGTCACTCAACGAAATTAAAGATAAGCTCTCCGCCCTCGGTTTGACCCTCGGTATGTCATTCGAGCCTGATCTGCTCGAAGCGCCGAAGGAGGACACGGGCGCAACTGCGCTCACTCGCTAACAGAATTTATGCGCCACCTCAAACGCACTGCCAAGCTGGGCCGCACTGGTGAACATCGCAATGCGATGCTCTCCAACCTGGTCTGCAGCCTTATTATTCACAAACGCGTCACTACTACCCTGGCCAAGGCAAAAGCGGCCCGTTCTGTCGCGGAGAAAATGGTTACTCTCGGTAAGGGGGGCACTATTCATCATCGCCGACTTGCCGTTGCTCGCCTCCATCAGGAGGATGTCGTCAAAGTTCTATTCAATGAGATCGCCCCGGCTCAAAAAGAGAGGCGTGGTGGTTACACTCGTATCGTCAAGCTGAACCAACGACAGGGGGACGCTTCCCAGCGTGCCATTTTGGAATGGGTCGACTTGCCGATGCTTTCCGAAACGCCAACGGATGAAGCTCCGGCGAAGGAAACCAAAGCTGAAGAAAAGTCCGCTGAGGTTGCCAAGTAAGCCACACTCAAACTTAAGAACAAAGCCCGTTCTTCCAAAGAACGGGCTTTTTCATTGTTGGTAGGTTTATGAGAAATGCTGGCCGATTCGGAATTCGTGCTTGGCCCTGCCTTTATATCGGTGTAATCACAGTTACATAGCATGAAAAGTGATGCGGCCAATATCGAGGCTCGGCTTTCCTCTGGAGCTAAAGGCGAGGGACCATGGTGGCGGCAGTTGAGCCGTTATCATTGGTTTGTATTCCTGGTCGCATCACTCGCGTGGCTTTTTGATTGTCTCGACCAGCAGCTGTTTATCCTCGCTCGCAATTCCGCTATTGTGGCGCTGTCCCCGCCCGGGCTGGATGCGGCAATGATCAGGAAAGCGGGAGGCAATGCAACGGCCATTTTTGTTGCTGGTTGGGCGATGGGCGGCCTTATTTTTGGGGCGGTAGGCGACCGCATTGGTCGAGCCAAAACGTTGACGCTTACCGTGCTCTTGTATTCCGTTTTCACGGGGTTGTCCGCCTTTGCAAACAGTGTCTCGCTCTTCGAGCTGTTCCGTTTCCTCACGGGTTTGGGGGTGGGCGGCGTGTTCGGATTATCGGTGGCGCTTGTTGCCGATTCACTGCCCGACAGTGCCCGTCCACACGCGCTCGGCTTGCTTCAGGCATTATCCGCGGTGGGGAATATCACGGCTGGATCAATTGGAGTATTGGTGGGATGGCTTGAGACATTCAGGATCACTCCTGGCAGTGCGTGGCGTTGGATGTTTCTGATCGGGGCTCTGCCCGCTTTTCTTTGCGTTTTCATTCAGATGCGGCTGCAGGAACCGGAAAAATGGAAGAAAGCGCGCGAAGCAGGCAAATCTACGAACGTCAAGTTTGGTTCCTATGTTGCCTTGCTGGGCGATGTGCGCTGGCGCTCCCGCGCTCTCATAGGCATGGTGATGTGCATCTCAGGCGTTATCGGCTTGTGGGGTATCGGTTTCTTCAGCCCGGAATTAATCAGCGATGTTATTGGGCGAGCATTAAGAGCGGAGCATGTCGCTGTTGAAAAACAAGCTGGCTATCGCACCATGTGGATGGGATTGAACTTGATCATTCAAAATGTCGGCGCCTTTGCCGGCATGTTGACTTTCACTAGACTTGCGAGTCGATACGGCCGCAAGCCAGTCTTCGCAATTGCATATGTTTGCGCAATGCTCAGTACGATCGCGGTTTTTCAATTTCTTAATCAGCGGTCGGATATTTTTTGGATGATTCCTATCATGGGGTTTTTCCAGCTCTCGTTGTTCGCTGGTTTTGCCATTTACTTGCCCGAGTTGTTCCCGGTGAGCCTGCGAAGCACGGGCACTAGTTTTTGTTATAATGTGGGGCGATTCATTGCCGCTGCTGGGCCATTGTTCATGGGAAATCTCACGGCCTGGCTTGCCGCCGGTGCAAGCTCGCCTGAGCAGAAATTGCAGGCATTTCGGAATGCCTGTGGCTGGATGAGTGCCATCTTTCTCCTTGGATTGCTGGTGCTGCCATTCGCGCCGGAGACCAAAGGGAAGCCTTTGCCCGAGGATCAATGAAACGAAATCAAGAAATAGTTCGTTGTGCCTGGCCAAAAACCGACCTCGATATTGTGTACCACGATACCGAATGGGGCGTGCCGATTCATGACGATCGTCTACTTTTTGAGTACCTGATCCTGGAAGGCGCCCAAGCGGGCCTGAGTTGGTCCACGATCTTGAAAAAGCGCGATAATTACCGTCAGGCATTCGATAATTTTGATGCCCACAGGCTTGCCAAATATGATCAAAGAAAGATCCAGAAACTCCTGGCTAATAGCGGGATTGTCCGTAACCGGCTTAAAGTTTCCGCCACTATTCAAAATGCGGCCGCATTTTTGGAGGTCCAAAGGGAATTTGGCGGTTTTAACTCCTACATATGGGGTTTTGTCGGCGGGCGGCCGCTCCGTAACCGGCACAAATCTTTCAGCGAGGTTGTTGCGAGCAGCCCGGAATCTAACGCTATGAGTAAGGATCTGCTGAAACGAGGATTTAAGTTTGTGGGCCCCACGATTTGTTACGCCTTCATGCAAGCTGTCGGCATGGTTAACGACCATACGACCGACTGCTTTCGCCACGCACAAATCAATAAACTTTAGTGTCCTGTTAAATCCAAGCAGATCAGCTTGTCTTCACTTCGCAGATAGAGTCTTTTCTTGGATAGAATCGGCGCGGTCCAACAGGGATAATGCAAACCGTTTACCTGGAACCGCGATACCTCCAGGGCTTCCTGCGGACTAACATTGAACAAACCTAGCAATCCGCCCTCACCTAAGGCAATTAAACGGCCATCTGCAAGTATCGCTGACCCGCGACCATAGACTCCAGGAGTGGGTGTGCTGTGGGGAACCCAACTCTCATTCCGATCCCACGTCACTTTCCCGCTTTTAAGTTCCACGCAGCGAAAGTGCGCGTCCGGTTCGTTTCGCCCACTAAAGGCATAGAGGTGACCATCATGATAAATCGGTGTCGTCCAATGCACCTCTAATGCCGTGCTGCGCCAGACAGGTTCCACGCTTTTACCATCCGGTTTGACTCGTAATACGACTGAACCGATTCTGTAGTAGGCGGCGGAAAGTAGAATCAAGTCATCGACAACTACCGGGTTCATCGCATTTACGGAATCGTTAACGGGGGAACGGAACCAAAAGCTGAAGTTCACCACTCCGTTCGTTGGATTGAGCGAGACTAATCCCTGACGCATCACGCACAAAACATGGCGTTGCCCATGAATCGTAGCTGCAACCGGAGAGGCATAGCTGGCCTGCTTATCCCAGGTTTGCCACTTTACAATCCGTTCCCCAGGCCAACCGATCATGGGCTGTCCTTCCCAATTCTTTGCGCCAACACTTTCCCATAGTGTTTTACCGGTTTTCGGGTCCAGCGCAACCATCCCTGAATTCGTTTGGCCGCCAACCATGACTACCAAACGCTCTCCTTCCAAAATAGGCGTGCTACCTACGCCGAAAAATGCGGGCGGCACTTCCCATTCCGTTTGCGTGTCACGTTGCCAAACCAGTTTTCCGGTTTTGAAGTCAAGGCACACTAGCTTCCCCTCGGCGCCAAAGGTAAAACAACGGTCGGCTGACAACAGGGGGGTACAGCGAGGGCCGTTGTTATATCCATAGGGATCTATAAATCGGCTCTGGTATGCGTACCGCCAAACCGTCTTACCCGTTGCAGCCCCGATGCCTTCAACTATCTCCTCGTCGCCAACCCTATGATGCAGGACCAAAAGGTCTCCACGTATGGAAGGGGCAGAATAGCCCGTGCCGGTGTTCTTCTCCCAGATTGTTGGCAATCCATTTGTTGGCCAAACCTTGAGCAAATCAGTTTCGGCTGAAGTGCCATCGGCGCGCAATCCCAGGAACTGAGGCCAGTCAGTTCCGGCGCTTTCACTTGCCACCAAATTTAGAGATATGAGAGAGGAAGCCAGGGCAAAGATGCGCAGCAGACCAACGCACAACGGCGGGCACAGACCCAGAAGTCTAATGGAAGCAACGGTGCGGAAACCAGTTGTCACAATCGCAAGAATATTCTTTTTCGATACAAGAAATGCACAAACCAAAAGGCCAACAGCAAGCCTACGATCGCTATCACCATATCTCCGAATCCCTTGGCAATCTGTTTATCAAAGAATAGTTTTATGTCACCGCCCGCAAAGCGTGCGGCCAACTTCGCAAAGCCGCCAATGATATTCCGAGTGAGATAAATGGTGATGGAATTCATTCCCATCCACACGAACGGTTGACACCACGACTGTTTTTGCCACACATCAATCACCTGGCAAAAGACCCCTAAGATTACGGCGCTATAGCCACCCGCTACCAGGACATAGGAGGAGGTCCAGATCTTTTTAATGACGGGGAATTGAAGGTTCCAGAGCCAGCCAATAAGGGCGGCGGCCATACCTGACCCAAGTAAGTAAAGGACTTTGCGTTGGGCAGGAATATCACTATTACGGAGCAGAAATCCCGCGAAAACTCCCAGCAGGCATGTGGCAACTGCTGGAATAGTGCTCAAAAACCCCTCGGGATCGAAAAAGGTATCCCACTTCTTACCCGGCAGATACTGGAAATCCGTATGATCGGCCAGGTTGTAGCCTTTTTCATATGTGGCAGTGACCCAGTTGGTCGTTGAATAAAAAAGTTTCTGTACTCCCGCCCACGCCGGGCTGTTTTTGATGGTAGAAGGGTTGATCGAAGCTTTATTAGCAAAATAAGCTGCCGTTTGCATGTCTCCGGCTTGCTCTGCGAGCCTGGAGAGGCTGGGAGCGGTGAGACGAATATCGCGGAAAGGCACAAAGGTCATGAGCGCCCAGTAAAACAACAACAGGCCGGCACAAATGGCGACAAGGGCTCGCGGCTTGAAAAAGCAAAACAGTAGCCCGGCAAAAAAGTAAGCCAAGGCGATACGATTTAGCACACCCATGAGGCGAATATCCGGCCATGGGCTTGTGAATCCGCCAGAGTACAGGATGCCTACTACAAACAATAGGATGCTGCGCCGGAAAACGCGCTTCAGCGCCTCTCGTCTTCCCACCCGTTCGAGAGACTTCGTAAGGGAGAAGACGAGGGACACACCTACCAGAAACACGAAAAGTGGAAAAATAAGATCGTAAAAGTGAAAGCCATCCCAATCGGCGTGTTCCAACTGTTCGGCCAAGAAGGAGCCCGTTTTGGTATGAGTCATCCGGTTTAGCGCCACCACTAATGAATCAGCTCCGATAATCCAGAACATGTCGAACCCTCGCAAAGCATCGACCGACATTAAACGTTGGCTGCCGACAGGAGTTTCAAAGGATTTTGCCGCCAAGGGTTGGGTTGCTGACTGTGTGCTCATGCGGGACGGTCTTCAACCAAACTAATCTTAAACTAGCTCTAAATTCAACCTTAAACCCGGGCAACAGCTCACACTCATCGAGCTGGCTTTCCGTAGGCCGTTTCTGGGGCGGACCGGGTTAAATCAAGACAGACGAGCTTGTCTTTACTGCGCGCGAAAAAGAGTCCGCCAGCGAGGGCAGGGTAGGCACGGACTTGGTTGGGAAGCGCTTGAATGCGTGCTTGAGCTTTGAACCCTATGGGCGAGGCAGCAGCGCGGATGAGTTCCCCTCGCTCCGTGAGAAGGAGCAATTCGTCTCCTGCTAATGTCACGGTAGCAGCACCACATTCCGTTGTTTGCCACTGGACCTTTCCCGTTTTAAGCGCCACGCATCGCAGGGAAGGGGGTTCATAACCAGGATCCGTTCGGCCGTGAATTCCGTAAAGGAATCCCTGATGGTAAACACTGTTGGCGTAATGGTTGGAGAGCACATCGTTCTCGGCCCAGACTTTTTGCAGCCCCTCCTTTTTGAGATTAAGCAAAACCGCACCGGTGTCATAGCTGGCGGAAAGGAATATGAGATCATCGATGACGAGTGGCGTAGCGGCGGTGACCGAGCTCCGGATCGGCGGGCAGAACGGAAATTCCTGTTCGATCTTTCCAGTGCCCGGATTCGCCAGGACCAACCGAGAACGTGTCAAAGTCACTAGGTAGCGCTGGCCCTGGATGGTAGCCACTGTGGGGGAGGAATAGCTCGCCTCGTCGTCTGTCGCTTTCCATAAAACTTTCCCGCTTTCTCCCCCAAACGCCACAATTCCCGAGCCATCCTGTCCACCGACATTGAGGAGAACGGCTTGCCCTTCGACCAGCGGGGAGCATGCGATGCCGAAGAAGCCCTTTTTGGCAAAGAATGTTCGCTTCGTGTCCACACCCCAAAGCTTTTTTCCAGTGTTCAGATCGATGCAAGTTAAAGCTCCTTCTGCTCCATAGGTGTAGACTTTGCCATTGGCAACGGCAGGCGTTGATCGCGGGCCTTCGTCGAATCCGAAGTCATCGCGGTAGCTCGTGGGATAGGCAAACGTCCAGTCCGGCTTCCCGGACCTTGCCTCCAGACATTCGACGGTTTCCTGGTTGTTCAGCCTATGGAATAAGACAACCTTTCCGTTTGCAACAGCCGGACCACTGAAACCCGCGCCTACTTTCCGGTCCCATAAGCCAGGTGGGCCATCCTTTGGCCAAGTTTTGGCTAGTTCGGTGCCGGAGTAAATTCCGTTGCGTGTTGGGCCCAAAAACTGAGGCCAATCTACCGCGTGTATGCGCAACGCGAACAGGAGGAGAGCACAGATGGCCCACTCCACTCGGTTGATCGGATTAGAGATCATCCAAGCCACAACATCACCAATGTTCCAAGCACCAGCAAGCCAATTACCCACCAGAACCAATGAAGGCCGCGCGGCACCGGGCCTTCTTTCTCAAATTCCCGCTTCACGAAGTCGTCGTAGTCAAAGTTCTCGTCCGGCAGGTCTAATCCACCGACATGTGCCTCTTCAGACCAACCTGTTTCTTCATCAGATCCGCATTCGGGGCATGCTTTTGCCTTGGGAGGCACCTCGGCGCCGCAGTTTGGACAGACTTCGGGGGTCATTGAGTGCCCGCGTATTCCTCGTCAATTTTCAGATCTACTCCCATGAGCACATAATCGTGAGTAATCGCTTGCATGTCTTTTACGTAACTTTCCAGCCGGAGCAAATTGCTAAAGCCCATCATGGCAAACATTTTGATGGCCGCTTCCTGCTCGCCAATAAATTCCGCTTCGACCTTTTCCAGCCCCAAATCGCGAGCCAGGCTCACGATTTCGGACACCAAAGCGCGGGCGAGTCCGCGACCGCGGTGCTGAGGAAGCACGAGCACACTCACTCGGCCGATGTGCCGCTTCCAACCTCCCTGTTGCTGATGGAGGGTAGCAACGCCGACGATTGTTCCGTCAGTGATCGCCAGCAAAGGAAGGTTTCTGTGCAGGTCAATGTTTTGGCACCAATCGTGAATGACGGAGGCATCGGTCACTCGATGTTTGATAAACATGCGCTCCGGTTCAGGCACCTGGAGGAAGAAAGCATGAAGGCTGTTCTCATCGTCCTTGCGGAGGAGCCGCAGTCGGCTCTTCGACCCGTCTTTAAGTTTGATTTCTCTAGGGTACTTCTGGAGTTCAAAGGCGAATGACATAGGGTATCCTGGTTGAGAGGAGAGTGTAGCGCAGCTCGCCGAAACAGCGCAATAGGGATCGAAACTTCTGAAATTTGCGCAAAGCAACCAGAACGTTGGAAACTAATTAGAGGTTTTCAGTAAACCGATGGATTAGTAGACACGGGAAGGTTCGCCGGCTATGCCGCATTCCTGATCCAGAAATTGTTCATCGATCGCCGCGGGATCGAGACTCCAGCGGGCGGCCAACAATGGAACTTTATCGACGTTGCTCAGAACACCTTCCGATTGTCCAAAGCCGACGCGGTCAAACGGATCTGCGTATTCAAAACATACCAGGTCGAGATCGATCTCGGCGGAGGTTTTTGAGCCTTGTTGCCAAACGGTTTTGCCGGCCCAGGCGTAAGCTCGAACGATGCGCCCCCGTTCCGCTCGCACCCACGCATGATGGTGAAGAATCCGGCTGAGGCTAAAGAGTTGAACGTGGCCAAGCTTTCTACTCAGGGTGGAAACGAAACGGAAACACGCATCCACATCCTCACTGGGATCGGGCAAGCCGGAGCCGAGCACCAGGATCCAACCTCTAACAGGGGGCGCAATAAACAGCTTTTCTTCACCGGCTAAACCATCGAACCAGGAACAAGGCTTTGGATTGTGCAACTTGAGCGCCGATTGGACTGCTATCAAACTGCGCCCTTTGATGGCCATCCAACAGGTTGGTCGGCGCAAGTAGGATTTGCGGGCGGATTGGTAAATGGCCTCGGAATTGTTGTGAATAGGAATGGAAACAGGCCCCCCAAAGCGGTGCGCCTGAGCACGTCGAATTACAAATATCACCATCGCGGTACCAGTGCTCAGTGCCAAGCTGAAGAGCAGCAGCAGCAGGACTGGCATGACATCCACGGTATTCACCCTGTTTGCAATCTACGCATCAGCTTTATACGTTCAATTGGGAATTTCCCCAATGCGATCCTGCATAGGGGAGAGGGGGTGGATTGCCCAGAACTCAAACCCTTCGAGTGCCGACCTTTCCAGTCCGATCCAAGAAAGGAGCAGAACAGCAATAAAAAAGCGCGGACGAAGGCGTCCGCGCTTAAAAGGATTTGTCCGTGAAGCCTTAGGCCGCTTCTTCCTCGGTCTCGAGAAAGCCCTGGAGATGGCGCACGCGGGTGGGATGGCGCAACTTTCGCAATGCCTTTGCCTCAATCTGGCGGATACGCTCGCGCGTGACATTGTACATTTTGCCGATTTCTCTTTCCAGCACATTGGGATCCTAAGCTTAGAATTCCACGTGGACAAGTTGTCGCGGCCGCTTCTATAGTGTCACCTAAATACTAGTGACTCCAGCGTAACTGGACTGGCCACAGTTAGGCCGCAAATGTAATCACACTGGCTCACCTTCGGGTGGGCCTTTCTGCGTTCGCGAGTGGACCCGATAAGCTCATGGAGCGGCGTAACCGTCGCACAGGAAGGACAGAGAAAGCGCGGATCTGGGAAGTGACGGACAGAACGGTCAGGACCTGGATTGGGGAGGCGGTTGCCGCCGCTGCTGCTGACGGTGTGACGTTCTCTGTTCCGGTCACACCACATACGTTCCGCCATTCCTATGCGATGCACATGCTGTATGCCGGTATACCGCTGAAAGTTCTGCAAAGCCTGATGGGACATAAGTCCATCAGTTCAACGGAAGTCTACACGAAGGTTTTTGCGCTGGATGTGGCTGCCCGGCACCGGGTGCAGTTTGCGATGCCGGAGTCTGATGCGGTTGCGATGCTGAAACAATTATCCTGAGAATAAATGCCTTGGCCTTTATATGGAAATGTGGAACTGAGTGGATATGCTGTTTTTGTCTGTTAAACAGAGAAGCTGGCTGTTATCCACTGAGAAGCGAACGAAACAGTCGGGAAAATCTCCCATTATCGTAGAGATCCGCATTATTAATCTCAGGAGCCTGTGTAGCGTTTATAGGAAGTAGTGTTCTGTCATGATGCCTGCAAGCGGTAACGAAAACGATTTGAATATGCCTTCAGGAACAATAGAAATCTTCGTGCGGTGTTACGTTGAAGTGGAGCGGATTATGTCAGCAATGGACAGAACAACCTAATGAACACAGAACCATGATGTGGTCTGTCCTTTTACAGCCAGTAGTGCTCGCCGCAGTCGAGCGACAGGGCGAAGCCCTCGGCTGGTTGCCCTCGCCGCTGGGCTGGCGGCCGTCTATGGCCCTGCAAACGCGCCAGAAACGCCGTCGAAGCCGTGTGCGAGACACCGCGGCCGGCCGCCGGCGTTGTGGATACCTCGCGGAAAACTTGGCCCTCACTGACAGATGAGGGGCGGACGTTGACACTTGAGGGGCCGACTCACCCGGCGCGGCGTTGACAGATGAGGGGCAGGCTCGATTTCGGCCGGCGACGTGGAGCTGGCCAGCCTCGCAAATCGGCGAAAACGCCTGATTTTACGCGAGTTTCCCACAGATGATGTGGACAAGCCTGGGGATAAGTGCCCTGCGGTATTGACACTTGAGGGGCGCGACTACTGACAGATGAGGGGCGCGATCCTTGACACTTGAGGGGCAGAGTGCTGACAGATGAGGGGCGCACCTATTGACATTTGAGGGGCTGTCCACAGGCAGAAAATCCAGCATTTGCAAGGGTTTCCGCCCGTTTTTCGGCCACCGCTAACCTGTCTTTTAACCTGCTTTTAAACCAATATTTATAAACCTTGTTTTTAACCAGGGCTGCGCCCTGTGCGCGTGACCGCGCACGCCGAAGGGGGGTGCCCCCCCTTCTCGAACCCTCCCGGTCGAGTGAGCGAGGAAGCACCAGGGAACAGCACTTATATATTCTGCTTACACACGATGCCTGAAAAAACTTCCCTTGGGGTTATCCACTTATCCACGGGGATATTTTTATAATTATTTTTTTTATAGTTTTTAGATCTTCTTTTTTAGAGCGCCTTGTAGGCCTTTATCCATGCTGGTTCTAGAGAAGGTGTTGTGACAAATTGCCCTTTCAGTGTGACAAATCACCCTCAAATGACAGTCCTGTCTGTGACAAATTGCCCTTAACCCTGTGACAAATTGCCCTCAGAAGAAGCTGTTTTTTCACAAAGTTATCCCTGCTTATTGACTCTTTTTTATTTAGTGTGACAATCTAAAAACTTGTCACACTTCACATGGATCTGTCATGGCGGAAACAGCGGTTATCAATCACAAGAAACGTAAAAATAGCCCGCGAATCGTCCAGTCAAACGACCTCACTGAGGCGGCATATAGTCTCTCCCGGGATCAAAAACGTATGCTGTATCTGTTCGTTGACCAGATCAGAAAATCTGATGGCACCCTACAGGAACATGACGGTATCTGCGAGATCCATGTTGCTAAATATGCTGAAATATTCGGATTGACCTCTGCGGAAGCCAGTAAGGATATACGGCAGGCATTGAAGAGTTTCGCGGGGAAGGAAGTGGTTTTTTATCGCCCTGAAGAGGATGCCGGCGATGAAAAAGGCTATGAATCTTTTCCTTGGTTTATCAAACGTGCGCACAGTCCATCCAGAGGGCTTTACAGTGTACATATCAACCCATATCTCATTCCCTTCTTTATCGGGTTACAGAACCGGTTTACGCAGTTTCGGCTTAGTGAAACAAAAGAAATCACCAATCCGTATGCCATGCGTTTATACGAATCCCTGTGTCAGTATCGTAAGCCGGATGGCTCAGGCATCGTCTCTCTGAAAATCGACTGGATCATAGAGCGTTACCAGCTGCCTCAAAGTTACCAGCGTATGCCTGACTTCCGCCGCCGCTTCCTGCAGGTCTGTGTTAATGAGATCAACAGCAGAACTCCAATGCGCCTCTCATACATTGAGAAAAAGAAAGGCCGCCAGACGACTCATATCGTATTTTCCTTCCGCGATATCACTTCCATGACGACAGGATAGTCTGAGGGTTATCTGTCACAGATTTGAGGGTGGTTCGTCACATTTGTTCTGACCTACTGAGGGTAATTTGTCACAGTTTTGCTGTTTCCTTCAGCCTGCATGGATTTTCTCATACTTTTTGAACTGTAATTTTTAAGGAAGCCAAATTTGAGGGCAGTTTGTCACAGTTGATTTCCTTCTCTTTCCCTTCGTCATGTGACTTGATATCGGGGGTTAGTTCGTCATCATTGATGAGGGTTGATTATCACAGTTTATTACTCTGAATTGGCTATCCGCGTGTGTACCTCTACCTGGAGTTTTTCCCACGGTGGATATTTCTTCTTGCGCTGAGCGTAAGAGCTATCTGACAGAACAGTTCTTCTTTGCTTCCTCGCCAGTTCGCTCGCTATGCTCGGTTACACGGCTGCGGCGAGCGCTAGTGATAATAAGTGACTGAGGTATGTGCTCTTCTTATCTCCTTTTGTAGTGTTGCTCTTATTTTAAACAACTTTGCGGTTTTTTGATGACTTTGCGATTTTGGGAAAG
>JADMIO010950803.1_pt1 | contig 21622 bp, 20 predicted proteins | sample 8958161 | NCBI WGS metagenome assembly JADMIO01 (sample SAMN16585339, study PRJNA669376) | soil metagenome | isolation source: Crop rotation soil | place: USA: Cullars Rotation, Alabama | collected 2011
CCGGCGGCGGGCGTGCGCGCGGCGGCGGCTTCGAGGACATTCTGAGCCAGATGTTCGGCGGCGGCGGCTTCGGCGGATTTGCGGGCGGCGCGGAAACGGCGGAAGCGCCCCCGCAGCGCGGCTCGGACATCGCGGTCTCGACGCATGTCACGCTCTCGGAAGCCGCGCTCGGCACGAAGAAGCGCGTGCGCCTCCCGACCGGCAAGGAAGTGGAAGTCACGATCCCGGCCGGCATCACCGACGGGCAGTCGGTGCGGCTGCGCGCGCAAGGTTTGTCGGCGGGCGGCCCGCCGGGAGACGCGATCGTGACGGTTCATGTGACGCCGCATCCGGAATTGAAGGTCGACGGCTCGGATCTGCGCGCGGAGATTTCCATTCCGCTCGAAGACGCCGTGCTCGGCGGCACCGCGCGCGTGCCGACGCTTTCGGGCGCGGTCGAATTGAAAATCCCGGCGCAGACTTCGGGCGGACGCACGTTTCGCCTCAAGGGCAAGGGCCTGCCGAAGAAAGACGGCGGGCATGGCGATTTGCTCGCGACCGTCGAGATCAAACTCGGCGAGCCGGATGCTGAGTTGGAAGCGCTGATGAAGAAACGGCGCGAGAAGAAGTAATTTTTCAGTTTATAGGGCATCAATCTCTCCATTCGTCATTGCCGGACTTGATCCCAAGTCGGGTTTACCCGACTTGGGTCTGATCATTTTGCGACTCGGGCAGGCCCGAGTTGCAATGCAATCCATGATGAATTTCCAAATACGCTGACGGTCTGTATGGATTACCGGGTCTCGTGCGCGCCACGGCTCGCATTCGCTCGCCGGGCCGCGACGGCCCGGTAATGACGGGAAAATTTTAGCCAAGCGCCATCATTACCGCGCGAGGTTTTTCGCCGGAGCTTCGTCAGCTTCCACCCTTTAACGTAAGGGCGGCGCGGGACGCCGGGGATTTGCCGATCCCCACGGTCTCGTCTCGGAGAAAGATGGAGAGACGAGAATTGTACTCACCACGGGTTTCGGGTCTTCCCCGAACGTCCCACACACGGTGTTTCTAGGCTTGCTCCATACGTTCCCCGGTGGTCAGACTTTCTACCCACCGCTCTTGATGCTCAATGCAAGACCGCTGACCCGGATGAGTCTCGTCCTTGCATCTCCGGCATCCGTGACGGAGAGCCGCTCCGCCGGAACCGCACAGCTTGGGCCGCCGCATCTGCGCTGCGAACGCATTTGCGGCCACCGTTCCCGATCCGCACGTTGCACGCCTGCAGGACGCACCCCTCGTGGATCAGGACGATAGAGAATATAATCCTATTATAGAGATTTGTCAAGCACGAGCGTTTATATTCGTCATGCCCGGCCTTGTGCCGGGCATCCACGCCTTTTTTTATCGGAGCTGCCGTTAAGACGTGGATGGCCGGGACAAGCCCGGCCATGACGAGCAGATGCGCTTACGTTCGTTTGCCATCACCCCACCCGGCCTCGCTTCGCTCGGCTTCCGGGATGACAGTGAGAAACCCTCATGGTGAGGAGCGCGGTGAAGCTGCGCGTCTCGAACCATGAGGTCGCGGTGGGCGCAGACGGACCCTTCGAGACGCGTTGCTCCGCAACGCTCCTCAGGGTGAGGCTCGGCGGCTACTTCCGCGCCGCGTTATCCGCAACCTCATACGCCTCGTTCACGCGCCGCAGCGATTTCAAGCTCTATGCGGTCGCGATCCTCGATGTGGAGGGATTGGGTCTCTTCAAACGTTGCCAGAAGCGAACGCGCTTCCGAGGCGTCCCCCCCTCGACTCGATCCGAGCGATAAGCTCGCGCTGCCGGGATAAATGGCCTTCGCCCAGCGCGATATGCTCCGCCGCTTTGGCGAGACGTCTTTCAAGGAGCTGAATGTCGGGCATTCCGAATCCTGCACCCAAAATCCAGAATCCGTCCAGAACGGGGACATCGCGCTTATTTGGCGAGGGGATGGCCCGCTACTTCCCCGCGGCGTTATCCGCAACCTCATACGCCTCGTAAACGCGGCGCGCGACGCGGTCGAGCTTCGTCTGCTCGGCGGGGCCGGCGACGACAAAGGCGAGCCCGCGCTCGAACCAGGCGACCGCGCCGATCTTGTCCTCGGCGCGCCACTGGAACGAGGTCTCGCCCTCGCCCGGCGAGCGCGCGGTCGTGAGCGTCACGCGCTCGCCGCCCGCGTTCTGATACATGAAAAGCGCGGTCGGCCCGTTCGGCCCCGGCAAGAGCCTTCCGCCCATGAGCTTCAGCCCTTCGGAGGCAAGATCCGGCGCCTTGAGCTGCTGGCCGACGCGCTTCGACAGCCACGGCACGAGATGCGCCTCGTCGGCGCGCACTTCGATGGGGTGGCGCACCTCGGCAACATACATGCGATGCGCCTCGATCGCGGCGCTGGCGAGCGCGCGCGCCGCATCCGTGTCGCGGCCGAGCTCCGACACGTCGCGCCCGAACCAGCCGGCGCCCGCGCCGACGGCGAAAGCGATCACGGCGGCGGCGGCAATTTTCTTCCAGGCGGAATTGGAGCTCGCGACAATCGTATCGACGCAGAAGCGGTCGTTCAGCGGCTCGTGCAAAATCGAATCGTAGCGCTCGTGGAGTTTCGTCGTCTGCAGCCGCCAGGCGGCGACCCGGCTCGCATCGTGCGGATGCGCGGCAAGATATTCCTGCACCTCGCAGACGCGATCGTAGGGAAGCTGCTCGTCCACGTAAGCGTGCAGTTCTTCCTCGCTGATCTCGCGCGGGCCCGGGCGGGTCATGAATGCTTCCCCATCTGGCTCACATCGCGGAGCGGCGGCAGCTCGCCGTCGAGATATTCGCGCAGCGTCGTGCGCGCACGCGAAAGGCGCGACATCACGGTGCCGATCGGAACGCTCTGCGCGTCGGCGGCCTCGCGGTAGCTCATGCCTTCGAGCGTGACGAGCAAGAGCACCTCGCGCTGCTCCGGCGGCAACAGCGCGAGCCCGCGCTCGATGTCGCGCGCGGAGCCGTCGGCGACGGGATCGCCCGGCGGATCGACATCCTCGATCACCGCGAGGAACGGCTTCCGCGCGAGGCTGCGGCGGCGATTGCGGTCGAGATTGAGGAGAATCGTGAAGAGCCAGGTGCGCAGATCGCCGCCATGGAAGAGGTGCTCGCCCCGCAGCGCGCGGACGATCGTGTCCTGCACGAGGTCGTCGGCGCCTTCGGAATTGCGCACAAGCGCGCGCGCAAAACGACGCAGGGAGGGGATCAACGGCTGCAGGCCGCGGCGAACGGCGGTCATGGGAGGCTCCAGAGCGAAGCTCAGTATAGCCATTTCGATCCCTCTCCCGAAAGAACGCGGAAGAGCGCCCGAATATTCCTTCGGCTTGAAGGCCCTGTACCCCCATGCCATAGAACCGCGCATAAGCAGCTTTTCGAGGCGGAGACGATTCATGGGCCAAACGGTCGGCTTGATGCATGGCAAGAAGGGCCTGGTGCTCGGAATCGCCAACAACCGCTCGATCGCCTGGGGGATCGCCAAGGCCTGCGCCGAACAGGGCGCGCAGCTCGGCTTCAGCTACCAGGGCGATGCGCTGAAAAAGCGGGTCGAGCCGCTCGCCGCCGAAGTCGGCGCCAAGGTCGTCGGCCATTGCGACGTGACGGATGCGGCGAGCATCGATGCGATCTTCGCCGAATCCGACAAGCAGCTCGGGGATCTCGATTTCGTCGTGCACGCCGTCGCCTTCTCCGACAAGACCGAGCTCGACGGCCGCTATGTCGACACTTCGGCCGCCAATTTCAAAATGACGATGGAAATTTCCTGCTACTCCTTCACCGCGATCGCGCAGCGCGCGGAGAAGCGCATGAAGAACGGCGGCTCGTTACTGACGCTCACCTATTACGGCGCGGAGAAATGGATCCCGCACTATAACGTCATGGGTGTCGCGAAGGCGGCGCTGGAAGCCAGCGTGCGGTATCTTGCCGCCGATCTTGGGCCGAAGAACATCCGCGTCAACGCGATCTCGGCGGGTCCGATCAAGACGCTCGCCGCGTCGGGCATCGGCGACTTCCGCTACATCCTGAAATGGAACGAGCTCAACACGCCGCTTCGCCGCAACACTTCACTGGAGGAAGTCGGCGGCGCGGGCGTCTTCTTCCTCTCGGATCTTTCGCGCGGCATTACCGGCGAAGTGCAGCATGTCGACGCCGGCTATCACATCGTCGGCATGAAACATCCCGAGGCCGCCGATATCGCGGTGGTGTCGAAGGAGTAACCGTGCGCGCACGGCTTTTTCTCGCGCTCGCTTTTTTCCCGATCGCGGCCGGCGCAAGCGCGCAGGAAGTCCGGCGCGAATTTCACAATGTCGGCGTCTCGATCGGACGCGAAGGCCGCCTCGGCTATTACGCTTCGCCAGACGAGAATTGCGGCAAGGGGATCGCGCCGCAGATTGCGGTCGTCGAACATCCGAACTACGGCAAGCTCGCCTTCCGGCCCGACCGGCTGACCGCTTATGCGTCGACGGTCCCGAGCCGCGCCGAGCATTGCCGCGGGAAATTCGTCGACGTCACGGCGGTGTACTACAAGCCCGCCAAAGGCTTCCATGGCAGCGACCGCGCGGTGCTGCGCGTGACGTTTCCGGCTTTGAGCGGCGCGGCGGATACGCTCTACGACACGATTTACATTTCGGTGCGTTAGGCACGCGCTCCATCCGATCCTCATGCTGAGGAGCGGCCGAAGGCCGCGTCTCGAAGCATGAGGCCGTGCATCGCGGACGGACCCTTCGAGACGGCGCACGCGATAAATCGCGCGCGCCTCCTCAGGGTGAGGATGGTAAACGCTCACGGTTTGACCCTTTCTCCGCCCGCCCGTACAACATTCGCCGCAAGGTGAATTCGATGTCGTTCAACACGTTCGGCCATATGTTCCGGGTCACGACCTTCGGCGAGAGCCACGGGGTTGCGATCGGGTGCGTCGTCGACGGCTGCCCGCCGGGCATTCCGCTCACCGCTGCCGACATCCAGCACGACCTCGACCGGCGGCGTCCGGGGCAGAGCAAATTCGTCACGCAGCGGAAAGAGCCCGACGCCGTGAAGATTCTCTCCGGCACGTTCAACAAGGACGGCCGTGAGATCACGACCGGCACGCCGATCGCGCTCGTGATCGAGAATGTCGACGCGAGGTCGAAGGACTATAACGAGATCGCCGAGAAATACCGGCCCGGCCACGCCGACTACACTTACGAGATGAAATACGGCATCCGCGATCCGCGCGGCTCTGGCCGCGCCTCCGCGCGCGAGACCGCTTCGCGCGTCGCGGCGGGCGCCGTCGCGCGAAAAATCCTGCCCGAAACGGCGATCCGCGGCGCGCTCGTGCAGATGGGCGCGATCAAGGTCGACCGCACGAAATGGGACTGGAACGAGATCGGAAAAAACCCGTTCTTCTGTCCCGACGCGGACGCCGCGAAAAAAATGGAAGAATATCTCGAAGGCATCCGCAAGAAGGGCTCGTCCATTGGCGCCGTGATCGAAGTCGTCGCCGAGAATGTGCCGGCGGGTTTGGGCAGCCCGATCTACGGCAAGTTAGATGGCGAGCTCGCGGGCGCGCTGATGAGCATCAACGCGGTGAAAGGCGTCGAGATCGGCGCGGGTTTCCGCGCGGCAGAGCTTTCGGGCGAAGAGAACGCCGACGAGATGCGGCTCGCCAACGACGGCAAGCCGAAGTTTCTCTCGAACCACGCAGGCGGAATATTGGGCGGGATTTCCACCGGCGCGCCGGTCGTCGCGCGTTTCGCGGTGAAGCCCACCTCCTCGATTCTGACGCCGCGCAACACCGTCGACCGCTACGGTTCCGAAACCGAAGTCTCGACCAAGGGCCGCCACGATCCCTGCGTCGGCATCCGCGCGGTGCCGATTGGCGAGGCGATGCTCGCCTGCGTGCTCGCCGATCAATTCCTCCGCCACCGCGGTCAGGTCGGCTGCGAGCCCGTGCGCTGGCCATTTCCGAAATCGTGAGGCCATGAGCGACCTCGATCAAAGCGCCATGGAGCGCGCGATTGCCGCCTTCGCGCGCGGCGAGCTTGTCGTCGTCACCGACGATGACGACCGCGAGAACGAGGGCGATCTTTTCATCGCGGCTTCGCTGTGCTCGCCGGAGAAGATGGCATTTCTGATCCGGCACACCTCGGGCATTGTCTGTACGCCGCTCTCAACCGACGAGGCGCGGCGGCTGCAGCTCAATCCGATGGTGTCGGCGAATGACGCGCCGCTCGGGACCGCCTTCACGGTCTCAATCGACGTGCGGCACGGCATGAACACCGGCATTTCCGCCGAGGAGCGCACGAACACGGCGCGCGCGCTCGCGAATCCGAATATGGGCGCGGCCGATTTCGTCCGCCCGGGCCACGTCTTTCCGCTGATCGCGCGCGAGGGCGGCGTGTTGATGCGTTCCGGCCATACGGAGGCTTGCGTCGATCTTTGCCGGCTCGCGAATTTGCCGCCGGTGGGCGTCCTCGCCGAACTCGTGAACGACGACGGCACGGTGATGCGCGGGCCGCAGGTCACGGCTTTTGCGAAAGAACACAAGCTTGTGCAGGTTTCGATCGCCGAGATGATCGCCTGGCGGCAGGCGCGCGAGAAACTCGTCGAGCGCGTCGCGACCTTCCCGATGAAGAGCGAAATCGGCGAGCTCACCGGCCACGCTTATGTGACGCCGTTTGACGCCGTGCATCACATGGCTTTCGTCTACGGCAAGATCGGCGATGGCAAGAACGTGCCCACGCGGCTGCATCGTGCTGACGTTGTCGACGACGTATTCGGCGGCGCGAAAGCGATCCACAACGCGCTCAACCGCTTCAAGGCCGAGGGGCGCGGCGTGCTCGTTTATCTGCGCGATGGAACCGCCGGCGTTCCTGTGATGAAACCGGACGCCGAGAAGGCAACCGCCACTGCCGCCGCGCGCGACCGGCAATGGCGCGAGATCGGGTTAGGTGCGCAGATCCTGCGCGATCTCGGCATTTCCTCGATCCGGCTCCTCGCCGCGAAGAAGCGCACTTATGTCGGGCTCGCGGGCTTCGGCATCGAGATCGTCGCGACCGAAACGCTCGACGGCTAGCGCCTTACCTGCATCACATCTGGATCACGCCTGCGCCTTGGTCGCGCCGCGAAAGCATGGCAGCATCGATGTCACGCGGAGGCGGCGATGCGGAACTTCCTGCGCATATTCGCGATCACGATCCTGGCGGCGCTTGCGCCGCCCATTTACGCCGCACCGAATTCGAGCGCCAATCAGGTCGATGTCGAGCTCGTGATCGCGGTCGATGTCTCCTATTCGATGGACACCGACGAGCAGGCGCTGCAGCGCGACGGCTATATCGACGCGATCCTCTCGCAGGAATTTCTCAACGCCGTCCGCAAGGGCGCGACCGGCCGGATCGCCCTCACTTATTTCGAATGGGCGGGGTCGAACGATCAGCGCACGATCGTGCCGTGGCAGATCATCGACGGGCCGGAGACAGCGGACGCCTTCGTGCATGTTTTGCATCAGACGCCGCCGCGGCGCGCCTCGCGCACATCGATTTCCGGCGCGCTGAAATATGCCGCGGAGATGTTCGAGCAATCGCCCTACAAGGGCCTGCGGCGCGTGGTCGATGTCTCAGGCGACGGCACCAACAACCAGGGCATCCTCGTCACAGTGATGCGCGATCAATTGGTCGGAAAAGGCATCACCATCAACGGGCTGCCGATCATGCTGAAGGAAGCAACGCCCGGCTTTCTCGACATCCCCAACCTCGACCAGTACTACGCCGACTGCGTGATCGGCGGGCCCGGCGCCTTCATCGTGCCGGCGCGCGGGCGCGAGCAATTCGTCGAAGCGATCCGGCGAAAATTATTGCTCGAAGTCGCGGGGAAAATGCCGGAGGAAAAGGCCCACGCGATGCTTGCCGCGGGCGAGCCGCGCGTTTCATGCTCGATCGGCGAGAAGATGTGGGGCGAGCGCTGGGGGACGGATCATTGATGGCTTAATGCCGTCATGCCCGGCCTTGTGCCGGGCATTCACGCCTTGCTTGTCGTGATTCCGAAAAGACGTGGATGGCCGGGACAAGCCCGGCCATGACAGTTTTTAGCGATGGAAGATTCCCACCAACTCGACATGCGCGGAATAGCGGAACTGATCGACCGGCGTGACGCGCACGAGCCGATAGCCGACTGACACGAGAATCTTCGCGTCGCGCGCGAAGGTCGCGGGGCTGCAGGAAACGTAAATCACTCGTCCGATTTTCGAGCGCGCAAGCTCTTTCGCTTGCGCTTCCGCGCCCTGGCGCGGGGGATCGAGCACGACCGCATCGCAGCCCTTGAGTTCGGCGGCGACCAGCGGACGGCGAAAAAGATCGCGGGTGAGCGTCTCGACCGGCTTCAGTCCCGGCGCCTTGGCCGCACGGGCTAACGCCGCGACGGCGGGCGCACCGCTGTCGACGGCGAGAATTTTTGCCCTTTCGGCAAGACGAAGGGCGAAAGTACCAACGCCGCAAAAAAGATCGGCGATCTTTTTCGACTTCCCTGCAGCGTCAATGACGAGTGATGCGAGCGCCTCCTCGCCCGCCTGCGTCGCCTGCAAGAAAGCGCCAGGCGGCAGTAAAACGCGCGCTTTGCCGATTGTGAGCATTGGCTCGGCAAGCTGCACGACTGTCTCGCCATGGCGCGTGATGCGCATGAGTTTTTCTTCCGCCGCGAGCCGCGCGAGCGCCGCCATCAACTTCTCGCCGAGCGCGCCCGAGCCGCGAATGTCGAGATCGAGCCCGCCTTCGGTCGCGGTGAAATGCAGATCGAGCGGCTTTTCCTTCGGCGCGAGGATTTCGGCAACATGGCGGCCGATCTCGAAAATGCGCGCGAGCGGCGGCGCGAGCACGGGACATCGATCGATCGGTACGATCGCATGCGAGCGGCGGCCGGCAAAGCCGACTTTGATGTCCTTCCCCTCGCCGCGCCGCGCATGTAGAACCGCGCGGCGGCGGCCTTCGCCATGGGCGTCGATGAGCGGCGCGATTTCGGTCTGCACGCCTTCGCGCCCAAGCGCGTCCTCGACCAGCGCGCGCTTCCAGGCGCGATAATTTTCGCCGTTCCAGTGCTGCAAGGCACAGCCGCCGCAGGTTCCGAAATATAAACAGACCGGCTCGATCCGCTCCGGGCTCGGCACGATAATTTTCAGAAGCCGCGCCCGCTCGACACCAGCTTCCCTTTGGCGCGCAATCTCGACGGTCTCGCCCGGCAGGGTGTAGGACACGAACAGCCGCTCAGTCCCCGCCACGACGCCGTCGCCCTGATGGCCGATGTGATCGATTTTCACGCGCTCATTCATGAGAGGCGCGATACAAGGCAAATGCGCCGCCGTCCACTCCTCAGTGGACGCCTCGGGCGATTTCCGCGCCTAGCGGGAGGCCGTTCACGGTCAGCCGCTGGAAACGCCACACGAGGAGCGATGCATAGACGATGAGCCCGAGCGTGAGGCCGATCCAGATGCCCGGCGCGCGGTAGCCGAGAATGAAAGCGAGGCCATAGGCCGAGGCGAAGCCGATCAGCCAGAAGCTCATCGCCGCATAGATCATCGGTACCTTGGTGTCGTTGAGGCCCCGCAGCGCGCCGAGCGCCACGGTCTGCAAGCCGTCGAACACGAAGAAGCCCGCGCCCATGCCGAGCAGCAGCGAAGTGAGCGCAAGCGTGCCGGGATGCGCCGCCGTTTCGCCGAGGAAAAGGTGTGGGATCCATTCGCGCGTCATCGCGACGATGACCGCCACCGAGAGCATGAAGACCGCACTCAGGATCAGCGCCGCAAAACCGGCGCGGCGCGCGGCTTCGGGCTCATAGCGCCCGACCGCCTGGCCGACGCGGACCGTCGCCGCCATCGAGATGCCGAAGGGTACCATGAACATGATGGAGGCGACTTGAATCGCGATCTGGTGCGCGGCCAAGGCTTCCGTGCCGATCCAGCCCATCAAGAGGCTCGCGCCCGCGAAGAGCCCGAATTCGAGCAGAAAGCTTCCCGAAATCGGCAGGCCGACGATCAGGAGCTTCACGAACAGCGCCGTATCGAAGCGCCAGAACTTGCCGAGCACCTGATATTTTTTGAACGGCCGCATGGCGTAGCACATCCAGATCAGCACTACGCACATCAATGTATTGATCGCCGTCGTCGCAACGCCCGCGCCGAGAATGCCGAGCTGCGGCATGCTGAAAACGCCGTTGATGAGGCCATAGGCGAAAAACGCATTCGCCGGAATCGCGGCGAGCGTGACCCAGAGCGCGGGCTCGGGGCGGTTCACCGCGCTCATGAAATTGCGGATGGCGATATAGCCCCAGGCCGGCACGAGACACCAGCCGAGGCCGTCGAGATATTGCTGCGCGAGTGCCGCCGCCTCTTTCTCCTGACCCGCGAGAAGCAAGAGATCCTCGCCGTATAGCTGCAGGAAGCTGAGCGGAATGCCCAAGAGAAGCGCGGTCCATAGCCCGACGCGCAGCGCGCGGCGGACCATGCGCGGCTCGCGCGCGCCGAACGCTTGCGCCGCCAAGGGAGCCACGGCCGACACGAAGCCAAGCCCGATCACGAAAGCGATGAACAGCACGATCTGGCCGAGCGCCGCCGCCGCGATGGCGGCATCGCCAAGGCGCCCGATCATCGCAAGGTCGGTCGTCATCATCGCGACCTGGCCGAGTTGCGTGAGCGCGATCGGAAACGAGAGCTTGATCGTCTCGATCATCTCGGCGCGCCAGAGGCCGCTTTGCAGTATTCGCGCGTCGCTGGTGAATGTGGTCATGGCGGGCAACATAAGGACTATTGCGGCGGCAGGAAGATGATGACGGCGAATTGAACTCCGCGTGCGCCAAAAACACCGCTTGGCCCGGCGGCTTCGGTGGTGTTAAAGAAAGCGCGCCGGGCGGAATTGGCCGCCTGTCCATCTCTCGAATTGGAGATTCCGATGCGCCGCGCGTTGCGACGCTCGCTTTTGGTGCTTGGTCTCGCGCTCGCGGCGGCAACCGCGGAGCGCGCATTCGCGCTTCCGCTCGCCGCGCCCGCGGCGGAGACGCCGGTTCGGCTCACTGCCACGAAAAAAATGTCACCGAAGGAGCGCAAGGAAGCCGCCAAGAAAAAGAAGGAAGCCGAGCACCTCAAGCACATGCATGTCTGGGTGCTCGGGCGCGACGGCTCGAAGCCCGCGCTCACTTATTCTCGCGCGAACGGCGACGATGCGAAGATTTCGCTTTCCTGCGAGGTCGACAAGGGCCTCGTGCGCATCATCGTCTATGACGTGCCGGCGAAGGGCATGAAGCCGGGCGACGGCGGCCGCGTGCGGCTATCCAACGGCTATGCGCGGGTGGAAGTCGCGGCGACGGCGCTTCCGAACGAGAAGAATTCGCATGCGGTGGATCTTGGCGGCATCACGAAGGTGAGCCCGCGGCTGTTTTCGCTGCTGAAGAGTGGCGACACGATGGTTGTGGAAGTGCCGGGGCGGACGACGGGCGTTCCTTTGAAATCGCTCGAGAAGAAAGCGGAAGCGTTCGAGCGGGCGTGTTTGGCGGGGCGGTAACTAGCGGCGTGTACCCGCGAGCATGATGCGCGCGTCAGCGCTCTTGCCGAGCGCGTGGAGCGCCTGCGCCGCGATCCCTTTTGCGTCGAGGCCGGCGGCCGTGTATTGCGCGGCGGGCGTGTCGTGATCCTGAAAAATATCGGGGAGCACGAGGTTCCGCACTTTCACGCCCTGATCGAGCACGCCTTTTTGCGCGAGCAATTCGAGCACATGGCTGCCGAAGCCGCCGACAGAGCCCTCTTCCACCGTGAGCAGCACCTCGTGCGAGCGCACGAGGCGCAGCACAAGGTCAGCGTCGAGCGGTTTTGCGAAACGCGCGTCGGCTATCGTCGTCGTAATTCCCTGCGCCGCGAGATCGTCGGCGGCTTTCAGGCACTCTTTCAGCCGCGCGCCGAAAGAGAGAATCGCGACGGAGCTTCCCTCGCGCAGCACGCGGCCCTTGCCGATCTCGAGGGGCTTCCCCTCGGCGGGGAGCGTAACGCCTGCACCCTCGCCGCGCGGAAACCGGAACGCCGAAGGGCGGTCGTCGATCGCCGCTGCGGTCGCGACCATGTGCACGAGCTCGGCTTCGTCGGCCGCGGCCATCAGCACGAAATCCGGCAGGCAAGTGAGGAAAGCGATGTCGTAGGCGCCGGCATGGGTCGCACCGTCGGCGCCGACAAGGCCCGCGCGGTCGATCGCAAAACGCACCGGGAGTTTCTGCAGCGCCACGTCATGCACGACCTGATCGTAAGCGCGCTGCAAGAAGGTCGAATAGATCGCGGTGAACGGCTTGAAACCTTCCGTCGCCATGCCCGCGGCGAACGTGACGGCATGCTGCTCGGCGATGCCGACATCGAAAGTACGATGCGGGAATTTCTGCTGAAAAAGATCGAGCCCGGTACCCGACGGCATCGCCGCCGTGATCGCGACGATCTTGTCGTCCTTCTTCGCTTCCTTGATCAGGCTTTCGGCGAAAACTTTGGTGTAGGCGGGCGCGCCGCCCTTCGACTTCGACTGCGCGCCGGTCGCGACATCGAATTTGACGACGCCGTGATATTTGTCGTCCGAGGCCTCCGCCGGCGGATAGCCGTGGCCTTTTTTCGTGACGACATGCACGAGCACGGGGCCGGTCTCATTGTTCTTTACGTTCTTCAACACGGGCAAGAGATGATCGAGATTGTGCCCGTCGATCGGCCCGACATAATCGAAGCCCAGTTCCTCAAACAATGTGCCGCCGGTGACGAAGCCGAGTGAATGCTCGAAGGCGCGACGGAAAAATTGCGCGACGCGCTTTGGCAAATATTGCGCCGTGCATTCCCAGAGCTTGCGCATGCGCGAGAATGTACGGCCGGAAATGCGGCGCGCGAGATAAGCGGACATCGCGCCGACCGGCGGCGCGATCGACATGTCGTTGTCGTTGAGGATCACGATCAGCCGCGTCTGGCTCGCGCCGGCATTGTTCATGGCTTCATAGGCCATGCCGGCGGAAAGCGAGCCGTCACCGATCACGCAGACGACGTTGAAATCCTCGCCTTCGAGATCGCGGGCAATCGCGATGCCGAGTCCTGCGGAAATCGAGGTCGAGGCGTGCGCGGCGCCAAAAACGTCATATTCGCTTTCGGAGCGCTTGGTGAAACCGGAGAGTCCCCCGCCCTGCCGCAGCGTGCGGATCCGGTCGCGGCGGCCGGTGACGATCTTGTGCGGATAGGTCTGGTGGCCGACGTCCCAAACGATCTTGTCGCGGGGCGTGTCAAAAATATAATGCAGCGCGACGGTGAGTTCGACGACGCCGAGCCCGGCGCCAAGATGGCCGCCGGTGACGGACACCGCATCAATCGTTTCCTGCCGCAACTCGTCGGCAACCTGCTTCAACTGCGAAGGCGGGAGCTTCCGCAGATCGGCGGGAATTTTGACCTTGTCGAGCAGCGGCGTTTTGACGGGCACGGGAATTCTTCTATCGCGCTGAAGAGCTTGCAGATTTACACAATGCGGTGTGGCGGCGCAACGCGGACGGCGCGGACTAAGCCTTTCGTTTCAATTCATTTGGCCTATTTCGCCATTCTCTCTTGTCATCACCGGGCCGCAGCGTCCCGCAAGCGAAGCGCGCGGATGACGCTGCGAGACCCGGTGATCCATGATGAAGCGAGGCATATGCCGGTAGTCCTCATGGATTACCGGGACTCGTCCGCGCCGCGGCTCGTGTTCCACTCGCCGGGCGCGACGGCCCGGTAATGACAGAAAAAGGTAGGGCTACCGTTCCGGCAGGGGAATGAACTCGTCGTCCCCGGGAACACCCTCAAATCGGCCCGCTTTCCAGTCGGCCTTTGCCTGTTCGATGCGTTCTTTTCGTGACGACACGAAATTCCACCAGATAAAACGCGGGCCATCCATGGCCGCGCCGCCGAGCATGACGATGCGCGAAGGTTGCGCGGCGCGGGCGGTGATCCTGTCGCCCGGCTTGAAGACGAGGAGGCGGCCCTCGTTAAATTTGTCGCCCGCGATCTCGATTTCGCCGGAGACGATATAGGTCGCGCGCTCTTCGTAATCCGCGTCGAGCGGAACGCTTGCGCCCGCTTCCAGCGAAACGTCTGCGAAGAATGTCTCGTGCAGCGTTTCGACAGGCGAGCGAGCCCCGAACATCTTGCCCGCGACGACGCGCGCAGATTTTCCCTCGCCGGTGACGAGCGGCAGTTTTGCTTCGCCATAATGCGCGAACAAGGGATCGGTCTCCTCGCTCGCTTGCGGGAGCGCCACCCAGCATTGCAGACCGTGCAGCGGCTCGTTGCCCTGGCGGTGATCGGCGGCGGTGCGCTCGGAATGGGTGATACCGCGTCCGGCGGTCATCCAGTTCACATCGCCCGGACGGATCGGAACGTCGCTGCCGAGACTGTCGCGATGCACGATTTCGCCCTTGAAGAGATACGTCACGGTCGCAAGCCCGATATGCGGATGCGGGCGCACATCGACACCGTGCCCCGCCTTGAATTCGGTCGGGCCCATGTGATCGAGAAAGGTGAACGGCCCCACCATACGGCGGCGAGAAGACGGCAGCGCACGGCGGACGGTGAAATCGCCGAGATCGGCGGTGCGCGGCACGATCACGAGATCGATCGCGTCGCAGGAATGCGCATCGCCGGGTTTTGGGTCGTCAGCGGGGAAGAAGCTCATGGCGGACTCCTACTTACTTCTCCTTCCCCTTTTAGGCGAGGGTCGCCGAGCGAGTTTACGAGCGAGGCGGGGTGGGGTCTGCCCCACCCGGCTCGCCGCAATGCGGCTCGCCACCCTCCCCGGAACGGGGAGGGATAAAAAGAACTACTCCCGATCCAGCGGCTCGGTGCCGGTGACTTTTCCCTTGGCGTCGCGGGTGATTTTTTCGACCCGCGCTTCGGCTTCGGCGAGCAAAGCATCGCAGCGTTTCTTCAGCGCCTCGCCGCGCTCGTAAATCTTGATCGACTCTTCGAGCGCGACGTCGCCCTTTTCCAAACGCTGCACGATCTGCTCGAGTTCGGCGAGCGCCTTCTCGAAGGGGAGCGCCGTCACGTCCGACATTTCTTTTTCTTTCGCCATTCCTGACCTGTTATTTGGCCTTCATGAGTTCGGTGACATGCGCCGCGGTGGAGAGCGCGAGCCCTTGCAGATCGTAGCCGCCTTCGAGCACGGACACCACTCGGCCTTTCGCATGCTTGTCGGCGACGTCCATCAGCTTCTGCGTCACCCAGGCAAAATCCGTCTCGACGAGATTGATGTTGGCCAAGGGATCGCGCGTGTGCGCGTCGAAGCCCGCCGAGATGATGACGAGGTCGGGCTTGAATTCGTTGAGCCGCGGCAGAAGACGGCTCTCCACCGCTTCGCGGAATTGCGTGCCGTTATCGCCCGGGGATAGCGGCGCGTTGACGATCGTGTTCTTCGCGCCGGTCTCGGTCTTCGCGCCCGTGCCGGGATAAAGCGGCATCTGGTGCGTCGAGCCATACATCACGGAAGGATCGTTCCAGAAAATTTCCTGGCTGCCGTTGCCGTGATGAACGTCGAAATCGATGATCGCGACGCGCTCCGCGCCGTGCTTTGCCTGCGCATGGCGCGCGGCAATCGCCGCATTGTTGAAAAAACAAAAACCCATTGCGGTCACGGTCTCGGCGTGATGGCCGGGCGGACGCATGGCGACAAAGGCGTTGTTCGCGTTTCCCTTCATTACTTCATCGACCGCCTGGCAGGCGCCGCCGGCGGCGCGCGCGATCGGCTCCCAGCTTCCGTGCGAGAGCGCGGTGTCGCCGTCGATGCGCGCGAGATCCCCCTCTTCCGGGATCGAGCGCTCGATCGCGTCGTAATAATCGGCGGGATGCACGCGCAGCACCGCCTCGCGCGAGACGCGCTCCGGCGTCTTACGCACCAGCTTCTTGAAGCGCTCGTCGGAAAGAATTTTCTCGACCGCGCGCAGACGATCGGGCCGCTCCGGATGACCGGCGGGGACTTCGTGATGCAGGCTGGATTCGTGCGAATAGAGGAGCGTCGTCATCTTCTAAATCTAGGCGAGCGGGCGGCAATACGCCAGCGAGGGAAACTTTTTCTTTTCTCGCCGGTTTGTTCCGAGCCATGGCGCGAGCGCGCAAGACAAAGTTCGATACCGCCGATTTCGGCATCTCGCTTTCCACCCACCCGATGGAAGCGAAGCGCGTCACCAAACTGCCGCAGGGCGACGGCTGGCAGTACGAGCCGAAATGGGATGGTTTCCGCTGCCTCGCTTTCCGCGACGGCGATAAAGTGGAGCTTCGCGCGAAATCGGGGAAACCGCTCTCGCGTTATTTTCCCGAGATCGTCGACGCGCTCCTGAAGCTGAAGCCCAAACGCTTCGTGCTCGACGGCGAGCTCGTCGTGCCGGTGAAAAAACTGTTCTCGTTCGACGCGCTGCAGATGCGGTTGCATCCCGCCGACAGCCGAGTGCGGAAATTGTCGGTCGAGACGCCTGCGACCTATCTTCTCTTCGACATCCTGCTCGATCCGAAAAAGAAATGGATCGGCGAGCCCCTCTCCCTTCGCCGGCGGGCGCTTCGAAACTTCTATCGCCAATACATGAAGAAGCCGCGCTTCGAACTTTCGCCTGCGACGACCGACATCAAGGTCGCCGAGCGCTGGCTGAAGAATTCGCGCGGCACTCTCGACGGCATCGTCGCGAAGGAAATCGATCAGCCCTACCGACCCGAAGAGCGCGTGATGCTGAAATTCAAAAAGCTGCGCACGGCGGATTGCGTCGTCGGCGGCTTCCGCTATGGCGAAGGCTCCAATGAAGTCGGCTCGCTTTTACTCGGCCTTTACGATCGGGCGGGCAAGCTCGATCACGTCGGATTCACGTCGAGCATTCACGCCGCCGACCGGGAAGCGCTCACGAAGAAGCTCGAAGCGCTGATCGAGCCGCCGGGCTTTACCGGCAAGGCGCCGGGCGGGCCGAGCCGCTGGAGCACGAAGCGCTCGGCCGAATGGGAGCCGCTGAAGCCGAAGCTCGTCGCCGAGGTCTGTTTCGACCATGTCAGCAGCGACCGCTTCCGCCACGGCACCAAGTTCCTGCGCTGGCGACCGGATAAATCGCCAAAGCAGTGCACCTTCGAGCAGATTTGCTGAGCCGGTTCCTTGAACTGAAGTGCCACTTGAAGTCGGCCTTCCGCCCCAGAAAAAGCGGAGTCGGTTGAGAGAGATGACTCCGAAAAATCGGCTTTTGCGCGAGCTTCAAGCAATACATGAAGCGGCAAAAAGTCTTGTTAAACTACTTTAACTCGAATCATTTGAAGGCCTTGGGGATGGTTGCTCGCACGCTCTGGATCGCACTGGCGCTGGTGCTGTTCGCGCTCCCCGCGCGGGCGCAGCCGATCCATATCGTCGCCTTCGGCGACAGCAACACCGCGGGCTTTCGCGTCCTGCACAAGAACGCCTACCCCGCGCAACTCGAGCGCGCGCTGCGCGAAAAGGGCTATGACGTGCGCGTCCTCAACAGCGGCATCTCCGGGGAGACCTCGGCGATGGGGCTAAAGCGCTTCGACCGGGCAATCCCGCAAGGCACGAATGTCGCGATCGTTTATTTCGGCCGCAACGACGTGCGCTGGGGGATCGAGCCGAGAAAAATCCGCGCCCATCTCGACGAGATGTTGAAGAAATTGCGCGAGCGGAATATCCGCGTCTTGCTCGTCGGGCTCCGCACGCTCGATCTCTCGCAGGTCGCGCAGGAGAACGGCGCGCTTTACTATCCGGATTTTTTCACCGGGGTCGCCAAGGACGGCGAGAAGGATCCGCAATACACGCTGATCTTCGATCCGATCCAGCATCTCAATACGAAGGGCTACGCGGTCGTGGTGCAGAACCTCCTGCCTTACGTGGAGGCGCTGCTGCAGCCGGAGCCGCCGCAGATTCCGCTGACGCCAACCGCGCCGCCAGTGCAGGTCGTCCCGCCGCGGACGGTGACGCGGTAGCAAAATCCTCACCCTGAGGAGGCGAGCGAAGCTCGCCGTCTCGAAGGGTCCATCCGAGACGCACTGGTGTTTCCGGGGCTGCATGGTTCGAGATGCGCTGCTTTCGCAACGCTCCTCACCATGAGGATTTTCTTTCGACGCTCTCTAAGTTTTCCGCGGCCCTAGCGTGACACCGTTCGGCGGCGGGCGGTCGTCGGGCACGAAGAAATCCGGCGCGAGGGGCGAGCCCGGCGTGATGCGATACTGCTCGAAATCGGTGACGCCCTCGCTGGCCAGAAAGCTGTCGTCGATCAGAAAATTTCCGGTGAATTCGCGCGCGGGTTTATGAAAGAGCCCATAAGCGGCATCGGCGATGATCTCGGGCTTCCTGCTCATCTTCATCACCTTGTCGCCGCCGAGCAAATTCTCGATGGCGGCGGTCGCGATCGTCGTGCGCGGCCAGAGCGCATTGACGGCAATCCCCTTCGCGCGCAATTCGCCCGCGAGCCCCAGCACCACCATGCTCATGCCGAACTTCGCCATGGTGTAGCCGGTGTGACCGGCGAACCATTTTTCCTGCATGTCGAGCGGCGGCGACATCGTCATGATGTGCGGGTTCGCCGCTTTTTCGAGATACGAGATCGCGTATTTCGACACCATAAAAGTGCCGCGCGCATTTACCTGATGCATGAGATCGAAGCGCTTCATCTCGAGCTGCTCGACCGGCGCGAGATTAATGGCGGAAGCGTTGTTCACGACAATGTCGATGCCTCCGAATTTCTGCGCGGTTGCCGCGAGCGCGCTCTTCACCGATTCCTCGTCGCGGATGTCGCAGACGATGGCGAGCGCTTTGCCGCCCGCCTTCTCGACTTCGTCCGCCGCGGTGTGAATGGTGCCCTTCAGTTTCGGGTTAGGCGCGTCGGTCTTCGCGGCAATCGCAATATTCGCGCCGTCCTTCGCGGCCTTGAGCGCAATCGCAAGCCCGATGCCGCGCGAAGCGCCGGTGATGAAGAGGGTTTTGCCTTTGAGGGACATCTCAGCTTGCAAGCGCGATTTCGGAATTCATGACGGACTCATCACCCGCGAGCACCACCGGCTCTAGCCCATGCACCGCAGGCAGCAAGTTCTCCGCGAAGAAGCGCGCGGTCTCGATCCGCGCAAGATGCGCGGGATCGCTATCGCCGCCTGCTTTCAATGCGCTCGCGGCAAGCGCGGCTTCGGCCAAGTAGCTTGCGCCCGCGACGAGCCCGAAGATGCGCAAGTAAGGTGTCGCGCCCGCGAGCGCGGCGTTCGGATTCTTGCCAAGCAGCTCCAAAATATGTCGTGAGGTCTTTTCGAGCGAGGCGAGCGCCCTGTCGATCTGCGCGGCGGCGGCGCCGAATTTTTCCTTGGATGCCTTCACCGCGGCCGCTGTCGCGTGGAAACCCGCAAGCATGCGCTTCAACGTCTCGCCGCCCGATTGCGTGATTTTGCGGGCGACGAGGTCGATCGACTGGATGCCGTTGGTGCCTTCATAGATCGAGGTGATGCGGGCGTCGCGATAGTGCTGCGCCGCGCCCGTCTCCTCGATGAAGCCCATGCCGCCATGCACCTGCACGCCGAGGGAAGTGACTTCGATCCCGGCGTCGGTGGAGAAGGCTTTCGCGATGGGCGTGAGAAGATTTCCTTCCTCGAAGGCCGCCTTCTTCTCCGCCGGATTTTTCAAAAGCTTCGCGCGGTCGAGCGCGTCGGCGCATTTCAGCGAGATCGCGCGCGAAGCGGATGTGAGCGCGCGCATGGTCATCAGCATCCGTTTCACGTCGGGGTGTTCAACGATCGGCACCATGCCGTTTCCATTCGCGCCCTGCCCCTGCTTTCTTTCGCGCGCGTAAGCGAAGGCCTGCTGCATCGCGCGCTCGGCGATCGCGACGCCCTGCACGCCGACGCCAAGCCGCGCGTTGTTCATCATCGTGAACATGCATTGCAGCCCCTTGTTCTCCTCGCCGACGAGATAGCCGACCGCGCCGTCACCGTCGCCATAGACCATGACGCAGGTTGGCGAGGCGTGGATGCCCATCTTGTGCTCGACGCTCGCCGCGCGAAGATCGTTGCGGTCGCCGAGCGAGCCGTCATCCTTCACGAGAAATTTCGGGACGAGAAAAAGCGAAATCCCTTTCGTGCCGGCGGGCGCGTCGGGCAGCCGCGCGATCACGAAATGCACGATGTTGTCGGTCATGTCGTGCTCGCCGTAGCTGATGAATATCTTCTGCCCTTTCAGCCGGTAGGTGCCGTCGTTCTGCTTCACCGCACGGGTGCGGAGCTGCGTGAGGTCCGAGCCCGATTGCGGCTCGGTGAGCTGCATGGTGCCGGTCCATTCGCCGGAAACGAGTTTCGCGAGATATTTTTTCTTGAGCGCGTCCGAACCATGCGCGTGCATCGCTTCGATTGCGGCGGTCGTCAAAAGCGGCCCGAGCGCCCAGGCCATCGAGGCCGAGGTCCAGTATTCGGCGCAGGCCATGTTGATGATGTTGGGAAGCCCTTGCCCGCCGTACTCGGCAGGCGCAGCCAAGCCCTGCCAGCCGGCTTCGCACCAGGCTTTATAGGTCTCCTTCCAGCCTTTTGGCATGCGCACGACGCCGTTTTCGAATTTCGTGCCTTCGGTGTCGCCGACGCGGTTCAGCGGCGCGACCTTTTCGCCGGCGAATTTCCCCGCTTCTTCCAATACCGATTTCACGAGATCGGACGAAAGATCGGGCATTTGCTCGGCAAGCTTGGGCAAGCTCGTGCAGTGTTCCAGAAAGAACAAGGTTTCGTTGACGGGCGCGCGGTAGGTCATGGGTATCCTCGGCTTCTGCCGGGCGAAAGATTTGCTAAAGAGTGGCCGCACGAACAAGGAACGTCAACGTGAAGACCGGGCAAGAGACCGTAACGTCAACCCGCCGGATGGTGGCGGACGCCGGCGGAATTGCGGAAGCGGCGGCGGTGCTGGCCGCCGGCGGCTTGGCGGCGTTCCCCACCGAAACTGTGTATGGCCTCGGCGCGGATGCAACGAACGCGGCCGCCGTCGCGAAACTCTATGCCGCCAAGGGGCGGCCCTCGTTCAATCCGCTGATCGCGCATGTCGCGGACGTGACAGCGGCAAAACGCGCCGGTCACATGAATGCGATGGCGATCAAGCTTGCGACGAAGTTCTGGCCAGGGCCGCTCACCCTCGTCGTGTCCGCGACTGAGCTTGTCTGCGATCTTGCGCGCGCGGGACTGAACACCGTGGGCCTTCGCGTGCCCGCGCATCCGGCGGCACAGAAAATGCTCGCTGCTTTCGGCAAGCCGGTCGCGGCGCCGAGCGCCAACCGCTCCGGCCATGTCTCGCCGACCGCGGCCGAGCATGTGCTCGCGGACCTCGCAGGAAAAATCGATTTTGTGCTTGACGGCGGCGCGACGCCGGTGGGGTTGGAGTCGACCATCATCGATTGTTCGGGCAATATGCCGCGTCTTCTGCGCGTCGGCGGCGTGCCGCGCGAAGAAATCGAAACCGCGCTCGGCGCGAAAATTGAAATCGCGGAAAACGGCGACGCGGATACGCCCGCGTCGCCGGGACGCCTCGCCTCACATTATGCAACGCGCGCGAAGTTGCTTTCCAGCACAGTGGGATCCGAAGCTTGGAATTCACGTGACTTGAAGTCGCGGC
>JADMIO011621123.1_pt1 | contig 21622 bp, 14 predicted proteins | sample 8958161 | NCBI WGS metagenome assembly JADMIO01 (sample SAMN16585339, study PRJNA669376) | soil metagenome | isolation source: Crop rotation soil | place: USA: Cullars Rotation, Alabama | collected 2011
AAACACGTGAAGGTGGCGCTCGTCGTGATCGTTCACTTCCGCGACGGCAAGCTCGCGCATGAACACATCTACTGGGACCAGGCATCGGTGCTCGCGCAACTCGGGTTGATCGATGCAGCGAAGTTGCCGGTGACTGGCGTTGAAAGTGCCGAGAAAGTCTTAAATCCCACGATAAAGTAACCACGGATAACACAGATCATGAAACTGCGTCGCGATCTGGGAACACTTGAATCGTATGCCACCGTGATCGGGATCTTGATCGGCGCGGGGATCTTTCAGGTCACGAGCCAGGCGTGGGCACTGACTGGCCCAAGCGTGATTCTCGGTTATCTCGTCCTCACGCCCGCGATTCTCGCGACTTCGATCCCGTACGCCGCATATCTCTCGACGCCACTCGGCCGGGAACCAGGCGGCGAGTATCTCCACATCTCGCGAACCTTGAACGGCTTTCGCCTCGCGTACGTCGGCGCCTGGCTCAAGATCATTTCGTACATCGGCGCGGGCGCGTATCTCGCAAATGCGATGGCGGGCTACGTGATCGCGTTGAGCGGCAACCGCATCGACGCTCGAACGTACAAACTGCCGCTCGCGCTCACCGCCTTAGTCATCTTCTACCTGATTCACGTGATCGGCATTCGCTGGTTTGGACGCTTCCAGGTGTTGATGTCTGCGTTGAAACTGCTGGCCTTGCTCGTGCTGATTGTGCCGGGTTTGTTTGTGATCCGTAGCGAGAACTACGTCCCGTACTTTACACATGGCGCGAGTGGTTTCGCCGTGAGCTTGTTGCCATTGTTCTTTGCATACGCCGGCTTCGAGTCGATTGCGCAAACCGCCGGCGAAGTTAAAGACAGCACGCGCCGTTTGCCGAAGATCCTTTTGATCGGGATCACGTTCACCGCGTGGATTTACGTCTTCACGTCGATCGTTACCTTTGGCGTGCTGCCCGGCGCGCGACTGCAAGTGAGCAGCGCGCCGATGGCTGAAGTCGCTTCGATCTATCTGCCTGAGGGTGCGGCAATGTTTGTGACGATCGGCGCGATCGCCGCGATCATGACGGCGCTCAACGGCACGATCTTCGTTCCCTCACGACTCGCACTCATGTTCGTTGAAGACGGTCTCGCGCCGCGCTGGCTCGGTTTCATCAACAAAGCTACCGCGACGCCGATACGCGCCCTCACGCTCACGCTCATCTGCTGCGCGATTTTGCTCGTAAGTGGACAGCTTTCACTCGCGCTCAACGTTGCAGTTTTTGCCCTCGTCGTGCTTTATTTCATCCATAGCTTAGTATTTTTGCTTCTTCCCCGACTGAATCCGTCGCTGGCGAGCGAGATCAGGATGGGCCTGTCGCATCGAATGCAGCAGGCGGCCGCGATCGTCTCGTTGTTGTCGATGGGTCTGATGATCGTGATCCAATTGCGACTGGACGCGACGGTGTTGAGCACGACAACGTTGAGCCAGCGGATCAGTGGACAGTCGTTGACAAGCATTGAGTTGATCGTCGTGTGGGGAGTGATTGGCGCGGGCTTGTATCAGCTCGCTCGGATGCAGCGTGGTGATCACGCGGAGAAAGTTGCAACGAATGCAGATTGAAGGCAAAAGAGTGCTGATCACGGGAGCGAGTCGCGGGCTTGGCCGCGCGCTCGTGAAAGCATTTGTCGATGCGGGTGCGAGCGAAGTGATCGCGGGCGCGCGCAAGCCTGAAGATCGAGAAGCGTTGAAAGCGCCGCGCGTGACGCCGGTGCAGTTGGACGTCACGATAGCAGACGACGTCGAAGAGCTCGTGCACCTCGGGGCGATCGACATACTCGTCAACAACGCGGGTGTCGCGGGGTTTGGTAATCCGTTGACGATGGATCTCGCGGCGGTGCAGGAAGAGATCGCGGTGAATTATCTCGGCGTGTTGCGTGTGACGCGTGCTGTCACGCCCGCGATGATTGCGCAGCGTGACGGCATGATCGTCAATGTCGCCACCGCGTTTGCGAGAGTGAATCTGCCGATTGTCGGGACGTATTGCGCGACGAAGGCGGCGTTGTTGTCGTTGGGACAGGCGATGCGGGCGTATCTCCTCGAGCACAATGTTCGTGTGATCACCGTGATGCCGACGACAATCGATACTGATATGAGTAAGGGCGCCGACGTGCCGAAGATGACGAAGGAATACGTCGCTGAGGAGATAGTCGCGGCGGTACGCGAAGAGCGACACGATCCGCCGATTGGCGATGAGGCGAAGGGCGTGTTCGAGAATTTATCGAAGGACGCTCGTGGTTTAGAAAAGGTTTTACAGGATTACAGGATGTCAGAATGAGCATGATTCTTATCTTGTTAATTCTGTAATCCTGTCATCCTGTCTACGTCTATGATCGAAAACAGGCACCGCACAGAATTTCCAACGCTGTTCACGGGCATACATCTGCTCAGTCACAGCCTCGGCCCGGTGCCTCGCGCGGCGCGCGAATCGATGCTCAGTTACATCGACGCCTGGGAACATCACACCGGCGAAGATGCCTGGGCCACGAGCTGGTGGACGCTCTCGCGTCTCGTCGGCGACCGCATCGCACTCATTCTCGGTGGCGAGCCCGGCTCAGTTCAGATCCAGCCGAACGCATCACTCGCGATGGCCACCGTCGCTTCCTGTTTCGACTTCAACAAAGGCCGCAACAAGGTCGTTACGACTTCTCTCGACTTCCCGTCGATGGAATACTTCTGGGAAGCGCAACGACAGATCGGCGCGCGCGTCGAAGTCGTTCCTACAAGCGACGGCATCTCAGTTCCACTCGAACGCATCCTCGACGTGATCGACAACGAAACAGCGCTCGTCGCCCTCGCGCACACATCGTATTGCAGCTCATATCGCATCGACTCACGCGCGATCGTCGAGCACGCGCACGCAAAAGGTGCGCTCGTGCTGCTCGACGTTTATCAATCAGCCGGTGTCCTGCAACTCAACGCCGCTGAGTGGAACGTCGACTTCCTGATCGGCGGCACGATCAAATGGCTTTGCGGTGGTCCATCGTGCGGTTACTTGTACGTGCGTCCCGATCTGCAACGCGATCTGAAGCCGCGACTGACAGGCTGGGTCGCACACGACTCACCTTTCGACTTCGCCCACGCGCCGATGCGTTACGCGCGCTCCGTGCGACGTTTCGCGCAGGGCACGCCCAGCATTCCCGCGCTCTATTCAGCCATTCCGGGACTCGAAATCATTGAGGCCGTGGGCATTGCCAACATCGCTGCCGAGTCGCAACGCCGCACGCAGTTGATGATCGATTTCGCAAACGAACGAGGCTGGACCATCAACACGCCGCGCGAAAAGAGCGAGCGCGGCGGGTCGGTGATGATTGGCGTAAAAGATGGGCCCGCGATGGTCGAACGTCTGGCCGAACGAAGAGTATTCGTCGATTCGCGTCCCAGCGCGGGCCTGCGCATCTCGCCGCATTTCTTCAACACCGATGAAGAAGTCGAAGAAGCGCTTAACACTCTCGCCGAGCTGATTGAGTCATGAGTAACGAACTCACTGTTAACACTGTCGCGCCCGACTTTACGCTGAAAGATGGAAACGGCGCGGACTGGCGCTTGTCCGATCATCGCGGCAAAGTCGTCGTGCTGCTTTTCTATCCGGGCGATGAGACGCCGGTGTGCACCAGGCAAATGTGTTCGCTGCGCGATCGCTGGGACGATTATCTCGCGACCGGCGCTGAAGTGGTTGGCATCTCGTCTGACTCGATCGAGTCGCACAAAAACTTCGCGGCGCATCACGAGTTGCCGCTGCAACTACTGTCGGATTCCGATGGCGCAGTGTCGAAGCTTTACGGTGCACGGTCGTTGATTCCGGGCCGCGTGGCGCGCTCGGTTTTCGTGATTGATGCGAACGGAACTTTGCGCCATCGCGACGTGCGCCCGATCGGCTTATTCAAACCGAAGGACGATGATAATATTGCGGCTATTAAAGCTGCCCAGAGTAGTAACAAGGAGGTTTGAAATGCCCGAAACCATCAAATGCACACACTGCGGTGAGAAGCGCCCGGCCCTTCCGTTCGCGCCATTTCCCAACGCGCTCGGCCAGCGCATCGGGGCTGAAATCTGCCAGGTCTGCTGGAACGATTGGCTGCAAAAGCAGACACAGATCATCAATCACTACGGCCTCGATCTCACCAATCCCGACGCGCAGACGTTCCTGTTTGACAACATCAAAGGCTACCTCTTCGGCGATGTCCCAACTGTCGCCGAAATCGATACCACCAAAGAAGGAACGGTGAAGTGGTAAATATCTTCTAAAATTCGCCAATCACGTAATCTGGTCCCACTTCGGCTCGCCGTTTGCAAACCTTCCATAGCAACGTACGTTTTCCGAACTCGGAATTGTGTGACTTGCAAGGAGGAAGTTTGCAAATATGAGAAGCAGAATCACAGGATTCATAGCTGTAGCCGCGCTTGCTCTACTGGTGGCCGGCTGCGATAACACGGCGAACAGCAACGCAACGGCGAACCACAACGCGAACGCCAACGCGACTGCCACGGCGACGCCCGTCGTTGCCAACACGAACAGCAACAGAGCTCCGACGCGCGCGGAGACTGAGGCGAACAAGGAGCGTTATAACCGCGAGGCCAAGGAGTCAGGCCGCAAGGTCGGCACGGGCACGAACGACACCTGGCTGTGGGTGAAAACGCGCTGGGATCTCGCGACGGCCGACGATCTGCGCGATTCGACGATCAATGTCGACGTCGATAACGATGTCGTGACACTTAGCGGCACGGTGGCAAGCGCAGCCCAGAAGACGCGCGCCGAAGCAGTGGCGAAGAGTGTTGAGGGCGTGAAGAGCGTAAGGAACGAGTTGAAGGTGCAGGCCAGCACTACCAACGCGAACACCAACGCCAACGCGAATCACAACGCGAATCGAAACGCGAACGCGAACGCCAGCCCGCATCGCGGCAACGCCAATCACTAACCACGGATCAGACGGATTTCCAACACGGATTTTACGCGGATCAAAATCAGCGTAAATCCGTGCTTTGGATCCGTTAAATCCGTGTGCTAATCTTCCCTCTCTTTCCTCTGTTTTAAGCAAAAATCAAGACGATGGGGATTTGGTTACCTATGCCAAAAGTCCGTTCGTACCTTCTTGTCGCTTCATGGCTGTTGCTTCTTCTCGTTAACCCGCTCCACGCGCAAAACAGCGCTATCGATACTTATGCGATCACAAACGCTCGCATCGTCACGGTCTCCGGACCAGTGATCGAACGAGGCACGGTCGTGATTCGCAATGGTTTGATCGCTGCCGCGGGCGCAAACGTCAGCGCGCCTCCAGATGCTCGCGTCATCGACGGCGCCGGTCTGACTGTGTATCCGGGTCTTATCGATTCCTACACGCATCTCGCGTTGCCGGAACCGTCGCCTTCGGCCGCGCCCGGCGGCGGTGGTGGTGGCGGCTTTTTCTTTCAGCAATTACAGCAGCGACCGGCCGTCGGTGGTCCAAACTCGACTCAGCCCGCCGGACTGCAACCCGAAGTGATGGTCGAAGACGTGATTCGTCCGGGTGGGAATGAGATCGAGTCGTGGCGCAGTGCTGGTGTAACGACCGCGCTCACGTTGCCGCGTTCGGGTATCTGGATGGGCCAATCAGCCTTGATCAATCTGTCGGGTGAGACGCCGCAGGAGATGATCGTGCGTTCGCCAGTGGCGATGCACGTCGGGTTCACGCCGTTGCGGACGGGAACTTATCCGGGATCGCTGATGGGTGTGTTTTCGTCGCTGCGACAGATGATGCTCGATGCGCAGCGTTATCGCGACTCGATGCAGATTTACGAGCGCAACCCGCGCGGCACGCGCCGTCCCGACACTGATCGCTCGCTCGCGGCGCTCATTCCGGTCATTGAGGGACGCATACCGGTGGTGATGCTTGCCAACAGCGAGCGCGAGATCACTCGCGCGCTGGATCTGGCGAACGAGTTTAAGTTGAAGCTGATCATTGCGGGCGGCGAGGAAGCCGATCAAGTCGCGGATCGACTGGCGAAACAGAACGTGCCCGTGCTGTTGTCACTCAACTTGCCAAGACGCACGACGACGGCGATGCCCGAAGCCGATCCGGAGCCGTTGCGTGTTTTGCGCGAGCGCGTCGAAGCACAGCAAACAGCGGGCAAGCTCGCGAAAGCGGGCGTGCGGTTCGCGTTTGAGTCGGGCTCGATGGCGAACGTTTCGGATCTGTTGGTCAACGCGCACAAGACGATCGAGAACGGGCTGCAGCCGCTCGATGCGTTGCGTGCGTTCACGATTTGGCCCGCGGAGATTCTCGGTGTTAAGGACCAGCTCGGGTCGATTGAAGTTGGGAAGATTGCGAACCTGACGATCACGCGTGGCGATTTGTTTGATCGAAACAGCCGGATTACGCATGTGTTTATTGATGGGCGTCCGGTTGATCTCAGACCAGCAACGCCGGCCGGTGGTCCCACTGGTTTTGGTCAGGGTCGCTTTGCGCTGGCTGGGACGTGGACTGTCGTCGTTAATCTCGGCCAGGGCGACCGCACGATCACGTTGACGTTGCAGCCGGAAGGCGAGCGGCTCAACGGATCGATCTCGGGAGCGCTCGGTGCTGGAGAGATCTCCAATGGGTCGGCGTCGAACACTGGTGACGTGCGATTCACGGTGTCGGTGAATGTCGAAGATCAAACGAAGGAAGCGACGTTCACTGGCACGCTCGCGAACAATCAGATCCGTGGGAACGTCACGATCGTCGGCATGCAGCCCGGCACGTTCACCGCCACGCGACCAAACTAAGCCACAAAAAGCACAAAAGGCACAAAAAATGAGACGACTAATCTTTCTTCTCGCCTTCATCACTACAATTGGTGTTAACGCGGTATATGGACAAACGGAAACTCTGATCCGCAACGCCACCGTGCTCACCGTCACGCACGGCACGCTGACGAACACGGACGTGCTCATGCGCAACGGCAAGATCGCGGCGGTCGGCAAGAACCTCAAAGCTTCCGCGAACGCGCGCGTCATCGACGCCACCGGCAAATACGTCATGCCCGGCATCATCGACTGCCACTCCCACTCAATGCTCGACACGATCAACGAAGGCACACTCGCCGTCACCTCGATGGTGCGTACGCGGGACGTGCTGAACACCACTGACGTCGATCTTTATCGCGAGCTCGCGGGCGGCGTCACGACGCTGAATCTCCTGCACGGTTCCGCGAATCCGATCGGCGGCTTGAACACAGTCGTGAAGATCAAGTACGGCCGACCCGCGAGTGAGTTTTTGTTTCCGGGAGCGATGCCGGGTATCAAGTTCGCGCTCGGCGAGAACGTGAAGCAGTCGAGTCGTCCAAACATTCCGGGCACGACGCGTCGCTATCCGAACACGCGCATGGGCGTTGAGGAAACGATTCGCGATGCGTTCGTGCGCGCGCGTGATTACAAACGGACGTGGGACGAGTATCGCGAAGCGGTGAAGAAAGACAAGAACGTGATGCCGCCGCGCCGCGATCTGCAACTCGAGCCGCTCGTCGAGATTCTCGAAGGCAAGCGCTACGTGCACGCGCACTGCTACGTCGCGAGCGAGATCCTGATGCTGATCAACATCGCGGACGAGTTTGGTTTCAAGATCAAGACGTTCCAGCACGTGCTCGAGGGTTACAAGGTCGCGAAAGAGATCGCCGCGCACGGTGCGGGCGCTTCGATCTTCGCGGACTCGTGGGGCTACAAGATCGAGGCTTACGACGCGATCCCTTACAACGCCGCGATTCTGACGCGCGCCGGTGTCGTCGTCTCGATGAACTCCGACTCTGATGAGCGCGCGCGCCGGTTGAATATCGAAGCGGCGAAGGCGATGCACTGGGGCGACCTGACGGAAGAGCAGGCGCTGAAACTCGTGACGCTCAATCCCGCGATTCAACTCGGAATCCAGGATCGCGTCGGATCGATTGACGTCGGGAAGGATGCCGACGTTGCGATCTGGAACGGACATCCGTTCAGCGTCTACTCGCGTGTGGACACGACGTTCATTGACGGTGATGTTTACTTCGATCGGGAGAAGGATCTTGCGCGACGTCCCGAGCTCGCGAAAGAACGCGCGGCGTTGGAGCAGGCCGAGCCAAACAAGCCGGCGCAACGCGGTCAAGCCCCACAAACTCCTCGCCGGCGCCCGAGTGGTCACGAAGATGATGCGGAGGTAGAAAAACCGTAATGAAGATCTTAGTTGCACTAATTCTTTTTACAGGCTCAGTGTTCGCGCAGCAGATCGGATATCCAACGGCGCAGGAAGGCGTGCTTCCGCCGCGTGGGACGTTCGCGATCCGCAATGCGCGCATCGTTACGGTCAGCGGCCCCGACATCGAAAACGGCACGGTCGTGATCCGCGATGGCAAGATCGAAGCCGTCGGCGTGAACGTCTCCGTGCCCGCTGGCGCGCAGACAATTGATGGCCGTGGCTTGTCAGTCTATCCCGGCATGATCGACGCCGGGACGAACATGGGTCTCGTTGAAGTCCCGCAGGGCGCGAACGGCACTGTTGATCTTTCCGAAGTCGGCGACTTCAATCCAAACGCCAAAGCCATCATCGCCGTGAACCCGCACAGCGCTCACATCGCAGTGACGCGCGTCGAAGGCATCACGAACACGCTGACCGCACCGACCGGCGGCCTGATATCCGGCCAGGCCGCGCTGATCAACCTGCTCGGCACGTCGCCAAAAGAGATGGCCGTCGTGCCTCAGACCGCACTCGTAATCAACTATCCACGCACCGGCTTCGGTGGCGGTGGTTTCGGCGGCTTCAACCAACAGCCGCCAAACCTCGCCGACACACTGGCCGCCAACGAACGTCAAATCGATCAAATCAGAAAAATGCTGCGCGACGCTGAAGCTTACGGTCGCGCTCAGGACGCGTACGCAAAAGACAAGTCGTTACCGCGTCCCGATCACAACGTCGTGCTCGAGCAACTCGTGCCGTACGTTCGTGGCGAGCAGCCGGTGATTTTCCGTGCGGATCGCGAAGCTGAGATCCGCGGCGCCGTCCGTTTCGCGGAGGAAATGAAGCTGAAGCCGATCATTCTCGGCGGCAACGACGCCTGGAAAGTCGCGAGTCTTTTGAAAGAGAAGAACGTTCCCGTAATCCTCACTGGCATTCTTTCGCTGCCGCCGCGCGAAGACGACGCCTACGACTCACTTTATGAGAATCCGGCGAAACTTCAGCAGGCCGGCGTGCGTTTCTGCATTTCCACTGGTGACGCCGGTCCGGAAGTCAGAAATCTGGCGCAGTACGCGGGCATGGCGGCGGCCTTCGGTCTCTCGAAAGCCGACGCGGTCAAGTCAGTCACGCTTTATCCGGCTCAGATCTTGAACGTGGCCGATCGTTTGGGCTCGATCGAGGTCGGCAAGATGGCGAACCTCGTCGTAACTGACGGCGATTTGCTCGAAATCCGGACCCACATAAAGTATTTGTTAATAGATGGCCGCCCGGTGGTGTTAACCAGTAGGCACACAGAATTGAACGACGCGTTCAAAAATCGGAAGTAAATCCGTTTCAGCCAATCCGTGTAATCCGTAAGTTTTTGTGTAGGAGGATTGTCCCTTTGAATATTTTGACCCGATTAACTCTGCTCTTAACCTTCGCGGTCGTGGCATCGATTCCCGCGTACTCGCAAACGAAACTCCTGCGGTTCCCCGACATTCGCGGCGACCGCGTCGTCTTCACTTACGCGGGCGACCTTTGGACCGCGCCTTCCAGCGGCGGCACCGCGATGCGTTTGACGTCGCATCCAGGCGTCGAAGTCTTTGGGAAATTCTCTCCTGACGGCAAGTGGATCGCTTTCACCGGACAGTACGACGGCGACGAACAGGTCTACGTCGTCCCGACTTCCGGCGGCGAGCCGCGCCAACTGACTTTTTATCCCGCGAAGGGCCCGCTCGCTCCGCGCTGGGGCTGGGACAATCAGGTGTTTGGCTGGTCCAAAGACAGCAAGCGCATCATCTTCCGCTCGCTGCGTGACTCGTGGGCACTTCCGATCGCGCGCTTGTTTACAGTCTCCATCGATGGTGGTCCATCGACTCCGTTGCCGATGCCGACTGCTGGTTCCGGCGACTTGTCGCCCAACAACGACGAGATCGTTTACTCGCCGCAGTCGCGCGACTTCCGCAGTGAAAAACGTTACGGCGGCGGAGAGGCGAATCGACTGTACATCTTCAATCTGAGCAACAACTCCACGAAGCGCATCTCCGAAGGCCCGCGCGCCACGCGCGATGCGATGTGGATCGGCGACAACATCTTTTACAACTCCGATCGCGACGGTCATTTCAATCTCTACGTTTACAACGTTTCGAGCGGACGTACGACGCAAGTCACGGCCAACACGGTGTGGGACGTACGTTGGCCCAGTTCAGATAACGAAGGTCAGATCGTTTACGAGTTGAACGGCGAGCTCGTCGTGATGGACGCGCGTACGAAGAAAAGCAATCCGATTTCGATCAATGTTCCTGCAGAAGGTAATTGGAGCAGGCCGAGTCGCGTATCCGCGGCTAATCTGATCGAGTCGGTTGGGTTGAGTCCGAAAGGTGAGCGCGCACTGTTTGCTGCTCGCGGCGACATCTTCACGACGCCGATCGAAAAAGGACCGACGCGGAATTTGACTGAGTCTTCGGGCGCACACGACAAGTGGCCCAGTTGGTCGCCTGATGGTTCGCAGATCGCGTTCATCTCTGACAAGAGTGGTGAAGAAGAGTTGTACTTGATCGCGCAGGATGGCTCGAAGCCCGCGGAGCAGATCACCACCGGCGGCCAGGCCATGCGCTACTCGCCGGAGTGGGCGCCTGATGGAAAGCGGATCGCGTTCAGTGATAAAGACGGCAAGCTCTTTGTGATCACGCTCGCGGATAAAAAGATCGTTGAAGTGACGGACGCGCCGCGTGGTCAGATTCGTGATTACACGTGGTCGCCGCGCGGAAACTTCCTCGCGTTTTCGAGTGTTAATAAAAACCAGTTTCAGTCAGTGTTCGTTTGGAGCGCGAATGATGGACAGCTCAGGCAAGTCACTGACGACTACTTCAACTCCTACAATCCCGCGTGGGATCCGCAGGGCAACTACCTTTACTTCCTGAGTGACAGAGAATTTGCTCCGCTGATTTCCAACATCGAATTCAACTACGCGACGAATCGCCCGACTTACATCTACGCGCTAACGTTGCGAAAAGACGTTAAGAATCCATTTCCGCCGGAGAGTGATGAGGTAACGATCGCGAAGACCTCGGAAGATGGTCCAAAGCCCGCTGCTTCGCCGGCAGAGAAACCGGCCGAGTCGCCCGCTCCTGCTGAACCGAAGCCTGAAGCCGCGGCGCCGAAGCCGCCTGCACCACCGGCCACGATGAGCATCGACTTCGATGGTATTGCGAATCGCGTCGCGCGTGTTCCTGTTGGTGCTGACAACTACTTCGGTTTGAGTGCCAAGACTGGCCACCTGCTTTACGTGATTGGCGGTGCTGGTTATTACGGTCGCCAGAGTGATCGCACTGCTTCGCTGCGTATTTACTCGATCAAGGATCGCAAGGAGACGACGCTTGTCGAAGACATGCGCGGCTACACGCTTTCCGAGGATGGCTCGAAAGTGTTGGTCGCACAGGGCCCGGGTTGGAACCTCTACGACGCAACACCGCAAGGTGAACGAACGAAGAAAGCAGTTGCGACGAATGGTATGTACGTCGATCGCGTGCCCGCCGAAGAGTGGAACCAGATCTTCAACGAAGTTTGGCGTCGTTATCGCGACTGGTTTTACGTATCGAACATGCACGGCTTTGACTGGGCTGCGTTGCGCGAGCAGTACAAGCCGTTGCTGAAGTATGTGCAGCATCGGTCGGATCTCAACTACGTGATCAGCGAGATGATCTCCGAGCTCACGGTGCAGCACGCATACATCGATGGTGGTGATTTCCAGATTCCGCCGCGGCCGCGTTCTGGTTTGCCGGGTGCGCGGTTTGAGCTTGATGCGCAGTCTGGTCGTTATCGTATCTCGAAGATCTTCGGCGGCGACAACTCTGAAGACATTTATCGTTCGCCGCTGACTGAGGTTGGAGTGAATGCGAGTGTTGGTGATTACGTGCTCGCGATCAATGGCGAAGAGTTGAAAGCGAATGACGATCCGTATCGTCTGCTGCGAAACGCGGCTGACAATCCGGTGCAGCTCACGTTGAACAAGACTCCGTCGATGCAGGGTGCGCGGACGGTTTCTTACAAGCCGATCACCGATGAGCAGAACCTGATCTATCTCGATTGGGTCGATCACAATCGCGAGCAGGTGTCGAAGGAGACGAACGGGCGCGTCGGTTATCTGCACGTTCCCGACATGGGTGCGAACGGTATCCGCGAGTTTATCAAGTGGTACTACCCGCAACTGAAGAAGGAAGCGCTGATCGTCGACGTGCGCGCGAATGGCGGCGGCAACGTTTCGCGTATGCTCATCGAGCGTCTGCGACGGAAAGTGTTGGCGTTGAATTATTCGCGGACGAACGACGATGCGAGCACGTATCCTGACGGCGTGTTCATCGGACCGATGGTGGCGCTGCTCGATGAGAACTCGGCGTCGGACGGCGATATCTTCCCGGCAATGTTCCGTGAGGCCGGACTTGGACCATTGATTGGTAAGCGTTCGTGGGGCGGCGTAGTTGGTATCACGAATCGCGGTCAGTTGATCGATGGTGGTACCGTGAACGTGCCTGAGTCGGGGTTTGCGAATAAGAATGGCGAGTGGATAATCGAGGGTTACGGCGTCGATCCGGACATCGAAGTGGATAACGATCCGCAGTCGGTGATTGCCGGCAAAGATCCACAACTCGAGCGTGCGATTAGTGAGGTGATGGCGAAGCTAAAGACGCCCGTGAAGCTTCCGCCGAAGCCCGCCCCACCCGTCAAGACCATCAACAGCCGCCAAACCTCGAAGGCCACCGAGCAAGGCAACAACTAGTTAGACCACGATGACAGGATTTGCGGGATCAAACAGATTCTGCAAATCCTGTTCATTTGTAATCCTGTCTAACTCAAATCTGCGAATAGATCGTCCACCGAGACCTCGAATCCCTCGAGCACTCGCGACTTCGCCTGCTGACCGCGTGAGTAGCTGAAGATCTTCCACACGAGTATTTCTCCGATTTTGTTGGCATGACGCACTTCGACAACCTCGTTCCACGGATCGACGAGCCACAACTCACGCACGCCTAAAGCAAGATACGTATCAGCCTTTGTCGTGCGATCGTAAACGTTCGTGCTGCGCGACATAAATTCAAACACGATGTCGGCTGACGTCCGCTTCGATCCCCTCTTTTGCCGTAGTTCACGGGACACATACATCATGTCGGGCTCAAGATAAGTTGAGCCTTCAGCGCGAACGTAAATCGGTTCCCGCGGGAAATACACTCTCCCGTCTATCTTGTTTATCAATAAAAAATTCATTAAGAATTCGTTCATCTGTGAGGTAACGTCCCCGTGAGGCGGGTTTGGCGGCGGAACCATGAAAAGATATCCTCCAATGAGTTCGTAACGCGCATGGTCCTCTCGTTCGGGCAATGCCCAAAACTCTTCGAGAGTGTAGCGTCGAGTGAGTGGTGAGAAATTGATTTCGACTGATGTTTGCGTTTCTAAAGCTTGCATCGCAAGTCCTCCAATCGATTGCTATCGTAACACGTCGTATTTACTCCTTAACAAGCAGCTTCTCCAACGGCAGCATCGCTTGCGCGCCCTTGTGTTGCCAGCAGCGCACTGGACCACGGACGCGTCGTGAGCACGGCGTGCCCTTCTTTGTTCTCGCGCCGCAAATGTATGTCTCTTCGGTTGTGATAGTTGGCTGAGTGGCCGGCGAAGTCTGACCTGACACTGTGCGCTCAATCACGAGCGGCGGCGGTTCACGTCTCCATCCGCGTACAATCACCACCCCTAACAAAACGAGAACTAAGCTAATCCACACACGTCGAATTAGCAGCCTCCTCCCGATCCGCGTAAAACATTTCCCGCAGAAGCGCCGGCTGGTCCAGACACGCCACCGCAAACGCACGATCTTCTCGCCGCATTCTGAACAAAAATTTGGACGGTAATCCGTGAGGAGCGACAAAGTGCTCGCATTATAGTCAATTTGCGGAAAAAGCAACCGTTCTGCGGGCAAATGCGTCCGAAATCAGCGCGTTTGAAAAACTCCGGACAGGCGGGCATACTTTCCAGACTAATTCGCATGCGTTACGCCAAACCCCTTTATTTATTGCTGCTTTTGACGTTCTTTGTGTTTGTTGTTCCGGCGCAGGCGCAGGATCCCGACGACGTTATTCGCACTGAAACTTCACTCATCCAACTGAATGTCGGCGTCGTCGATAAGCAGGGCCGCGCGATCACATCCCTGACGCGAGACGACTTCACGGTTTACGAAGATGGCGTCAAACAGTCGATTCAACACTTCGAACCGGTCGATGCGCCTTTCAGCCTCGTGTTGATGCTCGACATGTCAGGCTCGACGCTCAATTTCCGCCAACAGTTGAAGCTCGCGAGCCAGCGCTTTCTCGACGCGCTCGCGCCTGAAGATCGCGTCGCGGTGGTTCAGTTTAATGCAAACGTCAAGCAGTTGGCCGGGTTTAGCACCGATCGCTCGAAGACGTATTACGCAATCGAGATCGCAAACGGCGCTGGTGAGACTCATTTTTACGACGCGCTGAAGTATGCGTTGAAAGAACTGGACAAGGAAGGTCCGCGACGTCGCAAAGCGATCGTTGTTTTGACTGACGGCTTAGACACGCAACTTCGCAACGCGGATCGATCGTCGTTAGCGCAGGTGCAAACGAACGAGGAAGCGCTTGCGACGATACGCCCGGAATCGAGTGCTGACTTGAATTACGTGCTGGCATCTGCCGATCGACAGGGCGTCACGATTTACCCGCTCGCGTTGCCATCGGGCGATCCAAAACGTCTGCCGATTGAGACACCGAACATCGTCGGCATCTACGCGGCGGCGCGCGCGCGTTTGCAGTCGCTTGCGAATCGCACTGGCGGGCATTTGAACGAGATTAATAATTTACAATACATGGCGCAGCTTTATCGTGAGGTCGCGGCCAATCTTCGCACGCTCTACACCGTCGCCTATCAGCCTAAAGGCGATCGCCCGCGCGGCAAATGGCACGAGGTCAAAGTGGAAGTGACAAATTCCGACCTGACCGCGCGCACGAAGCCCGGCTATTTCGCGCGGTGACCGTTTTACAACTCGGCGCGCATTATTTACTATAAACGCCTTCGCACCCGTAGCTCAGTTGGATAGAGTACCTGACTACGAATCAGGGGGTCGCATGTTCGAATCATGCCGGGTGCACCAATGGATTCAACAAGTTAGGGCTTCCAATTTGGAAGCCCTTTCTTAATTTGTGTGCCTATAGTGTGCCATTGGTCTTTTACACACCAAGAGGAGCCATGTCAGCAGTAAAGCATTCGCTGAATTTGCGTGGTCGCCTCGTCTTGCATAGTTGGCAAAACATGAGAGTAAGTGTCGAGCGTTAGAACGATGCTGGCATGACCCAGGCGTTCACTAACGATCTTCGGGTGGATGCCGGCTTGCAGTAGCAGTGTTGCACACGAATGGCGCAGGCAGTACAAGGTGAGATTATCCGGTAGCTTCGCCGCTTTCAGTAAAGGCTTAAAATGCCGTTTGAGTAGGTTTCGGCGGTATATCGGCCCACCTTCACTTGTAGCGAATACGATATCCGAACGAATACCGAGCTTTAGAAGCGATTCTGCCTGGGTCGCTCGATGCTCTTTAAGCTGTTGCACCATCCCCGAGGGCAACGGGATCGAGCGGCGACTGGTCTTCGTCTTCGTTTCTTCGAAATACGGTCCGCCCCCTTGCTTCTTTGAGTGCCATTGCAATGTGCGTTGAATCGTGACGCGGCCGATTTCGAAATCTATATCAGACCATTTGAGTCCGAAGGCTTCACTGGGTCGTGCTCCGGTTGTCAGCAGGAACGCAAATAGAACGCGATAACGATTCTCTACGGTCACCGTGCGCTCACCTTCGGTTCGAGTGAATCGTTCAACTGCCATTAATTTGCTCGCCTCTTCGCGTGTAAGGACTTGTACCTCTCTCGGTTTGTGTCTTGGAAGGTCTACCGCATCGCAGGGGTTGGAATGTATCAAATGCCATTTCATGGCTTGTGACAGGGCTGAACTAAGCGGCGCATGGACGTGTTTAGCAACAGAAGGTGATAGTGTGCCGTAGAGCCTTTGAATGTCTTGTGCTTGAAGGATGGTCAGGCGGACTTTCCCCAAACTGTTCTTGACATGATTGAGCTGCGATTCATAGCTGTTATAGGTGTTTTCGCTCACTCGCGGCTTTGCGATTGTCTTCAGCCACTCGTCAATATAGTCGCCGACGCTGATCTTGCTTTGAAAGGTAGGGATGCCAAGATCTTTCTTTTTCAGCGCGTCAGTGAGCCATGCTTGAGCGTCTTTCTTTAGACCGCGCACGGTATGGTTCTGATATTGGCGTTTACCGTCAGCTCGGCGTCCAACAAAGACGCGAACCAGCCATACATTGTCGCCACGTCTGATTATTTGTCCTGCCATACTAATTCTTTCTCGCCTTTCGGCGTTCAATTTTCAGTAGATCGCCAGGTTCGCACTCTAGCGCCTCACAGATCGCATTCAAGGCTGCCAAGTCAATGCGTCGCAACTTACCTTTAGCCATTGCCGCGATTGTTGCCCAGCGTATGCCACTCTCCTGCGACAGCCAGTAGAGACTGCGCCCATCGAGCATCTTCTTGAGTTCGATCCTAATCATGGGAATTGCATTGTACGCCTGTGGACTATAGACTTCAAGCGTTCATTCTATCATTCTCTTAATGCGGTTTGGATGTGGTGAGTGCGTTTAGGATTAGCACGGTTGTATTGAATGCGGTTCGGATCTGGTGAGTGCGGTTAATATTAGCAGAGTGACAGTGAATGACCGCGAGAGTAGATGATGCGACAAGTTTTCTATGTAACAGGTCATGGGTACCGCATGTTGGCATACCCCAAAAAATCAAGGGTTCTTGCGGTTCTTTCCCATTCGTTGCAGTGCCTCACTGCGATGCCCGGCAAGTTGTGTATCGTCGATGTGAAATCCGCGGCCCCTTATCTACGACTCAAGAGCGAATTCGTAATTTGCAAGCGCGCGATGAAATCGGAGGGCATTTTCGACAGACCAGTTCACCAACAATTCAAGTTTATCGGGCTCTTCATTAAAGAAGCCTTCCGTATAGACCGCGATTCTGCATGCCCGTCGGCGATCCAGCCTTTCCCACTCAATCGTGGTTCCGATTACGCTCTGAATTGCAGAACGATTCGACTCCAAAGTATCAAAGATAAGATTATTTTTATAAGCCTCGCCTGTGTCTATGTAGAATTCCAGCCGCAATCTTTGTCGATGCGCAAAAGACAAGATCAATCGTTGGCTTTGATTCGTTAAGTAAGCCAGCGTAATCCAGTTCGCTCCTGTAGGATTCGCTGCATGAAGCGGAAACTCTTTATGGTTTCTTAGCCTGTTCCGAACTTTTGCAAAGAAGTCGATGTAAGCTCGTTCCCGGTCCCGCGCCCGAGCAAACACAACTTTTTCCTCAGTCATGTTAATGGAAATGATGCGCCAATTACTCTTCAGCCACTGCCGAGATTGAACGTGATACACAGCATCATTAGCCCACCACGAGCGATGCTCTCTAGCTGCTCTGGGAAGTTGATCATCAATAACCTTCTCAATTTCAGCAAAATCAATAACCAATCGTTCTTGTGTATTTGGTATCTTTATTAGAAAGTCCGCCAAGGGCGCGTATTTGCTTTCTGCAGCTTCCTGCGCAAGGTCTTCGACATCTTCTATCGGCGCCGCTTCCGCTATAGGCTCTTCAGGCTTAATTACTTGGTCAGGTGTTTCGTTCTCCGTGACTTGCGCGGTTACATCGACCTCTGTGGCCGGTGGATGATTCTTAAACCATTCTGCACAAAACCTTAGATGATCCCTTTCGTCCGTAGTTATATCCGGACGGAAGTGCATAAGTTTGTTTCTGGTTTTCCTAACACCCTCCAACATCTGCAAGAAAGCCTGGTCAGGAATGCTAAATATAGGACCCAGTGTTTTCCATGCCTCATCTTTCCTGGCAAGTTGAATATATTCATTTAGTGTGAGGTCATCAAAAGTCCGTTCACTATTTGTTATCGCAAAGGCTTTACCAACAACCGTGTGAATGTCGGTTTCAGTGATCTGAATTTCATGACTTCTGCAGAATTTTCGAAATGCTTTACTGCAATCGTCTCGTATGTTGTCAACCAAACTACTCAAAGCATTGATGGCTGTTTGAAGTGTATCGTTTCCATCGGTCTCATCACTTGCGAACGCAGCGCGTATGTGATCTTTAAGCGTACTCTCGATGTCCTCGACCAGGAGCATGTCTTCAGCTCGTTTTCGAAAGTATTGAGTTGTGTCGTAGTTTGTAACTATACCGGCTATCGTTCCATCTGGCTTCAGCACAAGGACGGCGTAGGCATCGAGAAGATCGTCCATCTTCGAGAAGAGATCTTCATCCGCCGCCACAGTGCGCGCAGGTACCGTGGCATCTCTAACTTGAAGGTCGTTTATCGAAGTCCCAAAGCGCCTCATTGCCCGCGCAACTGAGGCACCGGTCACGAAACTACCTGAGCTACCATAGGGCTTTCCATTTTCCAATATTGGGAGTTGACTAAAATCGTTTTCGATCATCAGAGCAACCGCCTCTTGCAATGACGCATTCGGTGAGATGGTTACCAGGACCTGTTGATCTTGAATGAGGTTTGCGATTGGAATTGCCATGATTTGGGAAACCTTGTAATCGTGGAGTCAGTGCTACCGTCCGATGACTGCGGCAAACAACGGCGTGACGGCATGACGAATTTGACCTGTTAACTCCTGTTCAGTTGGGCGGCGGAGTTGTTGAACTAATTTCTTCTCGGCTTCCAGTATCTGTTCGATCAGAGCATCAGACGCTTCTGGGGTTTTTCGAGTTGATGCTCGGAACAATCCACGAAGCAGAACTCCTTTATCTTCGTTCAACGTCTCCACTGGCAAACCACCTGCGTCGTGAACAAAGCATCGAAGAGCCTGCTCTTGTTCTAACCAACCGCCCATCCGATCCATTCGCAACGTCTGCCGAAGGAAAACGCTAACACCAAAGGGCAACGCGCGAACACATGAGGGGAGCTTTGAGGATGGCTGCCAGCGAAGATGCGCGCCACCAACAGGTGTCCGGGAAATGCGCTTTTCCGTAGAAGTTCGGCAAGTGGTTTCTGATTTAGACCTAGTTTTGGCGTGACTGATCCGTCGGGTCCATAAACTAATTCCTCACCGTAGTCACCGCAGACAAATGCTTGACCATCAGAAAACCCGAATACAACGGCATCCTCGGTTACTTGGGAAACGTCCTTTCCCTCACGGTGAAATCGTTGCCGCTTGTAACCCAAAAGCCGCTTGGCAACACCCGACTGTTCGAGGAAAAAGTTCACATCATCCCAACTAGCCAGTCCAGGGTTTTGTTTACTTATTGATCGTTGTTGTTCTCCAAATCGATCATGAAAACTCTTCCACACCTGAAAGCCTTCCCGAACCATTTGCGAAATCCGCTCTTGATCATGTTCGTCGAAGGGGGCATTTGGTTCGTTTAGTAATACGCTTTGGAGTTCATCTTGAGGAACTAAACTCATAACTCGTGAAAAGACCGATTCAAATCGTTCCGGCTCAACGAGTGTCTTTGTAATAAGTCTTAGCTTGTCCCGAGCGATTCTATAGGCATCGGCTTCCCGGCTGTCTTGAACAACCAACGTATCGACAATCACCGTGTCCCTGGAGCCAAATCGATGAACTCGTCCGACCCGTTGCTCCAGATCCATTGGATTCCACGGAACATCAATGTGGATAAGTCGGCGTGCGATTTGAAGATTGATGCCCTCACCACCCGCTCGGGACGACACCAAATACTGAGGACCATCTGGCCGCCAAAAGGCATGAACCTCGCGAGTTCGTTCGGCATCGGTCTGACCACCAATAATCATTGAAGGTTTGTGCCCTGTTATGGTTTCCAAGTAACGCGAGAGTGCGGTTACAGTCTCAATAGGTTGAGCAAACAACACGACCTTTTCACCGGCGGCCGGATGTAACAACCGCTGATCGATCAGTTTCCATTTCTCGTCCGCAGAAGATTCAAGAATAGCTAGGCCCTCATTGATCAGGTTGGTCAACCCTTGATAGGTGAACCAATCTTCTTCTTCTCCGTCAATCGGTAGCTCGATATCCTCAACATCCGCGTCACGTTGCTGCCGAGCCACTTCTTTGGAGATCCGATCAAACAGACGATCAATCGCTTCATCAGGCGGTCCCAAACGATAGGGACGCAGTGCAGTGAGAGCTTCACGTAACGTCGGATTATCAAGTGTCCACCGGGCTCGTATGGCTTGCCTTACCAAGTAGCCAAGCCCAGCATGAGGGCTAGACGCCGCCCACTGCATGGCTTGAGCACAACGCCACCCAGCTGCCCGACGTCTTGCATCACCAATCTGATCTGCGTCACGAGGTGGTCGGTAAAAGTCATGAATATTTTGCATCCACTGACGATGTGCTGGTCCGAGGTCGACAATCAATGGATCGTTGACTTGGCGCGCGGGAAAAACAGGATGACCATGCCAGTCTTCGATATCATCTTTAGTCCGATAAATGACGCGACCGGATAGGCTTTCCGGTTGCTCACCTTCGGCTGTAAGAAACCTAAGTAGATTCTCAAATCGTGCTCCGTGTCCTTGGTGAGGAGTGCCACTCATGAGGATCACGCGAGCGTCACTTGGTTGTCGGGATATGAGATCCCTAACAAGTTGATAGGCTTCGGTTGGCTTTTGGCCATCCGGCGACCAAGCCGATAGGTGATGACATTCATCAACAACCACAATGTCCCAAGCCGGCGTGTTGACTATCTTTTCGAAATTATTTCCGTGTACAGCGCGATGAATACTCGCAATAATTCGCGGATCGGAAAGACGTGCATCTCCCTCCATCGAGGTCCATAGTCGAAATTGTAGACCTAATCGATCAAATTCTGCTCTAACGTTACTCGTAAGTCGCGCTGGAGCTAAATATAAAATCCGCAACCCTGGTCTTTGCTCAAGAAGTTCTTTCAGAATTAAACCGACCTCAACCGTCTTGCCTAAGCCTACCTCGTCGGCGATCAGAATGCGCTTGAGGCGCTCACTTTGGAGAACATGTCGAACCAAGCTTACCTGATGGGCCAATGTCTCAACTTCACGAACATCAAGGCGTCGTTGCGGATCCTCGCATATTAAGTAATGAGCATGAAGACGATTTTGACTGCGACGTCCCTGAGATAACCAGGTATCGTTGGGTGGAAGTTTGTGCAAGAGTTCTGCTGACGTGGGACTGGGAATCAACTTCCGAGCATCGAGTCCTTCTTCGACTAAGGCATCGTGCGTATCTTGATCGCTCCAAAACCTACGAGGTGGATGAACAAGGTCTATTGTTCGCAACCCCCATTCATCCTGCTCTCTAAGAATAGAAAAGGGATATGGACCGTCTGGTTTGGAATAAAGCAGATGATCAGGCATTA
>JADMIO010970569.1_pt1 | contig 21619 bp, 20 predicted proteins | sample 8958161 | NCBI WGS metagenome assembly JADMIO01 (sample SAMN16585339, study PRJNA669376) | soil metagenome | isolation source: Crop rotation soil | place: USA: Cullars Rotation, Alabama | collected 2011
GACGGCGTGACGTTCGTACCCCTGGGCGGAACCGAGCCGATGACTTGGGCCGCCTCCCTCGCGGCCAATTTCACCGACGGAATCGTGATTCTCCATCGGGGCAGCATCGTGTACGAGCGCTACTTCGGCGCGCTCACCCCCGACCGGCAGCACATCGCGTATTCGGTGACCAAGTCGTTCGTCGCCACGATTGCGGCGATCCTGGTTCACGAAGGGCGAATCGACGACCGCGCGTTGGTCCCCAGCTACATCCCGGAGCTCGCGGGGAGCGGATTCGCGGACGCCACGATCCGCAATCTCCTCGACATGGAGACCGGGATCGACTACACCGAGGATTACAACGATCCGGCCTCGCCCGTCTGGGAATTCTGTCGAGCCGGAGGCTTCCTCCCCCGGCCGGCCGGTTACCGCGGCGCCGATTCCTTCTACCAGTTCCTTCCGTCGCTCCGAAAGAGCTCGGCCCACGGCGAGCGCTTCAGCTACAAGACGGTCAATACCGACACGCTCGGCTGGGTCATCCGCCGAGCGACCGGCCAATCGGTGGCCGAGCTCTTGCGAGAGCGATTCTGGTCGGTGCTCGGTGTGGAGCAGGACGGCTACTTCCTCATCGACTCGACCGGCACCGAGTTCTCCGGCGCCGGTTTCAATTGCGCTATCCGCGATCTCGCCCGGTTCGGCGAGATGATGCGACGGGACGGCAACTGGAACGGGCGCCAGGTCGTTCCGGCCGCAGTGGTCGCCGACATTCGCAAAGGTGGGGATCGCGAGCATTTCGTCTTCGCGGGCTACCAGCTGCTCCAGGGTTGGAGCTATCGCAACATGTGGTGGGTCTCGCACAATCCGCATGGGGCATACGCCGCGCGAGGAATCCACGGCCAGGCGATTTACGTCGATCCGACGGCCGAGATGGTGATCGCCCGGTTCGCCTCGCACCCGCTGGCAGCGAACTACAACCTCGATCCCACATCGCTGCCGGCCTATCACGCCATCGCGTGTCATCTCCTGCGATGACGTCCCCGAATCGCTTGGCATCGCTGACCGGCCTGCTCGTCATCGGACTGGCTTCCTGCGCCGCGCCGCCGAAAACAGGTGACGCCGCTCGAGCCCCACGATCGAGGGTCGTCGCGCTCGCGGATCAGTACCTTGCGACGCTCGCAGTGGCCAATCCGGAAGAGGGCACGGCGAACGACCTACCCGGCACCGACCACGGCGCGCTGACCGACAACACTGAAACTGGTCTGGCCCGGTGGCATGCGCGCGAGGATTCGCTCTTGACCGAGCTCCGCGCCTTGGCGGACTCGGTTCGGGCTGGAGATCGGGTCCTCTATGGCGTCGTTCGCGACGCGCTCGAGCGAAGCGTGGCCGCGCGGATCTGCCGGAACGAGCTCTGGGGCGTTGCAACGTACATCAACGGCTGGCAGGCGAGACTGACTGACCTCGCCCGGGTCCAGCCGCTCGGGAGCGACCAACTCCGGGCCCAAGCTCTGCGCCGAGCGAAAGCGATTCCGCAATTCCTCGATCGCGAGATCGCTCTGCTCGAACGGGGACTACAGCTCGGTTACTCGTCACCGAAGGTGATCGTCCGGGCGGTCATCGGTCAGCTCGACGACATCTTGGCGACGGCTCCGGCGCGATCCCCGTTCGCTGCCCCGATCCTCCGGGACACGACCGCTGCCTTCGATTCGGCCTACGTCGCGCTGGTGAGAGACGAGATCGACCCCGCGATTCGCCGATATCGCGACTTCCTCGCCCGCACTTACCTCCCAGCTGCGAGGGAGGCCCTCGGCGTGGCGGCCAATCCCGACGGTCGGGCGTGTTACGATGCATCGGTACGGTTCTATGGCACGCTCGCCCTGCCGGCCGATTCCGTCTACGAGATCGGACGCCGCGAGATCCGTCGGCTCGACGAGGAAATGCGTCCGCTCGCCAAGCGGCTCACCGGCTCCGACGATCTGGCCGCATCGCTCCGGTTGGTCACGACCGATCCGCGGTTTACGTTTCGCACCGAGTCGGAGATCATCCGATACGCCCAGGCCGCGCAGGATCGGGCCAATGCCGCCATGCCTCGGGCGTTCGGCCTTCGAACCACGATCGCGGTCGTGATCCAGCCGTATCCCGAGTTCCGGGCCCGGGCGGGCGCGCCTGGTCAGTACGAGGCGCCGCCCGACGACGGGAGCCGGCCGCCGATCCATCTGCTCAACACCTGGGACCCGACCCACAAGAGCCGCGCCACGGTCGAGAACACCACCTTTCACGAGACTTGGCCGGGGCACCATCAGCAGGGAATGGTCGCTCGGTCGGCAAAAAATCAGCACCCCGCTCTCCGATTGCTCTTCAACTCGGGGTTCGGCGAAGGATGGGGACTCTATGCCGAGCGAGTGGCGGACGAGCTGGGACTTTACTCCGGCGATCTCGATCGATTCGGCTATCTCGCGAGCCAGAAGTTTCGGGCTGCGCGGATGGTGCTCGACGCGGGCATCCACACGAAGGGCATGGGCTACGACGAGGCCATCAAATTCCTCGGCGACCAGAGCACTCGGTCGGATGCCGAGGTCCGAGGTGAAGTCAATCGCTACATCTCGTGGCCGGGACAGGCCCCGTCGTACATGATCGGCAACCTCGAGATCCTTCGGCTTCGCGAGGAGGCGGACCGATCGCTTGGGAACCGGTTCGATCTCAAGACGTTTCACGACCGAGTGTTGGGTCAGGGCGGCGTCACGTTACCGTTGTTGCGAACGACTATCGCGGAATGGATCGGGCTTCAAAAGGAGAATCGATGACGAGCCTGAGCGGTAAAGTGGCATTGATCACCGGCGCGAGCAGCGGCATCGGTCGCGCGACCGCGGAAATCTTTGCCAACAAGGGCTGCCGCGTGGCGCTCGCGGCGCGCCGGGAGGATGAGTTGGCTTCTCTCGTCAAGCTGATCGAGGCGGCGGGTGGTACGGCCACGGCCATCAAGGCCGACGTCTCGCTCGAGCGGGACGTTCAGCGGATGGTCGAGCACACGGTCGAGACCTTCGGGCAGCTCGATTTTGCGGTGAACAACGCGGGAATCGAAGGCAATTTCGCGCCGATCACCGCACTGACCGAACAGGAGTGGAACCGAGTGCTCGACATCAACCTGAAGGGGGTGTTTTTCTCGCTCAAACACGAGGCAAACGCCATGCTGGAAGGTGGCCGTGGCGGAGCCATCGTGAACGTCGGCTCGGTGAACTCCTTTCTCGGATTTCCCACCGGGTCGGCGTACGTCGCCTCGAAGCACGCGCTGATTGGACTGACGACGTGCGTCTCGGCCGAGCTCGCCCCGCAGGGCATCCGGGTCAACCTGGTCTGTCCGGGAGTCATCGACACGCCGATGCATCGCCGGTTACGCGGCGTCGTCGGGGACGCGACTTACGAAGGACTGTTTTCCCAGCGTGTTCACCTGAGGCGGGCGGGTCGATCCGAGGAGATCGCGCGGGCGATCGGGTTCCTCTGCTCCGAAGAAGCCAGTTACATAACTGGCACGACGCTGACGCCGGACGGCGGATTCACGTTGACGATCTGACATGCGAGCTGCAGCTATCAATCGCCGGTTCCTGGTCAGTGCCGCGCTCGTGGCTGCTCCCAGGCTGGCGGCACAGGAATACCAGTTTCCGATCGCGGAGCCCGGCCGGCTGCGGTTCCGCGCGGAGTTGCTCTCTCGGGCTGCCGATCGCGCAGATCGAGAAATGCCGGCGCTCTTGAGCCTCGCGGTGCTCGCTCGGGACACGATCGTATTCGAGCGATACTTCCATGGGGGGACCGATACCACAGGGTTCAACGTGAAGTCGGTCTCCAAGAGCTTCCTCTCGGCCCTCGTCGGGATCGCGATGCGAGAGGGGTTCGTGACCGATCTCGATCGTCCGCTGGCGACGATTCTCCCACAGTACTTCGTGCCTCCGCCCACGAATCCTCGGGTCGTGTATCGAGAAACGCTTGCCCGGATGGATTCCGCCCGGCGCCGGATCACGCTCCGGCACCTGCTGACGATGTCGACCGGGCTGCAATGGGACGAGAACGGGCCGATCAGCGCGGCCCACGTCACGAGCAGCAATCTGGTTCGCTTCGGGCTCGAGCTTCCGATGGAAGCGGCACCGGGCGAGAAATTCAATTACAACACGGCCGCCACGCACGTCCTCTCCGCCGCCCTCGCAGTGCTCACCGGCATGAGCACCGACCTCTTCGCCGAGCGATTCCTGTTCGGGCCGGCCGGTATCAAGTCGAAAGGCTGGGCGGTCGACGCCCAGGGCGTCCCGATCGGGGGAGCGGAGATGTATTTCACCACCCGCGGGATGCTTCGGTTCGGCCAGCTGTACGAACATGAGGGGACGCTCGACGGCCGGGAGATCGTGCCTCGGGCGTGGATCCGCGAATCGCTGTCGATCCAGCGGACCGACCTGACCGACAACTTCCGCCAGATCATCCCCGGGGTGCCGGGCTACGGCTACCTCTGGTGGCCGCGGAAGGTCGGCGAGGTGACGCTCTGGTGCGCGTTAGGTCACGGCGGGCAATTCATCGTGATCGATCACAGCCGGCGACTGGTCGTCGCGGGTACCTCGACGCTCGACGCGAGGAGCCCGGGTACGTTGAAGGAGATGACCCTGATCTGGAAGCTGCTCGACGATCTCGTGTTCCCCGCGGCGCCCTGAGACCCGTCTAACCGGTGCCTGATCATGAAAGTCCGATTCGTCGTCCCGTTGCTCTTCTGGTCCGGCACTCGCGCGTTGGCCCAGACAGCCTCACCGCCCGAGCCACCGGCTTTGCTCTCCTGGTCGGCCCAGATGGCCGAGCGCGAGCGATGGCTGGTCAAACGCCACGCGATGCTGCTCGACCTGATGCGGCGGCACAAGGTCGGGATGTGGATCGTGGTGAACGAGGAGTTCCACGCCGATCCGATCGTCGAGTACGTCGCTCCGCCGCGTCCCTACGCCGGCAACCGCGACCTGTTCGTCTTCGTCGATGCCGGCGGCGACGGGCTGAAGAAGTTCTCCATCACCGGCTATCCGGAAGAGAACCTCAAGCGGTTCTTCGAGCCGATGGTGGAAGGGCGGAACCCAACCAAGATGGTGGCGCAGCTCTATCAGCAGTTCCAGCCCCAGACCATCGCGCTGGCGATGGATGGGACGCGCGGGGTCACTCGCGGTCTGACCCACTCCACCTTCCTGCTCCTGTCCGACGCATTCGGGACCGAAGGCGCCAAGCGGTTCGTGAGCGCCGCGCCGCTGATCGAGGAGTACCTCGACACCCGCATCCCGGAGGAGCTCTCCACGTACTCCAGCCTGGTTCGGCTCACCGACGCAATCACCCGCCGCGCGCTCTCGAGCGAAGTGATCACGCCGGGGAAGACCACGGTCGGAGAAGTCCGCCGATGGTTGTTCGATCAGCTGGGCCATCGCTCGGTGTCGACCTGGTTCCAGCCCGATCTCCGGGTCCAACGCCGGGGCGGTAACGCGACCGAGGTGGGGAAGCACTCGGCCACGCCGTCGGCCCCAGGCCCCGCGCTCGAAAGCACGGTGATCGAGCGGGGCGACGTGGTCCACCTGGATTTCGGGATCTCGTATATGGGCCTTCACAGCGACTGGCAGAAGATGGCATACGTGCTGAAGCCCGGTGAGCGGGATGCCCCCGACGGGCTCAAGAAGGCGATGGCCAACACCAACGCGCTCCAGGACGCGGTGATGCTGACCTGCTCTCGCCCGGAGCGGCTCAACACCGAAGTATTCGACTGCGCGATGGCCGCGATGAAGGAGCGAGGGATCACGGCGTCGGTCTACTCCCATCCGATCGGCAACCAGGGCCACGGGCTCGGCGCCGCGATCGATCATGGATCGGACAGCGGACGGGACGGGAAGCCGCTCCGGTTAGGCTCCTACATCTCGATCGAGCTCAACACGGCGACGCCGGTGGCCGAGTGGGGTGGCCAGCAGGTGTACGTGATGATGGAGGACGATGCCTATTTGACGGCGCAGGGGTGGAGGTTCTTCGTGCCGAGGCAGGAAGCTTGGTATCTCGTCAGATAGGGCGGTAGCTTGGCCTGGAGCGTGAAGATCGAGATCTTGTCGTCGGGCGCGATCCCGATTGTCGCGATCATGGTGGTGCCGGGATACCGGACCTCGAACGTAGCGATCCGGTCGTCGCCTAACACCTTCCGCTCGACCTGCACGATCTCTCGTGGCGTCCCCAATGCATTGAGCCGAGCCTCGTAGTCCTTCGCCACGGCGGGGAAGAAAGCGGCGCCCACGTAAGCCAGCTCTCCCGGCGAAAGGCGGCCATCGCGCGCCTGGACCAAGAGGGAGTCGAGCCGGGCTCGCGCCGTGGGCTCCTGCTCCGCGAAGGGCCCGAGCTCGGGTGGGGCGAGCGCCGGTTGATAAGCGGCGGCAATCCCGACGGCCAGGCGCCGAGGATCCGTAGCCGCCGAATTCGCCAGCACGAGCACGGTCACGCTCGGCCCGAGATAACGAGCGATGTAGGTCTTGAATCCCTGCCACGATCCGCCGTGGCTGATCAATGGGCGCCCGTTTACCGTGTCGATTCCCCAGCCGAACCCGTACGGGTAATGGCGGCCGCTCGTGAGGGTGACCGGCTCGTTCACCTGTTTCCAGCTCGCGGCGCTGAGAACGGCACCCGATCGCAGGCCACGGTCCCAGGCGATGAGATCCGTGATCGAGAAGTAGAGCGAGCCGTCGGCCGTGGTGTTCAGCTGGGGGGCGACCCACTCCTGGTTCTTGAGCGCGCCATCCACGAGCCGATAGCCGGCCGCTCGATGCGGAACGATGTCTGCTTCGCTGATCACCCGCGTGGTCTTCATTCCGAGGGGAACGAAGACACGGTCGCGGAGAAAATCACCGTAGAATTGGCCCGAGACTTTGTGGATGAGGATGCCCAGCAGGACGAAGCCGGTGTTGCTGTAGTGCCAACGGGAGCCCGGCGGAAACTCCAGGTCGAGCTGATAGGCGAAATGTTGGAGCTCGTCCTCGGTGTAGTCGCGTCGCAGATCGAGGGCCACGGCCGGATTCGCCGCTCCCTCGTAGTCGGGAATGCCGGACGTATGGGTGAGAAGGTTCCTGACCGCGATCGCGTGCCACCGGGCCGGCGCGTCGGGGAAATACTTGGTGATCGGGTCGTCCAGCCCGATTTTCCCGGCTTCGACGAGGAGCATGACGGCAGCCGCCGTAAACTGCTTCCCCATCGACCCCGACTCGAAAATGGTCTCGACGTCGACGGGAACGTGGTGTTCGACGTTGGCGTAGCCGTAGCCTTTGGCGACGACGACGCGACCGTGGTCGATGATGGCGATTGCGACGCCCGGTGTCTTCGTGCGGGCCATCTCCGTGACGACGAAGCGGTCGACTTCGGCCAGGGGAGCCGTTTGGGCGATCGTCGTGACGGGGAAGGCACCTAACATTCCTGCGAGGCAGGCCAAACGCATCGTGCTTCTCCGTGGGCGGCGGCCACCGACGATCAGAGGTTTCCGGGCCGCGCGCAAGGGGGCCCGGGCTCGAGCCCCCAGCCCGGTCCGGTCTAGCCCTCGCGGAACGCGATCGCGCTCTTCAGGATGTCGGGAAACTTGTCGATCTCCATGGCCGGAACCATCTCATAGTCGTTGTAGACTCCCGCCCACGGTGCCACCGCTCGATACATCGTCTCGACCGAATCGACTTCACAAAGGCAGAATCCCCGGCCATCGGCCAGTCCGTAGAAGCCTTTGAACTCGAGGCCTTTAGGCGGAGTCCAGCGAGTGAACAGGTCGAGCGACTTTTTCTGTTGGTCGGCGGTGAGGCCCACGCACGGCTTCCACGCGACGTAGAACAACATGGTCGACTCCTCGGTGTAGTGGTCGAATGCCCGCAGGCGGTCGTCCGGCCGGCGTGGCCGAAGCGCACGATGATGCTGCCGCCTAACCTCGCGAGTTGTCAAACCGAAGGGCGGACGCGCAGCTCGCGCCCCCTGGCCGATGGAATTTGACTAAGTAGTTCGGCGGTCTATCTTTACGCAGTTCTCGCGGGCGTAGCTCAGTTGGTAGAGCGCCAGCTTCCCAAGCTGGATGTCGCCGGTTCGAACCCGGTCGCCCGCTCTTGATGTAAGTCGATTGATCAAGACGGAACGGCCACCCAGCGACGGGTGGCCGTTCCGTTTTCGCGGTCTAGCTCTCCGGGAGTCCGAGCCGCTTCCTCGCATCCCGAATGCCGTACTTGAGCCACCCCATTTCCATCCGGTTCTTCGTCGCCGCCAGCAACGCGTCCAACGCCTTCAACCGCGCCTCGAGCGCCGCCTTGCTCGTGCCGTCGGCCGACAGCGCGAGATCGGTCAGCTGCAGGGCCTCCGCCGGTTTGCCGGCCTGGATTCGCTCGAGAGCCAGTTTCGCGATCGCTTCGGCCCCTCCGGCCAGGCGGACCACGTCGCCAGTGACCGCGGCTCCGGGTGCTCCGTACATCGTGGACGGATTCAGATCGAACCAGCCGGCGTACCCATCGTAGATCCCGCGCACGGCCCAGCTCACCCGGCCGAACGACTCGTCCAGCGCGAGCGCGGGAGGGAGGTGGATGTCGCGCATCAGCGTGAAGACGTCCGTCCCTTCGTTCATGCCGCGCACGACGGCGTCGTGCACGTAGAGAATGGCGTCGCGGCTCTTCGTGAGGCGCATCGTGATCTCGGCGGCTCCTTGGAGCGGCGGGCCGTGCCCCAGCAACAGGATCTCGGGCTTCTGGGCGAGCACGCGATCGAGCGAGGTGACGTAGTCCAGCGCCCACCGCGGCTTGGTGCCCCGCAACGTGTAAAGCGCGGGAAACCCCGCGCTGTAGTTGTCGCCGATGAAGGCGGCCTTGAGCTTCGGGATCGAGACCGTCAGATGATCCGGCGTCTCGCCCGGTGTCGCGAACAGCCGGAACGTGATGCCCCCGAGCGTGAACTCGTACTTGTCGTCGAACACGATGTCGGCGAGCTGCTTCGCCCCGAAGTCTCCCGCCCATTGCGCATCGACCGGGTAGTCGTGGCCGAACTGCGTCTTGTCGCGAAAAGCGTAGAAATTGTTCAGTCGCTTCTGATAGTTCAGGAATTCGATCTGGTTGCGCTGGGCCACGACGTGCGTGCCGGCCTCTTTCCACAGCTCGACACCGCCGGTGTGGTCCCAGTGCGCATGGGTCAGGATGATGTAGCGTACCGGTGCCTTGCTGACCGCCTGAAGGATCTTCCGGCACTCCGGAGCGTCGATCGGATTGCACGTATCGATGAGGACGTTCCCCTGGGACGTCTTCACGAGATACGCGTTACTTCCTCCGAACACGGCATAGACGGAGTCCGCGACCCTGACGGCCTGATCCTGACCCTGCTGAGCGACGATCGCCCGCGGCGCGACGAGCAGTGACGCCGCAAGAAGAAGTTTGACCCGCATTGGCCGTCCTTTGATGAAGCGCAGTGACAGTCGCCCGGCTAGAACGAAATGGCGCTCGGTCTCTCCGACGACGACTATGCCCCTCCGATCCCGACGAGAGCTGCGCGGCCCAGGTTACACGCTGCAGTCGATTAGGATTCACCTCGTCCGCGGTTTCACTCGCACTCGCACTCACACTCGCACTATGATCAGCCGCTACCCCGTTCCGGAGTTCGCCACGCTGCCGGAGGACATCAAGGCGCGCATGCTCGCGGTCCAGGAAAAGGCGGGGTTCATCCCCAACGTGTTCGTCACCCTCGCCCACCGGCCTGACGAGTTCCGGGCGTTCTTCGCCTACCACGACGCCGTCATGCTGCGCGATTCGGTGCTGACGAAGGCCGAGCGGGAGATGATCGTGGTGGCGACGAGCGGGGTGAATCACTGCCTCTACTGCGTGGTTGCCCACGGCGCGATCCTCCGGATCTACGCCAAGAATCCGTTCATCGCGGATCAGGTGGCGGTCGATCCGGGGAAGGCCGACCTCGCCCCGCGACAGAAGGCGATGCTCGCGTTCGCGGTCAAGCTCGCCCGCACGCCGGAGGCGGTGAGCGAAGCCGACCGCGACGCGCTACGCGGCCACGGGTTCTCCGAGGAAGACATCTGGGACATCGGTGCCATCACCGCGTTCTTCGCGCTCTCGAATCGGATGGCGCACCTGATCGAGATGCGGCCGAACGACGAGTTCTATCGCCTGGGCCGCGGCTAGTCGACGGGGGGACGGTGCAGCGCCCAGGGCGCCGCCGCCTCGAAGGCCGCGGACACGGCGAACACCGTGGCGTCGTCGTGCCACCGGCCAATCACCTGCAGGCCGACCGGAAGCCCGTTCTCGTCGAATCCGCACGGCAGGTTCGCGGCCGGGTGGCCGGTCAGGTTCACCGGCGGCGTGAACAGCCAATCCCAGCGTTCTGCCAGCGGGTGTCCGTCCACCTCCGTCGGGGTGTCGGCGCCGGCATCGAACGCCGTTCTCGCGCAGGTGGGCAGGAGCAGAACATCGTACGTCTCCATGAACCGCCGGATCGCGTGATAATAGTTCGCCCGGAGCAACGCGAGCTCGGCGACTTCGGACCCCGCTAGCCTGAGGCCGGATTCGATCAGCGGGATCCGCCCCGGGTCGAGCCGCGACCTCACCCGGTCGAGATCGTGCCGGTGGATCGCGGCGCTGCCCGCCGCCCAGAGCTTGACCCACACCGGTGTCGGATCCGGCACGTCGAAGTCCGTCTCGTCCACCGTCACGCCGAGGTCCCGAAACCGGGCCGCGGCGGCGGCCGTTGCCCGGGCCACTCCTGGCGCGATGCGGCGACCGTTAGGCGCGGGCAGCCACCCCGCCCGGAGACCCTCGACACCGCGGTCGCACGCTGCCAGATGATCGACCCCGCTCGACCAGGACAGCCGGTCGCGCGGATCGGCGCCGGCCGTCGCGTCGACCAGCAGCGCGGAATCGCGGACCGTGCGGGTCATCGGGCCCAAGTGCGAGAGGTCACCGAACGGGCTCGTGGGATATTGGGGAACGAGTCCCGCCGACGGTTTGAAGCCGTAGATCCCGCAGAACGACGCCGGAATCCGGATCGACCCGCCCCCGTCGGATCCCTGGCCGATCGGCCCCATCCCAAGCGCGACGGCCGCACCGGCACCCCCGCTCGAGCCGCCGGCCGTCCGCTCGTACTTCCAGGGATTGTGGGTCGGCCCGACGATCCGGTTGCCCGAATCCGCCTTCCAGCCGAGCTCCGGCGTGTTGGTCTTACCCAGCATGACCATGCCGGCACCGTAGACCCGATCCATGAACGGCGGATCGAAGTCGGGGACCCAGTCGGGGTCGAGCAGGGACCCCCGGGTGGTCCGAATGCCCTTGGTCGGCATCAGGTCCTTGATCGAGATCGGAACGCCGTCGAGTGGGCCGAGCTCCTCGCCCTTCGCGTACCGCGCCTCCGACGCGCGAGCACCCTCCATCGCCCGATCGGCCGAGACGGTGATGAATGCGGTGTAGCGCGGATTGAGTGCCGCGATCCGCTCGAGAACCGCGGTCGCCACCTCGACCGGCGACAACTTTTTCGACCGGTACAAGAGGCTCAGCTCGAGCGCAGAGAGGTAGCACACATCCGTCGCGGTGGTCACGAGCGCCTCGATCGGTAGGGGTGAGGGAGCCTCGAATATCGGGGTCCGCCGGTGATCCTGCCACCGGGCAGGATTCGCCATAAGAAAAAGGGTGACATCTGACCATCTAAGTCTTGAAAAAACAGCAGTATACGACCATGTTACTGGCTGGTTTCGACCCCGTTTTTCCCAAGGCCGTATCGCGAATGCTTCGGGTCACTGCCGTCTCACCAGGCTCCATCGCCGACGAGCTCGGGCTCACGCCCGGTACCGAGCTCTTGTCGATAAATGACCGAGACCTCGAGGACTTTCTCGACTGGGAATTTCATACGGCCGACGAGGAGTTCACCCTCGTCGTGCGCCAACCCGATGGCCAGGAGATCGAGTTCGAGATCGAGCGGGAGCTCGAGCACGGGATGGGCGTCACGCTCGAGCCGCCGCGGATTCGGCGTTGCGCCAACCGCTGCGACTTCTGCTTCGTGGACGGCAATCCCGCGGGGCTTCGTGACGTGTTGTTCATCCGCGACGACGACTATCGTCTCTCGTTTCAGTACGGCAACTTCGCGACGCTCACGAACCTCAAGCCGAAGGACGTCGAGCGGATCATCGCGTACCGGCTCTCGCCGCTCTACGTGTCGGTGCACGCCACCGATCCGGTCACTCGTCGCTATCTGCTCCGAAACCCGCTCGCGCCCGACATTCTCCCGCAGCTCGCGCATTTCGCCGAGCACGGAATCCGGTTTCACACCCAGATCGTGATGTCGCCCGGCGTGAACGACGGGCCGGTGCTCGAGCAATCGATTGCCGATCTCTTCGCGCTCGGTCCGGCCGTCTTGAGCGTGTCGGTCGTGCCGGTTGGCCTCACGGAATTCAGCAAACATCACCTCTGTCGGGAGCCGACCGCGGCCGAGTGCCAGGCGGCGATTCGCACGATCGAGCGGTGGGGCGAGCGGGCGCGCCAGGAGCGGGGCGACACCTGGATCCATGGCGCGGACGAGCTCTACCTCCGGGCCGGCGTTCCGCTTCCTCCGGCCGAGGTCTACGGCCACTTCGATCAGGTCGAGAACGGAGTCGGCGCGGTCCGGTTTCTCGAGCGAGAAATCACCCGTGCCGGCGATCGGCTCGAGGGTTGGCGCGGCCAGCGGATCGGGGTGGTGAGCGGCACATCGATGGGAGCGCTGATGCCCGACGTGATGGCGCCGCTGGCGCAGGCTTCGGGGGCGACGTTCGACCTCATCGTGGTCGAGAACTCGCTCTTCGGCAGCCGGGTGACCACGGCCGGCCTGCTCCCGGGTAAGGATTTCGCCGCCGCCCTGGCCGGCCGCACGGATCTCGACCTCGCGCTGTTGCCGGGCGAGGCGGTGAACGACGACGGGCTCCTGATCGACGGGATGCCGGCCACGCTGCTGGCCGCGAGTGTTCCGGTGCCGATCCGGTTCTCCAAGACGTTCGTGGACCTGTTCGATGAGTAAGCCGACCGTCGCCATCATCGGCCGGCCTAACGTCGGCAAGTCGACGCTGTTCAATCGGATCGTCGGCGGGCGCGATGCCATCGTCGCCGATCAGCCGGGAACGACGCGCGACCGGCATTTCGGCGACGCCGAGTGGAACGGGCGGGCCTTCTGGGTGGTCGATACGGGCGGGATGGTGCCCGACTCGGCCGACTCGATGGATCGCGCGATCCGGAAGCAGGCCGAGCTCGCGATCGCGGAAGCCGATCTCATCCTGTTCGTGGTCGACGGCAAAGAAGGCGTGCATCCGGTCGACCAAGCGGTCGCCCACCATCTCCGGCGGGCGAAAGCGCCGGCGCTCCTCGTGGTGAACAAGCTCGACACGCTGCCGGACACGACCGCTCACCTCGATTTCTACTCCCTCGGCCTCGGCGACCCGATCCCGGTCTCGGCCTCGGTCGGCAAGGCGAGCGGCGATCTGCTCGACCGGGTGGTCGAGCGACTCCCCGCCGAGCCCGCCGAGCCGGCCGGCGACGAGATCAAGGTCGCGATCGTGGGGCGGCCGAACGTCGGCAAGTCGTCGATCGCCAACCGGCTCCTCGGCGAGGAGCGCTACGTCGTCTCGGAGGAAGCGGGGACCACTCGCGACGCGGTCGATTCCGTGCTCCGCTATCACGATCGGACCCTTCGCTTCATCGACACCGCCGGGCTCCGGCGGCGATCCCGGGTCGACGAAGACGTCGAGTTCTATTCGACGGTGCGAACCCGGCGGGCGATCGAGGAGGCCGACGTCGTGGTGCTCGTGGTCGACGCGACCGACGGCGTTCATACCCAGGATCTCCGGATCGGTACGGAAGCCTGGGAACGGGGAACCGGCTTGATCGTGGCGGTGAACAAATGGGACCTGGTGCCCGAGAAGGACGCGAACACGGCCGTCCGGGGCCAGGAGCAAGTCGTCCTGGGCGCTCCGTTTCTCGAGGGCGTGCCCTTCGTGTACCTCTCGGCAGTGACGGGGCAGCGGGTTAGGAAGCTCTTCGATCTGCTGCTCGAGGTCGCAGAGGCACGCCAGCGCCGGATTCCGACCGCCGAGGTCAACCAGGTGTTGGGGGACCTGGTGGCGAGGAATCAGCCGCCGCAGAAGATGGGTGACGAGGTCAAGCTGCTCTACGGATCCCAGGTGGCCGTTGCGCCGCCGCTGTTCGTGATCTCGAGCAACCGCCCCGACGACGTCGCCGAGCACTACCAGCGCTACCTCTTGCGAGGCTTTCGCAAAGCCTGGGGCTTCGCCGGGGTGCCGATTCGACTCAAGTTCAAGGCTCGGCGAAAGGCCGCGCGATGAACGTCGCGTTCTGGCTCGTCGTCTCGTACCTGCTCGGCTCGATCCCGACCAGCTATCTCGTGGCTCGCGTCGGGAAGGGCATCGATCTCCGGCAAGTCGGCAGCAAGAACCTCGGCGCGACGAATCTCTATCGGACCTTGGGTTGGCGGTACGCGATCCCGGTCGGCCTGTTCGACGTGGCCAAAGGTGCGCTCCCGGTCCTCTGGTTCGGCCGGCTCGCGGGCGGCGGATCGTGGATCCCGCTCGCCTGCGGTCTCGCGGCCGTGATCGGCCACGTCTTTTCACTCTTCGTGCACTTCAAAGGCGGCAAGGGCGTCGCGACCGCCGCCGGCGTCGTGCTCGGGCTCGTGCCGTGGGCGACCCTCGCCTCGGCCGCGGTGTGGGTCGTGCTGGTTCGGGTGACGGGCTACGTCTCGGTCGGCAGCATCGTCGCGGCGGTGGTCCTGCCGGTCTTCGCTTATTTCCTCGAGCCGGGTCAGCGCGATCTCGTCTGGTTCTTCGCCGGGCTCGGACTGTTCGTGATCGTGATGCACCGGGCGAACATTCGACGGCTGCTGGCGGGCACCGAGAATCGGTTCGGTCGCCGGAGAGCGGCGGCGGGATGAGCGTCATCGGCGTGTTAGGGGCCGGCAGCTGGGGGACGACCCTCGCCAATCTCCTGGCCGGCGCGGGGCACGATGTGCGGCTCTGGGCGTACGAAGCCGAAGTGGTGGAGGCGATCAATCGGGAGCATCAGAATCCGGTGTTTCTGCCCGGCCGGCCGCTCGATCCCCGGCTTCAGGCCACCGCCGATCCGACCGTCGCGATTCGCTCGGCCGAATGCGTGCTGGCAGTGACTCCGAGCCACGTGAGTCGGACCGTACTGGCCCGGATCGCGCCCGGGTTTCCTCCGGACCTGCTGGTCGTGTCGGCCACGAAGGGCATCGAGACCGAGTCCCTCAAGCTGATGCACGAGGTAGCGGACGACGTCCTGCCACCGCACCGCTTCGTCGCGCTCTCGGGCCCGAGCTTCGCGCTCGAGGTCCACGCGGGGCAGCCCACTGCCGTCGTCGCCGCCTCGGCCGACCCCGAAGCCGCACGGGCGGTGCAGGAGCTCTTTTCGATCGGCCGGTTCCGGGTGTACTCGAACGCGGACGTGGTCGGGACCGAGCTCGCGGGATCGCTCAAGAACGTGATCGCGATCGCCGCCGGCATCGCTCAAGGCCTCGGCCTCGGCCAGAACCCGCGCGCGGCGCTGATCACCCGCGGCCTGGCCGAGATCACCCGGCTCGGCCTCGCGTTAGGCGCCGACCGGCAGACGTTCGCCGGGCTCGCGGGGCTCGGGGATCTCGTGCTCACGACGTCGGGTGCGCTGAGCCGAAACCGCTCGCTCGGCGAAGCGTTGGCCAAGGGAACCCGGCTGGCCGACTACCAGCGGAGTCACCAATCGGTCGCCGAGGGCGTGAACACCGCCCGAGCCGCCGTTCGCCTCGCCGAGCGCCGCGGGGTGGAGATGCCGATCACCGAGAAGGTCCACGCGATCCTGTTCGGCGACCTGACGCCGAAGCAGGCCATCGCCGACCTGATGGAACGAACCCCCAAACCGGAGCAGTGGACGTGACCTCACCGCGTCCGATGCAGGAGTTCTTCTCGATCGGAGAGGTGTGCGCCCTCACCGATCTCAAGCCTCACGTGCTGCGCTACTGGGAGAGCCAGTTCCGGTTTCTCAGCCCGGCCAAGAATCGATCGGGCAACCGGGTCTACAAGAGCCGCGAGGTCGAGCTGATTCTGCTCGTGAAGCATCTCCTGTACACCGAGAAATACACGATCGAAGGCGCGCGCCAGAAGGTGGAACAGTTCCGCCGGACCGGGGCGCTCAAGCAGGAAGCCGTGCGGGCCGCGTCCCGCCAGACGATCGCCGAGCTCCGGGACGCGCTCCAGGCGGTGATCGACACGCTCGACGGCAGACGGAAGCCCCGAGCCTCCTCCTCCAACGAGCCCGCCGCGTGACCCGGTCCATATTGGTATCGAACGACGATGGGATTCTCGCGCCCGGGTTGGCACTCCTCGCCGACGTGTGCCGGGAAGTGGGTCAGGTCACGGTGGTCGCGCCCGATCGCGAGCAGAGCGGCACCTCGCACTCGCTCACGCTCCACCATCCGTTGCGACCGGCGCGGACCCGCGACGGCGCCTTTCAGGTCGACGGCACGCCCACCGACTGCGTGCTGCTCGGGATCGGCGTGCTCCTGCCGGAGAAGCCCAGCTTCGTGTTCTCCGGCGTGAATCACGGGCCAAACATGGGAGAGGACGTCCTCTACTCCGGCACGGTCTCGGCCGCGATGGAGGCGGTGACCCTCGGGGTGCCGGGGATCGCCTTCTCCTTCGCCGGGCGGGATCCCGAGCTGATGCACGGCTACCGCGACACCCTCGTTAGGCTGGTGCGGCGAATCACCTCGATCGAAGACTTTCCGGCGGAAACGCTCCTCAACATCAATCTGCCGCGCCTCCCCGCTTCGGAAATCAAGGGCATCAAAGTGACGAAGCTCGGGAGCCGCTTTTTCTCCGAATCGATCACCCGGATGAAGGATCCCTGGGGGCGAGAGGTCTTCTGGATCGGGGGCGGCGATGTCACCTGGAGCGTCGACCCGGAGTCCGATCACGCGGCGGTGAAGGAGGGCTACATCTCGATCACCCCGCTGCACATGGACCTCACCAACTACAAGCTGCTGGAGAAAACCCGCGAATGGGCCCTGGAGTTCTAGGTAGCCCGGACAGCTACGGCGGCTACCGGCAGCGGCTGGTCGAAACCTTGCAGGACAAGGGGATTCGGAGCCTGCCGGTGCTGCGGGCGATCGCGACCGTGCCCCGGCACCTCTTCGTGCCGGATTCCGCCCAGCATCGGGCGTACGAAGACTCGGCGCTGCCGATCGCGGCGGGCCAGACGATCTCGCAGCCCTACGTCCAGGCGCGATCGATCGAGGAGCTGGAGCTCACCGGACGGGAGAAAGTGCTGGAAGTCGGGGCGGGGTCGGGATATCAGACGGCGCTCCTCTCGGTGCTGGGCGGCAACGTCGTTGCCGTCGAGCGAGTGCCGCAGCTCGCCGAAGGCGCTCGCCGGATCCTGGCCCAGCTCGGCTATCGAAACGCGACGGTCGTGTTGGGCGATGGCACCCTGGGCTGGCGGTCGCTCGCGCCGTTCGACGCGATCGTGGTGGCGGCCGCGTCGCCGGCGATTCCGGATCCCTTGATCGAGCAGCTCGCGCCCGGCGGCCGGATGGTGATTCCTCTAGGTAATCGAGAGGAACAGACGTTGGTGAAGGTCCGGAAAGTGGGCGATCGGATCGACAGCTCCGTGCTGACCGACGTGCGGTTCGTGCCGCTGCTCGGCGAGTTCGGGTTCAAGAGCGCATGATCGGGAGACGACACGAATGGGCATGATCCGGTTTTTCATCGACTTCGTGCTTCACCTCGACCGCCATCTCGGCGACCTGATCAGCCAGTACGGGACGGGGACGTACGCGATCCTGGCCGCGATCGTGTTCGCGGAGACCGGCCTCGTCGTGACGCCGTTCCTCCCGGGCGACTCGTTGCTCTTTGCGGCCGGGACGTTCGCCGGCCTCGGATCGCTCGACCCGGTGACGGTGACGGTGGTGCTGATGGGGGCGGTGATCGCCGGCGACAACGTGAATTACTGGGTCGGCCGCTACCTCGGGCCCCGGGCGTTCTCGGGGAGCTACCGATTCTTCAAGCGGCAGCACCTCGAGCGGACCCACGCGTTCTTCGAGCGCCACGGCGGCAAGACGATCATCCTGGCGCGGTTCGTTCCGATCGTCCGAACGTTCACCCCGTTCGTGGCCGGGATCGGCGCGATGCCGTATCCGCGCTTTCTCGCCTACAGCATCGGCGGCGGGCTGCTCTGGGTGAACCTGTTCGTCTGGGTGGGGTACTATTTCGGCAACCTGCCGTTCGTCCGGAAGAACTTCACGCTCGTGATCGGGGCGATCATCCTGATCTCCGTGCTGCCGATGGTGATCGAGGTCATTCGGCATCGAGCAGGGGCGAAGTCGTCGGCGCCGGCCGGACCGAGGACGGATGTCGCCGCCTGATCGAGTCGCGAAGCGATTCCTGATCCAGGGAGCGGTGCAGGGCGTCGGCTACCGGGCGTTCGCCCGGCGCGAGGCGCTCCGGCTCGGGGTCGTCGGCTACGCGGAGAACCTCGACGATGGGCGAGTGGAGGTGGTCGCTGTCGGCGGAGCATCGGCGGTCGCTTCGCTCGAGGTCGCTTTGCGCCGCGGCCCGGCGTACTCCCGAGTGGACGGTGTGGTCTCGGCGCCGATCGCCGATGACGCGCTCGATCCAAGTGGCTTTCACATCAGGTGATCGGGCTTCACACATGAGGCTAAGTGTGGCCGTTTCGGTGGGACGTGACAGTGATCGGGGTCGATTCCGATCGTTGACCGAACCTCAATTGACCGGCTAAGTTACCAGATTCGCCCCCGTAGCTCAGGTGGATAGAGCAGCGGTTTCCTAAACCGTTGGCCGGGCGTTCGAGTCGCCCCGGGGGCATCGCGAGATGCGAAACCGGCCGGCGAACCGTGATGAACTCGAGGACCAGGAGCAGCAGTGGCGGATACCGCAACTACGACGGCACCTGAACGGCAGCGCGGCACCGTCGTCATCGAGGAGGAGCAACATCCGTTCTGGGTCTGGCTCCAGGCGCGGCAGAAGCCGCTGTCCATTGGTTTGGGGGTCGTGTTCCTGGTCGGATTGATCGGCTGGTACGTGGTCGAAAGCGGCCGCCGAAAGCAGATCCAGGCGTCCGACGCGCTCGACAAGGCGCGGTCATCGATGGAGTCGGGGAACTATCCGCAGGCCTCGACCGACTTCCAGAAGGTGGCGCAAAACTATTCGGGAACCGAAGCAGCTCTCGAAGCGACCCTCGCCCTGAACCAGGTCCGGATCCTGTCCGGCCAGTCGCAGCTCGCGGTCGACGAGCTCAAGAAATTCGTCGCCTCGAACCCGCCGGCCCCGTTCAAATCGGCGGCCGTGGCGCACCTCGCGATCGCGTTGGAGAACGTCGGCAAGTCGGCCGACGCCGTGGTCCAGTACCGCCTGGCAGCCGACCTCGCGACCGAGGACTACCGCAAGATCGACGCGCTGCTCGCCGCCGCCCGGGTCGACCGGCAGCTGGGCAAGGACAAAGAGGCAGTCGAGATCCTTTCCGGCATCGTCAAGAACTACAAAGACGAGACGCCCGGGGTCGTCGAGGCGAAGGTCAGGCTCTCGGAGCTCACTGGGGGGAAGTTCTAAAAGAAAGTGGCAGTGGCAGTGGCAGTGGCAGCGTATAGGGCCCTCAGGACTGAGCGGTAGGCGGCCCTTCGATCCTCGCTCGGCGCAAACTCACTCACGACACTCGCATTCCGAACTCATTGCCCGGTCGCGGCTTACCCGATAATCTATATGTCGTATAAGATGTATTATGTTAAGTACATTTGTGGATAGGGGTGGATAACTCGGAATTCCCCTACGACCATCCTCACTCTCGCTTGGCTCGTTGGCGTCGACCTTCGGCAGGCACCTTTCTGCCACTGCCACTGCCATTAGTCTCTCCCGACGCTTGCCACGCCGACAGCATGTCTGTCATGGCTTGGATCATGTGCGCATGCGCCCGATCGAGCTCCGCCAGCCTGGCCCGCACGGCCGGCGCGTTGGTCGGAGCTTCGGCCAGCGCCGCCTGGATCAAGGTCTGGAATCGCTTCTGCCGGTCGATCCGGAGCAGCATGATTCGGTCAGGAAGGTCCGCCGCGAGCCGGTAGTAGGCTCGCCGGTCGCCGGCGTGCCGGACCCGTTCCAGGATGCCCTGGCGCTCCAACCGGCGGGTGTCGGTGCTGATGCTCGCCCGGCTCACGCCGAGGTCGGCGGCGAGCTCCCGAAGCGCCATGGGCTCGGACCGCAGCAGGAGCCGGGCGAACACCTGGCCCATGATTCGAGCATAGCCTTCCTGCTCGAAAAACTGGGCGAACTCCGCGACGACGCGACCTTCGTAGGGATCCACTATTCTTCCCGGGCGCTTGGCTAACGTTCAGTTCAGAGTGAACGTACTATCTAACATGGGTTGTTGCCGCTCCTTTCGTCCAGCGCTGCCGGCTGGGCTTTTTCTCGTTATGTCGTCGGTTGCCTGCTCGCCGAGCCTGCCCAAGGTTCAGGGCGCGCCGGCGGCTTCGAGCGCTCCCTCCCGACCCTGGACCCCGCTTCCTCGGGAGCCGGTCTCGGTCGACCGGGCTCTCGAGCTCCCAGCCGATTTCGAGGCGCGTCGGCAAGCCCTCCGGCTCGACGATCTGGTGGACCTCGCCCTCCGAAACAATCCGGCGACGAGAGTCGCCTGGGCCTCGGCTCGTGCCGCGGCAGCCGAGTATGGCTCGGTTCGAGGGACCTGGTTCCCGACCGCGACGCTCGACGTCAATGCGACCACCCTCAAGACCGCGGGCACTCAGGGCCGGGTGGCAGTCCAGCAGACGGTGTATGGGCCGACGGTGAACGTGACCTGGCTCGTCTTCGGATTCGGCCGCGGCCCATCCATCACGTCCGCCCGGGAAGCCTTGATCGCGGCGAACTGGACTCACAATGCGTCGATCCAAGATGCCGTCCTCGACGTGGGCCGAGCGTATTACCTCTACTCCTCGAACCGGTCGCTCGTTGTCGCGAATCGCACCAGCCTGACCGAGGCGGAGACGAACCTCGCCGCCGCGGAGGAGCGCCGGCGGGTGGGCGTGGCCACTATCGCGGACGTGCTCCAGGCCCGGACCGCGGTCGAGCAAGCCCGGCTCACGCTCCAAGGCAGCGAGGGCGACCTGGCCGCGGCGAAGGGGTCGGTCGCCGTGTCGGCGGGGTTTCCGGTTGCCCTTCCCTTCGAGGTCGACACCTTGGCCGATGTCGATCCGATCGGGCGCGTTGGCGACGAGGTCGACTCCTTGATCGCGATCGCCCGGCGGGGTCGGCCCGACTTGCTGGCGGCGGATGCCGCGGTCGCCCAGGCTCGAGCGGACGCCCGGGTCGCGGCGGCGGAACGGCTGCCCAGCCTCACGGCGACCGGTAACGCCGGGTCGAATTACATCAACGGGCTGAGCGGAGCGCGCAACACGTACACGGTGGCGCTCGGCCTCTCCATTCCGTTGTTCAACGGCTTCAGCTGGGAGTTCGATGCCAAAGCGGCGCGGGCCCGGGCCGAGGCGGCGGAGGCGCGCGCGCAGCAGCTGCGCCGGGGCGCCGAGCTCGAGGTATTCACCGCATATTTCGCGGTGCGGACGG
>JADMIO011227278.1_pt1 | contig 21618 bp, 20 predicted proteins | sample 8958161 | NCBI WGS metagenome assembly JADMIO01 (sample SAMN16585339, study PRJNA669376) | soil metagenome | isolation source: Crop rotation soil | place: USA: Cullars Rotation, Alabama | collected 2011
CCCGCCTGCTTCAGCCTGTGCACGCCGTGCATCATGTCGTCGACCGACAACACGTCGTAGGCGACGTGATTGAGGCTGGGGGCCCCAGGCAGAATGGCGAGCCGATGGTGCGCAGAATTGCAGCGGAGGAAGCACATGAAGTCGCCCAGCCAGTCCGACACGCGAAAGCCCAGCACGTCGCAGAACCACTGCACCAGCGCCTGGTGGTTGGGCGAATGGAGAACGATGTGGCTGATCTTTACAGGCACGCCTTCCCACCGCGAGATATCGCGCCTGGATCCGCGCGCCACGTCGCTGCTGATCTCGAACGGCAGGCCATCGGGCGAGAAGAAGCGGAAGCCATAGCCGCCGCCCGGCGCGTCGAGGTCTTGCGGCGCGTGGACGATCCTGCACCCCGAGGCGCCGACCTTGCCGTGCAGCGCGTCGACATCGGCCCGGCTCGGCGCTGCCAGTGCGATCACGTCGATCCGCTTGGTGTCCGACCGGCGCAGTCGCACGACGTGGTGTTCGTCGGCGCCGGGGGTCTTGAACCAGGCCATGCCATCGGTCGCCTCGACCTCCTCGAGACCCCAGGTGTCGGCATAGAACGCTTGCTCGGTCTCGAAATCGGGCACGGCATATCCGACATAGCGGATTTCGCTGACGCGGCTCATTCTGGTTCCTCTTCGTGCTTCAAATGGGTTGCGAGGTGACCGCGAACATGTCCGCAGTAGGTCCGCGATGCGGTGATCGCGCAATGGCCATTGCATGCAAGCCGACTCTCCCGTAACCCATATCAAAATCTTTGTTCTAATATGTGCGGGTCACGCCTGTTTTGCAACGGCCTTTCCGCGCCCTGGGAGAGATAGGATTATGCAGCTTTCACCGTGCATCGAATGGATCTTCGCGCCCGAGCATCCCGACATGGCCGACCGAATCCGCGCAGCGAAGGCAGCGGGCTACGACGCCGCAGAGTTCCATCTGTGGCGAGACAAGGATGTCGATTCGGTTGCCGCAGCCCTATCGGAAACCGGAGTGCGGCTGACCGGCATCTGCGTCGATCCGCGCCGCAGCCTGGTCGATCCCGCGCAGCACGACGAGTTCCTGCAAGCCGTGCGCGAAAGCCTGGTCGCCGCAAAGAAGCTCGGCTCGCCGCCGATGATCGTCGCCTCGGGCTTCACTCGCGAAGGCGTGAGCCCGCAAGAGCATTTCGACGAAGCGGTTTCGGTGCTGAAGCGCGCCGCGGCGCTTGCTGAAGAGGCGGGTGTGATGCTCGTGCTCGAACCGCTCAACGACCGCGTCGAGCATCCGGGAATGTACCTGGTCAGCACCACCCTGGGGCTCGACATCGTCGAGGCGGTGAACAGCCCGAACCTGCGCCTGCTCTACGACGTCTACCATTCGGCGACGATGGGCGAGGACATGGAAGCCGTGCTGAAAGGGCGCATGCACCTCGTCGCGCATGTTCAGGTGGCGGATATGCCCGGCCGCAACGAGCCCGGCACCGCCACGCTCGACTGGGCCGAGACGATCGCAACGCTCAAACGCCTCGGCTACCAAGGCGCGATCGGCCTCGAATACCGCCCCTCGCTGGAGACCGAGGCCTCGCTGGCCAAGACGCGAGAGGCGCTCGGCCTCTAGGCATCCGGCGACAAGAGACGGAAAACGGCGGGGGAGAGTGCCGGTGGCCGAACCAAGACTGCGCCTGATCGAAAAGCTGAGCTACGGCTTCGGCGACTTCGGCTACAGCCTGCCCTACAATATGGTGGGCGCGTTCCTGCTCTACTACTACACCAACGTGGTGAAGCTGCCCGCGGCGGCGGTGGGGACGATCTTCCTCGCCGCGCGCCTGCTCGACGCAGTGATCGACATATTGGTCGGCGTTGCGGTGGATAAGACCCGCAGCCGGTGGGGCCGGACGCGGCCCTACTTCCTGTTCACCGCGCTGCCCTATGCCGCGGTCTTCATCGCGCTGTTCATGGTGCCGCCGGGGTGGGGCCAGACGGCACAACTGATCTATGCCTTCCTGACCTTCAAGGCCCTCGGCATCCTGATGTCCCTGGGCTCGATCCCCTATACCGCGCTGTTGCCGATGATGACGCTGGACACCGGTGAGCGCCTCAAGCTCAGCGGCATGCGTTCGATCGGCACGTCGTTTTCGGTGATCCTCGGCACGGCGGCGACGATGCCGCTCGTCGCGGCCCTGGGCGACGGCAATGAGGCGCGCGGGTTCCTGCTGGTAGCCTTGCTGTTCGGCGCACTGTCGTTCCTGGCGTTGACGGCGCTGTTCCGCAACTGCGCCGAACGACACGAAGACAGGGCCAAGCCCAACTTCCCGGTGCTTCCGGCGATCGGCGAGATGCTGCGCAACCGGGCCTGGTGGGTCTGCTTCTTGTTCACGCTGCTCTATTTCATCCGCTTCGGGGCTATGATCTCGCTCACGGCGTTCTTCGCGCTCGAGGTGCTCCGCAAGCCGTGGATGATCTCCGTGCTGCTGCCGGCGATCTCGGGCATGCTGCTGCTCGCGGCCTTCATCGCGCCGCCGATCCTGACCCGCACAGGAATCCGCAAGGGCTGCCTTGGCGCTCTGATGCTGGCGATCGCGCTGTTCGCGGTCCTGCCCTGGACCGAGGCGAGCCCCCCGGCCTTCCTGGCGACCTATTTCGCCGCTTCGATCGCCACCTCGGTGACGATCACCGGCATCTTCACGATGGCAGCCGAAGCGGTCGACTGGCACGAATGGATCTTCGCCTCGCGAAATGAGGGGCTGTTGTCCGCCGGCATCAGCCTGGCGACGAAGGTCGGCATGGCCGCAGGCACTGCGGGGATCGCCTTCAGTCTGGCGCTGGCCGGCTTCGATCCCGACGCAGTCAGCGACGGCGCCCGTGCGGCCATCCGCTGGTCCTATTACGGCTGGCCGATCGTCCTGCTGGCGTTGCAGGCGCTGTGCATCCTGTTCTGGCCGATGGACGGACTCCATGACCGCATTCGCCAAGACATAACGGCAAGGGAGAGGACGGATGAAGCTTAGAGTTCTGGCCTTCATGTTCGCGGGGACGGCCGCGGTCGCGACAGCGCAGCCGATCGTCACGGTCAACTATCGACCGCCCGAGACGGTGCAGCCCGTCGCAATCCCCGTCGATCCCAAGGAACACCGCCTCCAGGTCCTGATCATCAGCGGCCAGAACAGCTACGAGCACGACTGGACTGGGGTGAACAACCTGCTGCGCAAGCAGCTCCAGTCCACGGGCCGCTTCGACGTGCGCGTGACCGAGGACTTCAACGAAGGCAACCTCGCGATGCTCAAGCACTACGACGTCGTGATCCTCAATTATTCCAGCCGTTGGAACTATGCGGATGCGCAGCAGCATCTGTGGTCGCCCGGCGCATTCAAGGCGCTCTACGACTACGTCGCGCAAGGCGGCGGCCTCGTGGCGTACCATTCGTCGTTCACCTGGGGCCGCGAGATCCCGGAATACGTCAAGCTGGTGGGTGCGACGATGCAGCCGGGCATCAGTCGCCGCTCCCCGCCCGACGCCTTCCTGTTCGAGCTGACCGACCGCGAGCACCCGATCACGAAGGGCCTGCGCCGGTTCCACTGGACCTTCACCGAGGACATGTACACCAACATGGTCTTCGCGCCCGAGGCCAAGATCCACGTGCTCGCCACGGCCTACGACGATGCCGCCGCCTATGCGCCCGAGCGCGCCGGCCCCAAGTATCCGGCCGACGCCTATTCGCCCGAGAAGCTGGCGAAGATGAAGGGCATCAACGCCAGCCATCCGCAGGTCTGGGTGCAGGACTATGGAAAGGGCCGCGTGTTCTCGATGACCCTGGGTCACGGCCCCGACACGATGATGTACGATGGCGTCAAGACGCTTATGGCGCGCGGCGCCGAATGGGCGGCAACGGGCAAGGTGACGATTTCGCCCTACGACAAGGCCGCCGATTTCCCCGTGCCGGCAAAGTGAACGACAAGGGCGGCGCCATGGATGCGCCGCCCCATCTTTTCGGCATTCACCGCGCTTCTCAGTACTCGAAGGTCTCGCTGAAGGTGCGATAGGGCTCAGGCGGTCGCGCATCGAGCCGCTGGGCGGTGTCGGTGCGATAGGTGTTGTTCAGCACCTTCGCCGGGCCATCGGGCTTGGGCATGAATATCGGCCTCCCGTTTTCACCGATGTACATCAGGTCGAAGTTGAAGGCGTCGTCCTGCGCCGCCGCAGCAAAGGGAATCCACCCCATGCCGTAAGGTGCGCGGGCGATCTCGAAGCAGTGGAAGTGCCAGATCTTCCACTCGCCGTCCTGCTTGATGAAGTCGATGCCGTACTTGAGATAGACGTTGTGCATCCACACCTTCTTGCCGGCGACCATCTCCTTCTCGAACATCCAGGCAGGCATGTTCTTGGCGTGCTCGGGGTCGGTCAGGCCCGATTCCAGGCCGTTGACGATCCACAGGCCCTTGGCCGTCTGGCCGTCGCCAGCAACCTCGATCATCGGGGTGGTGACGTAGTGGAACAGCAGCTTGCCCGCCGGCGCGGGCCGATCGCGGTGGTACGAGGTGATCGAATCCCAGTTCGTGTAGACGCCTAGGTTGCTGTATTGCGACCGAATCCCCGGCGTGCCCTTCCTGGCCCAGAGCGGAATGATGTCCGTGTCCCGGAACGCATTGTGCAAGTACATGTAGCGCGAGAAGAGGTTCTCCACCGCTGCGCGGTCGCGGCTGGCGTTCGCAAGTTGGGTCAGCGCGGCGACCTGGCGCTCGAGGGCGGCGACCTTGTCGGGTTCTGCTGCGGTTGCGGGCAAGGCCGCCACGAGCGCGGCGGAGGCAGCCAGAAGGCCGGCGAAACGGATCATGCAGTACTCTCCCTTTGTTGTTCGAAGTTCGGCCGCCGCACCGTCACGGCGAGGCAGGCGAAGCCGGCGATCAAGACCGCGTTCTGCGCCAGCGCGCCTGTCTCGCCGACGGTCAGGTGAACCGCGCCGGCGGCGATCTGGTTTGCGATGAAATAGAGGGCGACGCAGCGATGCCATGCGGCCAGACGGCCGATCGCCAGCGAGACGACGAGCAGCGTGCCGCCGATCATCTCCGACCAGCCGACCGCTCGTCCCAGCGCCTCGGGAATCCGGACGGTCCAGGCGTGATGAAGCTTCAGCTCGGATAACGGCGCGAAAGCCTTCATCCAGCCCACGAAGGCGAAGAAAGCGCCGAGGACCAGCGCGAGCAGACAACGCGCGCAGAGCACGCCGAGGCGCATCAGCCCCAACTCCCATTTGTTCTCATGACCACCCTCGCCCGGCTCGTCACGCCATAATTAGTATATTCATTCTATTTTGGGTCAAGGCCGATCCTCAGCCCCAAAAGGGCCTTGACGCCTGCGTCGATATATAAGAACATATATTCCAATTAGGGCCTGGAGCCCCAGGGGAGATGCGGCCTTCGATCCGCCCGGTTCCGGGCTTCCGCCACCTCTTCCCGCCCCCCGAAAACTGCCCAACCGATGGACGGAGAGGTGAAGTCGTGACCAGTCAGATCAAACGGGGCGTCAGCCTCTACAGTTTCCAGAACGAGACCTTCCAGGGGAAGATGAACCTCGAGGATTGTGTCCGCACGTGCGCCGAACTGGGCGCCAACGGCATCGAGATCATCGGCGAGCAGACCTTCTGGGGCTGGCCCGAAGTCGGCGTCGATCCGGCCGAGATCGAAAGCTGGCACGCGCTGATGGCCAAGTATGGGACGACGCCGGTCAGCCACGACTTCATGCTCGACTACAAGCGCTACAAGGGCCGCGAGATGCCCTTCGACGAGCAAGTCGCCAGCGTGAAGAACGACATCGACTTCGGCGCGCGTCTAGGCATGAAGTTCATCCGCGCGCTGGTATCGATCGCACCGGAAGTGCTGGTCGCGGCCGCACCCTATGCCGAGGAGAAGGGCATCAAGATCCTGATCGAGGTGCACGCGCCGCTGCACTTCGACCACCCCTGGATCATCCGCCATGCCGAGGCTTTCGAGAAGGCGGGCTCCGATGCGCTGGGCTTCCTGCCCGACATGGGCATGTTCCTGTTCAAGTTCCCCCGCGTATGGAAGGAAAAGTTCATGCGCATCGGCGTGCCGCAGAACATTGCCGACTACATCGAGAAGGCCTACGAGGACCGCGTCCTTTCGGAATACGTCATCCTCAACGTCCAGCAGATGGGTGGTGTCGGCCCTGCGCTGGGCATGGCCGAGACACTGCGCCACAACGCTGCGTTCGAGCCCAAGCGCATGCTCGACTACATGCCCCGCATCCACAACATCCACGGCAAGTTCTACGAGATGACCGAGGACTATGTGGAACCCTCGATCCCCTACGACGAGATCGTCAGCGTGCTCCAGCAGGGCGGCTACAACGGCTACATCTGCTCGGAATACGAAGGCAACCGCTGGATCGAGGACCATGCCGAACCCGACTCGGTCGAACAGGTGCGCCGCCAGCAGGTGATGCTCGCACGCCTGCTCGGCGAAGCCGAAACCCCGGCGCTCAAGGCCGCCTGAAGGAGAACAGCGCCATGATGGACAACAAGATGATCTGCACCGAGCTGTTCGAGAACGTCGTCGAGAACGGCCAGACGACCGGCTTCGCCTTCCTCGGCCGCCTGCCCTACTACCGCGGACTCGGCCTCTCCATGATCGAGGACATCCAGGTCTCGGTCGACGGCGAGGCGATCCCGCGCGATGACGTGCGCTTCTCGGTACGCGGCAAAACCTACACGCTCGATCAGATGGAAACCGCCTATGACGATCGCTGGAACTTCGGCGAAAAGGCGCGGATCATCGCGCTGAAGCCGGGCGGACTCTCGGCGGGCAAGCACAAGATCGAATTCGCCGTGCGCATGCGCGTCAGCTACCTGCCTTTCGTCCCGACGACGAGGGATACCAAGGAACTGGCGCTCGCTGCCTGACATAGACGGGGCGGCTCTCAGGCGAGAGCCGCCTTTCCCATTTGTAACGAGCGTTCCAGTATCTAATCTGATGCAAACGAGGCGGCGCAAGCCCGCCCGTCGGGAGAGTTCATGAACGCGATCCGCACCTTCTTCCACGATCTGACGCTGCGGCCGCAGGGATTGATCGTGGTGATCGCCGCCTTCCTGCCCATTATCGCCATCGTAGCGATGGGGCCTGCGGTGCCGACGATGATCGCGCATTTCGCCGAGGATCCCGATGCGCGCGGCCAGGTGCCGGCGATGATCGGCGCGCCCGGACTGACCATGGCCCTTCTGGCGCCTTTCGCAGGCCTGCTGGTCGATCGCTTCGGGCGGCGGCGCCTGCTGCTGGTATCGACGTTCCTCTACGGCATTTTCGGATCGGCTCCGCTGCTGCTTTCGAACCTGGACCAGATCTACGCGTCGCGGCTGTTGCTGGGCGTGTCGGAAGCGGGCATCCTGACCGTGGTCAACACCCTCATCGGTGATTACTGGGACGACCGCGGCCGCAAGAACTGGCTCTTCCTGCAGGGCCTGCTGGGTCCCTTCATCGCCGGGATCGTCGCCCTGATCGTCGGCTATGCCAGCAAGCTCCAGTGGAACGGCGTGTTCTTCGTCTATCTCGTCGCCTTCCCAATCTGGGCAGCGATGCTGGTCTGGGTTTTCGAGCCGAAGCGCGCGGCGACAGGCCGGGCCGCCGGCGAAGTGGAGCGCGAGGCTCCCCCCGCAACGGCCTTTCCCTGGGGCGCGGCGGCCTTGATCGCAGCGGTCACCTTCTTCGCCTCGATGCTCTACTACGTCTTCATCATCAACGGCTCGCTGGCCTTCGCCGAGGTCGGGGTGACCCAACCGGACCGTTATGCGCAGCTGATCTTCGTGCCGCAGCTGTTCATCCTCGCCGGTGCGGGGCTGTTCCGACTGCTGGCGCATCGCCCCTCCCAGCTCCAACTCGGCGTGTTCCTGCTGCTGATGGGCGCAGGACTCGCGGGGATCGGCCTGGCGCGCAGCGTGGCGGTGATGGTCGCCGCGCTCATCGTCCAGCAGACTGCGGCCGGCATGGCGGTGATCACCCTGATCGGCTGGGCGCAGACCAAGTTCGGCTTCGCCCATCGTGGCAGAGGCATGGGCATCTGGACCGGAGCCTTCTTTCTCGGCCAATCGCAATCGCCGCGGCTGGTCCATGCAATCGACGCTTCGCTCGGCTCGATGCAGGCGGCTTTCCTCGCCGCCGGACTGGCGGGCCTTGCCGCAGCGGTCCTGACCTTGCTGGCTCTCCCGCTCACCAGAAGGGCCGTGGACTCTGGAACAGGTGGAATTCGACGGGGCGCTTGAACGGCGGCCACGGTTCGCCACCGACGTGCCGGGGACGAGTTCGTTCGACTGGCTCGACACTTTCCACCGCTGGCTGGGAGTCAATGACCTGCTGACTCCCAAGCGCTAAGCAGCCTCAGGGCGCGACCTCGACCGTCACGCCCCGGTCTTCGGCCGAACGCCCCACCCGGATCGACAGCGGCCCCCGCGGCATCGTCCAGCCGTCCTGCCAGGTGCGGATCGCTCGCGGTTCTATCGGGATGGTCACCCGCCGCGCCTCGCCGGGAGCGAGTTCCACCTTGGCGAAGCCGACCAATGCGCATTCCGGCGCATCACGGTAGAGCTGGATCACTTCGGCGCCGGCTCGCGACGAGACATTGCGGATGGTGACGGCAACGGCCATCGCCTGAGCAGCAACATCCTCGATCTCGAAGCGGGCATAACCGAAGCCGCTGCCAAGCGCATGCCGCGCTGGTGTTCCTTGGGCGATCAGGCCGCGGTAACCGAAGCGCGTCCCCTCGGCATAGGCAAGACGGCCCTCGGCGTCGGGCTGGAGATCATAGCCGCAATAGTCCGCCTCGGCGCGGGCGATGCTGACCGGCATGCGTCCGCCCGGCTCGCGGTCTCCGGCCAGCACGCTCGCGAGCGCCGGGGCGAAGCCCTGCCCCGGATACCATACCGCCATCAGTGCGGCGGCAAGCCCACCCCATTCGGCATCAAAGGCATGGCCGACGTTCACCACCGCCGCCGTGCGCGGATTGGCGGCGCAGACAGCCTCGATCAATCGCATCTGCTCAGGCGCGAGGCGCGTGTCCGGCCGGTCTTTGCTCTCGACGCTGGAATCAGACGTCTCGCCGACGATCAGGAATACCGCGTCCGCGTCGCGCGCCGCCGCTACTGCGCGCGCACGCATCGCTTCGGGACTGTCGGGCCGGCGAATGCCGTACCATAAGCCGTGTACACGTGCGCCCGTGTAGCTGAACTCGACAGTAACGAGCACCTCCTGCCCTGCCGCAAGCTCTACGGCCGCCTCTTCGGCATCACCCCGTTTGAGCACGCCCATGACGTCGCCAGCGCTCAGTTCGCGTCCCGCCTTCAACACTTGCCGCCCATCGACGAGCAGGCGCGCCGCGCCCGTGCTGCCCAGGTAGAATCGGTGCGTGCCGTCCTCCGCCGCGACGAAGCGGCCGGAAGCGCGGACGGACCCAGGCCGGTCGAAGTGGCCCTGCTCGTGTACCCCGACGAACCAGACGAGCGAATTGGTGTCGCGCGTCTCGCGCGAGAGCGGCTGCCCCGAACAATCCGGACTGTCGAAATACTCGAGCGTCACGCCGCTGGCGCAACCATCGCCGATGTCCTGCGCCGGCGTAACCGGCATCGATGGCAGGCGCGGCTGCGGATCGACGCCCGGCTCGAACACGACCTCGCAGGCATCACCATAGCGCGCGCGGATCGCATCGATCGGCGTGGGCGTTTCGGGCGCGACGGCGATCTTGGCAAAGGTGCCGCCTTGATAGCATGGCGCCGCCGCATTTGGCCCGATCACCGCGATGCGGCGCACGGTGCCCGGCGTCAGCGGCAGCATGCCGCCCTCGTTCTTGAGCAGCACGAAGCCCTCGGCCGCCGCCTCTTCGAGGATCGCCTGGGCCTCGGCCGCGGGAAGCGGAGCGGTCTTCGGGCCCGTGACCCTGCACGCAGTCGCAGCGATGCGGCGGGCAGCATCCTCCACGCGGCCGCGCTGGATCAGGCCGGCGCCCACGGCGTCGGCCACCTTGGGGCCACAAAATCGCGCAGGTCCCGGCATCTCGAGATCGAGCCCGCTGCCGATGGTCCCGTCGGTCGAATGGGTGCCGAACCAGTCGCTCATGATCAGATAGGGAAACCGCCATTCGGTCTTGACGATATCGGTGAGGATATGAGCCTGTTCGGAGCACCAGCTGCCATTGACCTTGTTATAGGCGGCCAGCATGCCTGTGCAGCCCGCCTCGGCAGCCAGCTCGAAGGGCAGCAGATAGGCTTCGCGCAGCGTCCGCTCGTCGATCTGCACGTCGACGCGATCGCGCTCGGTCTCGCTGTCATTGCAGACCAGGTGCTTGGCAATCGCGCCGGTGCCCGTCGATTGCAGCCCCTCTGTCCAAGCTGCGCCCAGCACGCCCGCCAGCAAAGGATCCTCGGAGAAATACTCGAAGGCCCGCCCCGCCAGGGGACTGCGGGCGAGGTTTAGATTTGGCGCGAGCACCGCGTCGACGCCGCGCGATACCGCATCGCTCCCGACGACACGGCCGACCTTTCGCGCGATTTCCAGGCTCCAGCTGGCGCCGAGCGCGGTAGGACACGGCGAAAGAAGCGACACGTCGCGCTCATCCACGTTGCCGCTGGCGATCCCCATCGGGCCGTCCGCCATGGTGAAGCTGGGAATCCCCGCCTCCGGCACGGCGACGCTGGCCCACATGGTCGCGCCGGCAGTCAGCGCGCAGGATTCGTCGAAGGAGGGTTCGCGCATCGGACAGGTCCTACAGAAGAGTGTGAATGTGAAAGCGCGCGCACCATCGCAAGTCGCTGACGGCTCAGGCGGCGAGCGCGAAGGTCATGATCTGGCGCGCCTGCAATTCCACGGCCTGAGCTATTCCTGCATCGACGATCGTCCCGTCTGGCGCGAAGGGCTTCTGTTCGATCGAATTGATCGCGATGCCCACCGGCGTCGGCCAACCGCGCATGGCATGGACGATCCCGCGCAGGGCGGCCAAGGTCACCCCGCCCGCCTGCCAGCCCGCCGCCGAGACGACCAGGCCCACCGGCAGGCCATCGAAATAGACCCGGGCGTCGGCGCGCGTGTCTTCCAGCAAGTCGATCGCGTTCTTGACCACGCCCGAGACGCCGCCGTGGTAGCCGGGGCTGCCGATGACGATGCCGTCGGCACCACGCACCGCATCGACCAGGGCGCGCTCCTCGTCCGTGCGCGCCTGTGCTTCGGGATTGAAATGCGGCAGCCGCGCCAGGCTTGGTCCGTCGAACATCATCGTCTCGGCGCCTAGGGCAGCGCATTCGCGCAGAACGGCGCGCACGAGAAGCTCGCTCGACGAATTGGCGCGGACGGTGCCGCCTATTCCGACGATCCTGCGTGGCATCGGATCTCCCCTTCAGGCCAGTGCGGGAATGACCTCGCGCGACAAGAGCTCGACGGTCTGGTTCGCGAATCGCAGGCGATGATCGGTCAGCGGCCCGGTGGTGGTGCCGCACAGGACGTTGCCGATCCCCAGATCCTTGTAGGGACGCAGGTGCTCGAGCACGCGTTCGGGCGAACCCCACATGCACCAGGTATCGATCCAGCCCTCGTCGAGCGCAGAGATGTTGACGTCGCTCTTCTTGTTGGCCTCATCGGTCTCGGCGCGGCGATTGAACTCGTTCTCCCGGTCCACCGCATCCTGATAGCCCTTCAGGATGATTTCGAGCTCCTCGCGGGCCTGCTCGTCGGTTTCGGCCAGATGGACGCATTGATAGGTATGCGTCGTCCAGTCGAGGGCGGACGCCACCGCTGCGTCCGGGTGACCCGCCTCAAGCAGCATGCCCTTATAGGCGTCGAAGTACTTCTTCACGTGGACATAGGGCTCGTGGCCGTAGATCTGCGGCGGGGTGAACGCCGGGATGAAGGCCGGCCAGGCGTTGACCGCCGCCCGGCGGGCGCTGGCTTCCTTCATCGCCACTGGCATGAGGCGCGCATGTTGGCGGCCATAGGGCGCCGGAGTGATCCGCTGGAGCACCCGCCCCTGGTAGGGGCCATTGTCGATCACGACCGCGGGATCGTCCATCTGCTTGGCCCACAGCGCCTCCGCGATCGCCAGGTTCTTCTCGGCCAGGGAGCTCGCTTCCTTGTAGTTGACAGCGAACCCGATCATCTCCTCGGGGGTAGTGCCGGAACCGACGCCCACGAGCAGCTTGCCGTCGGTCAGCTGGTCCAGGACGTTCACACGCTCGGTGAAGCGCACGGGGTGGTGCAGCGGTACGGAAACCACCGAGAAGCCGAAATGCATGTGCGGCATCTTGGCCGCGAGATAGGCGGCGAAGATGAAGCTGTCCGATGCCATCGGCATGTAGCCGTTGAAGTGGTGATCGGGCAGGAAGATCGCGTCGAAGCCCGACCGCGACGCCAGCAGCGCATGATCTTCCAGATCCTTCATCAGTTGCCGATCCTGGGCCGGCCCCAGCGATCGCGCATTGAGGAATACCGAGAACCGCATGTCCTTCTCCCTATGGGTTCGTCCGGCTCGCTCGCCCGCGGCCATAATTAGAATTGACGTTCTTGTTTCGATAAGGTCTGGTCCGGCGATGTCAACTGGATTGAAGAAGAAAAAGCCCTCGGACCGCGGGCTCGCGGTAGAGACCGTCAGCCGCAAGCCGCAGCAGGGGCGCAGCAAGGCCTCGCTCGAACGCATGCTGGCGGCGGCGCGGGAGCTGATGCTGGAACGTGGCAGCGAGGAATTCACGCTGCAGGAAGTGAGCCAGCGCGGGAACGTGTCGATCGGCTCGATCTATCTGCGGTTCGAAAGCAAGGACAACCTGGTCCGCGCCGTGATCGGCAACGCACTCGAAAGCATCACGACCAGCGAGGATGCGATGCTGGAGAAGCTGCGCGCCGAATGTGCGACGCTGGATATCTTCATGCCGCGCTATGTCGAAGGCTACGCCGAAGTCCTGCGCGGCAATGCCCCTCTGTTGCGCTTGGCGATGCAGCGCGCCTCGTTCGACCCCCTGGTGTCCGGTCCCGGCAAGCAGCGTGCGCTGCACGCGGAAGTCACCGGCGCCAATGCCATGCTGGCCTACCGGAACGAGTTCGGCGGCAAGGACCCGCAGACCAAGGCGACGTCCTGTTACCACGTCGTGTTCGCCACCCTGGCGCGCCAGCTATCCCTCGGCTCGACGGGCGAGTCCGCCCACAACTACGATTGGCAACTTCTCAAGCGCGAACTTGGCCGGATGTGCCTGGCCTACCTCAAGGCTGAAATCTGACCCATCCTTGACAGCGGTTCCGTAAAATATAAAATCTCGATTCTAATTACAGCACGCGCCTGACGCGGGCAGGATCGGGAGACGAGGCCGTGACGAAGGATGCAAGCGCATGAGCGCGACCCCGTCACCGCGCGACAAACTGCCGTGGTGGGTCCGGGCCGCCTGGACGATCTGCGCCATGCCCGAATTGCTCAAGTCCTTCGCCTGGGACGCTTTCGTGCTGTTCTTCTATGCCCAGGTGGTTGGCCTCGACGGTCTGCTGATCGGCGTGGCCATAGCCGTGATCATCGTGTTCGACACGCTGGTCGATCCGTGGATCGGCGCCCTGTCCGACCGCATGACCAGCGCGCGGTTCGGCCGCAGGCACACGCTGATGTTCGCGGCGATTCCCTTTTACATGGCCGGGATCGCGGGTGTCTTCGCGCCGCCCGCGGGAATGGACCAGTGGCAGATTCTTGCCTGGCTGCTGGGCTTCGGGCTCCTCGCGCGATGCGGCATGTCGCTGTGGACCGTGCCGGCCTATGCCTTGGGCGGCGAACTCTCGCGCGAGGCGGACGAACGGCGCTTCATCGCGGTGCTGCGCAATCTCGGCAACCAGCTGGTGGTGCTGACCGTGCCGGCAATCGCCTTTGGCTACTTCTTCGTCCACTCGGCCGCCTACCCCAAGCCGCAGCTCGATCCCGCGCCGTACCCCGGCTTCGGCCTGTTCGTCTCACTGCTGGGAGGCGTGCTGATGATCACCGGCGCGCTCGGCACCTATGGCCGCGCTCGCCGGATCGAGTCCCTGGACCGGCACGTCGGCGCCCCGCAAGCGGAGGCCGATGGCCTGCTGAGCCTACTGGGCTCCTTCGTGGATGCAATCCGCATCACCCCCAATGTGGGGCGGCTGATGCTCGTCGCATTCCTGGTGCTCTTCACCAATTCGGTGATCAATCAGCTGTCGCTCCATCTGGCCACCTACTTCTGGCAGCTCGAGGAGGCATGGACGCCGCGCCTGTTGATGTCGGGCGTCATCGGCACAATGCTGGCGATGCTGGCCGCCCCCGCCTTCGTCCGCGCGATCGGCAGCCGCCGCGCGATGATGATCGGGCTCGCGGCCTTCTTCACCTGCCAGGCTTTCGCGATCCTGCTGCCGCTGGCCGGAGCTTCGCCGCCACCGGGCTCGGCCGCGATCGGCGCCTTCATCGTCGCGATCCGCTTCCTCGGCGGCGTTGCCTATGGCCTCTATGTCGTGCCGTTCAACATCGTGACCTATGACATCGGCGACGAGCATGAAGCGAACATCGGCCAGCCGGCGCAGGGGCTGGTCGCGAGCTTCATGTTCATCGGCTTGCAATTGGGCAGCGGCGCGGTGGCGCTGCTCGCGGGCTCGTTCCTCGGCATCATCGATTTCCCCGCCGGCGTCCCCGTAGAGGCGATGTCGCACGAGAAGGTTCGCGCCCTGGCGTGGTTCGTCCTCGTGCTGATCGTCTTCGCCGGCGGCGCGATGGCCCGACTGGTGGGCACCTTCCGCATCGACCAGAACAAGCTCGCTGCCCTGCGGGTGGCACGGCAGGCGGGATGATGCGCCGGCTCACGAGATGCAGTCGATCCCAAGCGCTCGCACGTTAGAGCAGCGGAACGGCGCGCGCTGACACGGCAATGACGGCTAACGCCGCGCCGAACACCAGCGCGCTGCCCGAATGGCCGATCCCCATCGATCGGGTGACGAAGTCCGCCAAAGTCGTACCGGCGGTGGTCGAAGCGATAGTCGTCGCCCAGCAGAGCCAAGGACGAAACCGGCGCGCGCGAATCTGCGCCATATGAGCGCCGCCAGCAGGATGCCGAAGATGGGCCGTTCCGACGAAGCCTCGGCCCTTTCCAGAGAGGTCTGAGGTCCGGTGCAGCGCACCGACACTTACTCGAGCTTGAAATGAAACAGGCGGCTGGGCCCATCCTCCGGGATGACATAGAGATCGTGGCCCTCGATCGTCATGCCCTCGCCAGTGTACGGGCCTCCGCGGCCGAATGGCCGAACGGGTCCTACCGCCCCGGCCGTCAACGTCCGCCTGAGTCTCATCGAAGGCCAATCGATCCAGTCCACGGTCCCGCTCCACCAATCCAGGTTACCGGCGGCCACCAGTTGTCCTCCGCGGAATTTCATGTCCTGGAAGTGCGTCGGCGATGGGTTTGGTACTATCCGTACTCGATCAGGCTCGCCTACATCGAAGATATAGAGCTGCCTGCTGTCCCAATTGCCCGCGACCAGCGTTCGCCCAGCGGCGGCAACGCACCCCAGATGATCGGCCACACGAATTCTGCGGCGTACGCGCAGACTATCCACGTCGATCTCGATGAGCACGGCGGAACTGTTCGGCTTCATCTCGGCGACCGGAACCCAGATCGATCGGCCCGAAAGCGATATTCCGCCGGGATGGTATCGCGCCCCGTCGGTCAGTTCCAGGCGCCCGAGAAATCGTCCGGTCGCGCGGTCGAAGGCATGGAGATAGCCTTTGTGGTTCACCTGATCGACCGAGGTGACCCATATCCGCCCACCTTCGAGTTCGAGGCCTTGGACGTGAAACAATTCTCCGTCGAGCCTGAGTGTGCCTTGGAACCGCGCGTGCTCGATCGCATTCCCAAACTGGTCTGGAGTTGCTGCCACCGACAGGCTCCACAAGCCCAAGAGGAATACGGCCAAACCTGACCGCAAGGGTTTGTCGATCACCTGCTGCGCCCTCCTTCGGAAGCCCCCGGTCCCCGCTCTTGGCAAAGTTGTGTGTCAGGACGACTTCGCGAGCGATGGAGTTCGCTCAGCGGCCTGGCTGGGAACTCCGCATCGAAGTCCTCGCAGCCGAGCTTCGGCCATCGCCGCCCAATAGGAAACGCAGGACCTCGGGGGTGATCTTCTCGATTTCGGGCAGAGGCGGATCACCTCGGGTTACGAGTCGAGTCATGGCAGGGACTGTTGGATTGCCGGGGTGAGGCATGAAAGCGCCGTGCCCTCGATGCAGTTGCGGAACGGCGGATTTCCCTGACAGAGTCGTTCCTCTTTGTACGTGATCGGCCTAAGCTGCTCCCACTGGAGTTTAACGGCCTCAGTAGTGTCGGGGGGCAGGTCATGATCGTTCCCGGCCGTGTTAAGACAACGGCAGACGTGGCGCTGCATTATGATGAACTCGATCTCGCCTATCGGCGGATCTGGGGCGAGCATGTTCATCACGGCTATTGGCGGACCGGCCGGGAGACGCCAGCGGAAGCCACCGAAGCGCTGTCGGAACTGGTCGCGCGCGGGCTGCGCCTTGCGCCCGGCCAAGAGGTTTGCGACATCGGGTGCGGCTATGGCGCGACGGCGGGCCTTTTCGCCGGACGGTATGGCGTGCAAGTGACCGGCTTCACAGTCTCGGCGGCTCAGCAGCAGATCGCCGCCGAACGCGATATGGCTGGCGTCACCTGCCTGTGCCGCGATTGGCTTGAAAACGGGCAGGCCGAGGCGAGCTTCGATCGCGCCTATGCCATCGAGAGCTCGGAGCACATGGCCGACAAGGCGCGCTTCTTTGTCGAAGCGAGCCGGGTGTTGCGGCCCGGGGGACGTTTCGTGGTCTGTGCCTGGCTCGCGGGCGACGATGCCAGGCCGTGGGAAGTGCGCCACTTGCTGGAGCCGATCTGCGTCGAAGGGCGGCTGCCGAGCATCGGCACCAGGGCCGATTACGAAGCGTTGGCGGCGGAGGCGGGCCTCGTTCTCGAGAGCTATGCCGACATCAGCGGGAATGTGTGGCGCACCTGGGCCATCTGCCTGCGCCGGCTCGCGCTCGGCCTGGTGCGTGACCCGGCGCTTCGCGCGCTTGCCTTCAGCCGCAGGACGCAGAGCCGCAGCTTCATCCTCAGCCTGCCGCGCCTGCTCGTGGCGCTGCGGATCGGGGCGATGCGCTACGGCGTGTTCGTGTGGCGCAAGCCCGGCTAGGCTCAGGCCGCGCGGCGGCCCGTGGCGACGAACAGGCCGCCCTCGGTATTGAGGCGCCAGATCCAGGCGAATTGGGCCAGGGCGGCCTCCAGCGGCCAGTAGTCGCCCTGAGACCCGAACAGCGGATCGTCCTCACCCTCGCGCGCCAGCAGGGCCGAGGGATAGGCGCGCAGATATTCGACGCCGTTCTCGTCGAACCAGCCGCGCACCTCGCCCAGCGAGTGGCTGTGTTCCTCGGGATGACGGTATTGATCTCTTAGCCAGGCCTCGCGCCGTTCGGGCTCGGCTACCCGGTCGTTGAGCACGGGATCGCCGGGGACCCAGCGCCCGCGCGAGAGCTTCGCCGCCACGCGCCGGAACCGGTTCGGGATGCGCCCCAGGGAATTGTACAGACCGAGGACGATCATGCCGCCGGGCCTGGCCAGCCGCGCGACATGCTTGAACGCCCCGCGCGGATCGGCGGTGTGATGGAGCACGCCCGAGCAATAGACCACATCGAACGCCGCTTCGCGCAGCCCCGGCCGCAACAGGTCGGTCTCCACGAACAGCACGTTGCCGATGCCGAAACGACGCGCGGCCGTGGCGCCGAGACGGAGCGAGGGCCGCGTGAGATCGGCGCCCACGACCAGGCGGTCGCGCCCAGAGAGGAACAGGCTCATCTGGCCCGTGCCGCACCCCACTTCGACGATCCGGGCATCGGGTGCTATGCCTTCGTCGAGCAGCCGCGCGAACCGGCTCCTGCCGGCGCGCGCGCGCAACCATTCCAAGGAGGCATTGGCCGGATAGCCGGGAAAGGGCGCGGCGGAGTAGAAGGCGCGCACGGTCTCGGTGACCTGGCCGCCGGCGCAACGCAGGTCCGGTATCCCGTCGGGCGCCGCATATTCGGCCGCACAGGCCCGGCACCTGAGACTCGCTGCAAGCGGCCCACCGCATTGCGGGCATGCAAGCAAGTCCAGGTATCGGCGCTGCATGGCCGCTCAGAAGATCGAATAGACGAAGGGCGCCAGCGCCTGGACGCCGCTCGCCAGCGTCAGGATCAGGCCGTTGATGCACAGGAACACGATCAGCGGGATCAACCACCAGCGCCGCGCCCCAGGCGTCGCGCTGTCCTTGATCATGGTGCCGGTGGTCCCGAGCGCGCTGCCGAAGACCTTGAGCTGCCGCATCATCCTGCTGCGCTTGCGCTTCATTCCGCCGCCTCCTCGAGTGCCTGTTCCTGCTGTTGGTGCTTGCGCACCATGACGTTGCCCGCGACCAGCAGGTCGATGCCGCAGCGGCGGAACGTCAGGTATCCTTCGGCCGCGGTGTTGACGATCGGCTCGCCCGCCAGGTTGAACGAGGTGTTGAGCAGCACCGGAATGCCGCTGTGCCGGCCGTAGAGATCGAGCAGGCGGGCGAGGCGCGGCTCCATCTCGGGGTCGAGTATCTGGACGCGCGCGGTGCCATCGACGTGCGTCACCGCCGCCAGTTGGCCGCGCCATTCGGGCCGGACCGGGAAGACGCCGGACATGAAACGTCCCAGCCGCTCGCCGCCGGGCGGTAGCTCGAAATAGCGGTCGGCGACGGCCCGCGAAACGACGGGAGCGAAGGGCCGGAATTCCTCGCGGAACTTGATCGCGCGATTGAGCCGGTCGCGCGTCGCCGCGGCGTGCGGCGCCGCGAGGATGCTGCGGTGGCCGAGCGCACGGGGGCCGAACTCGAGCCGCCCCTGCATCCAGCCGACGATCTCTCCATCTGCGAGCGCCTCCGCGGTCTGGCTGTCGACCTCGCCCTCGATGGCCGCTTCGCAGGGGTAGCCGTCCTCGCTCGCCAGGCGGGCGAGCTCGCTTGCCTGGACCGGTGGACCCCAGAACGGGTGGTCGGGACTGTCGCAGTGCGGCTGTGAAAACAGGACGCGGTCCGCGTAGAGTGCGGCTCCAAGCGCGCAGCCGGCATCGCCGGGAGAGGGCGGAACATAGATCCGCTCGAACCCGGTTTCGGCCAGCAGCCGCGCATTGGCGACCCCATTGAGCGCGACGCCTCCCCCCAGGCACAGCTCGCTGAGACCGGTCTCGCGCTGGAGGCCAGCGGCGATGTCGACGAGGATGTCTTCGAGCACACGCTGGGCGCTGGCCGCGATGTCGGCGAAGCGGCGGCCTTCGTCCGAACGGAGATCGATCGGATCATAGGGATTGCGCGGAGGCCCGAACAGAGCGACCAAGCGCGACCCAAACGACGTCTCCGCGCGCGAAAGGAAGTCGAAATAGGCCAGATCGAGCTCGAACGCGCCGTCCGGCGTGCGCGGGATCACCCGGCGGACCGCATCGAGGTAGGTCGGCCTGCCATAGGAGGCGAGGCCCATCACCTTGTACTCTCCTTCATTGACGGCAAAGCCGAGGTAGGCGGTGAAGGCCGAATAGAAGAGGCCGAGCGAATGGGGAAAGCGCAGTTCGCGCTGCAGGTCGATGCGGGTCGCGCCGCCCCGGCGCTTTTCACCCCGGCCGACCGTCAGGGTCGCCCATTCGCCGACGCCATCCGAGGTGAGGATCGCCGCCTGCTCGCAAGGCGAGGTGAGGAACGAGGCGGCGGCGTGCGACAGGTGATGCTCGATGCAATGCACCTTCTTCACCGGGAGATCGAGCTGCGCTGCAAGGGCGCCGCGCACCCACAGCTTCTCGGCGAGCATGTTTTTCGCGGCTTTCGGGAAGGTCCGCCATGTGCGCGGAAAGCCGCGCAGGCAGGAGATCAGCACGCGGTCAAACTTCAGCGTCGGCTGCTCGTAGAAGACGACCGCGTCGAGGTGCTCGGGCTCGATTCCGCCGAACTCCAGGCACCAGTCGATCGCGCGTTCGGGAAGCGAGGCGTCGTTCTTCCGGCGCGAAAGGCGCTCTTCCTGCACAGCGGCGACCGGCACCCCGTCGACCACCAACGCGGCTGCCGAGTCGTGGTAATGTGCTGACACCCCGAGAATCTTCATGATCGTACCTCGTGCCTGGACTGCCAGCCACGCTTGTCTCGCCGCGCAGATAGCTTGGCGGCCACGGCGAAAGGCGGGATGAGAATGAAGTACTGGAGGAGGAGCAGAACGGTGGAGATGACGTCCGCCAGGCCCATGGCGAGGCGAAGGTAGGATCGCCACACGCGGCGCAGCCGGGCCTTCCACAAGGCCCTGCGACTTGTCGACGGCGCGATCCGTTCCAGTTCGGCCAGCGAATAGCTCATGTGACTCTCCTCGTCGCGGAGGATGCGCTGGAACAGCGCCTGGGTTTGCGGATCGTGGCTCAGCACCGTCCGATAGGTCGCGAACTCACGGGCGGCGGCGCGTTCCGAGAGATGGACGAAGGCGAGCAGCGCCTCGATTTCCTCTTCGTCGACGCGAAGCTCGTCGAGGCCGCGTTCACCGCTGCCGAACCGGTCAAGGAAGGCGGGCCGCTGTCTGACGCCGTGCTCGAGCAGTGTCAGGCCGCGGGCGCGGAACATCGATGCGTGGCGTTCCTCGTCGCGCGCATGGGCCAGGAAACGCTGGCGCAGCCGCGCGTCGCCGGTCAGTTCGGCGGCGCGGATCAGGTCCTTGCCGCCATTGGCTTCCACTTCCGAAAACTGCAGCAGCTTGCGCGATCGGCGCCCGGCGTTCAGCCAGATCAGCCAGTAAAGCGGGAGCAAAAGCCGATTGGGGGGCGTCGCTGCCATTGACCAATATACCCGCGCTGCAGGGTCGTGCGGATTAGTCCCGACGCCGCAGCGAATGGTTCATCGCTTCGGGCCTGAACCGAATGCCCCGCGAGGGTAACAAAGGCACGTCGTCAGGACTCCAGCGGAGATCGGATCATGCGTGCTATGTTTGCCGTCGCCCTGTTGCTGGCAGCCGGTCCCGGAGTAGGACTTGCTCAGCCGACCGAGCCGCATTCGCTGACGGTCGAGCTTTCCAGCTTCAAGTTCACCCCGGCCGTGATGACGCTTCGCAAGGGCGAGCCCTATCATATCCGCTTCGTCAACACCTCGGGCGGCGGCCATGACTTCGTCGCCAAGGAGTTCTTCGCCGCCAGCACGCTCTCGCCGGAAGACGCGGCCAAGGTCCACGGGGGCGAGATCGAGCTGTCGGGAGGGGAAGCGGTGGAAATCACCGCCACGCCCAATGCCGCGGGCACCTACAAGAGCCACTGCTCCCACTTCATGCACAGCTCTTTCGGCATGAAGGGCAGGATCGTCGTCCAGCCCTAGATGCGGGTCATCCTGGCAACGAGCGCCATCGCCCCGGGAAGCGCAGCCAGGTTGGCGACGGTACTGGCGCGCTCCTGACCCAGCTCAGCGACGACCCTCGCGGCGGCGAGCGGGCGACGCATCCTGGCGGCGAAGCGGGATTGGAAGATGGGCGCCGCTGCCGCTCCGCCCCACGACCAGCAGCGTACGGCATCGGCGGCGCTGGCCAGGGCGATGCC
>JADMIO012807521.1_pt1 | contig 21618 bp, 14 predicted proteins | sample 8958161 | NCBI WGS metagenome assembly JADMIO01 (sample SAMN16585339, study PRJNA669376) | soil metagenome | isolation source: Crop rotation soil | place: USA: Cullars Rotation, Alabama | collected 2011
CTTTCCCGCACCGGCGTTGCGCGTGTCGCGCACCCAGCCTGGGGATGTGTTGCGCGATCAGAGTCGGTCGTCCACGGGCGGCTCGCGTCAAATTCGATTGCGCGAATGGTTGGTTGTATCGCAGGTGGCAATGGCGCTCGTGCTGGTCGTGGGGGCCGGGCTGCTGCTCTCGAGCTTTCATCGAATTCAGCAGGTGCCGTTGGGCGTGTCGCCCGACAATGTGCTGACTTTCCAGTTGCACCTGCCCGACCAGCGCTACGACTCGTTGGCTCGCGGCCGCTTCTACGACGAGTTTGCGCAGCGCGTCGCCGCACTTCCGGGCGTGCGCGCGGCGGGTGGAACCTCGCGGCTTCCGTCGATCGGGCATTTCAATTCGTGGGGCGTGGAAGCGCTCACCGGTCCGCTTGTCGGAACGCGTGAAGGGAGAGGCGGCGCGGAAAATCGCGTCGTGTCTGGCGAGTATTTTCAGGCGGTTGGCATTCCAGTTCTCAAAGGACGCGCGTTTGACGCGACCGACGACCTGTCCGCCCCGGCACACATGATCGTCAGCAAGAGCCTCGCCGCCCGTCTGTGGCCGAAGACCGATCCGATCGGACAACGACTCGAAACCGGAGGTAGAACCGGGACGGTTGTTGGTGTCGTGGGCGACGTCTCGGTCAACAACGAAGGCGAACCCGCGTCGTATGTCTACCATCCGCACCGACAGTTCGCCGGCGACCGCAACTGGTCGCTCGACCAGGTCGTCGCGTTGAAGGACGCCAAGTCCGACGTACAACAGTCGATTCGACGACTGCTGGCAACGATCGATCCTCAGCTCGTGTTATACGACCCGATAATGCTCGACGACGCGATCGGCGTTGGCGCGGGTCAACGTATTTTTACGCTCAGGATTCTGCTCGCGTTCGCCGGCGTGGCGATCGTGCTCGCCGCGCTTGGCCTGTACGGCGTGTTGTCCTACGGCGTGCGGCTGCGTGGCCGTGAGTTCAGCATTCGCATGGCACTTGGTGCCGAGCGCGCGGCGATTCGCGGCATGGTGTTGCGACGTGGGCTCATCGTCGCCGCGGTTGGCATCGCGATCGGACTCGTCGGCGCCATGTCGCTCTCGAGGCTCATGGCATCGATGCTGTTCCATGTCAGTCCGCTGGATCCGGTCGTCCTCGCGGCGGGAACGGTCTTCATGATGATCGTTGCGGCCGCGGCAGCCTATCTGCCGGCCCATCGCGCCACGACCATGGATCCGCGATCCGCGCTGCAATGAGGATTCTAGAACCCTAATCCCCTTGTCTTGAGGCGGACGCGCATCAGCCGATCGTTGGCGGTCATATAGAGGGTGGAACCATCGTCGCCGAACGCGCAGTTCGCGGTCGGCTGGCCTGTCTTGATCGTTCCGATGTGCTTGCCCTGCGGCGTGATGATCAGAATGCCTCCAGGGCCGCCGGCGAACAGGTTGCCGCGTTGATCGACACGCATTCCGTCGGGGAGCCCTGAACGACCCTGGCGGACGAGGGACGTGGCATCGAACAACACGCGACCCCTCGAGACCGAGCCGTCCGCAGCGAGGTCGTACGCCATCCAGCTCGGACGTTGCGGGTCTGAGTTGGCGACGTAGAGCGTTTTTTCGTCGGGTGACAACGCGATGCCATTCGGGAAACTCAATTCCTTCGTCAACAGCGTAATCCTGCCGGACGTGGTAACGCGATACACGCCGTTGTGGGCCAATTCCTTTTGTGGATCGGCATTCAGCTTGGTAAGCCCGTACGGGGGGTCGGTGAAAAACAAATCGCCGTTCGAGCGAAACACGAGATCGTTCGGGCTGTTGAATCGCTTTCCCTCGAACCGGTCGGCGAGCACGGTTTTAGTGAACTTTGATTCGTCGACGCGGGCGACCTGTCGATTGCCGTGGTCGGCCATGACCAACGCACCCTGCGGGTCCGTCGTAAGGCCATTGCTCCCAAGTTCCCGGCCGGGCGGATTGGGACCGGTGTAGCCCGACGGTCGAAGATAGACGGTGAGGCCGCCTCGCTGATCCCAGCGGTAAATGGTGTTCTTCGGCACGTCACTGAACAGCAAGTACTGACCGTTACGCCGCCACACGGGACCCTCGGACCACTCGAAGCCCGTTGCGAGGGTTTCGATTTTCGCGTCGAGCGAGATCAGTTGCTCGAGGACGGGGTCGAGCCGCTCGATCGCGGGCGTCGGCGACTGCGCACGGGCGGCAACACCGAGCATCAGGAGCAACGTCGACGGCAGACGCAGGCGCATCCAACCTCACCGTTCGAGGAGGATCGAATGTGTGAAGTCGGTTGCCTCGGCGCTAGCGCGGGGATTTGGTACGAGAAAAAATCAAGAACTCGGTTGGGGTCAGAGTCGACTCTGACCCCAACGTGACCAGGCGGCGGAGGCGCGATCCCGCTGACTACTCCACTCGCAGCGCGCTCGCCGGATCTTCTGCCGCGGCGCGCCGACCGGGGACCAAACACGCCGCGATCGCGACCACGACGACGACCACCAGGACACCGCCGAGCGTGGTCGGGTCCCAGGGCTCGATGCTGAAGAGAAAACCGGCCAGCGAGCGGCCGGCAACGAAGGTTCCGAGAACTCCAATCGCACAGCCGATGAACGCCAGCCCCACGCCTTGGCGCACGATCATCCGCAGCATGGCCGACGGCTCGGCGCCGAGGGCAAGCCGAATTCCGATCTCGCGCCGACGGTAACTCACCATGAACGTTAGAATTCCGTAAATGCCCACCGCGGCGAGTGTAAGCGCGAGAACCGCGAATACGGTCATCAACAGCATGATGAACCGCGGCGGGTCGACCGACTCCGCCAGAACGCGATCCATCGCCTTGACGTCGCCGAGGGCGACGGCGGGATCGAGACGGCGAACTTCCTCGCGCGCAAGCGACGTGAGGCGCGCCGCATCGGAGCGCCCGCGCACGACGAGATGCATCTTGCGCGACGGGAACTGCCGCTCCGCGAAATACACCGCCGGCTCCGCCGCCGAACGCAGCGACGTGTTCTTGATGTCCTTGACGACACCGATGATCTCGTGCTGGTCACCCTTCACGAGGCGGCGGCTCAGCGGACCGATGCCCTTGACCGTCACGACGAGACGTTTGCCAAGGGCGTCGCCCGACGGCGCGAGCTGTCGCGCCATGGCCTCGTTGATGACGACGACCGGGGGCGCATTGACGGCATCCTGCTGGGTGAAGAGCCGGCCACGCAGGAGCGGCACGCGCAGCGTCGGAAAATAGCCTTCGTCAGCGATGTGATACTGCGCTTGCGGCGCCTGACCTTCGGGCACTGGCGACTCGGCCACCTGATACCCGATGCGCCAGCCCACCTCGAGCGGCAGAAAGTTTGCCATGCCGACGCTCGTGACTTCCGGTTTTGCCCGAAGCTCGCGCGCGAGCGACGAATAGAACTGCTCGACACGCGTCCAGTCGTCGTACGCGGCGTCCGGAAGCTGTAGATCGATCGTAATCGACGACGCGGGATCCAGTCCCGCGTCGACACTGAGCAGCTTTTCGACGCTGCGAATGAGCAGACCCGCCCCCGACAGGAGAATTACCGCCAACGCGATCTCGGCGACGGCGAGACCGCTGCGCAGCCGACCGCCTCGTGTGCCCGATCCTTTCCCGCCCTCCTTGAGCGCGTCCTGGAGATCGGCGCGCGATTGGAAGATCGCCGGCAGCAGCCCGAAGCCGACCGCGGTCGCGGCCGCGACGAGTGTGGCGAATATGAGAACTGTGAAGTCGACGCCGATCGACTCGGCGCGCGGAATTCGGATCGGTGTCCAGGCCAGCAATCCTCTGACGCTGAGGACAGCGATGATCAACCCGAGCACCGAGCCGATCGCCGCGAGGACGAGGCTTTCAGTCAGGAAGAGCCGGATCAATCGCGAACGGCTCGCACCGATCGCTGCGCGAAGCGCGACCTCTCGACGACGCGCGACGGCGCGCGCCAGCAGAAGATTCGCGACGTTGATGCAGGCGATGAGCAGCAGAAGCCCTGACGCGCCGAGCAGCGCGAACAACGCCGGTCGGAACAAACCCGCGACTTCTCGGTCGAGCGGGACGGCGCGCGCGCCCCAATTCTCGTTCGACGGCTTGTACTCGGTGCCGAGCCGCGTTGTGACCGCGGCAAGCTCACGCTGTACGCGCTCCAACGAAACACCCGGCCGAATGCGAGCGACGCTTTCCATGAAGTGCGCGTAGCGGCTGTGCTGCGAGAGGTCCCATCGCAACTGCTCCCAGACGTCGGTGTTTCCCGGATACGAGAAGCCCGGCGGCATCACGCCGACGATCGTGTAGGTGTCGCCGTTCATATGCACGACTTTTCCAACCACATTTCGATCGCTTCCGAACCGCGACTGCCACAGCCGATGACTGATGATGGTTTGCTGTTCGCGGCCGGCGAGCTTCGAATGGATGGGAAAGTTGCCGCCGATCATTGGAGCCACGCCGACGACGGAAAAGAAATTCTCCGTCACTTCAATGGCGTTCACGCGAATCGGCTCACCGGCGTCGTCGGTGAGATTGATTTCGGGACGCCACCACGCGGCGGCATCGACGAAAACATTCGTCAGCGCGCGATAGTCCCCGAAGTTCACTGGAGAGATGGGCTGGTGCTCGAGAGCCTTCGCGTGGTTGTGCTCCCAGAGCATCACGAGCTGCTCGGGGTGGCTATATGGCAAGGGGCGAAGCACGACGCCGCGCAACAGGCTGAAGACCGCTGCCGTCGATCCCGTGCCGAGGCCCAGCGCGAGAATCGCGGCGATGCTGAAGCTCGGCGCGCGCTTCAGCGAGCGCAGCGCAAATCGAAGATCCGTCAAGAACGTCAGCATGCGGGAATCTCCTCGGGGTGCGAGCGCGACCGTCGGATCCATCCGAAATCGAGTCGGCAGGTAGCGCAGAAAAATCGAGATGGCGCGGCGCCGGTACCAACGGGCGGCCGCCGACTCGTCAACTCGAGCCATCTCGTGAAAGCCCTCGCGCAAGTCGCCGAGCAGCGCGTCGGCATAGCGCGATCTCGCCACCGCCCATCGAACCATGGCGGCAGCGACCTTCGGTGGCCGAGCGTGCGGATCAGCCATTGCCGAGTACACCCTCGAGGCCGCGCCATAGCGCCAGCAGTGCCGTCCGTGACGCGCGAAGCTCGCGCAGGCCGAACGCCGTCACGGTTACGTAGCGGCGCGGTCGCCCTCCGCGATCGTTGTCCGCATCGGCGAGACGAGACCTCAACAGTCCCTTGTCTTCCAGCCGATCGAGTGTGACATACATTGAGCCGGCCGACGGCGTGCGGCCGGTTCGGTGCTCGATTTCCTCGAGAATCGCGGGCGCGTACGCCGCGTCGCCAAGCTGCAGGATGGCGAGCAGCACGAGGTGCTCGAACTCGCCGAGATAGGTGCGCGTCATTCCTTACATTGTAAGGAACGCACGCGCGCCGCAAGATGGCTGGGATGAATGGGCAGGTGTTGCCGTTGGTCTGGACACCCCGCTTTGTGAAACGACCATACACGAGATTCGAGAAGATGCTCGCATATCGCGCCGTCGCCGTGCTCGCCCTGTTCACCGTTTCGGCCACCCTTGACGCGCAGCGGAGCCGATGGTTTCGCGGCAATACACACACGCACACGCTGCAGTCGGACGGCGACAGTCCGCCCGACAGTGCCGCGCGCTGGTACCGCGACCACGGCTACAATTTTCTGCTCATCACCGATCATGAAAGGTTGACGGACCCAGCGCCACTCAACGCGCAATACGGCCGAGCGGGCGCGTTTTTGCTGATCGCCGGGCAGGAGGTGACGCAGCGTGTCGCCGATTCCACACGCAAGGAGAATCGGCAAGCGCACATGAACGCGCTCGGTATTCACAAAGTCGTAATGCCGCAGGGGACGAACGGGGTGGCGAAGGACATCACGATGGCCGAAGGATACCGGCGCAACATTGCGGCCATTCGTGCCGCGGGCGGCATCCCGCAGATCAATCACCCGAACTGGCGCTGGTCGGTCCGACTGAGCGACCTCCTCGCAATTCCGGATTCCACCTTGATCGAAATCGCCAACGCGCACACCGGCGTGAACAACCTCGGCGCCGCGAATGCCGACGGCCGCGTCGTACCGTCGACGGAGGCGCTCTGGGACTCGCTGCTCTCGCGCGGGAAGGTGCTGTTCGCCGTCGGCGACGATGACAGTCACAGCTTCAGGCCTGGCGATGCAGACGACTACAATTTGACGCGACCCGGGCGATCATGGATCATGGTGCGCGCCAATACGTTGACCGCATCCGCGATTCTGGGCGCGATTCGACGCGGCGATTTCTATGTGTCCACGGGAGTCATGCTCAGCGACCTGACTGTGAGCTCGCGCTCGATACGGCTGGCCATCGAGGCCACTGGCTCGGACGATCGCCAGTTCACGATCGAGTGGGTCGGACGTGGCGGCCGCGTGCTCTCGACCGCGACGGGCCGTGAGGCGTCATATCAGATACGCGGCGATGAGGGCTATGTCCGCGCGCGCATCACGGACTCGAATGGGAAGCATGCCTGGACGCAGCCCGTCGTCGAGGGTCAACGGTCAAGGGTCAAGGGTCAGGGTTAAGGGTTAAGGGTTAAGGGTTAAGGGTTAAGGGTTAAGGGTTAAGGGTTGCTACTGCCGACACGGCAGCTTCGGATCCATCAACGGCTTATCGACTACCGGCCGATGGTCGAGGTTGCCGACGGCCAATGCGAATTCTCTCATGAAGTTCGCGCGACGAGCCATTCCGACGTAATCGATGTACTGCGGCTCGTCGCTCACCATGTGATAGTCGGCCTGCACGCCCGTCCTCATATACGCGATTGGAATCCCGTAACGCGCGTAGTTGAAGTGATCGCTGCGGCAGTACGAGTTCATTGGATGGTTGGGAACATCGTAGCTGTAGTCGAACACGAAGCCGAATCGCTGCTGCGTATTCACGCGCTCGGCGATGTCTCCAAGTTCTGTAGACAACCGGCGAGAGCCGATCATTCGCAGATAGGTCGGGCCGCCACCGTCGTGGTCCGTCGCCCGGCCGCGGCCGATCATATCGGTGTTGAGTTGCGCCACGATCGAGTCACGGGGCACGGTCGGGTGATCCGTGAAGTACCGCGAGCCGAGTAACCCGTCTTCCTCGGAGGCGTGCCAGACGAACAGCACTGAACGTTTCGGTCGGGAGCCCCGCGCCATCGCCTCGGCAATCTCCAGCAGGACTACCGAGCCCGAGCCGTCGTCGTCCGCGCCGTTGTTGATCGAGTCTCGGCGGGCGGGGTGCAGCCTTCGTAGGCTGTCGAGAATCGCGGCGATCTGCGTCTGTTGCTCCGTCGTTGGCGCGGTCACGGGGTCGTTCGCGCCCCGCGGGCGCATGACGCGATTGAATGCACGCACCGAATCATGATCGATTGGACGTGACGTAAATCCGACGTGATCGAGATGCGCGCCCAGCGCCACATACTGCCCGCGCAATCGGCCGTCGCCGCCCGGAACAACGGCCACCACATTTCGCACCGGGAAGCGCGTCTCGGCGAACGAAATGTCGAGGCGCGCCGCTTTGCCGCGCGTCCCGGGAAGGGCGGTCGACGGATCGGCCGCGAGCAGTCGCGCTCCGACGGCGCGGGTGACATTGATCCGCAGCGGCCCGCCGGCGGCGCCATCGGCGTCGTTAGGTAAAATGCCGCGAGCCGGAGGAGCGGCGGGCAATGAGTCACCTTGAATAACGATCATCGCATTGGCCGACGCTAACATCTCGGCCATTCGCGGCGAGAGTGCGCTCGCTGCACCTCGGCCACCTCCTCGGCCACCGCCCCGGCCGGCCGCTGGCGGCGACGTGAAGAGCACGAACTTGCCGCTCGCCTGTGACGCCGTGATGCGCGGGAGGGAGTCGAACGGGCCCGCAAAGATGATTTGCGATTCGTCGCGCAGCGGACGCGCGCCGACGCGGGCGACGGGCGAGAAATCGCGCCCGAGGGCGAGCGGCTGGCCATCGATAGTGAAGGTCGAGCGTGCGTCGGCGAGCACCGATCGGTAGCCGATGTCCTGGAAGAACGTGCCGTTGTCGCCTGCCGGAGTGAGGCCGAGCCGCCGCAATTCTCGTTCGATGTAGACCGTTGCTTTCGTGGCACCGACCGACCCGCCGTCGTCGCGCCCCATCATCGAGTCGTCCGCAAAGACGTAGAGCCGCGACATCAGATCCATTGGCGTGATATCCGCCACTGTAGGGCGCGCCACGAACTTCAACGGACCTTCGACGGTGAATGCAGCGGGATTGCTGCCACTGGGTGCCGCGGAGGAAACGGGTGCGTTGCCGCTCGACGCGCACGCTGCCGCGGCCACAGCCACTGCGATGATGATTGACGCTTTCATTGGCCCTGGAATCGATGTTCCAGGAAAGCTACCGCGAATCAAGCCTGCGCCAACCAAGGCTCCGATAGGAACGAAGTGGCTCACGTTGAGCCACGGAGAGCACTGAAGGTACCGCTTTGCACGGATCATGGGTTGGCGGGAGACACGCAAATCGCGCCTCACAATGATCCGTGTAAAGTCGTGCAGTTCGTCAGTGCTTTCCGTGGCCCAAGGTCGTTTCCGTCGTTCCGTTCGTCAGTGGCGGATCACGCGAAGGTAGCTACTCCACGGGCCTACTTCCTCTCGATACTGAGTGGCTAACACCCGCACGATCTGCGCGGTATGGGAGAGATCGTGCACCACCCACGTCGCGAGCAAATTATCGAGGCGAACAACGCCGAAATCCGGATGCACTGTCCGTTGCTCGAGTTGTTTCGTCGTCAATTGCAGCGTGCTCAAGACCTGGAGGCTATCGCGGCGTAGGAACGTGAATTCGTCGAGCAAGAAGTTCATCGACTTGTGGCCCGAGACTCGAATTTCAGCGGTGCGATCCACAGGGTTGAAGGGGCGGCCTTCGCCGAACTCGAGCAGATGGCGAATGCGAGGCACCCAGGCGGCACGCTCCATTCCAACGAGGTGCGCGACCACGTCGCGCGGATTCCATGTGTCCATCCCTTCATTTGGCAACAGCCACGCATCCGACAGCCCCTGCAACATCGCACGGATGACGTTCGGCGTGCGTTCGAGAATCTGTTTGGCTTCCGCAAGTTGATACTTCATGCTCTACACGTGAGTTGGTCAACTGCGCATGGCGAGGGACGGAGGAATCGCCAGCGCGCGTCGAGCGGGGACGAAGGCAGCCAACGCGGTTGCGAGGATCAGTATCACGACCACGCCAGCAAATAGCGGCGCATCGGATGCAGTGATCCCTTCTTTGAGCGCGTTTTGCATAATCCTGACAGCGGGAACCGAGAGCGCAGAACCAAGAACCACGCCCACCGACACGGGGCGCAGACTCTGCCACATCGTTGTCTCCAGAAGCGCCGTCGGACTGGCGCCGAGCGCCGCGCGGACGCCAAGCTCGCGCGTGCGCCGAATCACGGAGTACACCGTCGTCGCGTAAATGCCCGCCAGCACGAGCAGCAGTCCCGACGACGCGAACAGCGTTGCGACGAGCGCGGCGAACCGCGGCTGGGCCGCCGATCGCAAAAACAATTCGTTCAGCCCGCTGATCGACTGGATCGCCTGATTCGCATCGACACTCCAGATCGCACGACGCAGCGCGGGATAAATGGTTTCGCTGCCGGCGCGCGTACGCGCGACGAGCGTGACGCGTGCGAGCGGCGTGTTCTGTTGGAGATAGTTCACGTAGAACGTCGGACCGAGCTCGACACCGATACCAGCGTCGCTCGCGTCCTCGACGACGCCGATGACTTCCATCCACTGCGGCGCACTCTTGGACTGCCGTCTCATACGCTTGCCGACCGGGTTGTCCATGCCCCAGTACCGCCTCGCGAATGAGAGATTCACCATGGCGGTTTTCGGGGCGTCGGCTCGGTCTCGCGCATCGAAGCCTCTTCCATACAGCAGCTTCATGCCAAGTGTACGGACGATGTCTGGCGTAACGTGCCGAATGTTTCCGAATTGTTGGACGCCGGGCTCGATTGGGTGGCCCTCGACCTCGTGGAGACTCTGCATAGTCTCATTGAGAACGAAGCGCGTTTGAATCGTCGACGCGGCGTCGATGCCCGGCAACGCGCGGACGGCATCGAGCAGTTGCTGCACGTACGTCGCGCGCTGCTCGACGGTTGTGTACTTGCTCTGCGACAATGTCATTTCGACGACAGCGACACCGCTTGCCTGAAATCCGGTCGGCCGGTTCAACAAATGCCGAACGTTCCGTGCGAGCAGCGACGCGCCGATCAAGAGCACAACAGCGAGTGCGACCTGCGCCGTCAGCAAGGCGTCGCGGGTGCGACGCTCCGCCACACCGCCGATGCCCTTCGTCGATGCGCCGGCCAGAGCGGCGATCTCGACCCGTGCCTCGCTTCTCGCGGCGGGAATCCCGGCGATCGCACCAGCGATGAACGCGGCCGCCATCGCTGCGAACGCAACGATCGGATCGATCGAGATCATGCCAATTCCTTGAAACGCATCAGGCGACGCCGACTGAAGGACCGCAAGGACCATTCGTCCCACACCGAGACCGAGTAGTCCCCCAAGGGAGGAGATAGTCGCGGTCTCGCTGATTCGAAGGCGTATGACGTCTGCACGACTGGCGCCAAGGGCGAGTCGCGTCATCGTCGCGAACCGACGGGCGAGCGCATCGGCGTATGTAAGGCTCAAGACATTGACCGCGGCGACCGCAAGCAGCAGCGCCACCGACGCCAGCAGCACGAACAAGCTGGGACGCCGCGGACCAAACAAAGACTCGCGAAGATCGACGACTTTCGTGCCCGTGTACTGATAGTCCTGCGGGAGCTCGCGCGCGATGGCCGACGTAATGGATTGCAGATCGGCCCTCGCCTGCGCGGTCGTAACGCCTGGACGCAGACGGCCGATGCCGGCAATCGTTCGCGAGCGTCCAGCGACCTGCTCCGGGCCGAGGAGCAGCGGCACCCAGACATCAGCCGGTTGAAAGACGACGGTGAAATTCTCCGGCATGATGCCGATGATCGCGCGAGGCTCGTCATCGATGTTCAGAACTCGTCCGACGATGCGAGGGTCACCGCCGAAGCGTCGCCGCCAGAGACCATGGCTGATCATCGCCACGCCGTTGCCGGGCATCTCGTCTCGACGACTGAAGCTTCGTCCGACTTCCGGCTTCCACCCCAGCAGGTCGAATAGCCCGGACGAAACGACGGCGCCGTTGAGCGACTCTGGCGCGCCGGTTCCGCTGAGCTTCATCGTTTGCGGCGTGTAGCCTTCGATGGCGACGAAGGTGCGCGATTCGGCGCGCCAGCGAACGAGCTGCCGGGCGGAAAGCACCATGTCCTGTGCCGAGTCGCGGTTCACCGGCTCTGTACCCGAGACCGAGAACAGCCGCGCCGGGTCGCGGTAGGGCAGCGACCGAAGGAGTGTGGCGTTCACGACGGCAACAATGGCGGTCACGGCGCCGACACTCAGGGCGGTGAGCAGGATCGAGAGGCTCGTGTACGCGGGCCGGCGGACGAGCGAGCGGATCGTGACGGCGAATGCGCGGAGCGGCTCGAGCGAGATGCGCATGACGACTCTCCGGGGCGGGTGGCTGCGATTGCGGGCGGGCCGAGCGGCCGGCCGTCGTCAATGTCGAGCAACGTTCGCCAGAATTCCAACGCATTGTCGGCCACAAAAACATGAAATTCGGTCATACACGGAAACGCGCCTCCGATGTAGTTTCCTCTCATGCGCCTCGAGATCCGGGATCTGCGCCTCGTCTCCGCCATCGCGGAGCAGGGCAACCTCACGCGCGCCGGCCAGCAGCTCTTTCTCACCCAGTCGGCGCTGAGCCATCAACTCGCCGATCTGGAGCGACGGATCGGCAGTCCGCTCTTCGAGCGGTCGGGCCGCCGAATGATTCCGACGCGGCTCGGCGAACATCTGTGCTCGCGCGCGAAGGCCGCGCTGGCGCAGATCAGCGACATGGAGCGCGACCTCGTCGACATGGCGAACGGCCGTGAAGCGGTTCTCCGTCTGGCCACCGAGTGTTATACCGGCTACCACTGGCTGCCGCCGGTGCTCGAGTCGTTCCGTCGGCGACATGCCGGGGTCGACGTGCGGATCGTGCCGGAGGCGACCTCGAATCCCATCGCCGCGCTGCTGGCCGGGAACATTGACCTGTGCGTCCTGACGAGCCGCGTGAAGGACCGGCGGGTGAGCATCACGCCGCTGTTCAACGACGAGTTGGTGCTCGTCGTCGGCGAGCATCACCGACTGGCGACTCGCCGGCTCGTCGAGCCGGCGGATTTACGCGAAGAGCGTTTTCTAACGTACTCGCCGCCGCAGACGAGCCAGGCGTTTCAAATGATTCTTGCGCCGGCAGGTGTCAGTCCGTCGCAGGTCTCCGCGCTGCAGTTGACGGAAGCGATTCTCGAGCTCGTGAAAGCCGGCATGGGCGTGAGCGTGTTGGCACGCTGGGCCGTCGAGCCGTATCTCGAGGCCGCCGCGGGCTCCCTGCGCCTCGTGCCGATCAACCATCCTGCGGTCGGCCGGCGGTGGCAGGTGGCGACGCGCGCGACGCGGCCCACGCCGGAGTTCATCGACGACTTTATAGACTTCTTACGACATACAATTGCCACGCCGCCCCGGGGACAGCCGCGTTTCTCCGTGATTCGATCGGCGGCCCGGCTGGACGCGAAGGCGTCGAACGCGCAACGCGTAACGCGTAACGCGTAACGCAACCCGACAGCACACGGCGCGCCTCGCAACACATCATCGCGAGCGTGAGCGAGAGAGCTGCTGGACGCCATTGTGAAAAGCAGGTCCCGCGCCGGCGGCTCGGGATGACGGGAATAGGATCGCCGACGTCCCTGTTCTTGCGTTACGCGTTGCGCGTGGCGCGCGGCGCGTTAACGTTTGTGCGGCTTCCACCCCACTCCTCTGCATTCGCGCATCCGCACCATTATCACCGCCGCGCTGAGCCTTCTCGCGGTCGGCGCCTACTCGCCCCGCCACCAGGGCGACTTTTCGCGATTTGTCGACCGATACCTGGACGACTTCGCGCGGCGCCATCCGTCGATCGCCGCCGGCAACGGCATCCATGATCATGACGATCTCCTCGATGATTTTTCGGCGGCCGGCATTCGAAACGAAATCGCCGCGCTGAAGCGCGACCGCGCCCGCCTGGCCGCCTTCGACAGCGCGTCGCTCACACCGGACGAACGCGCCGACCGCCGCATTCTCGATGGCATCATCGACGGCTGGCTGCTCGAGCAGGAAACGCTCGAGAATTGGCGCCGGAACCCCATGCTATATGCGTCGGCATTGACCGACGGCGTGCACAACCTGATGACGATGGAGAGCGATCCCGCGCCCGTCCGGATGCGGCGCGTGATCGGTAAACTCTCACACGTGCCCACGCTGCTCGAGGCGTCGCGGTCGAATGTCGTCAATCCGCCCAAACTTTTCGCGCAGCGTGGAGCAGCGATGATGCGCGGCGCGCGCGAGATGCTCGCCAAAGACCTCGACCTGGCCTTCGCCTCGGATCCGAATCGTGCGCTTCGCGATTCCGTGCGCCGCGCCGCGGACGCGGCCATTCCAGCGATCGACGCGTACATCACCTACCTCGAGCAAGCCGTCATTCCAAGGGCAAACGGTGATTTTGCCATTGGCGCGGCCAACTTGTCGCGTCGCTATCGCGCGGAGGAACTGATCGATACGCCGCTCGACCAGATGGTGGCGATCGGCAACCGCGAGCTCGCGCGACTGCAAGCGGAGTTTCGTGCCGCGGCACAGCACGTCGCGCCGGGAAAAGATCCGCAAGACGCGTGGCGCGCGGTGCGCCGCGATCATCCGAAAACAGGTGACGTCGTCGCTACGACGCAGCGTATCGTCGATTCGCTGACGCAGTTCGTGGTGTCTCGTCGCATCGCGACCGTTCCGGCGAATGAACGCGTTGTCGTGGCGCATGCGCTGCCGTTCGACCTCGGCTTCGCCTCGATGCACGCGTCGCCGCCGCTCGAGAAGCGGCCCGTCAAGAGTGTGTTTTACATCTCCGATACACAGCCGGGGGCCACGCCGGCGGAACAAGAGGCGTGGCTCGAGCGATTCAACTATGCGTCACTGGCGAACACGGCGGCGCATGAGGCCATGCCGGGGCATTGGCTGCACTCGACGTACATGCGCCGCACGCCCGGCAAGATTCGACGAATCTGGATTGGATTGAACCCGTTCCCACAGCCGTCGTCTGGCCAGGACGGATGGGCCCATTACGCGGAACAAATGGTTCTCGACGAGGGGTTCGGCGGCGCCGACTCCCGCCAACGCTTGGCGCAGTTGAGCGACGCGCTGACGCGGGTCTGCCGTCTTCTCTCGGGGATTCAGTTGCACACGAAGCGGTGGACGCTCGACGACGCGCAACGCTGCTTCGAGCAACAGGCGTATGTCGCGGCCCCGGCCGCGCGGCGTGAAGCGGAGCGCGGGACATACGACCCTACCTATGGCGGCTATTTTCTTGGCAAGCTCGCCATCCAAAAATTGCGCGCCGATTACGCGGCCCGGCTCGGCGCACGCTTCAATCTCCGTGAATTTCACGAAAGACTCATGACCAATGGCATTGCTCCGATTCGCGCCCACCGTCAGCTGATGCTGCCCGGCGACACCGGCGAGCTTCTCAGGTGACAGTCCGCGTCGGCGTCCTCGGCGCGGGCGCATGGGCGGAGTTCGCGCATCTGCCCGCGTATAAGCGCGACCGCCGGTGCGAGCTCGTGGCGATTGCCGATCCGGTTCGCGAACGTGCGGAGCAGTTCGCGCGGCAGTTCGGAATTCCCCATGTGTATTCGACGCATCAGGAGTTGCTCGCGCGATCCGACGTCGACCTGGTCGACGTGTGCACGCCCAGCGCGACGCACTTCGAGCTCGCGATGGCCGCCCTTCAGGCGGGAAAACATGTGCTCTGCGAAAAGCCCGTCGCTTACGATTACCGCGACACGTTGCGGGCGGCTGCGCTGGCGAAACAGCGTGGACTCAAGACGAAGCTCGGCTTCACGTTCCGGTATAGCCCGGCGATGCGGTACATGAAAACGCTCATCGAGGACGGATTCGTCGGCACACCGTTCATCTTCAACGGCTACGAGCAGAACTCGCAGTGGCTCGACCCCCAGACACCGTTGCGGCAGGTCGACCACGAGGCGGACCAATCGGTCATTCAGGTGTCGTCGCTCGAGGGCTATGGCGCGCCGATCATGGATCTGGGACATCTCTTCATGGGGAGCCACTTCAAACAGGTCGTCGGCACGATGAAGAACTTCATTCCCGAGCGCATGGTGCGCGCGACCGGGACGATGATGCGCATGAACATCGACGACGCCGACGTGTTCATCGGCGAGTTCGAGAGCGGCGCGATTGGCTCTATCCAGACGAGCTTCGTCACCGTCGGCAATTATCCGGGCCTCGAGGCGCGTGTTTACGGGAGCAAAGGAGCACTCATCTGTCGCCTCGTGGAGGAAGCCGGCGTCTGCGAGTCGCTCAAAGCGGCGACGAGCCACGAAGTTGAGTTCCGCGAGATCGAGATACCCCAGCAGTTCTATCCACCAGGCGGGACGAAACGGGAGTCGTGGCGGTCGTTGTTTTACGCAAACCTCGTGAGCTCTTTCATCACTGAGATCGAGAGCGACAGCCCGGTGAACGAAGGAAACTTCGAGGACGGCGCGCACGTGCAGGAATTGATCAATGCGGTCGAGCTGTCGTTTCGCGAACGGCGCTGGGTCGAGCTTCCGCTGACTCGGTGAGCGGCACTCTCGATCGTTTCTTCGGCCACTACTACGGCCGTCGACCGGTGAACGCGACGTTTACGGGCGTTCACACACACGACGAGCAATTGCCGGACTGGTCGCCCACCGCGCTCGAGCGGTTGGATGACGAGATGCATTCGCTGGCTCGAGAGCTGTCGGCGGAGCATCCGGCCCCGTCGTCCCTGAGTGCATTCCGCGACGACCCCGAGCTGCTGGACGCCGAATTGGCTCGCGCATTTCTCGAGGTGCAGCTCGTGGAAAATGCAAGTAAGCACGGGGTCTCCGGCAACCCGTCGTTGTGGGCGGGCGAGGCGATTTTTTCCGTCGTGTCGCTCATGATCCGCGACTTTGCGCCGCTCAATGAGCGGATCGCATCGGCGACGGCGCGCCTGAACGCCATTCCGGCGTTTCTCGACGAAGCACCCAAAGTCGTCGGCGATAGTCCGCTTCCCGCTCCCTGGGTTCAGAAGGCGATCCGTGAATGCGACGGTGGAACCGCACTTCTCGAGCGCGGCATCGAGACCTGGCTGGCGAGCGGCGATCATTCGACGACGCGCGCCGATCGTCTGCGAGTCGCGGTGGACAACGCGAAGCGCGGCTTTGCGCACTTCTGCGGATGGCTCCGCAGTCACGCGCCCTCGCCACACAGCTCGATGGCGTGCGGACCGGCGATGTTCGATGTGTTACTCTCGCGCGGACATCACGCGGTGCGCTCCCGTAGCGAGTTGTTGTTCGAGGCGCGCTCGCGATTCGTCGAGGCGAAACGCCGACTCGATTCATTGGCGAAGGAGGTCGCCGGCTCGTGGCCGGCCGCGCAGGCGCAGCTGGCGGCGGATCATCCGAGTCCATCGAACTACCTCGCCACCTTCGCCGAGGTGTGGGGCGAGTGCCACGATCGCGCGACGTCGCAGGACATCGTCACGTGGCCGGAATGGCCAATTCGGTACTCGCTGATCCCCGAGGCGACGCGCGAGGCGGCGCCCTTTCTCTACTATTTGTATTACCGATCGCCGGCGCCGTTCGACCCGTACGACGTATACGACTATCGCGTGCCACCGGTGCCCGACGATCCAGCGGCGGCGGAAAAGCACTTGCGCGACTGGAACGCGGCGACGATCAAGTTGAATCACGTCGTGCACCACGGTGCCATCGGTCATCACGTGCAGAACTGGCATGCGTATCATCGCAGCCGCTCTCGGATCGGCAAGATCGCCGCGGTGGACTGCGCAAACCGCATCGGTATGTTCTGTGGCGGGTCGATGGCCGAGGGCTGGGCGTGTTATGCGACAACTTTAATGGACGAGATGGGATTTCTCACGCCGCTCGAGCGCGTGTCGGAAGCGCACTCACAGGTTCGCTTTCTCGGGCGTGCCATTGTCGATGTGGAGCTCCATCAGGGCACCATGTCGTTCGACGAGGCTGTGTCGTTCTATGTGGGCCAGGTTGGAATGGCCCGCGAGGTCGCACATGCCGAGGCCGTCAAGAATTCGATGTTCCCGTGCACGGGGATCATGTATTGGCTCGGCCTGCAGCGGATTCAGGATTTGAGAGCGCAGATGGAGACGAAACGCGGAAGTGCGTTCTCGCTGAAGAGCTTTCACGATGAGTTGCTGTCGTACGGATCGATTCCGGTACCGCTGGTCGGGCGGTTGATGCTCGGTGAATAGAATTCTTGCGTCATCCCGAGCGCAGCGAGGGATCTGCGTTTCGCGCGGTGTGAAGAGCAGATCCCTCGGACGCTTTGTGCCTGTCGTGACGACCATGTTGCTGCTCGCCTGCGCGAAGCAGGCGACCGGACCGTCGAACGACCTGCTCATCGTCGGCTACGATCGCGAACCGGATACCATGAACCGATACGCGACGCACATTCTCGAGGACATCGAGTCGTGTATCGTCGAAGGGCTCGTGACGAACGACGAAAAGATGAACGTCGTGCCGGTCCTTGCCGCGGACATCCCGACGCTCGCGAATGGCGGCGTGAAGCTGCGGCCGGATGGTGGGATGGACGTGACGTGGAAACTGCGCCCCGGTGTGACATGGCACGACGGGCATCCGCACACGTCGGCGGACGTGAAATTCACGGTCGACGCCATCAACAAAGGTGACTGGAAGCCCGAGAGCACCGACGGCTTCGATCGCATTGCGTCGGTCGACACACCGGATTCGCTGACCGCGGTGGTGCACTACAAGGAGGTGTACGCGCCGTATCAGATGCAGTTCTTTCGCGGCACGCTGCCCAAACATGTGCTCGAGGGACGCGACATCGACAAAGCCGGCGACTACAACCGCAACCCGTTGGGCACGGGACCGTATCGGCTCGTCGAGTGGAAAACCGGCGAGTACATCTTGCTGGAGCGAATTCCGAACTATTGGCGCGGCCCGGAGTTCCCGAAGATCAAGCGAATCCTGTTTCGGTTCGTGACCAACACGACGACGCGAATCAACCAATTGAAAGCGGGCGAACTGCACGTCGTCGCCCTCGTGCCGTGGGACAAGGTGCGCGAGCTATCCAACGCGCCGTCGCTTCGGTTGAACCGAGTTCTGGGCAATGGCTATGAGCATGTGACGTTGAACGAGAAGCACTTTCCCCCGTTCGCGGATGTTCGAGTTCGGAAAGCGCTCGCGTACGCGGTCGATCGCGAGTTGATCGTCAAAACCATTCTTGACGGTCTCGTGACGCCGGTCGACGGACCCATTCAACCGCTGTCCTGGGCCTATGAGCCCAACGTCGTGAAGTACGGGCATGACCCAGCGCGCGCCAAGGCGCTCCTGGACGAGGCAGGCTGGAAGGTTGCTGCGCGCGCCGACGGGATTCGCGTGAAGGATAGACAGGTTTTGTCGTTCACGCTCATCACACAGGCGGGATTTGCGATCCGCGAGAACGTTGCGCAGGCGATTCAGAAGCAGCTCAAGGACGTCGGCGTCGACGCCAAGGTGAAGTTGATCGACGGCACGTCGATCAGCGGCGTGTGGTTCAGCGGCGATTTCGACGCGATGCTGCACTGGTGGCAGTCGGGCGCCGATCCGGAGATCACGCTCTTTTTCGCCGCCGACCGGTCGCCGCCAGCCGGACGCAACATCAACTATTTGAAAGACAGCTCGCTGACGGTGCTGCTCTACGCGTCGGACCGCGAGATCGATCAGGCCAAGCGTCGTGAATTGCTGCGCCGAGCACAGATTCGCGTCGCGGAGTTGGCGCCTGAGATTCCGCTCTACAACACGTCGAAGATCGACGCGGTCCCCGCGCGACTACAGAACTTTAAAGGGAATCCCACGAACGCGGGACCGTTCTGGAATGTCCATGAGTGGGAGGTAGTGAAGTAGCACACGGTGTTGAAAATGGCATACAGACACCCTGAACAGAGGTAGGTGAGTGATTCTAGACGAGCACGGATGCGCAATACTCCCCTGCCCGCTGCCGTAGCGGTCTAGGAACGGGATCTCATGGTGCTTCGTTTCCTCGCCCGCCGCTTCGTGCAGAGTGTTCCGCTGCTGCTCCTGGTGTCGCTGGTCATCTTCACGCTGATCCACGCAGCGCCCGGCGGGCCGCTCACGATGTACCTCGAGAATCCAAACGTCCGCCCGCAGGACATCGAGCGACTGCGTCGAGCCATGGGGCTCGACCGACCATTGCCGGTCCAGTACGTCGCGTGGCTGTCGGCATTCGTCAGAGGTGACTGGGGATTCAGCTATGCCGACGGGCGCCCGGTCGCCGAGCGGCTCGTCGAGCGCATACCGGCAACGCTGCAGCTCGTCGGAACGTCGACCGTCGCCGCGGTGATCGTCGCACTGATCGTTGGTGTCGTCGCGTCGGTGCGGCGAGGCTTTGACCGGGTGACGACGGTCGTGGCGGTCGCCGGCATTTCGCTGCCGGTGTTTTGGTTTGGTCTCGTTCTGCAGCTGGTCTTCGCCAGTGCGCTCGGGTGGTTTCCGTCGGCAGGACGGTCGTCGTTCGGCGGCGGCGGTGTTGGAGATACGTTGGCGCACCTCGTGTTGCCCGCGACGGTCCTCGCGGCAGCACATGCCGCGGGTTGGTCACGCTACCTTCGTGGATCGATGCAGGAAGCGTTGTCGATGCCATTCACGCGTGGCGCTCGCTCCCGCGGCGTGAGCGAGCGTCGAATCGTGTTGAGCCACGCGCTGCGAAACGCGTTGCTGCCGTTCGCCACGGTCGTGCTGCTCGATGCGTCCATCATGGCGTCGGGCGCCGTGGTGACCGAAAGCGTGTTCGCGTGGCCTGGAATCGGCAGCCTGTTCACCGAGGCGTTAGCAAAGCGTGATTATACCGTCCTGATGGCCTTTTTGATGAGCGCCTCGGTCGCCGTCGTTGCGCTCAATATTGTGGCCGATCTGGCGGTGTTCGCGCTCGACCCGCGAACGCGGGAGCGGGCGTGACCTTGTCCAGCGGCCGCGTTCCGCGCGTTCCCGTCGGCGTGGCCGTTTGTGGGGCGCTGCTCGTGCTCATGGTCGCCCTCGCGGCGCTGGCGCCGGTGGTCGCGCCATACGGAATGGACACGCTGGATCTCGCGCGGCGCCGCGGCGCCCCGTCGGCGACACACTGGTTTGGCACCGACGAGCTCGGACGCGATCTTTTCACGCGCGTGCTCTTCGGAGCGCGCGTGTCGCTGGCCGTCGGACTCGTCTCAGCGGCCGTGAGCGCCGCCATCGGCGTCGCGATTGGGGCCGCCGCGGGTTACGCGGGTCGATGGATCGACGACGTGCTGATGCGAGTGACCGACGCCATGCTCGCGATCCCTCGCCTGCCGCTCCTCATGATCTGCGCGGCCATTTTGACGCCCGGTGTGCCGCTGCTCATTCTCCTCGTCGGCGCCGCCGGATGGATGGAGACGGCGCGCGTCGTTCGCGCGGATGTGCAGTCCATCAAAACGACCGACTTTGTGGCGGCCGCCCGGGCAATCGGTGCTCGGCCGTCGAGAGTAATCCTGCGCCATGTGTTGCCGGGCGCCGCGTCGACCGCGGTCGTCGCAACGACCCTCGCCGTCGGGCGTGGCATCCTGCTCGAGAGTGCACTGAGCTTTTTCGGCGTTGGGGTTCAACCGCCGACCGCGAGTTGGGGAAACATGTTGTATCAGGCGCAGACAACGATGACCAGCGAGCCATGGCTCGGCATCTTTCCCGGCGCGTTCATTTTTCTGACGGTGCTGTCCTGCAACGTGATAGGCGACGCTGTTGCCGATCGCCGTCCTCCGACACCATGACACCATCGTGACGTCGCCATCGACGCGCCCCATTGATCTTCCTTCATTTGTCCTCCATCGTCAGCGCATGAAATTTTCCCCTCCCCTCCGTCTTGCGTCCATACTCATCGCGGCGGTCGCGGCAATCGTTCACGGTCAGGCCAGACCTGCACCGGTGACCGCGGAGCGCGTGAAGTTCGTGCTCTCGACGCTCGCGCACGATTCGATGGAAGGACGCGGCACTGGGACTCGTGGCTCAATGCGCGCCGCTCGTTTCATTGCCAATCAGTTCCGTCTCGCCGGCCTTACGCCGGCGGGTGACAGTGGATTCTTTCAGCACGTGCCTATGGTGAGTCGGTGGCTCGATCCGAAGTCGACCCTCACCGCAGACGGTACAGTGCTCAAAGCAGGCGTCGACTTCGCCGTTGCACCGGGGCGCGCCGACCCACGCTCGCTCGACGACGTTCAAGTCGTGTTTGGGGGCGTGCGCGGAGACACGGCGAATGCGCTGACGGCGGAACAGGTTCGTGGAAAACTCGTGATCTTCGCCGCGGCGCCGGCACCGGTCGACGGCTCGCGCGGCGGCGGTCGCGCCGCGGCGGACGGCGGCAGCCGTCAGCGACCGCCGGCA
>JADMIO010007341.1_pt1 | contig 21617 bp, 20 predicted proteins | sample 8958161 | NCBI WGS metagenome assembly JADMIO01 (sample SAMN16585339, study PRJNA669376) | soil metagenome | isolation source: Crop rotation soil | place: USA: Cullars Rotation, Alabama | collected 2011
GAACACGATGTCGACGAGGAGCCGCTGATCCTGCCGCGTGGCGACGGCAGCTTCGTCGCCGACGCGCGGATCGACCTTGAAGATTTCAAGACCCGCACCGGAATCGATCTCACGCAGGCGCGCAGCGACGAGGACGTCGACACGCTGGGCGGGCTCGTCTTCGCCGAGCTCGGCCGCGTGCCGGTGCGCGGCGAGATCGTCGCCATTCCGGCCGGCTTCGAGTTCGAAGTGCTCGACGCCGACCCGCGGCGCGTCAAACGCCTCGCAGTGCGGCCGGTCGCGGCCGCGCCGGCGCCCTGAGCCAGAATCGCTTGGCCCGGTTTTCCCTAGGCGCTGCGTTGGGCAATCTGCGCGGGGCAAAGCGTCTGCTCCTCGCCGTCCTGATCGGCGCGCTTTCGGCGCTGGCCTTTCCGCCGCTTCAGCTGTTCCCGCTGATCCTCATCGGCTATGCGGCTCTGGTGCTGTTGCTCGACGGCACGCTGGTCGAACGCCGGCCGTTGCGGAGCGCCGCGCTCATCGGCTGGAGTTACGGTTTCGGCTTCTTTCTCGTCGGGCTGCATTGGGTCGGCTATGCCTTCCTCGTCAATGCCGAGAAGGACGCATGGCTGCTGCCTTTCGTGGCCGTGCTGTTCCCGGGCGGGCTCGCGCTGTTCTTTACGCTGGCGACCACGCTCTATGTGCAGTTCTGGCGGCCGGGCGCGCAGCGTATTTTTTTCTTCGCCTTTCTGTTCGCGCTGGTGGAATGGCTGCGCGGCAATATCTTCACCGGCTTTCCCTGGAATCTGCCGGGTTACGCCTGGGGCGCAACGCTCGAGATTTTGCAAAGCACCGCCCTCTTCGGTGTCTACGGACTTTCGGTGCTGACGCTCCTCCTAGGGGCTTCGCTCGCACTCCTCGCCGATCGCGATTGGCGTCGCCTTGGTTGGTTGCCCGCCGCCATGATTCTTTTTTTCGTGCTGCTCTGGGCGCAAGGCTCGGTGCGGCTCGCCTATGCCTCGAACGCCGTGCTGCCCAATGTCCGGCTGCGCCTGGTGCAGACCAATCTTTCCCAAGCCGAGAAGTATCAATCGCAATTCATCGCTCGCAATTGGGATTCCTTGCGCGCGCTGACCGCCCGCCCGGAACCGCAGCCGGTCACCCACATCGTCTGGGCGGAGGCCGCTCCGCCATTCTCTCTCACGCGCGAGATGGCCCAGAATCCTGTGCTGCGGCAGCACCTGTCAGAGATCACTGGTGATCGGCGCATTCTCCTGACCGGAGATGTTCGCTTCGGCGCCGTCGAGGGGGCTCCTGCCGTTTACAACAGCTTCGATATTTTCGGGCCGGGCGGCCGGCTTCTGGCGACCTCCGACAAATTCCATCTGGTCCCGTTCGGCGAATACCTGCCTTTTCGCGATGTGCTTACCCGTATCGGAATCAGCGAAATCGCGGGGGCTGGCTATGGCTTCAGCTTCGGTCCTGGGCCCCGCACCTTCGTGGTGCCGGGCGCCGGCACGGTCACGCCCTTGATCTGCTACGAGATCATCTTTCCTGGTCAGGTGACCGGCGAGCCGCGGCCGAGCTGGCTGGTCAATATGACCGACGATTCCTGGTTTGGGCCCAATGCCGGGCCGATGCAGCATTTCCTCATCGCACGTGTCAGGGCCATCGAAGAAGGCCTGCCGATCGCGAGAGCCGCCAATGGCGGGATCTCCGCCATCATCGACCCCTATGGCCGCGTCCCGAACCGGCTGCCTTTGGGAACTCCCGCGGTCCTCGATGGACCTCTGCCCCTCGCCATCCCTCCAACACCGTTCGGAAATTATGGGAACGCTATCTTTGCTGTACTCGTTTTGATGTGTGGTGGCGCGGCACTCATGCCCTCGCGCCCCTTAAGCAAATAAGGGGAGCCCCATGGCTTCGCCCGAGACAGATAAGGGGAACCGGATGGCCTCGCCGGTTGTTTCCTCACTCAACCACAGAGTGTTCGAGGAAAGGTCTAGCACTGTGCCGAAAAAGCAGGCCAATCCTGTAGACGCCCATGTCGGCCACCGGGTCCGGCTGCGGCGTATGCTGGTCGGCATGAGCCAGGAGCGTCTGGGCGAGCTGCTCGGCCTGACTTTCCAGCAGGTTCAAAAATACGAGAAGGGCGTTAACCGTATCGGCGCAGGACGGCTCTACGAGCTCGCCGGCATTCTCGGCGTGCCCGTCAGCTTTTTCTATGAAGACATCAACGGCACTTCGGTGAACGCAGGGGGCGCGACCGCCCCGGGCGGCGAACCTCCACCGGTGATGGAATTCGTCGCGACCGGCGAGGGCCTGCAGCTCAGCCTCGCTTTTATGCGGATCAAGGACCCGAAAGTCCGCCGCAAGATCCTCGACCTTGTGCGCTCGCTGGCGGAAGAAGACGAGCCGTCGGAAGGCCGCGCCGCTTAGGCGGCTACGATTTTCGAGAGGCTTTCTCGTCGAGGCCGGAACGTTCCTCGCGCGCTTTTAGCACGGCATAAACGTCGTCGGGCGTGACGCCGCAGGCCGCCCATAGCACCGCCAGGTGATAGAGCAAGTCTGCGGATTCCTGCGCGACCGCACGGCTGTCCTGCCCGACGGCCGCGATCGCCGTCTCGACCGCCTCTTCGCCGACCTTCTTGGCACATGCCGCTTTGCCCCCGGCAAGCAGCTTCGCCGTATAGGAGCTCGCCGGATCGGCGTTCTTGCGCGCGCCAATCGTGGCAAACAGGTGGTCGAGCGGATGAGTCGTCATGCGCGCAATGTGGACCGCAGGAACTTAAGCTGCAACGTCGTGCTAGCGCGCTTTCTCGCCGGCGATCCAGCGCAGCATTTTCGCTTCCAGGATCGGCAGCGGCATGGCGCCGTCCGCCAGCAGCGCGTCGTGGAAGCGGCGAATGTCGAATTTCGCCCCCAGCTCGGCACGTGCCCGCTCGCGCAGCGCGATGAATTGCCGCTCGCCGATCTTATAGGCGAGCGCCTGGCCGGGCAGGGCGATGTAGCGCTCCACTTCCGCCGTCGCATCCGTCTCGGACAACGCGGTGTTCGCGATCAGATACGCGATCGCCTGCTCGCGCGTCCACCCCATCCAGTGGATGCCGGTATCGATCACGAGGCGGCAGGCGCGCCAGGCGTCGAAGCTCAGCTCGCCGAATTTCTTGTACGGATCCTCATAGAGGCCGAGTTCGGCCCCTAAGGATTCGGCATAGAGCGCCCAGCCTTCGGTGAAGGCGGGCGGGCTGGCATAGCGGCGAAAGCGCGGCAGCTCGTCATTTTCGACGGCGAGTGCCACCTGCAGGTGATGGCCCGGCCGGCCTTCATGCAGCGCCAGCGACTCCGCACCGTAAGTCGGGCGCGACGGCAGATCATAGCTGTTGAGATAGACGATCCCGGGTCGCCGGCCATCCGCCGACGGACCGCTATATTCGGCGGCCGCTTTCGACGGCGCGGCATAGCTTTCGAGCAGCCGGTATTCCAGCGGCGCCTTCGGCAAGGTCCCGAACAGCGCCCCCTGATGCGCCACCACCGCCGCATCGATCCGCCGGAACTCAGCGAGCATTGCCGCTTCGTCGCGGAATTGGAAACGCGGGTCGGTGCGCAGGAACGCCGTGAACGCCTGCAGCGTGCCGGTGAAATGCGCTTCGGTTTTGACCGTTTCCATCTCGGCGGTGATACGCGCTACCTCGGCAAGACCCAGGGCATGGATCTCTTCTGGAGACAGGTCCTCGGTCGTCTGGCTGTGCACCTCGTAGAGGTAAAGCTCGCGGCCCGTCGGCATCGCCGACAGTCCGACACTTGCGCGCGCGCGCGGCAGATATTCGTTGCGCAGAAAAACGTCGAGTTTGCGGTAAGCGGGAATAAGGACCTCAGCGACGGCTTTTCGATACGATGCCGCGATGCGCGCGCGATCGGCTGCGGCGATATTGTCGGGAATGTTCTTCACCGGACCGAGAAAGAGGCTCTGGTCCACATCAGGGGTCGCCAGCGCCGCGACCTCCGGGATCATCCGTTCGACGACGATGCGCGGCTGCGTTATGCCCAACCGAATACCTTGCCGCATATTGGCGATGGCATAATCCATCCAGCGCGCGAACCCGCGCATGCGCGTGATCGCACGCTCGTAATCGCGCACCCGGTTGAAGGGAAAATCGCTGCGCCATTGCATCTCGCGCGCGAAGCTCAGATGCGCGCCGAAAAATTGGTTCAGCGGCAGCAGCTGTAAATCGCGCGCCACATTGGGCGTCAGCGCGCGCCTCTCATCGTCCAGATTCCAGGCAAAGATGTCGTAGGAAAGCTGCTCCTGGCGTGACAGGGAGGCGCGCGGAATGCGCGCGAGACGCGCCAGTTCCTCGGAATTGACACGGCGCCGCTCCGCCAGATGCCTCGCCGTAAGGTCTTCTTCGTACTGGTCGAGCCGCGAATCGTCGCCTTGCTGGATCGCCGCCGACGGATAGAGGCGGCGATCGGTTTCATCATGCGCGCGCAACAGCTCCGTCAGCGCGGCGCCCGCGCCGGTAGCGGCCTGCGACAGCGGCGCCAACAGCAGGCAGGCGCCGAGGACGGCAGACGCAACGGCAATCCAGAAACGCCTCATCGCAGGGTCAGGTGACATGCCGGGTCATCCGCCGCACGTCCTCTGGCGTGGTTCCCCCCTGGCGCATCGACCGCAGCGTCACCGCCGAATCGCGCTTGGAGAACTTCTTTCCCTGCGTGTCCAAAATAAGGCGGTGATGGGCGTAATCTGGTGTGGGCAGGCCCAGCAGTGCCTGCAGCAGGCGCTGCACATGCGTCGCGGCGAAAAGATCGTTGCCGCGCGTGACCAGTGTGACACCCTGCAAGGCGTCGTCGACCGTAACGGCGAGGTGATAGCTGGCTCTCAGTTCTTTGCGCGCCAGCACGACGTCGCCAAAGATCTCCGGCGTCGCGCGCTGTTTGCCGCTCTCGCCCTCGGGGCCGCGCCCCTGTTCGACGAAAGTGAGGGGACCCGACACGTGCTTCATGGCCTTGGCGACGTCGAGACGCAGAGCATAAGCCGTGCCGGAATCGAGAAGCGTCTTGCGTTTGTCTTGGCTCAGCTCGCGGCAGCTGCCGGGATAAACCGGCCCTTCCGGACCCTGTGGCGCTTCGCTCGCCCGCGCAATCTCCTCCGCGATGCTGCGCCGCGTGCAGAAGCACGGGTAAAGCACCTCCAACTTTTCCAGTTTCGCCAGCGCCTCGCCATAGTCGCGAAAATGCTTCGACTGCTTTCGCGGCGGCTTCTCCCATTCGAGCCCCAGCCACTCGAGATCCTGCTCTATCGGACGCTCAAATTCCGGTTTGCAGCGCGTCAGATCGATATCTTCGATGCGCAGCAGGAAGCGGCCGCCGCCGCGTTCCGCCGCGTCATAGGCGGTGAGCGCTGCGAAGGCATGGCCGAGATGCAGATAGCCGGTCGGGCTCGGCGCGAAGCGGGTGACAATCATCGGCCGTGACTATAGGGATGGCTTGCTTCACCAGGCCGTAACAAAGTCATGAACACCCGCAACCTCGCTGGTCCGAGCCTCGATCCGCCGCGCGGGAAAGCGCGCCAACTCGTGGTGCTGCTGCACGGCTACGGCGCCGACGGCAATGATCTGATCTCGCTTGCCGAACATTGGCAAGCGCTTCTGCCCGGAGCCGCCTTCGTCTCCCCGCACGCGCCCACGCCTTGCGGCATGGGCGGGTCGGGCTTCGAGTGGTTTCCCCTCTCGCGCATGGATCCGCACGAAATGGCGCGTGGCGCGGAGGCGGCCGCACCGGGACTGGAGCGCTTCCTCGAGGCCGAGCTGGCGCGGCGCGAATTGTCGGGCGAGAACCTGGCGCTCGTCGGTTTCAGCCAGGGCACGATGATGGCGCTGCATGTCGGCCTGAAGCGCAGGATGCCGCCGGCTGCCATAGTCGGCTTCTCAGGGCTGGTCGTCGGATCCGAGCGTCTGCCGGATCTAGGGCGCGGCATACCGCCGGTGCTGTTGACGCATGGCGAAGCCGACCAGGTGATTCCCGCCGGCGCCCTGTTCATGACCGCTGCCGCGCTCGGCGCCGCCGGACTGCCGGTGCAATGGCATCTGTCGCCAGGCCTTGGTCACGGCATCGATCCGGTCGGCTTGGCACTGGCCGGCACGTTCCTGGCGCAGGCTTTCGCCGGCCGGCTGCGGCCGTCCGCAGCGCCGCTCGCCTGCCGCTATCCGCGCTGAGGCTTCTTCGCCGCCGGCGTATGGGCGGCAAAGGCTTTGCGGGCGACCATCAGTCCGTTCAGGGCCGCCGGAATGCCGGCATAGACGGCCATCTGCATGATCACTTCGACGATCTCATCGCGCGTCAGCCCGACATTGAGGCCGCCGACGATATGCGCTTCCAGCTGCGGCGCGGCGTTGCCCATCGCCGTCAGCGCCGCGATGGTCGCAATCTCGCGCGATTTCAAATCGAGTCCGGGGCGCGAATTGATGTCGCCATAGGCAAACGACATGATGATGCGGTGGAAGTCGGGCGCCAGGTCCGCCACGGCTTTGGCGATGCGCTCGGAGCCTTCTTCATTGACCTTGGCGACCGTCTCCAGTCCCCGTTTCAGCCGCTCGTCCACGCCATCACCCGCTGAAAATGGCTCTCGCGCTTAGCACTTTTCAGGCGCGCTGTGCAGCGCTGGGTGCGGCCGCAAATTCTGCCAGCGCGGACGCCACCTGGGGCATGACTTCGTCCCAGTTTCCGAACTTCTCCGGCATGAACACGCGTGTCTGCGCATACCAGGGATATTCCATGGTTCCGAGTTGGGGCCACACGCGGCCCGCCACCAGGAACCACACCGGCGTGCCGATCGCGCCGGCCAGCGCGGCTGCGGCCGTGGGCGCCGAGATGACGAGATCGCAGGCGGCGCTGAGCGCGGCCGCGCCGTCGATATCGTTCTTGAGGTTGAGGTCGGCAAAATTGTGGATCGTGACGCCCAGCCGCTCGCAGGCGCGCGTGAGTTCGGCCGCGCAATCGCCATACTGCACATTGACGAAGGTGACCCCCTTCGTCTTCAGGATCGGCGCCCAGGCTTCCAGCGCGCTGAAATATTTTTGCCGCAGCGCTCCCAGCACCATGGAGCGCCAGCAAACGCCGACATAGGGGCCGGGGCCGAGCGCAGCCAGGCGCCGGCGGAATTCCTCCGTTCGCGCAGGATCCGGCGTCAGGAAGGGCCGCTTCGGAAAGCTCTCCAGCGTGCGGCGGAAATAAGCGAGGGGCGTGCCGAAGGGGGCGTAGAAATCCGGCTCGCCGTTTTTGCGCGCCCATTCGAAGATGCGCACATATTTCGCTTCCAGCTTGCGGTCGTCATAGTCGCCCACTTCGGCTTGCGGGAAGGAGCGCTGGAACAAAGTAATAAGACGCGGATCGACGGCGATCTGCAGCTTGCCTTCGGGCCCAACCGCTTCCGCCACGTCGGGCAGCACATTGGCAAACATGAATTCGTCGCCCAGTCCCTGCTCGCCGACCATGAGGATGCGTTTGCCGGCCAGCGGCTCGCCCTTCCACATCGGCGCCTTGACGTAATGGATCACCGACGCACGGAAGTCCTGGTCGTGCCGGACTTCATATTCGGAGAAGCCTTCGCGCAGCTGCCCCATGCCGAGCAGGCAAACGCCGCGTGAGTGCTGCGCTTCCAACCGCTCGGCTGGAAGCAGCGCCAGCGCCAATGCGCGGTCATAGGCATTCAGCGCCTCATCGAGACGGCCGAGATGGGAGTAGGAGTAGCCGAGATTGTGCCAGACCCGGGTGTAAGCGGGATTCAGACGCAGCGCTTCCTGGTAGAAGACCAGGCTCTCCTCGGCGCGGCCCGCTTCTGCGAGGGCGGTCGCCAGCGTATTCCACAGCATCGGCTCGTTCGGCATGCGGTAGATCGCGGCGCGGAGACAGTCGATGGCGTCGGACAGGCTGCCGCGGTCGCGCAGCACGGTGCCGAGATTGTTGTAGCCGGCCGGATGGTCGGGACACTTGTCGATGAACAGCCGGAACATGCGCTCGGCGCCTTCGAGATGGCCGAGATGCCATGCCGTCAGGCCGAGATTGATGACGAGATCGGTGTTGTCGGGTTCGAGCTGGAAAGCCTTCTCATAGGTGACAAGCGCCTTGTGAACGAAGCCGAGTTTTTCCAGCGCAATCGCCAGCAGATGATAGGCATGCGCATTGTTTTCGTCGGCTTCGGTCGCCGCGAACGCCTGTTTTGCGGTCTCCGCCGCGTCGCCTCTCTGCCAGGCAGAAACGGCGCGCTTGAGCAATTTGTTGATGCGAAGCGCGGATCCCACATCGGCAATGACGCGCGTGGCGGCCTCGACCTGGGCGAGCGCGTCGGCCTTGGCATCCATCCCGGTATTCAGGTCGTAGCCGGGGCCGAACAGTTCCTGGCGCGGTGCGTTTGCCTGCCCCATCTCGCTTCCTCGTGAAAGGCGCATGGGACTGCAAACAGGGTTAAGGCGGCGTCAACAATCGCGCGAAAGCGCGTTTGTCCCTGGCAGCGGAATGTTAACCAGTCGGCGGCTAATTTCCTCGCCGGAACAGGGGCGGGAGCGCCCGAGGAGGTTCGCCATGCCGTTGAAGCTCTCTCTGAAGCCAGGCGAGAAGTTCGTGCTGAATGGCGCGGTTCTTGCCAACGGCGACAAGCGGACAAGCTTGGTCATCCAGAACAAAGCATGCGTGCTGCGCGAGAAAGACATCATGCAGGCCGAGGAGGCAAACACCCCGGTGCGTCGGATCTATTTTCCGATCATGATGATGTATCTCGATACCGAGGCGCCGGAAGCCTATTACAGTCAGTTCGCGCTGCGCATGACCGAGTTCATGGACGCAGTTCGCGACCGCCAGGTCCTGGCGACCTGCGTGGATATCAGCAAGTTTGTAATGAGCGGCGCGTATTACAATGCGCTGGTCAAGTGCAAGACCTTGTTCGACTTTGAGCAGGAGCGGCTCGCTTATGACCTTAAAGGCGTATCAAAAAGCGCAAGCGGCGGCTGAGAGCCCGCGTCACACCGAACATCGTCTGTTCGGCCAGGTGACGGGAGCCTTGATCGATGCCCAGCGCGCGGGACTGACAGGCGGGCGCCTCGCGGAGGCGATCGACTGGAACCGCCGTCTGTGGAGCACGCTTGCCATCGACTGCATGCACGAAGGCAATCAACTGACGCGCGAGCTGCGCGCGCAGATCGTATCGCTGTCGATCTTTGTCACGAAATATTCCAGCCAGGTCATGCAGGACGGCGCTTCGCTCGAGCCACTGATCGACATCAACCGCACCATCATGGAAGGCCTCAAGCAGGCGGCGTGACGCGCTTTTTGAATTGCGCGGAGGGGACCAAGACCGGGGCTTTGCCCCGGTCTTGTTTTTTTGGCCGCGCCGCTCTGCCGCTTCAGCTTTATGCCGGTGCAGTTGCGACCGCGCGGCAGATTTTGCCGCAAACCCGCCGACCAGGTCGTCAAAAAACCGCGGAAAACCACGGTCTTGTTTGGTGAACGGGCTGGCAAGCGCCTTGCACAGCGGCACGCGAGGCAGGAAAGCCCACCGGCACGAAGCCGTCACCCGCCAGAACGGCACAGGAGAGACCCACCATGTTAAGCGTCAACACGAACACCGGCGCGATGCTCGCGCTTCAATATCTGAATCACACCAGTGTGGAACTGCAGCAGGCCCAGACCCACATCAATTCGGGCCTCAAGGTTTCTTCCCCCAAAGACAACGGGGCCACTTACGCCATCGCGCAGAACATGCGCGGCAACGTGGTGGGCTATCAGGCGGTGGCGGACAGTCTCAACCGCGGAGTGTCGTCTATCGACGTCGCACTCTCCGCCGGACAATCCATTTCGGATCTCCTGAACGAACTGAAGGGCAAAGCGCTTGCTGCCGCAGACCCCTCGCTCGATACGGCGAGCCGGAATGCACTCAACGCCGACTTCGTGGCGTTGCGTGATCAGATCAGCACGATTGTTCAGAACGCGTCCTTCAACGGAACCAACCTGGTCGATGGCTCGGTAACGAGCATCCAGTCACTGGCCTCCGCCGACGGTACGCGCAAGATCACGATCATTGGGCAAGACCTGAACCTGGACGGCACCATTATTACGATCGGGGCCAGCCAGACGATTTCGACGACGGCGCAAGCCTCGACGATGATTTCGACACTCAATGAATCCGTGCAGAATGTGAACGCGGCCCTGGCGAAAATGGCCTCGGGCTCGAAGAAGCTGGCCATTCAGCAGGACTTCGTCCAGAAGCTGATGGACACTCTCAACACCGGTATCGGCAATCTCGTCGATGCCGACATGGCCGTCGAAAGCGCAAAGCTCCAGTCGCTGCAGGTCAAGCAGCAGCTGGGCGTTCAGGCCTTGTCGATCGCCAATTCCCAGCCCCAGATCATTCTCTCGCTCTTCCGGGGCTAACCCGACGGCGGCTCCTTCTCCTGCCGCCCAACTTTCAAAGCGGCTCCCCCGGGAGCCGCTTTTTTCTTTCTCCGGCGTAGAAGCCACTTCGGGCGTCGCCGCGATGTCTGGATCCCCTTCCCCTCGCACGCCGCTGCGCGGCTAAGCTCGGCCGGGATGACAATCTTTCATAAACCAGCGCTGTCATCCCTAGCGAGCCGAGGCGCATGCCGAGGCGAGGGAAGGGGATCCAGACGTTGCACTTGACCATTACGCCCTCGCGCACGCTGCCAGACCGGCATTTTCTGCCGCCAACCCGGCAGGAATTTCCTACCTACCGGCAAGAACTGCCCGGCAGGACCGCCACCGTATGGTTTCTGCCGGGTCGCGCCTTTCCGCGCCGCCCCTCCACGAGTTTGGTTAACGCGCCGAAAAAGGCGCCGCGGCACGCCGCTTGCCTTGAGAGCGTCGGGGCAAAACGCCTCGCGAGCAAAATGCTCGTGGTCAAACCAGAACGGAGGGCTTGCCAATGCTTAGCGTCAATACGAACACCGGCGCGATGCTCGCGCTGCAATATTTGAACAAAACCAGCCAGGACCTGGAATCGACCCAGGGCCGCATCAATTCCGGCCTCAAGGTCGCCGGCCCGAAGGACAACGGCGCCGTCTACGCCATCGCGCAGAACATGCGCGGTAACGTGGCCGGTTACGCGTCTGTGGCGGACAGCCTCAATCGCGGCGTCTCCACGGTCGACGTTGCCATCTCTGCCGGTCAGTCCATCTCCGACCTCTTGAACGAACTCAAGGGCAAGGCGCTGGCGGCTGCAGACGCTTCGCTTGATACGGCGAGCCGTACCGCTCTGAACGAGGACTTCACCGCCCTCCGCGATCAGATCACCACGATCGTGCAGAACGCGACCTTCAACGGCACCAACCTGGTCGATGGCACCACCACCGACATTCAGGCGCTGGCCTCTGCCGACGGCAGCAAGAAGATCACCGTCACCGGCCAGGACATGAGCCTGGACGGCTCCATCGTGACCGTCTCGGCGTCGGCGACGATCGACACCGCTTCGGACGCGTCGACGATGATCGGGACCATCAACACGTCCATTCAGAACGTGAACGCTTCGCTCGCGAAGCTGGCCTCGGGCTCGAAGAAGTTCGGCATCCAGAACGACTTCGTGCAGAAGCTGATGGACACCCTGAAAGCCGGCATCGGCAACCTGGTCGACGCGGATATGGCGGTTGAAAGCGCCAGACTGCAGTCGTTGCAGGTGAAGCAGCAGCTTGGCGTGCAGGCCTTGTCGATCGCCAACTCGGCGCCGTCGATCACCCTGTCGCTGTTCCGTTAAGTGATTATCCGGCAGGACCGGCCCGTTTGAGGCCGGTCCGCCGGAACTTCCTCGGTGCTCATGGTGGGGTACAGAGGTTTTGGTGGGTCATAAGAGTTTGGTGGGTCATAAGAGGGAAGAAGGGCGCAGGCGAGAAGCTGCGATACGGCCATGGTCAGTCTAATCTCAGACGCAAAATACCTGCGAGAGATGCAGACATCACAAAACCGTCCGCAGACCTCGCCGGCGTCTCCCGCTGCCGAAGATCCCAAGACAAATCTGCCGGCCGACAAGCGCGTCGTCGCGCTTCAGGAAACCGTGGATCGCCTGATCAGCCAGGCCATGCCGTCGGACGCGAAGCTTCAGATCGACCAGGACAAAGACACCGGCACCTTCATCTACCGGTCGATCAATCCGGACACCGGCGAAGTGATCCAGCAATGGCCGCCGGAAGAGCTGCTGAAGCTGCGCGCCTCGATGCGCGAGCTGGAAGGCATGCTGGTCGACAAGACCGTCTGAGTTTCCGCTAGTTCCGCAAGTGCCGTTTGAGCGCGTCGACGACGCGCTCGGCGTCGTTCACGCTCATGGCCGCGTGCAGCGGCAGGCTGAGCGTCTTGGCGTAATAGCTTTCTGCCCCCGGCAGAGCGAGGCCGCCATCGCGCGCCGCGAAATAAGGCTGCCGGTGTACCGGCACATAGTGGACCTGCGTGCCGATATTCTCCGCGGCGAGGGCTCGCACCAACTGGCTGCGCTCAATCTTCGCCGCGGCAAAATCGATCCGCACCGGATAGATGTGCCAGGCATTGACCGCGTTGGGATGCCGCTTGATCGGCTGCACCAGCTGGCCAAAGGGCTGCAGCAGTTCGTCATAGGCGGCGACCAGCGCCTGCCGGTGTGCGACGAAGCGGCCGAGCTTTTTCAGCTGTGACAGGCCCAGCGCGCAGTTGATGTCGGGCACGCGGAAATTGAAGCTCGGCGAGTGCAGCTCGTAATACCAGGCATGGGCTTCGCCGGCGGCATTCAGGCCGGCTGCGCCGCGCAGGAATTCCGCTGGCTCTCGCGTAATGCCGTGATTGCGCAACTGGCGTAAGCGGCCGGTTAGTTCCGGATTGTCCGACGTCACCGCGCCGCCTTCGCCCATCGCGATGGTCTTCACCGGATGAAACGAGAAGATCGTCAGGTCCGCATAGGCGTTGGCGCCTACGGGCAGAACCGAACCGTCCTTTTCCAGCCAGGCGGAGCCGAGTGCGTGCGCGGCGTCTTCCACCACGCGCATGCTGCGCGCGCGCGCGATCGCGGCGATACCAGCCATGTCGCAGCTCTGTCCGGAATAATGAACCGGGAAAATGGCGTCCGCGCGTTTGTCGGGCGCGCGGGCGAGGGCCGCCTCCAGATCCTGCGGCCGCATAAGCCCCGTTTCCGGATCGACATCGGCAAAGATGATCTCGGCGCCGGCAAGGTGCGGCGCCGTCGCCGTCGCCAGGAAGGTGATCGCCGGAACGATCGCAGTATGTCCCAACCCGAGGCCAAGTGCGCGCGATGCCAGATAGAGAGCGGAGGTGCCGTTGTTGCAGGCGACGGCACTCCGTGCGCCCACCGTGGCGGCGAGCCTCTCTTCGAAAGCGGTAACCAGCGGCCCGGTGGTCAGGAAATCGCTGCGCAGCGCGTCCGCGACGGCCGCAATGTCATCCTCTTCGATGAGCTGACGGCCATAGGGCAGGAAGGCGGCTTTTTCGCGCGCGGGCTCGGCGCGTTTGAAGGGCAGGGGCATGGTGCGCTTACGCAAAGGCGCGGGCGAGCAGCGACTGCAAGCCGCGCACGTCGAGGCGCTCCGGATTGCTGTCGCTGGAATATTGGAAATTTTCCGCGACCGGCTTGGCGCCGCGGTTGAGATAGGCCTCGCGCGCTGCGGCTGCGAAGCTCGCCAGGATCACGTAGCGGTCCTCGATCTCGATGGTCCAGCGCGAATCGTCGGCGGGAATCATGGTCTCGTGCAGCTTCTCGCCGGGCCGCACGCCGACCGTGTGCTGCTTGAGGTTCGGGCCGACGAGGCTGGCCACATCGGTGATGGTGGTGGAGGGGATCTTCGGCACGAAAATCTCGCCGCCGCGCATCATCTCCATGCTGGAAAGAACAAAGTTCACGCCTTGCGTCAGCGTGATCCAGAAACGGGTCATGCGCTCGTCGGTGATGGGCAGGGACTGCGCGCCCTCGTTGGCCAGCTTCTGGAAGAAGGGAACGACGGAGCCGCGTGAGCCGACCACATTGCCGTAGCGCACCACGGCGAAACGCGTGCCGTCGGCGCCCGCCAGATTGTTGGCGGCAACGAAGATCTTGTCCGAAGCGAGCTTCGAGGCGCCGTAGAGATTGACGGGGTTGGCCGCTTTGTCGGTCGACAGCGCGATCACCTTGCGTACGTTCCGGCGCAGCGCGGCATAGACCAGGTTTTCGGCGCCGAACACATTGGTGCGGATGCATTCGAAGGGATTGTATTCCGCGGTCGGCACCTGCTTCAGCGCCGCGGCATGGATCACGTAATCGACATCCCGCAGCGCCAGCTCGAGCCGGTCGCGGTCGCGCACATCGCCAATGAAATAACGGATGAACGGGTATTTCTCGGTCGAGAAGCTTTGCGCCATCTCGAACTGCTTCATTTCGTCGCGCGAGAAAATGATCAGGCGGCGCGGCTTGTAGCGCTCCACCACGCTCTTCAGGAAATGCTTGCCGAAAGAGCCGGTGCCGCCGGTGACGAGCACGGACTTGTCGTTCAGATCCAGCCAGGGCTGTGAGAAATCGCGGAAAACCTCCTCCGCGCGGGCGCGCGGCGGAGCGGCAGGCTGGGATTTGGCGGCGGCGTTCTGCGCCATGCGGATGACCCCCGGTTATCCCGGGGATAATCGCGGAACTATGCTTAACGGCAGCTAAAGACGATCGTTCAAAATGAGCGAAAAGCGCATGCGCCGCGGGCCCTGCCGATAGGCATCCGGGCGCCTCGTGTCGTCCAGCTCCAGCGCCGAAAGGGCCAGCTGGCAGAACAGGCTGCCGCCCACCTCCCGATGTGTCAGAAGCCCGAGCAGCGGCGCCAGGCCGCGGTCCACTTCGATCCGGATCCTGCGGCGGGCATCGCCCAGCTCTGCCCAGCCTTCGGTCATGCCGAGGCCGCAGGAGGCGGAGACCAGGAAGGACACCGCTGCGCCGTGTTCGACGGTCTGGCCCGCGAGCGCGAATGTTTCGGGCACGCTGCCGCCATTATGCGTCGTAAGCCTCAAGCCGCTCCAGTCGAACGCATCCGGAAGTAGCGTGACATGGCCGAGGCGCAGCGAGCCTTTGCCCCAGTCGTTCCAGTGGAATGCGAGATCGCAATCGACGCGCGGCGCGCTTGCGTGAAACCGCAAGGTTTTTTGGATCGGCCCTTTCGGCGTCTCGATCATGCCTTCGACGCACACATCGCCGCTCGCCTCGTGCTGCAGCACCGTCTCGGCCCATTCGAGATCGGTCACCTTTGGTTCGCCCGGCGCTTCGAACACGCAGTCGCCGGTGTACCAGTCGGCCTGCAACCCGATATCGTCGAAATGCCCGTGCGGCAGGCCGCCGATGCAAGCAACGAAACCCGGCGCGGCGCCGAGACTCTGAATCGCCAGACCACGGCGGCGGTCGAGCCGCGCGCACAACTGGGGGGTCGCAATCTCGACGAAGCGATCCTGCACTTTGGCGCCCGTCGGGCGCGGCGCTGGAGATGCCGGGGTAGTTCCGAGTTTGGTCTCCATTGCCGCGAGTTCGTTCTTGAGCGCATGCCAGCGCGCATCGGTGATGTGGGTGCGGAAGTCGCTGGCCCAAAGACGGCACAATGTCTTCCACGCCTCTTCGTCGCCGCCTTTGCGCACCAGCGCATCGCAAATGCGCTGGCAGGCGGCGTTGATGCCGAGATCGTCGCGCCCGGTCACCGCCCAGCGCGTCAGATTGTATTTGCGCTGTTTTTTAACCGGCACCGGACAGGCCGCCGTTTCGAGACGTAGCGCCCGTCCTGCCTGCGGCGTCTCGAGCTTCAGGACGTCGGACGGCCGCACGATCTGGGTTTCCGTCAGTTCTTTCAGCCTCGCAAATGCGGCCGCAAGCCTTTCCCACTCGCTGCCGGCCAATGCCTCTTCGGTCCGGTAGCGGCCGGGACGGAAATCGAAGATCTCGCCGTCGCTGGCATAGATGCAAAGCGCGCGCTGCGCGCCGTTGCGGCGCCCCGCGACAAACTGCGTGTAATCTGAAAGCTCGATATCGCCATGGGCGAAACGCTGCAGTTTCTGGAATGCGACGGTATTGGTCCATAGCAGGGCAATCGACCGTCCGTCGGCGCCCAATGCCCGCTGCGGCGCATAGCGCAGCTCCGCGTCCCATTCCGGGTGCTGCGAGGCGGGATTGTCCCAGTCCATCAGCAAAGCCGCGTAGCCGGCATCGAGATAGTGGCCGACAAGACCACCGGAATAGGCCTGTTCGTTGACCAGTGCGAGCGTCGGCACAAGACCGAGCAGCTCCTGATAGATGCGATTGCCGATACGCAAGTTCGCCGCGACGACGACGGCGGGCACCAGCGGTCCGATAAGTTGCGCGTAACCGGAGCCGACCAGCTCCACTTTTCCTTCCGCCGCCAAGTCGCGGAAACGTGCGATCCAGGCGGGATCGCGTTTGGCGATTTCTTCGAGGGTGTAGCCGGTCGCTTCGATGCCCACGGGGCCATGCGTCGCAGCGAGTGCAAGCAAAGGCCAATAGCAGCGTGAGATCACTGCGCCGCGCTCTTCTTCGGCGATGGACGAGAACGCGAGGTTCAAGTGAAACACGGAGAACAGCTGCAGCCGCGGCGCCGCCGACAGGCGCGGTGCTTTGGCTTTGGCGCGCGTGCTCACCGGGTTTCGATTTCGATGAAGGAGAGGGCGGTCTCGGCCGCCGCCAGCGCCGCTTCGCGCGACGCGCCGGTCGCCAGCACCATCGCGGCGGAAGGCCGTTTGTCCCCGGCCGGCGGAATCACATCGCCGGGACGGGCGGTCACGATCAGATCGGCAACGCCTGGCACGGTGCGCGCACGCTCGGCGCCACGCACCGCGACGACGCGGCCCGGTCCGGGAAAGGCATAGCGCTGGACCACCGGACGCATTGTTTTGGGCGCCAGTTCCCGTTCCGGGATTGCTTCGCCAAGCGCGACCCGGATGGCGCAGCCGATGAAATCGACGCCGGTGTTCAGCGGGATCTCGCGGCTGCAGAAAAATCCGCCGGAGAGCCGTGCCGCCAGTTCGATCACAAACGGTCTGCCCTCGTGCACGACCATGTCGCCCTTCACGGTGCCGTCGGCTACGCCGAGGGCGGCAGCCGCCGCCGCGACAACATCCCTGACCGCTTGCTGGGCGCGCTCAGGCAAATGACTGGGCAGATCGCCGCCGTTCTCGATGAAGAAGGGCGCATGACGCTCGAGGAATTCGTAGTTTCGGTCGGAAAACCCGGGTGTGAAGCAACGCCCACGCGTAACGATCGATTCGGTCGAGATCTGGGGCCCGCTCAAATAGGCTTCGACCATCACACGCTTGGTGGGCGAGTGGTTCTGCGCACGGGCAAAGGCTTGGTCGAGATCGGCAACGCGCGCCAGGCGCTGTACGCCGCGGCTGCCGCGCGAATCCACCGGCTTGATCACGAGGTCCGAGCCGTGCTCGGCGATCAGAGTGCGCAGCTCGGTCAGATCGGCTACCGGCGCAAACCATGGCACCGGCACGTCGCAAGCCTGAAAGCGCCGCTTCATGGCAAGCTTGTCGCAGGCGAGTCTGGCGCTGGCGACCGAAATGCCCGGAAGGCCCAGCCTTTCGGCAACGAGAGCGGCGGTGACGGGCGCATCCGCGGCCACGCAGATCACGCCGTCGATACGGCGCGTCTGGCGGTGATAGGCTTGCGCTGCGGCCGCCGTCGTTTCGGGTCCGTACACATCGGCGATCAGCCGGTCATGCGCGAAAGCAAAGCCGGGAGCGTTCGGGTCGATATCCGATACGACGACATGCAGGCCCATTTCGCGCGCGCGCTTGGCGGCGTCTGCCGCTTCGACTCCGCCCGAAACGATCAGCAGCGTCTTCATCAGAAATAGAGCCCGCCATTCACGTTCAGCACCTGCGCGGTGATATAGGACGAGGCCTCGCTGGCCAGGAATACGACGGCGTCGGCGACCTCGCGCGGCGTGCCCATGCGCTTCAGAAGAATGTTTTCGGCGGCTTTCTGTACCGACGCAGCCGCCATGCCGGATGCCGCCATCTCGGAGGCGATCAGACCGGCCGCCACGGTGTTGGAGCGAATATTGTGCGGCGCGCCGAAGCGCGCGACGACCTGCGCCAGCGAGATCAGCCCGGCTTTGCTGGCGGCATAGTGGGCCGTGCGCGGACCGCCATACTGGCCGCTGACCGAGCCGATATGAATCATCGAACCGCCGCCCGCTTCCTTGAGATGCGGCAGGAACACCTGCGCGCACAGGAAAGGGCCTTTGAGATTGGTGCTGAGAACCGCGTCCCAGTCCTCGTCGGTCACCTGGTCGAAGTCGGTCGGAATATTGATGCCGGCATTGTTCACCAGGATGCTCAAGGGGCCGAGCGCGCGCCGCGCGTCCCGTGCTGCGATCACCACGGAGGCGCGGCTGGTGACGTCCATCTTCAACGCGATGCTGAGGCGCCCGATGCGCTCGATGTCGCGGGTAACCGTAAGCGCTTCGTCGCGGCGTTCGCGGAAGCTGAGCGCCACATTGGCGCCTGCCTCTGCCAGTCTCAGCGCAATCGCGCGTCCCAGGCCGCGGCTGCCGCCGGTGACGAAGGCGTTGCGCCCGACCAGCGATGTCGTTTCGGAAAACGTGCCGCTCATGCGTGCGGCGCCTTGCGCGCGACGACACGCTTGGCCGCTTGCGCAATCGCCTGCGGGCCGAGGCCCAAAGCGGCCGCGAGCTCTTCCGGTTCTCCCGATTCGCCGAAGCGATCGGCAAGACCGACGAATTCGATGGGCGAGGGCCGCGTCAGCGCCAGCGCTTCCGCAACGGCGCCGCCCAGCCCGCCATAAATATTGTGGTCTTCGCAGGTGACGAAGGCGCCGGTCTCCGCCGCGCAGCGCGCCAGCAGCTCGGCGTCGATCGGTTTTATGGTCGGCATGTTCACGACGCGGGCCGAGATGCGCGCGCCGGCGAGCAGATCGGCGGCCTTCAGCGCGCGTGCAAGCTGAACGCCGCAGGCGACCAGCGTGACGTCGGTTCCGGCACGCAGGATCTGGCCCTTGCCGATCGTGAAACTGTGTCCGTCGCCGAACACGCGGGTCGCGGGGCTGCGGCCCGTGCGCATATAGACCGGCCCGTCGAACTCCAGCATCGCCTTGGTTGCCGCCGCCATTTCCACAGGATCTGAGGGCGACAGCACCGTCATGCCGGGAATCGCGCGAAAGGCCGCGAGATCTTCCAGCGCCTGCGCGGAACCGCCGTCGGGACCGACATCGAGACCCGGATGGCTGGCGACGATTTTCACGTTCCGTTTCGCGTAAGCGATGGAAAGCCGCGCCTGTTCGATGGCGCGCAGACAAAACACGGCAAAGGTGGTCACCACCGGCAAGAGGCCGACGGAGGCGAGGCCGCCGGCCGCCGCCATCATGTTCTGCTCCGCGATGCCGAATTGCAGGAAGCGCTCGGGATGCGCTTTGCGGAAGTGGTGCACGCCCGTGCCGCCGGCGATATCGGCGTCGAGCACGACAAGCTGCGGATAGGCGGGCGCCAGTGCGGTCAGCGCCTTGCCGAACGCTTCGCGCAAGGAGTCGCCGCTGGAGCCCAGAAGCTGTGGAGCTGCCTCAGCCATTGAGCCACCTCGTCATCTCGTCCTTGTTTGTGCCGAGCGCCGCGAGAGCTTCCTCGGCCTGCCCGCGCGTCAGCTTCACGCTGCCGTGCCAGGCAGGCTGATCTTCCATGAAAGCGACGCCGCGGCCTTTTATGGTGTGGGCGATGATGACGCTCGGCTTTTGTGCCGTGCGACGGGCCTCGCCGAATGCGTTCAGAATCGCCACCTGGTCGTGGCCGTCGATTTCCATGACGTGCCAGCCAAAGGCGCGCCATTTCGCGGCCAAGGGCTCAAGTCCCATGATGTTCGCGTTGCGGTCGTCGCTCTGCAGTTTGTTGTAATCGACGATCGCGAGCAGATTCCCGAGCCGGTAATGGGCAGCGCACATGGCCGCTTCCCAGACTTCGCCTTCCTGCATTTCGCCGTCGCCGAGCAGCGCATAAACGCGCGCGCTGCTTTGCTTCAGATTGAGGCCGATGGCCATGCCGAGGGCGACAGAGAAGCCTTGCCCGAGCGAGCCCGTGCTGGTCTCCACCCAGGGCAGGTCGGCAACATGCGGATGGCCCTGAAAGCGGCTCCCGAGTTTGCGTAAGGTCAGCGCGTCGTTCGCGGCGCAGAAGCCGAAATGGGCGCCGGCCGCGTAAAGCGCCGGCGCAGCGTGGCCCTTCGACAGCACGAAGCGGTCGCGATTGGGATCGGCCGCCGTCCCTGGCCACAGATTGAGCTCTGCGCCATAGAGACAGGCGAGCAAATCGGCGCAGGACAGCGAGCCGCCGGGATGGCCAGACGTCGCGCGATAAATGGCCGCGATGGAAACCTGCCTTATCGCGCGCGCTGCCTCGCCGAGGCGAACAAGCAGCTCAGCGGCGTCGAATTGCGCGGCAACCGGAACGGCAAAAGCTGGACGCATGTTTTCAATCCCAATCAGGCGGCGCGCGGTCCGCGCGCGCGGCCAAGAAGGTCGGAATAAGAAATGATCTCTGCTTGCGGCGCGGTGCTCGCCGCTAGATGTGCGATCTCTCCGGCAAAGGCCCGCGACATCACCACGATGACGCCCGGCGCGACGCTCCTGAGAGCCTCGGGGCCCGACAGGGTCACGCCGTGCCGCGATGCCATATGGGTTTTCAGATGCGTATCGATGAGAAGCGTGAGCACACGCGGATCAAAGCCGCCATGGCGTACCAGTGCATCGAACAACCGTCCTGCGCCCCACAGAGCCACGCCGCGCGGTGCCAGCCGCTGCAGTTCCGCCGCGACTGCCGTGAGCGCGGCAAGGTTACGGGCCCGGTTGGCCTGATAGGCGGTGAAAAGATCGCGCGCGCGCTCCACTTCCGTGGCATCGGGCGCGACGGGACGCGTTGCGATGCTGCGCTTGTAGGCCGCGATCAGAAGATTCTGCTGGTCACTGGGATCCGGCCCCTCGACCAGCTCGAAGCCCGACGCGTCCAGCAGGCGCTTCATCGTCGCCGTGGAAAAATGAAACAGGTGCTTGTCGATGAACCATTCTTCCAGGATGTCGTCGCTGCCGATGATGTCGATATTAGGCGCGTCGAGCACCAGAAGCCCGTAAGGCTTCAGCGTCCGCCAATGCTCGGCCAGGACCGCGGCCGGCGAGGCGAGATGCTCGATCGTGTGACAGGAGTGGACGATGTCGAAATACGAGTCGGGAAGCTCGGTGTCTTCGATGCGCGCCTTGATCAATTGCGTGCGCGGCAGGCCGGCGCAGGAATCGGCGACGCGCTCGTCCGGCTCGACCGCCGTCACTTCGGCTGCGGCCGCAAGGTCGAGAAAGTCTTTGGCGAAAGAGCCGCGATTGGACCCGACATCGAGCAGGCGAAGCGGCCGCTTGAGATCGCTGCGGCAGCTGATCAGCGACAGACACGCTTCGGTGCGGAAACCTTTGCCGTAGCGGATATTGCCCCAGTCAGCATCGCCGGAAACGGCGGCGGTGCGGCGCGGCGCCCGATCGATCCGCGGCAGGCTCTGCACCAGGCCGCAGCTCTGGCAGAGATGCACACTGAGGCCGCGCCCGCTCTCCGGGCGGTAGATCGGCTCGAGCGCGGATGCGCGGC
>JADMIO010789797.1_pt1 | contig 21616 bp, 19 predicted proteins | sample 8958161 | NCBI WGS metagenome assembly JADMIO01 (sample SAMN16585339, study PRJNA669376) | soil metagenome | isolation source: Crop rotation soil | place: USA: Cullars Rotation, Alabama | collected 2011
GCTCGCGGGCGCGGGCGCTCTCGTCGCCTGGCACCAGGCCCGCGCCGCGGTCGCGCGCATCGACCGGGAAACCAGCACACAGACGCTCGACGGCACCCGCTACGACGAGCTGCTGGCGCGCGCGGAGCGCGCCTCACTCGGGGCCAACGTGCTGCTCGGTGTGTCGGCGTCGTCGGCGCTCGGGTCGCTCGTCTTGTTCTTGCTCTCGCGTGATTCCGTCGCGGGCACGGAGCCTCGCGCCGTGTCGCTCGTTCCCGTGGGGCTCGGCCTCGGCCTCGTCGGACGCCTTCAGTTCTAGGGAGACGGAATGCCCACGCGCGCCCCTAAGGCTCCTGACCGCCACGCGACCACGCGAGATCGCGCGAGCACGAAGCCCACGCGCGTAGAGCGTAGAGCGCTGATGGCGCTCCGTGTCTGCGCGGGGCCCAGCCACCCCGCCGGGCTCGAGGGCGGATTGCCCAGCATCGCGCTCGATCGGGCGCTGCGCGTCGGGCGCGACGCGACGATCTCGCTGGCCGATCCACGGGTGTCACGCGTGCATTGCGCGCTCGCGCGCGAGGGCAACCGCTTCACCATCACCGATCTCGAGAGCCGCAACGGCACCTTCGTCGACGGACGGCGCCTCGACCGCGGCGAAGCGCACCCGCTGGAGCTCGGGGACGTCGTGCGCGTCGGAGACTCGCTCTTCGTCTTCGCGCCGCACACAGACGCGACGAGCGCCGCCCTCCCTCCGCCGCTGCGCGGCACCAGCGCCGCGCTCGGCGCCGTGGGGCGCACCATCGCGCGCGTCGCGCCCTCGTCGCTCTGCGTCCTCTTGTTAGGCGAGACCGGCGCGGGCAAAGAGGTCGTCGCGGAGGCGCTTCACCGCAAGAGCGGGCGCACCGGCGCCTTCGTGCCGGTGAACGTCAGCGCACTCCCCGAGCCGCTCGTCGAGAGCGAGCTCTTCGGCCATGCGCGCGGAGCCTTCACCGGCGCTGTCACCGCGTCGGCGGGGCTCATACGCGCCGCCGCCGGGGGCACCTTATTTCTCGACGAGATCGGCGACCTCGCGCCGGCGGCACAGGCGAAGCTCCTGCGAGTCCTCGATGCGCCGCGAGTGCGCGCGGTGGGCGCTAGCAGCGAGATCGCCGTCGACGTGCGGATCATCGCGGCGACTCACGCCGATCTCGCCGCGCTGGTCGCGGAGAAGCGCTTTCGCCGCGACCTCTACGAGCGTCTGCGCGAAGAGATCATCTTCATCGCGCCGCTGCGAGAGCGAGTGGAAGACGTCCCGGTCCTCCTCATGGCGTTCCTGGCGGAGGCGGGCGTTAGCGCGGCGCGGTTCACCGCCGACGCGATGGAGCGGCTCCTCCTTCACCGCTGGCCCGGGAACGCCCGCGAGCTCCGCGCGCTCGCGCGCCGCCTCGCCACCTTCGCGCGCGACGGACTCGGTAGCGCGAAAGCACCCTTCGACGTCGAGCACCTGGGCGCGCTGGGTCCGACGAATGACGCCCCCGCCGTCGCGCTCGACGAAGAGGCGCGCCGTCTGCGCGACCTTCTCATTGAACACGAAGGGAACGTGAAGAGGATCGCCGAAGCGCTCGGCAAGGATCGACGGCAGATTTACCGATGGTTGCGGCGCGCGCGCCTCGACCCCGATTCGTTTCGCGGGGGTCCATGAGCGTCGCGCTCGACCATCGCCCGCGGCGAGCCATCGGCGGAACCGCGACGACCCCGACTGCGGACACGGGCGCTGGCACGCGTACTGCTCTCACGCGTTCTGCTCTTGAGGTGCGCGGAAAACCGCGCGAGAGACCCGCGAAGCGATGAACTCCACGAACGACAAGTCCACGAGCCACGCGCGCTGCGCCTCGCGAAGCGGACTGCTCATGATCGGTGCGTTCATCGTAACCGCATGCGTCGTCTCGCCGCCCGCGCGTCCGCTCGCCGACGCGGGAGCGTCGCTCGAGTGCGGAGCAGGCTCCGGGCTTTATTGCGGTCAAGGCGCCGCGCTCGGCGCGCCGATCTGCGCCGACGGCAGCTGCTTCTGCCGACGCGAACCCGATTCGTGCCGACCCATCGACGCGCGCGTCTGCCGCGACGGCGCGTGCACCGCGTGCCTCGTCGATGGCGAATGCGGCGGCGCCTCCGCGAGCTGCTGCGACCCGCTCACGGGCCGCTGCCGCCGCAAGACATGGGAGTCGTTCGCGATGAGCGGAGCGGCGCCGCCGATGCTCGACGGCGCCGCCGTCGCGCTCGATCCGGTACGTCGACAGGTGTGGCTCTTCGGCGGATGGGAGAGCACCAACCGTTCGGGCGCGGGCGGCGAGGTCTGGACCCACGCCGATCTATGGCTGCTCGATCTCTCCGGGCCCACGCCGCCCGTTTGGGAGCGCGTCGCGCTCGCCGGCGACGGCATCCCTGGTCCGCGGCAAGACGCGACCCTCGTGCACGACCCGCTGGGCGATCGCCTCGTCCTCTTCGGTGGCCATCGCGATTGCGTCGATCTCTCGGGGCGCTGCGTACGAGACGCCTCGCGCGACTACAGCATTACCTATCTCGGTGACGCGTGGACCTTCTCTCTTCCGTCGCGCACGTGGCGTCCCCTCGGGGCGGATGACGCGAGCACACGCGACGGCGGCGCGGGATCGCCGCGGCCCGCGCCGCGCTCGGGTCACGCGGCCGTCTACGACGCCCGAGAGCGTCGGATGGTCGTGTTCGGTGGGCGCGGGGAGCAGCTCCACTCCGACCTCTGGACGCTCGCGCTCGATCCCCGCCTCGACGACGCGGCCGCGAGCGTCGAGCGTTGGCGCCTCCACGCACCCGCGCCCTCGGAAGAGGCGCCCAGCGCCCGCGTCCCCGGCTATGCCGTCGATCCCCTCCGAGGCCGGTTGGTCATCTTCGGCGGATTGGCGCTCCCCGCGGACGGAGGGAGCCTCGTCACCGCTCGCGACGTGTGGTCGCTCTCGCTCGATGCGATACCGCGCTGGACGAAGCTCACCAGCGACGCCCCCGTTCTTCGCGACGCCGTCACTGATCGCCCGCTCGGCGCCGGCGTCCACGACGCGCGCGACGGCGTCTTCCTCTTCATGGCGAGCGCCCGCGGAAATCAGGGACCACTCCTCATCGACGCCACGCACCCAGAGAGCCGCTTTTGCACCACCTTCGGCTCCGAGAGCCTCCTCACCGACGCGCGGAGCAACGAGGTCCCCCTCTACGATCCCGTCGATCACGCGCTGCTCGTCGTGAACGGCGCCGCCTCCGGCCCTGCCGCGCTGCCCTCCAGCCGCGACGTCGCAAAGCGCCTCTTCCTCGCCTGCCAGCGCCCTCGAGCGAGCGCGGGGTGCGGTCTTTGAGGTCGGGGCAACGGCAATCGTCGCGGTGCGCTCCGCGTGCGGCGTCCAGCGCGCTCGCCGCGCTGCTTGCGCTCGCTTGCGCGCGCTGCGATCTCTCCATCCCGTCGCGTCCCCTCGATCCGCCCTACCTCACCTGCGGCGAGCTCCGCCCGGGCCTCGCGGTCACCTGCATAGACCGCGACGGAGAGCGCACGCTCCGCGACGATGCGCCACGACGGCTCTCACTCGACGCGCCCACCTCCATCTCGATGGCCGTTCCTTGCGCGCCCACGCCGATCGCGCGCCCCGGCACTCCAGCCTACGAGCTCAACGGCACCGGCCTCGACGTGCGCCTCGACGCCGCGTGTACCCTCGACGAGCACACCGCCGGCGCGTCGTTTACGCAGACGCTCACCCTCACCACGGCAGGACGGCGCCTCTGCGGAACAGACGGCGGCGGAAGCGCCATCGAGGAGCGCCTGCGCTGGAGCGGGACGCTCGTTCTCCCAGCGGCGAGCGCCGCGCGCGCGTTCGAAGTACGCGTGCGCGCGAACGCCAGCGCGCTCCTCCCCGAGTCGCCGGGCGAAGCAAACCTCCCAGACACCTGTCAGCTCACCGTGGGCGCGGCTCCCGGGGTGGGCTTTTTGTCCGGCGAGCACACGCTCCTCGTCACCACCGCGCCGCGAGGTGCGTCCCTCCCGGTGACCCTCGACTGCACACATGAAAACCAGGAGTCGAAGACGCTCTTCAGCCTCGGCTGTATCGGCTACTCCGGTCCCGACTTCGTCTCACCTCCCGCGAAGACCCTTCGGTTCGTCCTAGAATTCCGCGTCTCGCCCGCTCCCTAGAGCGGCAAGGGACGATCTACGAGCAGCCCGCGACATTCACCGGGCGGCTCGTAGATCGCCCTCGCCCGCGGAGCCGCGGCGAACGCACGCCGCTGTCGCATGCGACACGCGCGGTGTCTCGCTGCGACAGCGCGAAGCACCTCTCGTCGGTCGCGCGCGGCGCTCGGCGCGCGCGAAATCCGCGGGCGCGCGGCCTCCGTCGCGTCGCCGGTGGCGCGGCACGCACGTTGCTCAACCCCCGCGAAACGCCAACGCGGCGAGAGGAGCCTGGCGCGCTTCCGCGCGAGGGACGCCGCGGCATTCGAGGGGAGGCCATCTTGAAACGGGAACGGTTGAGCATGCGAACGATGTTGTCCTGGCGAGAGGTCCTGGGCGCGGTCTTCTTGATGTGCGCTCTTGGCTGCACCTCGTCGCGGCATGACGAAGTGGGCGCCAACATCGGCGTCGCGTTCCAGGAGCTCGGCGCCGCGGCCGTCACGCGCGTCACGCTCACGGTCACCGGCGACGGGATCTCGCCCGCGATCGTGCGCGACCTCTCCAAGGTCGACGGTCGCTGGACGGGCCTCATCGGTGGGATCCCCGCGGGGACGAACCGCCTCTTCACCGCCGACGGCTACGACTCCGCGAACGTCCGCACCTTCGCTGGGCAAACGAGCGGCGTCACCATTACCCGCGGACAGACGGTGAGCGTCGTCATCGTCCTGCAGCAGGTCGCCGCGCCGACGCCGTTCGTCAACACGACGCCCAGCATTACGTCGCTGGTCGCGTCCTCGAACGCGGTCGCGCCGGGCGAAGCGGTGTCGCTCGCCGCGACGGCCAGCGACGCCGATCTCGGCGACATCCTCTCCTTCTCCTGGCAAGCGAGCGGCGGCAGCTTTTCGGCCAGCGCCGCCGCGACGACGTCATGGACCGCGCCCACCGCGGAAGGAAACTACTCGCTCACGGTGCGGGTGAACGACTCCCGAGGCGCCTATCACGCGGTGAGCATCGTCATCGGGGTCGCGGCGGCAAATGGACGCGGAAACGCCCTCGTGAACGCGACCTTCAACGTGTGGCCGCAGGTGACGAGCGTCACCGCCACGCCGAGCCATCTCGCGCCTTCCACGACCACGGCGCTCGCGGTCTCCGCGAACGACCCGGACGGCGACGCGCTCACGTACGCCTGGACGAGCGACTGCGGCGGCGTCTTCTCGAGCACCTCGGCCGCGGCGCCGTCATGGACCGCGCCCGCCTCAGCGCCCGCGAGCGGCCTTTGTCTCCTGCGGGTCGCGGTCTCGGACGGGCGCGGCGGGAGCAACAACGGCACGATCACCGTAAGCTTCGCCACGAACCCGTCGGCCAACGTCGCACCGGTGATCGATTTCGCGTACCAGTCGTCGAGCGTGGCGCTCGTCGGCGAAGCGATCACCTTCGGTGTCACCGCGCACGACCCCGAAGGGCACGCGCTCACCTTCGCGTGGCAGCGCGCGGCGCAGTCCCTGAGCGGCGCGGTGAGCACCGCCTCCTCGAGCGAGCTCGCCTTCACGCCGAGCGCGCTCGGCACCGTCGTGATCACCGCGCTCGTCAGCGATGGCGTGAACACCACGACGCGCGACTTCACGCTCGACGTCGCGTCTTGCCGCGGCGCCGCGCAGTGCGGCGGCACGACGCCGATCTGCGCGGGCGGAGCCTGTCGCGCGTGCGCGAGCCATGCGGAGTGCGGAGGTGGACAGCTGTGCAATTTCGCGAACGGAAGTTGCGGCGGATGCTCAACGGGCGGCGCGGGCGGCGACACCTGCGTCGCGGCTTATGCGGGCGTTTGCAGCAGCGGCGCCTGCGTAGCGTGTACGAACAGCGCGCAGTGCGGCGCTGACAGCTGCTGTAACGAGGGGGCCGGCGGCGTGTGCTTCACGAGGTCGTGGGAGCGCATCGAAGCCGGTGGGCCGGCGCTCCCGCCCGCGCGCTCGAACCTCTCGGTCGTCTACGATCGCCACCGCGATCGCGTCATCGTCTTCGGCGGCGTCGACGACGCGGGCAACGTGTTCAACGATCTGTGGGCGCTCGACCTCGCGACGAGCCGTTGGACCGAGCTCATCTCGAACACCGCGAACCCGGCGCCGGCCGGCGCGCCGCGCCATCGCATCAACGCTGCCGCGGTCTACGACGTCGCGAACCGCCAACTCGTCCTCTTCGGCGGCACGGCGGGCAACGGCGGCATCGCCGATCGGCTCAACGACGTGTGGGCCGTCACGCTGAGCAACGCGAACGGCACCGCGCCCGCGTCGTACCAGTGGCGCACCCTCAGCCCGAGCGGCACGCCGCCCGCGCCGCGCGAAGCGACGATGAGTGTCTACGACGACGCGAACGCGCGCATGATCGTGTTCGGCGGCGCGCGCACACAGCCCGGCCCGATCTGCACGCAGTACGCCGACACCTTCGAGCTCCGGCTCCCGGCGGGCGGCGGCACACCGCAATGGGTCGTGGGGCCCGCGGCGCCCGACGCGCGCTTCAGCGGCGCGGTTGCCTATGATGCCGCCGCGCAGCGGATGCTCGTCTTCGGCGGCGGGATCGTCGGCGGCGCGGGCTGCGGTCCGACGACGTGGCAGACCGATACCATCGCGCTCGCGCTCCCGCCGCCGCCCGCGGCGCTGACGTGGTCCGCGCCGAGCACCTTCAACCCGACGCCGACGCCGCGCGGCAGCTCATCGGACTTCGGAGCCTACGACTCACACGCACAACGCCTGCTCGTCTTCGGCGGTCAAAGCTCGAGCCCTACCGACGGCACGACGTTCGCGCTGAGCACGCCAGGCACGATGTCGTGGAGCAGCCTCCCCGTGAGCGGCGCGACCCCGGGTGGACGGTACAATCACGGGATGATCTACGACTCCGCGCGGCGGCGCCTGCTCATCATCGGCGGCACGACGACGAGCCACGTGATCGCGGCGCCGGACTTCCTCTACGCGCTCCCGCTCGGCTGTTTGTAGGCGTCGCTTTCGCGCCATTTGGCGGCTCGTAGATCGCCCTTTGCTCGCCGAGAAAAGGACGATCTACGAGAAGCCCCGTCGGGCCGCGGAGTGCGCCTTGACGAGCGCGCGCCCTTCACGCGACGCTCGGGTCATCCTTCGATGAACCGTTTCGTCACAGCGTCGTCGCGGCCGCGCCGCGCGCTCGTCGCGCTCGCGGCGTTCCTCGTGCTGCCCGCCTGCGGCGGGCTCCTCAACCTCGCGCCCCGCCGCTCGGCCCCGCTCTTCGAGACGAAGAAGGTCGTCTTCGTCGACGACGACTGGCACGACGACGGCGACGCGAACGCGAGGCCGCCGCCCACCGCGCTGCAGCAGCGCCTCGAGGCCACCAAAGACGAGCCGCGCACGACCGACGAGTCGAAGTGCACGAGCGGCGATCGCGGCGCGTGCCGCGTCTTGCTCTCACACGTCTTCGCGGGGCGCCTCCTCCCCGGCTACGAGCGCTCCGCGCACGAAGGGTGCGCGCGCGGCATCGGTGAAGCCTGCGTCCTCGCGGGCGCGCTCGCCGCGCGCGAAGCGAAGGTCTCCACGCCCAAAGGCGGCGCCGCGAGCTGCGAGGCGATCGGCGCGAAGCCGGTGTGTCTCTTCCAAGGCGGAGAAGCGCTCGTGCGCGGCGACGAGCGCCGCGCGCGCCGCTACTTCACGCGCGCGTGTGAGCGCGGCAGCACGTCGGGCTGTGAGCTGCGCGGTTACCTCGCGCTGCGCGATCGCGCGCCGGTGCGTGGGTTCGTCGTCGAGAAGAACGCGTGCCGCCTCGGTCGCTACCTGTTCGCGTGCTGGCGCCTCCGACGCATGGGCTCACCCGCGCGCATTCAATTGGTGCGTGCGTGTGATCAACGGGTCGCGGCGGCGTGCTCCGCGGCGGCGACCTTCGCGCGGGTCGAGCGCCGCACGAAGGTCGCGGAGAACTGGCTCGCGCGCGGCTGCGAGCTGGGCGACGGCCAAGCGTGTTTCCAGCTCGGCGCGCTCATCGAAGACCTCGGCCAGCGCCCCGACGAAGCGACGCAGGCCTACATCAAAGCGTGCGCGAAGAAACACCCGTCGGGCTGCACGCGCGTCGGACGCGTCGAAGAGCGCGAGCGCCGCCTCGGCAGCGCGCTCCTTCACTACTTCGACGGCTGCCAAGGCGGCTCCTTCGCGGGCTGCAGCGAACACCGCCGCGTCGACGCACAGCTCCAAGGAGGCGCCCTCGCGCGCGCGCGCGTACGCCTGCGCTGCGAACAAGGCGATCAGCGCGCGTGTCGCGTCTTACTCTTCCGCGCGCTGCAGCGCGGCGGAAAACAAGCGGGCGTCGAAGCGCGCCACTCCGTCGACACCGCGTGCGCGCGCGGCGAATGGACGTCATGCGCGCTCTCCGGCCTCGTGAAGCTCGGCTACGCGGATCTCGCGGGCGCGCGCCGCGCGGTCGACGAAGCGTGCCGCCACGCGGACATGCTCGGCTGCATGTTGAGCCTCTCACTCACGACGAACCGCGACTCCCTCGCCGACATCGCGTTCTTCGCGTGCGCGCGAGGGTCGCTGCCGTTCTGCGGCGTGCTCACGCACTTGGGGATCGCGGCGGGCGCGGAGTAACGCGCGAACCGCGGCCAGAACCCTCAGCGCATCGCCAACTTCAATTCGCAATGCGGAGCGGCGTGCTCGAAGTCGCGATCCGTGGTCAGCAGGCTCAGTTCGTGATGAATGCAGAGTCGAGCGATCAGCGCGTCGATGGTGCCGAGCTGGACGCCGCGCCGCCTGCAGTGGTTGCGAAGATTCGCCGCTTCGATGTGGTCCTCGAGCGACGGCTGAATCACAGGCAGCTTGAGGAAGAGCGAGCGGATACGCGTTGCACCCTTCGCCCCCGCGAAGCCCTGCAGCAGCTCCTGTAGGACCAACCCCGTCACCGCGACTAACTCGCCATTCGCCAACGCCTCGTGCAGGCGAGTTACGGCGGGCTGTTCGCCGACTCTGTCGCGACGGAGCGCCAACGACCATACACTCGTGTCTACGAAGAGGTTCACTTACGTGAACGCTGCTTCTTGTAGTCGTACGAAGAGTCCCAATCGAGCGTCCCGAACAGCTCGAGGATCTTCTTCTGCTCCCGCCGCGCGACAAATTCCTCGAGCGCCTTGGTAACGGCTTCTCTTTTCGTCTTCAGACCAGAGACGCGGATGGCGCGCTCCAGCAACTTGGGATCGATATCGAGGTTGGTGGCCATTGTGCGAACCTCCGCACAAAGGATCGCACAAACGACCTCCTTGGACAACGGGCGCCCGAGCCATCTCCCCAACAAGAGACGACTGCGCGCGCAGCGCGCGAATCTAACGACGAGCAGCCCCTAAAAGCTCCCCACGAAACCCGCGCCGTACATCGACGTGCCGCTTTGCGGCGCTCGGCCCTCCGCATCGGGCAAGCCGATCGGTTGCGCGATCAGCGTGGGCAGCAACGTCGGCGCGCTCGGCTTCTTCGCCGTGCCGTAGCGCTCCGGGTGTGCGTAGAAATCGCGCAGCACCGAGTAGCGGATGCCCTCGTAGAGCCACGGTCGGATCATGCCGATGATCGCCGCCCCCACGTAGATCGCCGCGCCGATGCCCGCGAGCGCGAGACCTTTGTCACCGGTGGTCTGCACCGCGGTGATCGCGCCGCCCACCATGAAGCCGAGCCCCATGAAGCCGCCGAGGAGCAGCGGATAACCGAAGCCTTTGTCGCCTTGGTAGATCGAGCCCGTGCCCGGGAAGATGATCCAGTTGAGCAGGAAACCGACCGCCTTCGAGCCCAGCGTCTCTTTGAAGCGCGTCATCAGCATGTAGCGCTCGGTGCCATCGAGCTGCGCGAACTCGGCTTTGCGTTTCCCGAGCATCTCGACGAGGCCGACCGCGGGCACCGCTTCGACTTGCAGCGCGAGCTCCATGAAGCGGCCGCGCGCGGGGACCGCGTAAGGGACCGTGGGCGGCATCATCCCGGACGGACCAAAGACGACCGCGCCGGGCGGCGGTGGATAGGCCGCGGGCGGATAGGGAGTGGTCGCGGAGATCGGCGGAGGCGGCGCGGCCATCGGCGGCGGCGCGACGCCCGGCACCGCGCCGCGCACGTCCGCGACCGCGCTCTTGTCGACGACGACGACGATCCCGTCGGCCTTCATCACCGCGACGGTCTTCGCCTCGACGCCGATGAGCTTGCCCATCACCGTCGAGCGATCGCTCTTCGTGACGACGACCTCGCGCTCTTTGAGCGCGTTCCACGTGACGTCGGGGATGTCAGCGCTCGCGACGCCGACCCACGCCACCGTTGCGCAAAGGAAAACCAGCGACGCGGAGGCGCGAGAGACGTTGCGAGCGTGCATCAATCAATCCCCTTGAAGAGCCGGTGCCAGCGCAGGTTGTTCCAGAAGAGCCACGCGGAGGACACCTTGCACGAATCTTTATCGACCTCGCCGCCCCAGCTGAAGAGATCGAACATCGCCGGCCCCTTCATATAGACGTAGGGAACGGTGCCCCAATAGCGGCTGTCTTCGCTGTGCTCGCGGTTGTCGCCGACCATGAACGCGTGCCCCGTCGGGATGGGACCGAAGGTGTCTTCGGTCGCGGTGACGGTCTCGGTCGTGCGACGCTTCGTGTAGTCGAGCGCGTCGCGGAACGACGCGGGCCCCGGCTCGCTGCGCCCGAGCGTGATGTACGTCGCGTCGCCGTGGCGCTCTTCGAAGGAATCGGCTTCCTCCATGCCCCACGCGTCGCCGTTCGGGTCGTAGTCGCAATATTTGTGGCGACCCTTCGCTTGGCGCGCGATCGGCGAGAAGTCGGCTTCGCCCTTCTTCTTCAGCCAAATGCGGCCGTCGCGGAAGCGCACGATGTCGCCGCCGATGGCGATGACGCGCTTCACCATGTCGCGCTCGGGGATGTTCGGGTGCATGAACACCACGACCTCGCCGCGGCGCACGTCGCGTCCGTCCCAGACCTTGCGCGGCGGCTCGTACGTGAACGGCACGCGCAACCCAAAGCTCGCCTTCGACACGACGACGCGATCGCCGACCTGCAGCGTGGGGAGCATCGACCCCGAAGGGATGCTGAACAATTCGCAGCCCATGATGCGGACGAGCAGCGCGACGCTCACCCACACGAGGATCCACTTCACGTTCCACCAGAGCTCGCTCGGGCGGTACGGCTTCAAGCGCCCCGAGAGCAGCTCCGCCAAGTGTTCGCCGTGCGCGCGCGTCGCGCCGTCGTCTCTCGCGCGCAGCGCCGCCGCGAGGCTCTCGTTCACCTCGCCGAGCTCTTTGAGCGCGTCGGGCGGCAGCTTCTTCTTGCGCCGCCGCGCCATCCAACGACCGATGGAGAGCGCCTCGCGCGCCTGCTTGCGCAGCTTCCCCGGAGAGAGTGTCTTCTGCTGCTTGTCTTTCCCGTCCTTCGCGTCGGCCATGCTCCCTCGAGGTATCGTCGCCCGCGCTCGTCGCGCGCTTGCTCACTAACGTTTATTCGATGCCGTGAAAACTCGGCGCCGTGCGCGACCACCGCACGCTCACGCCGCAATTTTCGTCGACGTTGCCGCCGCGACTGAACCACGTCCAGAGCGCCTTGCCCGTGACGTAGTCGAGCGGGACCGTCCCGAAGTAGCGACTGTCGTGGCTATTATCACGGTTGTCGCCCAGCACGAAGACGTGCCCCTCCGGAATCGGACCGAAGGTGTCCTCCGTCGCTTCGACGGTGGCCGAAGCGCTTTGGTTGCCCGCGGACTCCGGGCGGCTCGTAGATCGACCTTCACCGGTGCGTTTGCTCTCCGCCGCGAGCAACCGACGCGTGTTCTTCAGCGCGATCCCCCACCCCTCCGAGGGCGGCGTGTTCGCGCCGATCACCTTGTACGCGTGATCGCCGAGCTTCTCTTCGAGCTCGTTGACGCTCTTCAGCGACCAGGAGTCGGTCTTCTTGTCGTAGTCGCAGTAGCGCACGCGCCGCACGAAGTGCCGCGACACGACCTCGAACGCGGCCTCGCCGCGCCGCTTGATCCACACGTGATCGCCGCGCAGCCGCACGTAGTCGCCCGGCAGCCCGACGACGCGCTTGATGTAGTGATCGTCCGGCTGGCTCGGATAGAGGAAGACGATCACCTCGCCGCGCTTCGGCTCGCGCAGCCGCCAGAACTTCCGCGGCGGATCGGTGGTGAAGGGCACGCGCAGCCCGTAGACGAACTTGTTCACGAAGATGTGATCGCCGACCTCGAGCGTCGGCAGCATCGACCCCGAGGGAATGGTGAACGCCTCGAGGAACACGAGCCGCGCGATCATCGCGATCCCGATCGCGATCAGCGCCTGCTCGGCGTACTCGCGGAACGCGCTCTTCTTCGTGTACGAGAGCGGCCCATCGAGCAGCGAAGTGAGCTGATAGGTGCGCTTGCGCATCTCGCCGAGATCGCCCTTCGAGCGAGCGGTCCGGAGCGCGGCGAGGATGCGAACGAGGTCCTCGCGAAGCACGGGGCTCATGTTGCGCGCGTACCACCAGCGCACGCGACGCCCTTCCTTCTCGATCCTGCGCGCCTCTCGGCGGATGCGTCGAGGCGACTTCTTCTTGGCGGGCGCGGGCTCGGCCTCCGACGCCGGTGCCGGTGCCGACGCCGGTGCCGGTGCCGGTGCCGGTGCCGATGCCGGTGCCGATGCCGGTGCCGGTGCCGACGCCGGTGGCTCCGCGGGCAAGCCGCGATCGGAGCCTGCCCCCGAGTGGTCTTGTCGGGGGAGCCGCCCGTTTTCGTCGCTCACGACCTACTCGACCTTCAACACCGCGAGGAAAGCCTCCTGCGGGATCTCCACGTTCCCGACCTGCTTCATGCGCCGCTTTCCCTCTTTCTGCTTCTCGAGGAGCTTGCGCTTGCGGGAGATGTCGCCGCCGTAGCACTTCGCGATCACGTCTTTCCGGTAGGCCTTTACGGTCTCGCGCGCGATGACCTTGCTGCCGATCGCGGCCTGGATCGCGACCTCGTACATCTGCCGCGGGATCAGCTCCTGCAGCTTCGCGCAGAGGTCGCGGCCGCGGTAGTAGGCGCGATCCTTGTGGACGATGATCGAGAGCGCGTCGACGGTAGAACCGTTCACGAGCAGATCCAATTTCACGAGATCGCCCTCTTTGTAGCCGGCGAGCTCGTAGTCGAGCGACGCGTAGCCTTTGGTGAGCGACTTCAGGCGATCGAAGAAATCGAACACGATCTCAGCGAGCGGCATCTCGTACACGAGCATGATGCGCGACGTGCCCATGTACTTGAGATCGAGCTGCTGGCCGCGCTTGTCCTCACAGAGCTGCAGCACGTTGCCGACGTATTCGGTCGGTACGTAGATAGTGCACTTCACGACCGGCTCTTCGATGCGCAGGATCTTGTTCTGCGCGGGGAGCTTCGTCGGGTTGTCGATCTCGAGCACGCTCTCGTCCGTCTGCACGACGCGGTAGACCACCGTCGGCGCGCTCGTGATCAGCGAGAGCTCGTACTCGCGCTCGAGGCGCTCCTGCACGATCTCCATGTGCAAGAGGCCGAGGTAGCCGCAGCGGAAGCCGAAGCCTAGCGCGGCGCTCGTCTCCGGCTCGAAGGTGAAGGCGCTGTCGTTGAGCGCGAGCTTGTGGAGCGCGTCGCGCAGATCTTCGTACGACCCTTGGTCCGTCGGGAAGAGGCCCGCGAAGACCATCGGCTTCGCTTCCTTGAAGCCTTCACACGGCGAGGGCGTCGGGTTGTCGGCGTCGGTGATGGTGTCGCCGACCTTCGTATCGGCCACCTCCTTCACGCTCGCGGTGAGGAAGCCCACCTCGCCCGCGCGCAGCACCTCGACGCCGCGCGGGTGCGGCGTGAACACGCCGACCTCCTGCACCTCGAACGACTTGCGCGTCGACATCATCTGGATGCGCATCCCGCGGCGGATCTCGCCGTCGAAGACGCGCACCAACGAAGCGGCGCCGCGGTAGCTGTCGAACCAAGAGTCGAAGATGAGCGCCTTGAGCGGACCGCTCGCGTCGCCGGTGGGCGGACGGATGCGCGTGACGATCGCATCGAGGATCTCGTCGATCCCGAGCCCCGCTTTACCCGACGCCGGGATCGCCTCCGACGCGTCGAGCCCGATCACGTCTTCGATCTCCTTGCGCGCGGCCTCGGGATCGGCGGCGGGCAAGTCGATCTTGTTCAGCACGGGGATGATGTCGAGATCGTGATCGAGCGCGAGATAGACGTTGGCGAGCGTCTGCGCCTCGACGCCCTGCGACGCGTCGACGACGAGCAGCGCGCCGTCACACGCCGAGAGCGAGCGCGACACCTCGTACGAGAAGTCGACGTGGCCGGGCGTGTCGATCAGGTTGAGCTGGTACGTCTGCCCGTCGCGCGCTTTGTACGCGAGGCGCACGCTCTGCGCCTTGATGGTGATCCCGCGCTCGCGCTCGATGTCCATCTTGTCGAGCACCTGGTCTTTCATCTCGCGCTCGGTGAGCGCGCCAGTTTGCTCGAGAAGGCGATCGGCGAGCGTCGACTTGCCGTGGTCGACGTGCGCGATGATGGAGAAGTTACGGATGTGTTTCATGGAGAGAGCGCGCTGGCTCGGCGAGGAACGGGCGTCTACGAGAAGCCCGAGCGTCGCGCGCGCGAGCCTTACACTTTGCCGCGGAAGTACGTGATGGTCTTGCCGATGCCGTCGACGAAATCGACCTTCGGCGCCCAATCGAGCAGCTTCTTCGCGAGCGTGATGTCGGGCTGACGGACCTTCGGATCGCCTTCCGGCAGCGGGCGATACACGATCTCGCTCTTGCTGCCGGTGAGCTCGAGGATCGTCTTCGCGAACTGCATGATGGTCATCTCGCGCGGGTTGCCGATGTTGACCGGGCGCACGTAGTCGCTCTCGAGCAGCTTCACGAAACCTTCGATGAGATCCGACACGTAACAGAAGCTGCGCGTCTGCGAGCCGTCGCCGAAGATCGTGAGCGGCTCACCGCGGAGCGCCTGCGCGATGAACGAGGGAACGACGCGCCCGTCGTCGATGCGGTTGCGCGGACCGTACGTGTTGAAGATGCGCACGATGCGCGTCTGCACGCCGTGGTGGCGGTGGTACGCCATGGTCATCGCCTCGGCGAAGCGCTTCGCTTCGTCGTAGACGCCGCGCGGCGAAATGGGATCGACGTTGCCGAAGTAGCTCTCCGGCTGCGGGTGCACGAGCGGGTCGCCGTACGTCTCGCTCGTCGACGCGAGAAAGAACTTCGCCTTCTTGTCCTTCGCGAGGCCGAGCGCCTTGTGCGTGCCGAGCGAGCCGACCTTCATCGTCTGGATGGGGAGGCGCGCGTAATCGATGGGCGACGCCGGCGACGCGAGGTGCATCACCGCGTCGAGCGGCCCCGGCACGTGGATGTAGTTGGTGACGTCGTGTTTGACGAACGTGAAGCGGTCGTTGCCGAAGAGGTGCGCGATGTTGTCGACGGACCCGGTGAGCAGGTTGTCCATCGCGATGACCTCGTCGCCGCGGGCGAGGAGGAAGTCGCAGAGATGGGAACCGAGGAATCCGGCGCCGCCGGTGATCAAGACGCGCATCGCGTTTACCCTATTTTTTCGGCTGATCGCCGAACGAAAGTTGCCCCGGCAACCGGTTCTGATAGCGCTCGAGCACGAGGTCGATCCCCTCGCGGATGTACTCCGCGATCGGCACCTTGGTCTTCTCGTTGAGCTGCTTCAGCTTCTCGCTCTGCTCGGGGGTGATGTAGACGGTCGTGGAAACTTTCTTGCGACTCATCGAAGAGGCTCCGAGCACTTCCGAGGGGGGTCGGAAGGTAGAAGAGATGACGGGTGGGTGTCAAACGTGGGCGGCTCGTAGATCCCCCATTGCCCGCGCATCCCTCACCGCTGCTTCGCGGTCCCTTTGGCGACTTCGGCGATGACCTCGCGCAGCCACCGATGGCCGTCGTCGGCGTCGCTGCGCGGATGCCAGAAGAGCTTCACGTCGAAGCCCTTCACGTCGAGCGGCATCGGCCGCACCGCGAACTTCCGCGGCTCGGCCACCGACGCAATCAGGCGCTCCGGCATGGCGATGACGAGCTCGCTCTTCGCGATGACGAGCGGCGCGACGAGGAAGTGCGGGAGGCGCACCACGACGTCGCGCGAGAGGCCGCGCTCGCGCAGCGCCACGTCGACCGCTCCCTCGCCGCTCCCGTGCGGTGAGATGAGCGCGTGCTCGAGCGCCGCGAAGCGCTGCGCCGTGAGGCGCTTCTTGGACGCCGGGTGGCCCGCGCGCATCACGCACACGAAGCGCTCGTCGAAGAGCAGCTGCGAGCGCAGCTCGGACGCACCGGCGAAGCCCGGCGCGATGGCGACGTCGTGCTCGCCGGTGGACAGCTCGCGAGCGCTCGCGTTGGAACCGGGCCGCACCACGAGCGTCACGCCCGGCGCTTCTTTGCGCACGCGCGCGACGAGCGAGGGGAGGAGCACCAGCTCCACGTAGTCGCCGGTGACCAGCACGAACGTGCGCCGCAGCTCCTTCGCCACGAAGGGGCGCGGCGGCGCGAGCGCGCCGCGCACGAGCGCGAGCGCCTCCTTCATCTTCGGCCACACCACCTCCGCGCGCGGCGTCGGGAGGAGGCCGCGCCGCGTCGCGCGGAAGAGCGGATCGGACAGCTCCTCGCGCAGCCGCCGCAGCGAGTGGCTGACGGCCGACTGCGTTCGCGCGAGCCGGCGCGCGGCGCGGGTCACGTTGCGCTCGGCGTAGAGCGCCTCGAAGACGACGAGCAGGTTTAGGTCGAAGGTAGTAAAATGAATGTCGTTCATAGTGCGTGATGACAACTATGAATTGGACGATAAAGACCTGCAAGCGCATCCTTCGTGTCGCCTATCTCGAGGCGCTCACGTTCTCCCAACACGGAGGGTTCACATGTCCAAGTTCGTCGTCACTGGGGTATCGGGAAATACTGGTTCGGTCGTCGCGGAGAAGCTGCTCGCCGCCGGCGAGGCCGTGCGCGTCGTCGTTCGCGACGCCGCCAAAGGCAGCGCGTGGAAGGCCAAAGGCGCTGAAGTCGCCGTCGCCGACCTCACCGACGCGAAGGCGCTCGCCGCCGCGCTGCACGGCGCCGACGGCGTCTACGCGCTCGTCCCGCCCAACTATGCGAACGACGATCTGCTCGGCGCGCAGCGCACGGTGATCGACGCGTACGCCGCGGCGCTCGAGATCGCGAAGCCGAAGCACGTCGTCTTGTTGTCGTCGATCGGCGCGCAACACGAGAAGGGCACCGGGCCCATCCAGGGCCTGCACTACGCGGAGAAGCGCCTCTCGCGCCTCCCGCTCGCCCTCACCGCCATCCGCGCGTCGTATTTCCAGGAGAACCTCGCGAGCGTCCTCCCGCTCGCGAAGGCGCAGGGGATCCTGCCGGTGATGTTCACGCCGGGGAAGAAGGTCGCGATGGTCGCGACCGAAGACATCGGCGCCGTCGCCGCCGAAGCGCTCCGCAAAGGCCCCGCGGCCGCGGGCGTCATCGAGCTCGCGGGGCCGGAGGACTACGACACCGCGGCGATCACGGACATCACGGCGAAGACGCTCGGTAAAGCAGTGCAGCGCATCGACGTCCCGAAAGAAGGGATCGTCCCCGCGCTCACGCAGGCGGGGCTCCCCGGTGGCGTCGCGGCGCTCTTCGAAGAAATGATCGGCGCGATCAACCGCGACTACGTCGCCTTCGTCGGGGAGCCGCGCCGCGGCAAGATCCCCGCGGCGACGACGATCGCGCGCCTCCTCGGGTAGCGCCGCGCGCTCCGAAAAAAAGCACTGAACACGCGTCCTCCGCGAGGGGCTGGCATTTCGCCGGCCCCTCGCGCGTTAGAGCCTCGGGCGGCCAAGCGTTTTGCGCGGCGTGACTTGTTGCAATCGCCGCCCACCGGTCCCTAGAATGGCGCGCTCACGAGCGCGCGCTCGCGCGCGTCGAACCCACGAGGGGGCATGGATCTCAAGTCGATGAAGAAGACGGGCAAGACCCTACTCGCGTGCGCTTTGCTCGCGGCGGCCCCGTCGTGCAGCAAACCGCCCCCCAAGGTCGTCGAACCGCCCAAGCCGGAGCTCACGCTGCAAACGGCGCGCGGCAACCGCAAGTTCGACGACAAAGATCGCATCATCAAGAAGTTCGACATGAACCGCGATGGCGATCCCGACATCTGGAAGATCTATCGGCGCGTCCCCGGCGGCGACGGCAAGCCCGTCGAGGTGCTCGAGCGCGCGGAGCTCGATCTCAACTTCGATCGCCGCATCGATCTCTGGCGCTTCTACAACGAGCGCGGCGAGCTCGTGCGCGAAGAGATGGATCTAGACTTCGACGGCCGCATCGACGTCGCCGTGATCTACGAAGGCGGCAAGGTCGTCACCAAAGAGTATTCGCAGGGCTACGACGAGAGCATCCGCGTCTGGAAGAACTACGAGAACGGTGAGCTCGTCCGCATCTCGCGCATCACCAAACAGGGCGGCAAGGTCCCCGACACGTTCGAGATGTACGAAGGCGGCCAGCTCGCCGCCATCGGCTTCGATCGCGACGGCGACGGCAAACCCGACGTTTGGGAGAAGGCGACGGATAAGAAGAAGGCGCTCGAGCCGAGCATCATGCAAGACGGCGGTCCGCCCACGACGGCTTCGGCCACGCCCGCGGCCGGTGGCTCCGCCGCGCCCGCGACCGACGGCGGCATCCCGCCGACGAGCCCGGTCCCGCCGCCGATGCCGACGCCCGCGCCCACGCCGACCATGAACATGGACGGAGGAATGGCGCCCGCGCCGATCCCGACGCCCGCCGGTCCCACGACGCCCGGTCCGAATCCCGCGCTGCCGGGTCCGACGCCGATCACGCCTCCGACGGGCTCACCGGAGCCGGTGAACAACCCGCCGCTCCCGCGTTAGCAAGCGCTCCAAAATCAAAGGGCGATCTACGAGCAGCTGCTCGAAGATCGCCCTTCGTTTTTGAACTCTGCTTTCGTTTCTACGTTCCCGCGCGGCCGTAGCGATCTTGCAAGCGCACGACGTCGTCGAGCTCTGGCGTCGACACCTCGAACACGTCGCAGTCTTCGATCGCGATCATGCGGTGTCGTAGGCCCGGCGTGATGTGGAGGATGTCGCCGGGCTTCATCGCGTGCGGGCGCAGCTCTTCGCCTTCGTGGGCGATCTCGACCGTCATCTGGCCGGTCTGCAGGTAGAGCGTTTCCTCTTTGACCTTGTGGTACTGCAGCGAGAGCGACTCGCCCGCCTTGATGTGGAGGATCTTTCCCACGTAGCGATCGGTGTGCGCCCAGATGAGCTCGTGGCCCCACGGTTTCTCGACGCGACGCATGCTTCGCTCCTCGCTCGTTACTGCTGGATCATGCCCCAAGGGACGCGGCGAAGATAGGCCGCGAGGGCGTCGCGCCAAGGGCGGAGGCGCAGGCCCGCGTCGCGCCAGAGCTTGTCGTTCGACAAGACGCTGTAGGCGGGGCGCGGCGCGGGGTACTTCGCGGGATCGGTCGAGGTCGCGGCGACCTCACACTTGAAGCCGCCGAGCTCGACGATCGCGTTCGCGAAGTCGAACCAGGTCGCGTCGCCTTGATTGGTGACGTGATAGAGGCCGTGGCACTCGCGCTGGAGGAGCGTCGCGACGGCGCCCGCGACATCTAAGGTGTGCGTGGGAGAGCCGCGCTGATCGTTCACGACGCTGAGCTTCTCGCCGCGCGCCGCGCGTGACGCGATTGCGTAGACGAAGTTGCGCTCGCCGGGGCCGTAGAGCCACTGCGTGCGCACGACGAGCGCGCTGCCGCCGAGCGCGAGCGCGGCCTGCTCACCGGCGAGCTTCGTGCTGCCGTAGACCGAGCGCGGGTTGGTGGGATCTTCCTCGACGTAGGGACGGAGGCCGCGACCGTCGAAGACGTAGTCGGTGGAGAAGTGGACGAGCTTGCCGCCGTGCTCCGCGACCGCGGCGGCGAGCGCTTCGACCGCGGTGGTGTTGAGCGCCTTCGCGACGTCGGGCTCTTTCTCCTGCAGATCGACCTTCGTGTGCGCGCCGCAGTTGATGACGACGTCGGCGCGCGCCTCGCGCACGACGCGCGCGATCGCCGCGGGATCGGCGAGATCGCACTCGTCGCGGCCGCGCGCGGTGAGCGCGTAGTCGGTCGCGAAGACGTCGCAGAGGTCGCGGCCGAGCTGACCGCGAGCGCCCAGGATCAGCGCGCGTTGCATGACCTACGTCGCCTCGCGGCCGGCGTAGTTCTGCTCGTAGTACTTGCGGTAGTCGCCGCTCTTCACGCGCTCCCACCACGCGCGGTTCTCGCGGTACCAGCCGATGACGGCCGGCAGCGATTTTTCGAAGACGTGTTTGGGCGTCCAGCCGAGCTCGTTTTCGATCTTGGTGATGTCGAGCGCGTAGCGGCGATCGTGGCCGGGGCGATCCTTCACCCACTGGATGCGATCTTCGCCGAGCCCGAGCGCCGAGAGGATGCCGCGCACGACCTCGAGGTTCTGGCGCTCGCTCTTGCCGCCGATGTTGTAGCACTCGCCCTCGCGGCCCTTCTCGAGCACCGCGAAGAGGCCCTCGCAGTGATCGTCGACGTGCAGCCAATCGCGCACGTTGAGGCCGTCGCCGTAGACCGGGAGCGGTTTGCCTTCGAGGCCGTTCGTCGTGAGGAGCGGGATGAGCTTCTCGGGGAACTGGAACGGACCGTAGTTGTTCGACCCGCGCGTGACGAGCACCGGCATCTTGTGCGTGCGGTGGTACGACAGCGAGAGGAGATCCGCGGCGGCCTTCGTCGACGAATACGGGCTCGACGGATCGAGCGGCGTCGTCTCGTAGAACGTGCCGGTGTCGCCGAGCGAGCCGTAGACCTCGTCCGTCGAGACCATGACGAGGCGCGCCGTCTTCGCGACGCGGCCGGCCTCGAGGATGCTGTGGGTGCCCTGCACGTTGGTGCGCACGAAGTCCGCGGAGCCGAGGATGCTGCGATCGACGTGCGACTCGGCGGCGAAGTGCATGACCGCGTCGACCTTCGCGCCGGGCGCCTCCGGCCCTTCACCGGTCAAGATGCGGCGCACGAGCTCGACGTCGCAGATGTCGCCCTTCACGAAGCGATAACCGGGGTTCTTCTCGACGTCGCGCAGGTTCTCGAGGTTGCCCGCGTAGGTGAGCGAGTCGAGGTTGACGATCTCGACGCCGGGACGGTTCGCGAAGGCCCAACGAACGAAGTTCGAACCGATGAAGCCGGCACCGCCGGTAACGAGAAGCTTCAAGCAACGCCTCATCTAAGGAAGAAAGTGAGGCGGGCGTCGTACCAATTGCCGGGGCGCGGGTCAATCGGCGGCGCGCTCCGGGGCGGGCGCGGCGATGAGCGCGGCGGCGCGTTGTTTGCGGCGCAGGCGGCGGCGCAACACGAAGATGAACGCGAACACCGCGAGGTACGGCACGTAGCGCAACATGATCCCGCGGCGCTTCTTGAGCGAACACGGCATCTTCCCCGCGAGCGACGCGCCGCCCACGATGCGCGGGCC
>JADMIO010306715.1_pt1 | contig 21610 bp, 16 predicted proteins | sample 8958161 | NCBI WGS metagenome assembly JADMIO01 (sample SAMN16585339, study PRJNA669376) | soil metagenome | isolation source: Crop rotation soil | place: USA: Cullars Rotation, Alabama | collected 2011
CTTCGCCGTCGGGACGATCGGTGAGGGCCAGAACCGCGCTCGCGTGGGTGTGGTCGATGAACGTGTGGGGCAGGAAGGCGTGAAGAAGCGTCTCCACCGAGGGATTGGGCGAAGCCTGGTCGAGCAGGTTCGCGCGGAGGAGATTCACCATGTCCTCGTCGCGGAGCGCCTCCAGCGTGGCGAGCCGGCGGAGGGGCTCGAGCCGCACCGCGGGAATGCCCGCGGGCTCGATGCGCTCCATGTCCCAGCCGCTCCCTTTGACGCAGAGCACGGCGACTTCATCTCCTGCGGCATCGCGTTGGGTGGTCTTGACCGAGGTGTTGCCGCCACCGTGCTGCACGAGCTTGGGATCGCTGCCGAGAAGGCGCGACGTATAGACGCGAAGCGCCACGTCCTCGGAAATGCTCTGGGCCGCGTAGTGCTTCACCATCGCGCAGGCGTCGGCGTCAACCCAGCGGTTTTGGATCACACTCGCTCCATCGCGCGCTCGGGGAAGAGCGAGCGGAGTCCTTCGGCGCTCGCTTTGCAGACGCCGCGCTCCGTGACGAGCGCCGTGACCAGCCGCGCTGGCGTAACGTCGAACGCGTAATTCCCCATGGCGCTCGCTTCGGGTGCGATGTCCACGGTCACGACGGTCCCGTCGGCCAGGCGCCCCGCCATGCGCGAAAGCTCCTCGCCGGCGCGCTCCTCGATGGGTATCTCCTTCCCGTCAGTCAGCGTCCAGTCGATGGAAGGGGAAGGGAGGCCGACGTAGAACGGCACGCCGTTGTCGTGGGCCGCGAGCGCCATGAGGTAGGTGCCGATCTTGTTGCAGACGTCGCCGGTCGCGGTGGTCCGGTCCGTGCCGACGATGCAGAGATCGACCTTGCCGTGCTGCATCAGGTGGCCGACCGTGTTGTCCGCGATGACCGTGTGCTTCACGCCCTGCTGGCTCAGCTCCCAGGCGGTCAGGCTCATGCCCTGGTTGCGCGGGCGCGTCTCGTCCACCCAGACGTGAAGATCCAGGCCCGCGTCGTGCGCCTTGTAGACCGCGGCCAGCGCCGTGCCCCAGTCCACCGTCGCGAGCCAGCCCGCGTTGCAGTGGGTGAGAACGTTCAGCGGACCACCGCGCTTCTTCTCGGCGATCTGTCGCAGCAAGGTAAGTCCGTGGGTCCCGATCGCTTCATTGATCGCGACGTCCTCGTCGCAGATCTGAGCTGCTCGCTTGTAGGCAGCGGAGAGACGCTCCTCACGTGGACGAGATTTGAGATTCCGGCGCATGTCGTCCAGCGCCCAGCGGAGATTCACGGCCGTGGGTCGTGTCTCGAGGAGCGTGTCGCAGGCGTCTTGAAGGGATTTGTCGCCTGGATCCTGGCGCATGGCCAACGCCACGCCGTAGGCCGCGGCCGCGCCGATCAGCGGCGCGCCGCGAACCTGCATCGTGCGGATGGCGCGCGCGGCATCCTGCAACGAGGAGAGCGTGAGTGTGGAGAACCGGTGGGGAAGGAGCGTCTGGTCGATGATCTCGACCGGACCGTGATCCCGTTCCACCCAGATCGTTCGGTAGTGCCTGCTCTGGACCCGCATCGGGCCCGATCCTACCTTGACTTTGCTCCCTCGCTCGCCTAAGTTTTTTGGCTCACGTCTCAGCGCGCCGCTAGCTCAATTGGCAGAGCAACTGACTCTTAATCAGTAGGTTCTAGGTTCGATTCCTAGGCGGCGCACCAACTTGCATGCAAGCGAGACAGGCAATGTCCCGCGAATTGTCCCGCGGCCCACTTCAGCAACCTCCTGAGGCCACGCGAAACGCCTCGAGACGGCGAGCCTCCCGCTGCACGAGGTCGTCGCTGATCGTTCCGTACCTCTCGGTGACGGTGACGCTCGAGTGTCCTAGAACAGCCTGCAGCCCAGCTAGGCTCCCGCCGGCTTCGCGCCACTCGCTCGCGTAGGTGTGTCGTGTCAGGTGAGCGTGGAATCGGCTCAAGCTGTCGAGTCGCTTCTGAGCCTCTTCGGGCAGGTCCCTCAAGTGCACCGCGACCATTTCCCTGACCCGTCTGTTGAACGACACGCTGTCCGTAAGGGGACAGAGCCTGCCCACGCGAGCGTGACACTCGGCCAACAGGTCCTCCGGTAGCGGGACTCGCCGAACCCTCCCCGACTTGCTCTTCCGCACCAGAAGCACGCCGTCCCTAATATCCGAGGCCTGCGCACGGACCATTTCACCCCATCGGAGACCGGAACCTAGGAGGAAACGAAGCACAAAGCCATGCGGGTCCGGGAGTCTGCGCAGAACGGAGCACTCTTCTTGTGTGAGCGTGTCCGGTGCTCGTTCAGGCAGCCGGGGCATCCAGCCTCGAGTAGGTATGGGAGAGCGGTCTAGAAGCCCGATCGTGAGGCAGAAGTTCAGCATCGTACGGAGATCGCCTAGCGCGTGGCGAACTGTGCTCGTAGCGAGCGGTTTCGTGGTCTTCCAGTGGGTCCGCTGGGAAAGGTAGTTGCGGTAGGCGTACAGGGTGCGAGCGGTTATGTCCTCAAGTCGTTCCCTGCCCATAAAGGGAACGAGGTACCTCTTCACACGGCTTTCCGTTTCACGCCGAAAGCGCTCCCAGCGGCTGTGCTGAACGTACGCTTCGAGCCATTCCGCCGCAGCGTCTGCAACCGTGAGGGCTGGACGGTGATCCTCGAGAGGTCTCCCGGTGTCGATTCGACGGCGGAGCTCCAGCACTTGAGCCACGGCAGCATCGAAGTCCTTGCCCAATGGGATTTGCTTCTCTCCATTCCTTCCCTCGCGAACGCGGTAATAGTATCTGCGCCCGCGTTTGATCATTCCTTTCAGTCGCGGCATGGGGGTCCTGTCCTCCTTCCCGCCAGCCACTGAAGGATGTCACCGCGGGAGAAGAGTACGCGGCCGCCTACTCGGTAGCAAGGAATCCGGCCGGCTCGAGCCCACCGTTCCACCGTTTTGTTGTGCAGTCGGAGGAGAGAAGCCACGTCACTGGTGGTGAGCAAACGATCGCCGATCAGGCCCAGTGGCTCCGCGCCTTCGAGTTTCGATCGCGTGCTTGAACTCAAGAGCCACCTGCTCCCGGGAGAGGTCGGGATTCAACGCGCCAGCGTTCGCAGCCTCGCCCCTCCAGGGCCGCGCCTTCGCACGCCACTAGGAGGCGCTGAGTTGCTAGCAGGCTACCCGCTTCGAACCTCCGACGGCTCCGGCGCGGTGTCTTATAGGCAGAATCAAGAAGAGGCTTCAGGGCATGGGGAAGGGGACGATGATCGGGCCATCGGCCCAACCGTGCGGCCCTATTAAGGGCCCGTACTGTTGAACCGATCCGAACTGAGAGGGCCGTTGATCCGAACCGAATGTCTGTCGGTGTGGCCGCAACGACCTGCCATGCTGAGGCCTTCATCGGTTCAGATCATTGAGAGGTTTGAAGTGATCCGATGGCTCGATGAGCCTGTAGCGGGGTTCGCGATAGCTCCCCTCCTTCTCCACGGGGAGCGATCTCAGTGCTCGTTTCACAGCCTGATCGCTCAGAGGGGTGGTCATCGCCAGCTCCCGGCGCGTTTGAAGTGGCTGGCCGCGCAGTGCGTCGGATACGAGGCGGCGATTCACGTCTGAGCGGGTCTCCCCGCTCGGGCCAGATTGGAGACGTGGGGCGCTGTCGAAGACACCTGATGGTGCTCGAGAGCAATAAACGGTTGCCGGCCTGGCCACATTTCGGGCCTTTGCGAAGCGGACGGAGAGAAGCCCTCCCTTCTCCTCCACGAGGCGAATTACCAGTTCCGCCGGATCAGTGATGCGGGTTGACCCCCTTGGCGCATGGTGATCGTTCCTGGCTACGAGGCCTCGGGCCGGCGGTTTGCCCTCGTGGTGAATTACCTCAATGGCTACGAGAGCCAGTCTTCGGATTCGTCCAATGGCTTGAACCACTCGGCCAGCTTGTGTCGCTGAGTTCTCATCAACCGTGTGTAGGTCCGAGAGCGCGTCAACGATCAGGAGCCCAAGATTCGCAACGTGACACCACTCAATCACGGCATCCTGCCAAGACCGGTCGAGAATGTTCGGGGGAGACCCCCCGCTCGTATGCGATGAGATGCTGATTCTGTTGTCGTGTGGAGATCGCCCGGCCAGCTCCCGCATTCTCGTTAGCCGCTCGCAGAGCACATCCTCGTGGGTGTCGAGGCTCAGGAATCCGACGCCGACTCCGCCCTCAGCTGTTGAGAGCCCCAGGAATGAGCTGCCGCGGGCTGTCATCAGCGCCTGGTGGAGAGCCCATGTCGTCTTGCCGACACCTGCGGAGCCGGCGATCACGCCATAATCCGCAGCGCGCAGAAGGCCGTCTCCGAGCAATGACGGCCTGACTGGTCTTGGCCTTTGGATGAATTCCTCGAGCGGCAGAGCGAGGCTTGTGATCGAGCTTCGTGTGGGTGCTCGGCGCGCCCCTGGCCAGCCGTTGCCGGCACCTACGTTACAGTCTGTGGGTGCTGTAGGGTCGCTCAGCCTCATGGGGCTTGGCCCTCTGTTGGCTGGACGGGGCTTGACGGACTCAAGCGATCCAGTCCGAGGCGGACTAGGGCGGTCTCAATACGTGCACGACAGGTTGAACGAATCGGAAGGCCGGCGAAGAAACGTCGCACCGTTGAGTCATGCACGATGGCCTCAGCGGCAATCCTCCGGGCTTCATGTGGCGTCAAGGTTCCTCGATGATTAGGTGTCATCGCTGAAGATGATAGGTGCCGCGGAAGGGCACAAGGAGCGGTGACCTTCGCCGCTCCTTAGTGGACTCGGCGTTTCGCTCTCTGGAGTCGGCGCTTGATGTCCAGGGGGTCGGCCTTCCGATCTACGAGGCCGAGATGGGCGGCGAGATTCCGGAACGCTTCCGCTTTGGCGGGAACTTTGCGGTCCGTCAACCTTGGTGGTCCCGACTTCGTTTGCTCGCGGCGGTACGCAACGACGCACCGGACGACATACTTGGTCTCAATGACTCTGTGGCTGGTCTGACCAGTGGTCGCTCTTACCGGGACGGACCTGAGACGGGTAAACTGTCGTATCGCCATCAGACGTAAGTTGAATTGGGCAAACGAACTCGTCGGAACGGATGGCTCCACTCCTCGTGCAGTCACGTCCCCCGAAACCTCACGCGCTAGGAGCGAGACTGCTAGGTCAAGCCAGACCAAGGAGGCGTCCGTGGGGGTGAGCCGGTTCAAGAGCTTCAAAACGATGTCTTGGTACTCGGCGAGCTTCGGGAGGATCGGCTTGAAAGCGCTCAGATCACTTCCTTCCGCCCAGGAAGGTGGAACTTGAGGACCCTTTGCCATGCCGCCAGAATCCGACACGATTCGGATGGGGTCAACCGCCTGTAGTCGCTTGGTTGACGTGTCAACCTGTCAAGTTGACACGCTTGACGATAAGTTCAGGCCGCCCACGGTTGCCGTCACCCTTATGGATTCCCTCGGAAGGACCCTGGAGGGTGGCGGAGGCATGTGGGACGTGGCATTATGCTCTCGGTGACGGAAGGCGCCCCTCGGGTGCTCCAGGAGCTTCCCACATCCCCGCGAGTCCCAGATCGATGCCTAAGAAACCCGCAGTGATTTCGCTGTACACCGGTGCTGGAGGGCTTGATCTCGGCCTAGAGGCGGCCGGCTACGCCACGAAGGTCGCCGTCGAGTTCGACCGCTGGTGCGCGAAAACAATCCGAGCGAATCGGCGCCGGTGGCAAGTCATTGACGACGACATCCACGATGTCTCCTCTAGACGCATATTGAGAGCCGCCGGTCTCAAGAAGGGTGAGGCAGCCCTTGTTGCAGGAGGACCACCCTGCCAGCCCTTCTCGAAGTCCGGGTACTGGGCGAACGGTGATAGCCGGCGCCTTGATGATCCACGCGCCGACACCCTGACTGCTTTCATGCGGGTGGTCCGCGATACGCTCCCTAAGGCCTTCTTGCTCGAGAACGTTTACGGGTTGGTCTATGAGGGCAAGGACGAGGGCTTACGCCACCTGCTTCAGCTGGTCGAACAGATCAACAGGGAAAGTCGGGCGAACTACGTTGTGAACTGGGCGGTGCTCAATGCGGCCGATTATGGCGTACCGCAGGTCCGGGAGCGCGCCTTTCTAATCGGTAGCCGCGAAGGGGTACATTTTCAATTTCCGGGGAGGAGGTTCGCCGATCCAACGGAGGATTTGGACATGTTCGCTCTGCCTCCGCACAGGACGGCATGGGATGCCCTAGGTGATCTACCCGAGCCCTCGAGGACCGAGCTGGAGATTCGGGGCGCTTGGCGGGACCTTCTTCCCTCGATACCTGAGGGCGAGAACTACCTGTGGCACACCGAGAGGAAGGGTGGGATGCACCTGTTCGGGTGGCGAACGCGCTACTGGAGCTTTCTACTAAAGCTCGCGAAGAGCAGGCCCGCGTGGACTATTCAGGCGACTCCGGGACCCTCAATCGGTCCGTTCCATTGGTCCAATCGCCGGCTAAGTCCGCGTGAGCTGATGCGGCTTCAGACGTTTCCTGACAACTTCGAGGTTTCGGGTCCACTAACTGAGATACAGAGGCAGATCGGAAACGCGGTCCCATCACTTCTAGCCGAGGTCCTCGGGAGGGAAATCCGAAGGCAGATTCTGGGCGAGAGCAGGGTCTCTTCTGACCTCAAGCTTCTGCCACCAGATCGGTCGCCTGTTCCACCACCGGAAGAAGCCCTTCCTGTCCCGGAGAAGTACCATCACCTCGTTGGGAAGCACGCGCCGCATCCAGGAACCGGGAGAGGGCCCAAAGCGCTCGCAGCCAACTAGGGTCCGGCCTCAGCGCTTCCCGCCCAATCCGGCCAAATACTCTTTGAAGGCGTCCTCGTCGCGCGCGGCTTTCATGTCCACGCAGTGCACCATCCGTGGCCGTCCATACTGAGACTGGCCTCCAGTCTGAAACCACGGAACCTTGCCTTCGGCAATCTCGGAGTGCAGTAGCCAGACTAACCTTGCTTTTCTCCTGACACCCTTTCGCTTGCCGTAGGCGAGATATCGGAGCAGCTCCTCCGCTCGCGGATGGCCCTCGATACCGGCGCGACCTGCGTAGATATAGGTCAGCAGCAGGTCCTCAAGACCTTCCTGCTGAATCCACTTGTAGATTGTTGTTGGATCGAGGAAGAGGGTGACGAGTACCACGTCGGCTCCGCCGAATCGTTCACGGAATTGTGGGTAGTCATTCTCGATGTTGTAGGAGTTGTACCAGATGTTCTGCTCGTGGCCGTCGTAGCACGAATGCGCGCGGGGGCACTTGATACAGTATCCCCCCATCGTGGAGAGACGATCGTACGGTCGGCGCTGACAGTTGATGGAAATCCCGACTATTCTGGGAGCGAGCTGCGGGTCCGCCTGATCGGACGACACCAGCGCGAAATCGGGATCGCTTTTCTTCATGAGCTGTTCACGTTTGTCGCCGACAGGGATTATCCCTTCGGGGTTGTATCCTTGCTGGATCAGCGAGACCTGAGGGAAATACCCAGCCCGCTCATCGTACCAGAGTCGGAAGATAGCCTCGCCCACGTTGCCGGCCCGTAGCTGCCGGTCCATCTTCTCGTATGTGTATGACGGTCTGGGCATGGTGGCGGTCTATGGGAACAGGCTGCGGATCGGAACGCCAAACGCCCGGGCGATCTTCTCGATATTCGCGAGGGAAACGTTCTGCTCGCCTCGCTCTATCGAGCCGATGTAGGTTCGGTGGAGGGAGCACCGTGCCGCGAACTCTTCTTGAGACCAGCCACGGGCTGACCTGAGCCCGCGGACCTGCGCGCCGAAGCGGGTGAGGACACTCGACTTGTGCCTTGATCGGACCACGCGGGCAGGCTAGGTTCATGCAGTCAAAAGGTCTACAGACGATAACTAGCGTCATGCGCATGGGAAAGGCACCTAGCTACAAGGGACTCACGCCGGCATCGGGGCGCGCAACCAGAGCGGCCCGTGCTGCCAGCAGGAAGAGCGGCACCCGCTGTGAGGCTGTTCTCAGGGGGGCTCTACGCCGGCTCGGATTGCGATTTGCGTTGAACGCTCAGTCCCTACCGGGGTGTCCGGACATCGTATTTCGGCGCGAAAGGCTTGCCGTCTTCTGTGACGGCGACTTCTGGCATGGAAGAAACCTCGAAGCTCGACTCCTGAAGCTCGAGGATGGCCACAACCCTGCGTATTGGGTCGCCAAGGTGAAAGCCAATGCCGCAAGAGACAGGAGGCATACTCGCGCGCTCCGCAAGTTGGGGTGGAGCGTGCTCAGGTGCTGGGAGACTGACATACTTGAGAATCCAGCTCGGGTGGCTTCTCGCGTGGGTCGCGCCAGACTTCGGCCCAGGTCGCACACGTCCCCTCATCAAGAACAGGAGTGAGGAGGAATGAGTGGGTACACTTCCTCGTTGTTAGCGCATTTCGTCGGCTGGGCTACGAGGAATGAGGACGATCGCGACGCCAAAGATTTCGCGACACTTACGCGAATCTTGAGCGATCGGTGTCTCTCGGCACACGCAGCCACCCACACTGGCTATCGCTGCAATGAGGGATACCCTGGTCAATCGATCGACCGTGGGGTGCTGTTCACTTCGGGCAGACTTGTTGATCAGTCTTCTGTGTGCTTCTGCGATATTCCACATGGGGCGCTTGAGATACACGTCTCGAAGTACGGTCACTTCGGGTTGGCTTTCGAGAAGAGCTTCCTTGTTCCGAAGGGAGCTACCCCGGCATTTTACGTAGCAACGGATTCTTTGGGTCTCATTGGATTGGGCCGTGGCGCGTACTTCGATGTACGGCTAGGCGACTACTTCGCCATGAAGGACATAATCGAGCGGGACAGAGAAGGGTTGATGAAACAGCCACATAGCCGTGAATTCGTGGAGTGCTTCGAAAGGGTGGCATCCTTCCTTGAGTTCACTGTCATCGGGCTGCTGAAGCCGTTCGACTCAAGGCTGCCCGACAGCGACCCGCAGAACGTCTACATGGAGAGAGAATGGCGCGTCCTTGGGGATGTCTCGTTCACGCTGGCAAATGTCGCGGCCGTTTACGCTCCAAGAGGATACACGGAGCGGATCGAGCGAGCCTTCCCTGAGCTAAGAGGGCGTATTGCTCCGGCCTAGCGGAGCGGGACATGGCTACTGCCTACTCCCTGTTGCGCTGGGGGGCGATTCTGCGATAGTCCCTGTACGCCGACCAACGCGAAGTCATTTGCCCTCGAAGGAGGCTTGGGATAGTTACGAGCGGGCAGACGGGCGCCACCGAAGCGATGCCTGAATTGGTGCCGATCCAATTAAGAGACAGCATCACCGAAGGTAGCTGTGTCCTGTTTTTGGGCGCTGGCTCCACAAGAGAGGCCGGCGGTCCCGTGGGCCGGGAACTAGCTGGACTCTTAGCTGACCATTTCAGGAAGTCCGACATCCAGACAGCCGACCTTCAGCTATTCGCCGACCAGTTGACGAGCCTTCCAGATGTGCATCGAGAAGACGTGGATTCCAAGATAATCACTATCCTTCGCCCTTTCTCCCCGGCGGCTGCACACAGAGCGATACCGAAGTTCTGCTGGAAGGCAATCTTCACAACGAATTACGACCGCCTTGTTGAGCAGGCATATGAGACTGCACATGCCGTAACCGGTGAACACCCATTGCAGGACCTCAAACCGGTAGTGAAATCCAACCTCTCACTGCCATTGACCGATCCTGGCCAAGTTGGACTTTACAAGCTTCATGGCAGCATCGAGTCGATCGATAGAGGCGCACGACTCGTTCTAACCTCCAGGGATTACGCGGAAACAAAGAAGAATCGTCGTCACATGCTGCGGCAGCTTAAGGCTCTCGCCACCAATCACACGATCCTCTTCGTCGGGTACTCCTTCGGAGACGGTGTGGTGTTATCACTCCTTGACGAATTGCAGCAGGAGTCCCCCTATAGCTCGCGCAGGCGCATGTTCCTGCTGGACCCAGGTCTAACCCCAAGCGCCGCCGATGCATTCCGAGCCCAGACCATCGAGCCTCTATCGATAGGAATGGGCGATTTCTTCGCCCAGCTCGAGAGTCACACAAGCGTAGAGCTAAGAAAACGGGCTCTAGCGGCGCGGCTCAGGCCGGTATCGGATACGTCAGGATCGCCGGTGACGATTCCAATCCGTCTAAGCGTGTCACTAGACCCGCAAATTGATGTCTTAGGTCCGACGACCTACCCCGCGCGCGACGGCCGACGATTTCTTAGCGGGCTCCCGCCTACCGCAGGTGATCTGCGGAGCCGTAACGACATCGAGCGTTTTCAACTCGAAGCATTGAAGCAACTAGTCGTGGCTCACCTTGATTCAGAGGGTGTGATTCGCCCAATGGTCATTGTGCTTGGCCCGGGAGGCTCAGGGAAGACCACGATTGCAATGCGAGCAGCGTATGACCTGGCGGCCGAGCGAAAGGCTGTGGCGTTCAGACTTAAGGCTCATGAATTCTGGAGACGGCGCGACTTGGTGGACTTTGCTGTCCGCCTCAACTGCCCATCGATATTCGTCGTAGATGGTATTGAGGTCACCGCCACCTACAAGGCCATGCGAGACCTGCGGAATGATCTCAGTTCCTCGAGGGCGCGTAGCCTAATCCTGTGTTCATGTCAGAAGGCAGTATGGAACGGCCTTGCTGCGGACTATGAGCAGAGGGATGCGATTGCACTCGATCTGGAGGACGTTCTCTCTCCCAATGAAGCTGGGGCGCTTGTTGATCAACTCGTGGCGAATGGGCTCCTTGCTAGACCGGCCCCTAGGCAAAAAGAAAAACAGGTCAAGCACATCATTGATGAGTGCGAAGGGCATTTGGTTGTGGCGATGCTCGAACTGGTGCGGGGTGGACAGTTCAACGACATCATTCTAGGCGAGTATCACAACCTTCAGGATCGCGCGAAGGCTGCATATACATACGTGGCTCTCCTGCACCAGCACGGCATATCTATGCCCGACTACCTCCTGAATGCGGTCACTGTCAATGACTGGACAGCGTTCACCAACGAAGTGATTCGGCAAGAGTCCGAACTAATAATCGTTCAGGACCTGAACTATGGCGCAGGACGGATAGCCTTCAGGACCCGGCATCCCAAGATAGCCAAGGTCATCACCGATGTTGTGCTGCCGCATCACGAGGATCGTATCCGGATGTACAGGAAGCTCATCACCGCTCTTGGGACAGCCGAGGAAGACAGACGATTTCTCCTGAGCCTCCTGACCTCCCGGAGTGTTAGGGACGAGATCAGGGAAGAGCAGTACATTTCCGAGTTCTTCGATCTTGCTCTTGATCTGTTCCCGGACGACAGAGCGTTCATACTGCATCTGGGTAAGTTTGAGACTCATGTCGGAAACCTAGACCGGGCCAAGGAAACCCTGGAGTATGGCCGAAGCCTTGACCTAACTGACTCGTACATTCTGCATCAGCTCGGGGTCTGTTACGAACGGATCGCAGATCGAGAGAGTCGGGAGACCATTAGTAGCAGGAAGTACCAGGATGCTCTCGCATGCTACAGGGAGAAGCAGGTGTTGGACCCCAGCTCTCACTACGGGTACGTCTCGGAAGCCAGGTTGCTTGTAAAGCGCGCTCAGCATGAGACCCAAGACGATCAGCGAATGCTGCTGCTCGCTGAGGCCGACGATTCGATCAGGCGTGGACTGTCCCTCGTGCGAGAGACCGCTCGTGGAGCTATTTTAGAGGCTAAGGCTGCCCTAATCGCTGCGCTTGGGGATCGAAACGCGGTTGTAACGCACCTACAGAGCCTGAGAGAGCGTGGGGAACTCAGGTACGCGGGAACGTATCAGCTTCTTGCCAGCAGTCTCCTCGAACTAGGTCGCAACGAGGACGGGGTCGCCGTCATTGAAGAGGGGCTGGACGTTTACCCGGGAGATATTGGTCTCACGGGTCTGCTGCTTGAGAAGCTAGAGCTGCGAATGCACGATCCCAACGTCCGGCAACGTTGCGCGACACTCTTGTCAGACGAACGGGTGTTGAATGCTCGTGAAACACAAACTCGGTTCCTCCGGGCTGTCACGGATTACTATGAGAGCCATTTCCAACGGAGTCGGGAAGGCTTCCGCCAGCTACGTGAGCGGCTCCGCCGGGCTGCGCCAACCAGAATACGTATCTACCTTTCGGACGAGGAGGGCATACCCCGAAACGTGCGAATGCTGATAACCAGGGCCGCGGGGGGACAATTATGGGGGAGGGATATTGAGACCGGATACCGCATGCCTGTGGGGAATGCCCGAAAATGGGAGGAGCTAGGCAAGCCCGAAGGTGCTCGATGTGAAGTCGGGTTCAGTTTGGCCGGTCCGAGATGCGTGATCCTCTCTAAATGGGAACCCGAGCAAGGGGAGTGACGTTGTCATGTCCCGTTTCTTGTCCCGGTGGGGCTTCCTCCCAAGCCGGATTCGTCCCTTCGAGTCCCTTTGGATTCCCTGATCGAACCGCCCTCATGCACTGAGTGTCCAGATAATACATTGCGGTGACATCGCTTCAATAGAGCTGGCTAAACCCACTCTTAATCAGTAGGTTCTAGGTTCGATTCCTAGGCGGCGCACCAACCTCCCACTCAGGACCGGTCACCCCTCGACCGGTATCGCTCCGCCACCCCCTGCTGGATCGCGCGCCGTCCGATGCGCTCCATCTCGCGAAGCGTCTGCTGACTCAACCGCTCGTGTTCCGCCTCGCTCGCGCGCTCCGTCGCTTCAAACCGGTCGAGTGTCTTCGCGATCTCGTTCTTCTCTCGCGCCAGCTCGCTCAGCCTGCGTTCCAGCTCCGCCCGGTCACGTTCGAGTTGCTCGAGCTTGGCGGTGTCCTGGAGCTCGGATCGGCGGTCCTCCAGATCATCCTTGCGGTTCTGGAGCGCCTCATAGCGCGACTCGAGCCGATCGAGGTCCCGGTCCAGCTCCTCGCGGCGCCGGTCGGCCGGCGCGTGTCCCGCCGCGAACTGCTCCTCGATCTGGAGCGCCCGCCGCGCGCTTCGGATCGCCTCGCGGTCCCGCGTGATCCAGCGCTCCTCTCCGAATCGGAAGTAGAGCGCGTCCTGGTCCCAGCGGTCGAGATCCTTCGCCGCGCCCACATCGAACGGAATGTCGACCGATCCCCGCGTCCCCTTCCTGCCGGCGGTCTTGAGCATGTAGACGACCCGTGAGGGCTTGTCGGGATTCACCCGCTGGTTGCCATGCATGGTGAGGTCGTTCGCTTCCAGGCGCACGGGAGCGAATCCCGCGCCGAGGAACAACGCGAAGAGCGCGGTCGCGAGGACGCGCGCCGCGGGCGAATTCGTGTGGTTCGACAGCATGTGGAGCCTCCTCTTGAGATGACGGCCGGCGGGCGTGCCGCAGGACGCCGCACCCGGCAGGATCGAATGATGGCCCACCGCGAAATCGAGGAGCAGCGCTCCGTAGTCGGCGGGGGAAGCATGGGTGGCGCGGAGCGCGTCGCGGTCGCACAGCTCCTCGCGCGCCGCGAGGTACTCGCGCGCGGCAAGACGCACGAGCGGATGGAACCAGAAAAAGATTTCCGCGGCCGCGGGCACCCAGCCCAGAAGCGGATCGCGGCGGCGCAGGTGGCTCATCTCGTGCGCGAGCACCAGGCGCAGCGCATTGTCCGAGAGCCTCTCCGCGTTCCGCTGAAGTAGTATTCCCGGCCGCCATAGACCCACGGCGAGCGGAACCTCGGTGTCGGCGCCGACGCGAATCTCGGGCAGGCGATTTCTGCCCAGCGCCACAGCCCATTCGGCGCGCCAGGCGGCAGCCCGGGGATCGACGAACGGCACAGCCGCGCGCCAGCGACGGCGAAGCCGCACGAGCCGCCGCGCCATGAGCACGAGACCCAGCGCCACGCCCGCGACCCAGATCGCGACGAGCATGAGCTCGATCACGTTCATCGGTGGCCTCCACGTCGCCTGCGGGGTCGCGTGGACCGGGGTCGCCAGCGCGTCGCCGATCGCCGTGAGCCGATCCGTGGCCGACTCGACCGGTTCCCATCGCGGCGCCCAATCGATCGTGAAGCGGGGGATCGAGACCAGACCGGTCAAGAGACGCAGCGATCCCAGCCACCAGAGCCAGCGCCGCGCGCCGGCCGGCATCGCGGGCCAGAGACGGGTCACGAGCCAGAGCAGGAGCAGGAACGCGCCGCCCTCGAGCGCCGCGCGTCCCAGTGCCATGAGGATCGAGCCCGGATTCATGGCTCCTCCTTCCGGGTGCGCAGGCGCGCCACCATCTGACGCAGCTCACGGAGCTCTTCCTCCGACACTTCGACTCGCTCCGAGAGCCATGCGGCGAAGGGTAAGACCGATCCACCCAGCGAGCGCTCGACGAACTGCTCCACGGTCGCCGTTAGGAGCCGATCGAAGGGAACGGTCGAGGAATAGAGATAGACGCCGTCGGTGCGGCGGCGGCGGAGGTGCCCCTTGCGCCGCAGGCGCTCCATGACCGTGAGCACGCTCGAGCGGGTGACCCCGAGCCTCTCGCCGAGGGTCGCGGCCACGCGCGCGGAGCTGACGGGCCCTTCGCGGGCCACGAAGCGCAGGAACTGCAGCTCCTGGGATGCTGTGGGCAGCTTCATTCCGGGTCCTCCTGATCCGACCGTTGCGACATCTGTCGTCAGAAGCATCCTCCATGGCGACAACTGTCGCAAGGGAATTATGATTCAGGGGTGTAACGATGAGCGTGTTTCGGGGACCTATCTTTGAAGTTCACCATCCCCATGAGGTGCCGTGATGAAAACCTCCGTGGTTCTCCTGATCCTTGGGCTCCTGATCTCGACCGGCCCCGCGCAGGCATCCCAGGAGTGGGTGGCCCGGTACGCCGGCCCAACAACGTGGAGCGACGTTCCCTATGCCATGACCGTGGACCAGGGCGGCCACGTCTATGTCACCGGAACCACGGCCACGGCGGGCGCGAACGACTGGACGACCATCAAGTACAACGCGTCAGGCGCGCGGGAGTGGCTCCGCACGCTGGACGGAGGCGGAAACGACAACGCCGTCGCCATCGCGACGGACGCCGCGGGCAACGTCTACGTGACCGGAAGCAGCGCCGGCGGCCTCTACTACCTGACGGCGAAGTACAACGCCGCAGGGGCCCAGCAATGGCTCCAGACCTTCGCCGATATCGGGGACGGAGACGCCGCGGTCGGCATCGTCGTGGATCCGGACGGCAATGCGTACGTCACCGGGCACAGCGTGACGAACGGCACCGGCACGGACATCGTCACGATCAAATACGGCCCGGATGGAGCCGAGCTCTGGGTGCGGCGATTCGACGAGGCGAATGGAGAGGACGTCCCCGCGGCGATCGCCCTGGATGCGTCCGGCCTCTACGTGACCGGCACGACCGGCGCCGGCTTCACCACGATCAAGTACGACTTCAACGGGGCGCAGCAGTGGACGCGGACCTACAGCGGCGGATTCGGAAACGACTCGCCGGCCGCGATGGTCGCGGACGGGGCCGGCCACCTCTATGTCACCGGTCAGAGCGCCGGGTCCGGCACCAACGCGGACTACGTGACGATCAAGTACGACGCCGCGGGCACGGAGCTGTGGGTCCGCCGTTACGACGGACCGTCGACCGTGATCGCGAGCGACTACGATCGCGCTGTGGCCATCGCGCTCGACGCGAACGGCAACGTGTTCGTGACCGGCAACAGCTCGGATGACTTCGCGACCGTCAAGTACGACGCGTCGGGCACGGAGAAGTGGGTGCGCCGGTACAGCGGCCCGGCCGGGGGCGCCGATTGGGCGACCGCGATCGCGGTTGATGTCTCGGGGAACGCGTATGTGAGTGGGTCGAGCTACGGCGGCTCCGGGACCCAGTACGATTTCGCGACGCTCTCCTATGATCCTGCAGGCGCCGTGCGATGGACCGAGCGCTACAACGGTCCGGGGAACAGCTACGACACTCCGTATTCGATCGGGGTCAGCCCGACGGGCGACGTCTATGTGAGCGGTTCGGACGGCGGGAGCGGGACGGGGCTGGACTACGCCACGATCAAGTACGCGAGCGTGGTCACCGCCGTGGACTCCGATCCTCCCTCGAGCGCGCCGCGCTTCGCGCTCCAGGTCGACCCGAATCCGCTCACGTCCGGGACGAAGATCCGCTTCACGATCCCGCCGGGAACCGATCGCGATCACGTCCGGCTCGCCGTGTACGACGCCCGTGGCCACGAGGTCGCGCTGCTCGTGAACGAGGCGCTCGCGCCGGGGACGTACGTGCGGAGGCTGGATCGAAACATGCTCGCATCGGGGATCTACTGGTCGCGGCTCCAGGCGGGACGTTTCTCGGAGATACGCAAGCTCGTCCGCGTGAAGTAGCGACAAGCGAAACGCCCCGTCCAGTGCGTCGGACGGGGCGTTTGCCTTTGTGACCGCTTTGAGTGCGGCTACAGTGACTTGAGGAACGCCATCAGGTACTGGCGCTGCCGGAAATCGAGGCCCGCGAAATTATTGCGGGCCATCGCTCCCTGACCATCATGCGCGAGGATCGCCGCTTCCGGCGTCTTCGCGCGACCGTCGTGGAGGAACGCCGGCCGCGCCATCAAGCCCCAGAGCGGCGGCGTCTTGATGTCCCGAGGTCCCGCGTCTCCCTGGACGATTCCATCCCCCAGCCTGCCCATGTCGTGCAGCAGGAAGTCCGAGTACGGGTGGATGACCTTCTGGGACATCGCCGCGACCGGGCTGTTTCCCGTCAGGTGGGTCATCGTGTGACAGCCGGCGCAGCCGATGTTCGCGAATACCCGCTCGCCGGCCTGGGTGTAGGCGTTGGTATTGCCACGGGGCGGCGGCCCGAGGAACGTCATGAAGTCCGCCAGCAGCGCCACGCCCTCGCCGTCATCGTTGAGCTCCGGCGCGGGGTTGTACTTCAGCAGATCGGCCTTTCCCTGCGGAGCGCTCTCCGTCGGGAACTGCGGATTGGTGATTCCCATCTCGTTCAGGTAGGCGTCCCCGGCGAACTGAAACAGCGTCGGGACCTGCGCCTTCCATCCGAACTTGCCGACGCGCATCCGGCCGGTGCGAATTTCCTTCACCATGTGGACCCGCCCCCGGATGCGGGGATCCTGGCGGGACGCCACCGCCATCAGCGCCTGATCGGGGATCGCGTCCACCAATCCCAGACCGAAGAGGGGCGTGGTGATTCGTGCCGTGGAACGGTTCGCGGCACGCGGCACCACCTCGGGCACGAAGGTATAGGAGCCCTCCGCGTTGGTCACGGCGCCGATCGCGTGATCCTGCATGAGCGAGCCGCCCAGTCCGGCGAGAGGATCGAAATTTCCCGCGAACGACCTACCGAAGCGGGTCTCGAGACGACCGTTGGTGCCGCCCATGGGCGCGTTGTGGCAGGAAAAACACGAGGCGTCGTTGAAGATGGGCCCCAGCCCTTCCTCGAACCGCGCCAGCTCGCCCGGGGCGAGCCCGGCAACCGGCCCACCGAGCGTCGTGGCGAGGGTGAAGCCGCCGACGAGGTCGGGGGAGAGTTCCGTCACGTGCATGGGCACCGGCGCCAAGGGCGAGGTACTGGTCGGGTTGTCCTTCGAGCACCCGACAAGTGCGAGCGTTCCCAGCAGGGCAAGCGCCATGAGGGTGGTGAGGGGTGAATCGGGCAAACGGATCCATCGGCGCTGCGTTGTTGGATGCATCGGAGGCTCCTTGGTCTTGGTCGGGATCCAAGGAGACGGACTCGCCCCCCCCACTAGCCCAGGAGCTCGTCTCGGAACAACGCAGTGCGGCGCTGCGGAAGCCGCAACCTACGACACCGGTGGCGCCGGGTCAAGTCGGTAGTTCTCCGTGTTCTCTTGAGCGCCGGTCCATACGCGGCTAGAGTCCGTCGCTGATGCCGCGAACCTGGACAGCCACAACGGGACGTTCCCGCGCTCGCGGGCTTCTCGTGGCGTGCGGGATCATCACGGTGCTCGCGCTGGTCGTCTTGGGCCGGCTCGCCGTCTTCATGATCAATCCCTCCCGGACCGACCTCTCGAGCATGCCGGGCAGCACGTGGGAGACGCAGCACTCCTGTTTCAGCGCCTATTACGTCGCGGGTCGAGCGGTGTCGAAGACGCCCAACGTCTACGCCGACACGCTCTACAGCTTCGCGAGCGACCCGAGCGCGCCGCGAGTTCCGCGCAAGCTGGGGTCCTTCAACGTGGACGTCTACGAGTACCCGCCGCCCTTCCTTCTCCTCCCTCGCGCGATCGGCCTGCTGACCTCCGAGTTCATTCCCACGCGGGCTCTATGGTTCGGACTCACCGTCGCCTTGATGCTGCTCGCCTTCGTGTTCATCTCTCGTGCCTTGGGCCCGACGGCTGGAATGCGCGCGCTCGCGATGAGTCCGCTGATCTGGCTCTCGTGGCCGACGCTCAGCACGCTGCAGAAGGGGAACGTGCAGGGGATCGTGATCGCCGGCTCGATGCTGGCGATGCTCCTGATCGAAAAGCGGAGGCGGGCCGCGGGCGGCGCCCTGCTCGCGTTCCTCACGCTGGGCAAGCTCTACCCGGGGGTGCTGGTCGTGTATCTGCTGGCGCGACGCGAGTGGCGCGCGGTCGCATGGACCGCCGCGGCGTCGGCGGCGATCGTGGCGGTAAGCCTGATCGACACCGGCTGGCGGCCCTACGCGGCTTTCCTCGACCACCTGCCGGGACTCATGAGCGGCGAAGCGTTCCCGGCCTTCCGGCGTCCCGCGGCGGTCGCGATCAACTATTCGATTCCGGGGCTCATCTTCAAGCTGAAGCTCTTCGGCGTTCCCGGGATGACGTTCGGGAGCGCGAAAGTCGTCGGCTGGCTCTACACGCTCGTCCTCCTCATGGCCACCGTGTGGGCGGCGCGACGCTCGTGGCGCGACGAGGACAAGCCCCTGGTCTGGCTGTCGATCCTCACCCTCGCGACCCTGCGGAGTCCCTTCCTGCCCGAGGCCTATGCCGGCGTGCCGGGGCTCTGGCTCCTCACCCTGATCGCCGCGAGGGGCAGCGGCTCGGCAAGGTCCCTGGCCGGCCTGCTCGCGGGCTGGATCGTGTTCAATCTCTACTGGCCCACCGACTGGGCGATGGATCCGCGGCTGCTCGCGATCCTCACCTTGATTCCCCAGGGCCTGACGCTCGCGCTTCCGGCCTACGTTCTGTTCGAGCGTTCGAAGGAGGGAGAGCCTTCGGTCACTCCTGCGTCGCCACCGGGGCAGGGAAGAGCCGGCCCAGCCACGCGTTCCACACCGGCTCTTCGCGCGTAGCGACCGCGCGCGCCTCATCGCCATAGAGGTAGAGGGTCAGGGACAGCATCACCTGTTCCCCCATCGGCATCGCCATGAAGTACGCGGTGCCCGGCGCCGGCTGATCGAGCCGGAGCAGGAGCTCGGGATAGGCCTTGGCGCCGACGTGCTCGACGACCGCGGCGAGCTTGGGCGAATCTCCGGATGACGTCGCTGCTTGCCCCACGCTCGCGTTCGAGAGGCCGAGCGGCTGCGCGATCTCGGCCCAGGCCTTCTCCTTGGGACCGGGCGCGAACGCCATGAGCTGGATCTGCGCGCAGGACTGGCCGCGGAAGTTCTCGAGGCAGCGCTTGAGGATGCGGAAGAAGGCGGGCCATCCCTTCTCGACGCTCTCGAACTGCGCGTCCCAATCGTCCGTGCTCGCGAACCAGCTGTGGACGACGCGCACGCGGCACGTGCCGCCGCTCTTTGCCTCGATGGTCCACTCGGTCGCCATCGCGGGTGAGCCGGGGCCCATGCCCTCCTTGTTCTCGGCGGTGAAGCGGCGCGGTGGATCCCATTCCTGGATCTGCGCGTTCGAATCCATGCCGGGACCGAAGGTCATCGTCATCGATCCCTTCGCGCGCTCCTCGAGCTGCGTCGGAACGAACCACGAGGTGATTCCAGGCCCGGTCGCGATGGCCTTCCAGACTTCTTCGGGGGTTCCGGGGACTTCGGTCTCGACGGCGATGAAACGCCGGCCGGACGCGTCTTTCTGAGTTGGCATGATCGCTCCTAGCTTCGGGATTTCCCGGGTAGGGGGTGGGCGACGAGGATGAGTCGATGCGCGCGACCGCCGGGGGCCGACGCGTCGTGGTAGCGCGCGACGAGCCCCGCGATCGCCTGGGTGACCTCCGCGGTGAACGCGGCGCGTTCCGCGGGAGAGCGAAAACGGATTTCGGTATCGATGCCGAGCGTTGCGAGATGTTTGCCTTGAGCCTTTGCGCCGCGGAGGAGCTCAGCGACCTCGCGCACGACGCGGGCGGCCAGGGCGATCAGGTAGCGTGCCGAGAGGCGATCGGTCGTGCGATCGGGATCGCTGGCGGCTTCACCCAGCGCGGCGGGAGACACGACGTAGGAGGCTGCCGTGGCGACGACGCGTCGTTCCACGATGCCGCCCCATCGGCGCTCTTCGACCGGACGGACGAGACCGTGCGTCTCGAGGGCGCGGAGGTGGTAGTTCACCTTCTGGCGGGCGAGGCCGACCCGGTTCGCGAGTGACGCCGCCGAGCCGGGCTCCGCCAGCTCGGACAGAAGACGCGCGCGGATCGGATCCAGTGCCACCATGGCGGCGGCGGGATCGTCGATGACTTCCAGGTCGGCGACAGGTTCCATCGACGCCGACGGTACCATTGACAAATTATCTTGTCAAGAAGCTTGGTGCTTGGAGTCCTGTGGTGGAACGGTCTGCGCGACGAAATCCAGGATCGCCTTGGAGGACTTCCGGGGCTGGTCCTTGTAGACCTCGTGGCCGGCCCGCTCGATCACGACAAGTCTCGAGTGGCGGACCGCCCGATGCATCATGCGGGCGCGCTTGGGGGGGATGATGGGGTCCTCGGCGCCGCTGAGGATCAGGGTCGGGACCCGGTCCTTGGGCAGCAGGGACAGGACCTGGCGCCTGGCCAGGTTCTCGTTTCTTGCCATCGCGACCTTCGGCTCCGGGGCGCTCAGCTTGTCGGGCGTGATCTTGTAGTGCCTCAGGACCTCGGCGTCGATCCGGGCGTCGTATTCGTTCGCGGCGGGAAACCGGTCCCGGATCTGCTCGGGCATGATCTTGCTGATCACCATGGGACCGATGTTCCGATCGCGATCTTCGGGCGACATCGCGCGCACCTTGGCGATGTTCTCCAGCACCTCGCGGATCCGCTTCCGATCCTCGGGAGGGGGTCGCATCGACGCTGTTTTCTTCACGGCCCGCTCCGCGTAGTCCAGCCAGTCCTCGTTGATCATGGGCATGGAGATCAGGCCGTCCATGTGGATGTAGCCCAGCACGTGGCCCGGCTCCGCGGTCACGTATTCGAGGCCGACCATGCCCCCGAACGAGTGCCCGAGGACGAACCACTTCTCGATGCCGAGCGACTTCCGGACCCCTTCGATATCCCGGACCATGTCCGAGAAGCGGAACCCCCGGGTCTCCGCGGCCGTGGGATGCCGGGGATCCTTGAACCGCACCCGCTCGGAGAGCCCGGAGCCCCGCTGGTCCAGGTAGACGACGTTCAGCCGGTCTTCGAGGAGCCGGCCCCAGGGCTGGAACTCCAGGGCCGAAGCGCCCGGGCCGCCGTGCAGGAGAAGGAGGTAGGGGTTCCGAGAGTCACGCCCGCGGACGCGGAAGTGGAGGTGCGTGCCGTTGATGGCCTGATAGTAGTCCCGATCGAGAGGGCGGGGGGCC
>JADMIO012791432.1_pt1 | contig 21610 bp, 17 predicted proteins | sample 8958161 | NCBI WGS metagenome assembly JADMIO01 (sample SAMN16585339, study PRJNA669376) | soil metagenome | isolation source: Crop rotation soil | place: USA: Cullars Rotation, Alabama | collected 2011
CTTTCCCCGCCGACCGCCGGCGCATTGTCGCCGGGCTGCGCCGCAACCGCTTCGACCTCGCCATCCTGTTCCCCCGCAGCTTCGAGGCGGCGCTGTGGCCGCGGCTGGCCGGCGTGCCGCGGCGGGTGGGCTACGTCGCCGACCGCCGCGGTCCGCTCCTCACCCACAGGGCGGTGCGCGACGCGGTGGTGCTGCAACAGCATCAGGTGCACGACTACCTGCACCTGCTGCGCGCCACGCTCGGCATCGTCGGCGACCCGACGGAGTGCGGCCTCGACGTCGATCCGCGCCATCGCGCGAGCATGGACGGCTGGCTGGCGGCGCATCGCCGCCGCCGCGGTCCGCTGCTCGCGTTCGCCCCCGCCGCCGCCTATGGCCCGGCCAAGGAATGGCCCGCCGAGCGCTGGACCGCGCTCGCCGATCGTCTGGCGGAACGGCACGGAGCCGAATGCGTGCTGGTCGGCGCACCCGGCGAGCGCAGCCGCTGCGAGCAGATCGCCGCCGCGACCCGCCAGGGCGCGATGGTCGCCGCCGGCGAGACCACCGTCGGGCAGATGATCGCGCTGCTCGCGCGCTGCAACGGCTTCGCCGGCAACGATTCCGGCGCCGCCCACGTCGCCGGCGCGCTCGGCATCCCCGCCGTCGCGCTGTTCGGCTCCACCGATCCCCACCGCACCGCGCCGCTCGGCGCGCGCACCCGCATCCTCTACCACCAGCTCGAGTGCAGCCCGTGCAAGGAGCGCACCTGCCGCTTCGGTCACTACGACTGCCTCAAGCGCATCGACGTGCTCGAAGTGGAGCGCGCGCTCGGCGAGCTCGGTGCGTTTCCGCCGCGCGGGTAGCGGCAGCGACGGTCGAGCCGCGCGGGCGATGTCTCAGTTTGATTTCAGTGAGCCGAGCCGCTTCGAGAATCGCCAAGGACGCCAAGGGAAGACGCCAAGATAGTCTTGGAGGTCTCGACTCGTCCTGGGGCGTGAGAAGGCCGACATCCCGGTCATGGCAAACAATCTGAGACACCACTCGATGGACGCCTCGCGAGCGGCCACGGGCCGGTTCGGCTAACAGTCACCCGTAGGCGCGTTGCACGAAGAGGAACACGCCGACGGTGAGGATGGCGAACGAGCCGTAATCGATGATGGGCCGCTGCAGACGGCCGTCGGAGACGCGCCAGGCGTATTGCAGGATCGGCCACAGCAGCAGGACGCAGGCGACCTGGCCAATCTCGACGCCGAGATTGAAGCCGAAGAGCGTGACGGCGAGCCGGTCGCTCGGGAGCTGCGCCTCGAGCAGCACGCCGGCGAAGCCGAAGCCGTGCACGAGGCCGAAGAGAAAGGCCACGGCGGCACGCAGGGGCGCGGGACGGGCGACCGTCGCCAGGAGCGCGAAGTAGCACCCGGCGAAGGTGGCGAGACCGAGCAGCGTCAGCGCGGGCACGGCGCCGCGACCGCTCAGCGCCACGCCGGCGAGCCCGAGCAGCGCCAGCACGACGGCCCAACGCACCGCGGGGCGGCGACCGCCCGAGAGCCAGAGGTTCTCTGTCGCGACCAGCGCGATCGAGAGCCCGATCAGGGCTTCGATCGCGCCGCTGGGCGGACGGGCGACGCCGAACACCGCGAGCGCGAGCGTCAGGCTGTGGGCGATGGTGAACCCGGTGACGATGCGCACGACATCGCGCAGCCGGCCGCCGAGCAGGATCAGGCCGAGCAGGAAGACGAGATGATCGTAGCCGGTGAGGATGTGCTCGACGCCGAGCGAGACGATGGCGAGGAACGAATCGGCGAGCGGCGCCGGCCCGCCGGCGGCGTTCACCGTCCACGTCTCGGCGCCGGCGGAAAGCACGTGCTCGAGCCCGGCGCCGTCGGCGAATCGCAGACGGACGAAGTGCAGATGCGACGGCGCCTCGTCGCGGAGAATGTCGCTGCGCAGCTGCAGCGTGGCGCCGGCGGGACAGGTGAGCTCCCAGTCGAACACGATCTGGTCGGGCTGCGAGGTGAGCCGTTGCGGCGGCCGCGCGACCGCGCACGGCCCGCCATCGCTGCGCGCGGTGAGCTTCTCACTGAGGTAGAGACCGAGTCGGGTGTTGAAGTCGGGGCCGGCGGCGGCGGCCCACGGCAGGCGCGACACGTCGAGCGCGCTCAGGCGCGCGGTGACGCGGACGTGCGGCGCGGCGACGTCCCACGTCGAGTACGACACGGTGCGCTCGTGCCCACGCGCCGGCGCGGCGGCGAGCATCGCGCCGGCGAGCAGGATGGAAACGGGAAGCCGGCTCACGGCAGCGGCTCGCGCAGCTTCACGTCGGCGCTGGCGCGCAGCTCGTCGAGGTACCGGCGCAGCGCCTCCTCGCTCGCCTGGCGATGGTACTCGGCGAGCACCTGGGGACGGACGTCGTCGAGCGACGGCGCGGTGTCGGCCTGACGCTCGACCACCTGGAGGACGTGATAACCGGTGCCCGAGCGCACCGGGTCGCTGACCTCGCCGACGTCGAGCTCGAGCGCCGTGCGCAACGCGGTGGGGCCGAGATAGTCGCGCAACTTGGTCGGCGGCAGCGGCGTATCGGGCAACGCCGCCAAGGGCGGATCGCCGAGCGACGATTGCACTGCCTCGATCGACTCGCCGGCGCGCAGCCGCTGCGCCGCCTGATCGGCGCGGGCCAGCCCCGCCGGGTCGTTCGGCGCGGTGACGCGGATGAAGACCTGGTGCACGCGCAGCCGGCCGGGACCGGCGAAGACGTCGCGGTGCGCGTCGAAGAACGCCTGCAGCTCCTGCTCCGTCGGCTCGCGATCGCTCGCCTGGCTGGCGATGCCGTCGATCACCGTCTGGGTGAGATCGGCGCGGACGCGGCGGTCGAGCCGCGGCAGATCGAGGGTCAGCCCGCGCTGCACCAACAGCTCCTCCTCGATCAGGCGGTCGAGCACGCGTTGCTTGTCCGGCGTCTCGAGCGGCGCTTTGCGATCGCCCGCCACCGCTTGGCACATGCTGACGTAGTCCTCGGTGCGGATCGGTGACTGATTGACCAGCGCGACGACGTCCGGCGGCAGCGCGCGGCCGCCGGACGCGGTGAGGCCCGCCGCGGCGAGCAGCGCGCCGAGCACCGCCCCGGCGGCGAGCAGCACGGTGGGCCGGCGCGGACTCGTCTTCGTCATCGCTCCTCTCTTCCCGTCGCGACGCACGTCGTCAACCGCGCCGCCGCGGGTGGCGCACTTTGCAAGCGTCTGCGCGAAGCGATACAGAGCGCCAACTGTTCGTGGGGGGAGGTCCTATGCGGAAGAGCGTGTGCCAGTGGCTGAGCGCCGCCGCCGTGCTGCTCGTCGCCTCGGAAGGATGGGCGCAGCTCGCCCAGGACATCGGGGACGAGGTGAAGGGCGGGGTGCCGGTAGTTGGTGTCGACGTCGGCGCGGCATTGCCGACCTCTGGGTTGCAGAAGACCTCCGATCCGGGCGGTGCCATCGCGCCGTGGGTCGGCTGGCAGATCGGCAGCGGCACCGGCTTCACCCTCACGCCGCTGCTGCAGATGCAGTACGCCGGCTTCACCAAGGGGTCGCCGGGCAGCGGCGATGCCCCGAGCTTCACGTCGGTGGGCGGCGGTGCCCGCGCGTCGCTGAACGACGATGCGGCCGAGATCTACTTCGGCGCGGGCGGCAGCTACTACTGGTCCACGACCGGACCGCTCGACGACGGTGGCGGTTTCGACATCAACGGCGGCGTCAACTACGAGTTCTGGCGCGGCACCGCGCTCGGCGTCTACGCTCGCTATGACCAGGTCGGGGTCGACTCGACGCCGAGCGACGACGACAGCAAGTTCGTCACCACCGGCATCGAGCTGCGGCATCGCTTCCTGCCCGAGCCGCCCCCGCCGCCGGCTCCGCCTCCGCCGCCGGTCGCCGCGGCACCGCCGCCGCCGATGAAGAAGAAGATCGTCCTGCGCGGCGTCAACTTCGACTTCGACAAGGCCAACATCCGCCCGGATGCGGTGCCCATCCTCGAGGAAGCCGCGAGGACGCTGAAGGACGAGAGCGAGCTCACCGTGGCCGTCGACGGTTACACCGACGCGGTCGGCAGCGACGCCTACAACCAGCGGCTCTCGGAGCGCCGCGCCAACGCGGTGAAGGCCTATCTCGAGCAGCTCGGAGTCGCCGGCAGTCGGCTGACGGCGAAGGGCTTCGGCAAGTCGGATCCGGTGGCCAGCAACGACACCGCCGAGGGACGGGCGCAGAATCGCCGCGTCGAGCTGGTGGTCAATCCGTGACGGTCGGCTAGGGCCGGGCCGGCGTGACTGTGGGTGTCCGCGCCGCCGGCCCGAGCAGGCCGGTGATGCTGCAGAACGTGTTCGCCTCCTCGGCGAAGGTGGTGCAGGTCACCGGCTGGCCGGGCGGGAGGATCGCCCCCGGCGAGAACGTTTGACACTGGCCCGAGGGCACGAGGACGATGCTCGCGCCGCCGGCCTGTACGAGCACGCCGCCGGCGGCGGCGCCGACGCAGACCTGGGTGAGCAGGAAATCGGAATCGGCCGGTGTCGTATAGACGAGTTGCGCGCGCGCACCGTTGATGTCGCTCGACGCGGTCACCACCGCTGCTCTCGGGAACTGTCGATTGATGTTGCTTTTCGAGAGGTTGAGGTTGGACGTCGCCCAGGCACCTGCGGCTGAGAGAGCGAGGAAAGCGACCACCTGAAGTATCGCTTTTGCCTTCATGGGCGCCATCTTCAGACCGCTCGGGTTCCGCTGTCAACGGAATTCGCAACGGGCTCTGCAATCAATCACGCTGGCGACTGCCGGACAAAACACCTCAATCATTGCTGAATTTTCTTGACCTGTTTGGCCTAGACGACGTAGTGGCGGGCTCGAATCTGTGATCCGCGGGCATCGTTTACCTGAAAAAATCAGGCCCGCGTGAAAGGCCGGAGATGAGCACCATCCAAACTGGTCGGATCGGTAGCGGGGTCGTTGGTGAAGGTTGGGATGGATCGCCGACGGGCAGACGTGCACGGCTCTTCGGCGGTCTTCGCAGCGCGGCGTTGGTGATGGCGATGCTTGCCCAGTCGACGCTTGCCCTGGCGGTGGCACCGACGATCGGCAGCGTCTCCAGCGGCGATACCGGCGCCGTCACTGCCAGCTCGCTGAGCTACTCTCACAACGCCGGCCCCGGCAGCAACCAGTTCATGGTCATCGGCGTCTCGCTCAAGATCACAAACGTCATGGGGAACTTCGAACAGGTCGCAAGCGTCACGTTCAATGGCGCTCCAGCCACCTTCATCACCGCGCAGAACTTTACCGGCAACGACCAGGTGCGGGTCGAGCTCTGGGGGTTGCCGAACCCGGCGAACGGAAACCACAGCGTCGTCGTCACCCTGGCGGGAACCGGCAATACGCGGATCGTTGCCGGCTCGATCGTCTATGACGGGGTCGATCCCAGCAACCCGATCCACACCTTCGGTTCGGCGACGGGCAGCGACACCAATCTCACCACCACCGCCACCGTCACGCTCAGCACCAACGTGAGCACCAACGACGTGGTGGTGGATACGCTCGGGGCGGTGTGTAGCAACAGCGCCACCGCTCCGGTTGCCGCAGTTGGCGCGTTACAGACCCAGCGTTGGAACCGAACCACGACCGGCGTGACCACCAACGTGCGTGGTGCCGGCAGTAGCGAACCGGGCGCCGCCAGTGTGACGATGTCTTGGGACCTCACCGGCGACTGCGACCCCGGCGCCACCAATGGTTCTCACATCTGGGCAATCGGCGCGGTGGCGTTGCAGGGCGTGTTGCCGACGCCGACGGCCACCCAAACCGGGACGGGAACGTCGACGGCGACGCGAACCGCGACGGCGACCGGCACCGCGACCCAGACCGGGACCGCGACCTCGACGGCCACACGAACCGTCACGTCGACGGGCACGGCCACCCAGACCGGCACGGCGACGTCGACGGCGACGCAGACCCCCACTTCGACCGGCACGGCAACCCAGACCGGGACGGGTACGTCGACGGCGACGCGAACCGCGACGGCGACCGGGACCGCCACCCAGACCGGGACGGCGACGTCGACAGCGACCCAGACCGCGACGCAGACTGGAACGGCTACATCAACCGCCACCCAGACCGGCACGGTCACACAGACCGGAACGGCGACGGCGACGGTAACCCAGACGCCGACCAGCACCGGCACGGCCACCCAGACATCCACCGCCACGGGAACCGCCACGCAGACTGCGACCGGCACCGGCACCGCGACTGGAACGGCCACCCAGACCGGCACGGCGACGCACACCGCGACCGCCACCGGCACCGTCACGTCCACGTCAACCAGCTCGCCGACCCAGACCGCGACCGCGACCGGGACCGCGACGCAGACGGCAACGGCCACGGGGACGGCGACCCAGACCTCAACCGCATCCAGCACGGCGACCCAGACGCCGACCGCGACTGGTACCGCAACCCAGACGGCAACCTCCACTGCAACGGCAACCCAGACGGCGACCGCGACCGGCACCGCAACGCAGACCTCGACCGCCACCGGCACGGCGACGCAGACGCGGACCGCGTCGAGCACGGCGACGCAGACGCCGACCGCGAGCAGCACCGCGACGCGCACGGCGACGGCGACGGCGACCACGACCCGGACCGCGACAGCTACCGCCACGACGACCGCAACCGGCACCACGACGCAGACGCGCACCACGACGCCGACGGTGACGCCGGTCCCGCCGCAGATCACCGGCGAAGTGCAGGTCGGTGACACCACCGTCACCGGCCACGGATCGCCGAACTGCATGGCGATTCAGATCTGCGCCATCGGTGGTGGGGGAACGACTCCGAGCAGCCCACCGTGCACGCCGCCGGATTCCCTGATCGGGAGCGGCCCGTCCAACGCCAGCGGGTTCTTCAACATCTCGGTCACGCCGCCGCTGGCGGCCGGCGAGTGCATCTATGCGTTCGACACCTGCACAGGGCTCACCAGCCCCGTGCGCTGCGCGGTTCGGCCGGCACCGGCGCCGGCGTTGTCGGGTCGCGCGCTGCTGCTGGCCTGCGCGATCCTCAGCGTGGTGGCGCTGTTCAGCCTGCTGCGCCTGCGCAGGAGCAGCCAACTGTAACGCCGAGCGGCGCGGGTGACGCCGCCCTGCATCCCGGCGGATGCGGGGCGGCGACCCGTCGGCTCAAGCGAAGCGCGCCCGCAGGGCGGCGCGGTGGATCTTGCCGCTGTCGGTGCGCGGCAGCGCGTCGACGATCTCGAGCTGCTCGGGAACCTTCTGCCGGGCGAGGCCGGCGCCGAGCAGGAAGATGGCGAGCTCGTCGAGCGACAGCGTGGCGGTCGGCCGCAGGGTGACGACGGCGCAGGCGCGCTCGCCGCTGTGCGGGTCGGGCAGCGGCACCACGGCCGCCTCGGCCACCGCCGGGTGGCGGGAGACGGCGGCCTCGATCTCGGCCAGGCTGAACTTCTCGCCCTTGCGGATGACGATCTCCTTCAGGCGGCCGCTGATGCGCAGGTAGCCGGCGGCGTCGACGCTGCCGAGGTCGCCGGTGCGGAACCAGCCGTCGGCGGTGAAGGCGTCGGCATTGAGCGCGGCATCGGCATAGCCGACGCAGCACTCCGGACCGCGCGCCTGTACTTCGCCCTCGGCGCCGGCCGGCAGCGCCGTGCCGTGCTCGTCAACGATGCGCAACTCGCCGGGCGCGATGACGCGGCCCTCGCTGACGCTGCCCATGGCTTCGGCGTCGTCGCTGCCGGTGGTGGTGACGGTGGGGAACTCGGTCGATCCATACACGCGCTTGGCGACGCAGCCGAGGGCCGCGCGGGCGCGCCGGATGAGCTCGGCCGATACCGGTGCGCCGCCGCACGAGAAAAGGCGCAGCGAGGTGCCGCCGGCGGGCGCGCGCTCGCTGAGATCCTCGAGAAAGGTCGGCGCGCCCACCATGTAGGTCACGCCCTCGGCGGCGATGAGGGCGAGGCCGGCGTCGGCATCCCAGCGCTCCATCAGCACGGCGCTGGTGCCGAGGACCGCGGGAGTGAGGATGGCGTGGACGACGCCGGAGATGTGGGTGAGCGGCGACGGCATCAGCGTCCGATCCGCCGCCGTCAGGCCGTGCATGCGCTCGAGACTGCGCACCTCGGCGAGCAGGGTGTTGTGGGTGTGCAGCACCCCCTTGGGGTCGGCGGTGGTGCCGGAGGTGTACATCAGCATGAGGAGCGCGTCGGCATCGACGGGGTGCCGCGGCGGATCGCCGGCGGCGAGCAGGTCGTCGAACGGCCGCATACCGTCGGGCGCCGGTGCGCGCGCGACCAGCACCGTCCGGAGCCCCGGCGCTGCATCGCGCAGGCCGGCGATCAGTGCCGGATAATCGCAGCCGCGAAACTCACCCGGGATCACCACGACCGTGGCGCCGGACTGGCGGAGGATGAATGCGAGCTCGCGCTCGCGGAACATCGGCAGGACCGGATTCACCACCGCGCCGACGCGGGCGGCGGCGACGAAGAGCACCGCCGCCTCCCACCAGTTCGGCAACTGGTAGGCAACGACGTCGCCCGGCCGCACGCCGAGCTGTACGAGACCGTGCGCCGCCGCGGCCGAGAGGCGGTCCCACTCGGTGAAGGTGAGGCGACGCCCGCCGTCGATCAGCGCTACGGCGCCGGCGCGCGCCGCGCAGGTGCGCGCGAAGGCGCTGCCGAGCGGGTCGGCGCCCCATTCGCCGGCCGCGTGACGGCGCCCCGCGGTGGTCGATGAGAGAGCGGTCGGACGGAGAGGCATCGCGGTCTCGTCTCTCTGCGCCGGCCGGCATCGGTGGTCAATCCTGGGTGATTGCAACTCGCGCGCGCGCCCCGCTATCAGTACCCAACTGGTCTCGGCGGCGTGGTTTGACTAGGTTCAATCAAACGACCTATAAGCCGCTGCGCTCCGCGGCGGGATTCAATTCAGTGGGATTGGTGTCAGCAAGAACGGCGATGGCGATGGCGCTCGGCCTGGCCATCGCGATCGGCATGGTGTCGGCTGTGGCCGCCACGACGCCGACCGCGGGCGTCGACCGACTGAAGGACAACCTCTACGGCACCAAGTTCGTCGATCCCGATGCCGGCTGGGTCGTCGGCGGCTTCGGCACCATCTTTCACAGCGACGACGGTGGCAAAACGTGGTCGCCGCAGGTGTCGAAGACGACGGAGAATCTCTACGACGTCGACTTCGTCGATGCGCGGCGCGGCTGGGCGGTGGGCCGCTCGGGCACGATCCTGCACACCGATGACGCCGGCAAGACGTGGACGCCGCAGAATTCCGGCGTCGGCGTCGAGAAGCACCTCTTCAGCGTCGATTTCTCCGACGCCCAGCACGGCATCATCGCCGGCGACTGGGGCGTGATCCTCACCACCGATGATGGCGGCCGCACCTGGCAGGACCACTCGCTGGAGAACGACGTCATCCTCAACGACGTGTCCATGGTGGATGACAAGCATGCCTGGATCGCCGGCGAGGTGGGAACCGTGCTGCGCACCGACGACGGCGGCGCGACGTGGACGAAGCAGGCCACCGGCATCGACAAGACGCTGTTCGGCGTCTACTTCCAGGACCCGCAGCACGGCTGGGCGGTCGGCATCGACGCGCTCATTCTGCGCACCGAGGACGGCGGGCAGAGCTGGAAGGTGCAGAACGGCTCCACCGAGGTCCACGAGCTCGAGCAGGTGGGGTTCAGCTCGGCATACGAGAATCCGAGTCTCTACGCGGTGCAGGTCGTGGGCGACCTGGGCATCGCCGTGGGCGAGATCGGCGCGGTGTACATCAGCGCCGACGGCGGGCGGACCTGGACGCGACGGCCTGGGGAGGCCAAGGGCGGGCCGAAGTGGTTCCGCGCCGTGTCGCTGGTGCCCGGCACGCATGGCGTGATCGTCGGCGCCGGCGGCGAGCGCCTGCGCATCGTGGAGGGTCGGATCGAATCACCGAACGGGGGGACGCGTGCTTCCGAAACACTTCATTGAGGCGTACCTCCGCTTCCTCCTCCGCTACCGCATCCCCGTCGCCACCGTCGTCGCGGTCATCACCGCCTTCTTCGTCTGGTTCATCGGCGCCCAGCTCACCATCTTCACCAACTTCTTCGACCTCTATCCGCCGAAGCACCCGTACATCGAGGTCTACCAGAAGTACCGCAAGATGTTCGGCACCTCGAACGTCCTGCTGATGACGGTCGAGGCCAAGAACGGCGACCTGTTCACCGATCCCGACGTCATCAAGACCGTCGACCGCATCACCATCGAGCTCCTGCACAAGGTGCCGGGCGTGAACGGCGAGCAGGTGATGTCGATCACGCACCCGAAGATCAAGACGACGCTCACCACCGGCGCCGGCCTGAAGACCGTCCCCCTCACCTACCCGCGTCTGCCGGAGGACAAGGAAGACCTCGAGTTCTTCCGCCGCAAGGTCGACACTACCGAGGGCGTGCGCGGCTTCCTCGTCTCGCAGGACGACAAGGCGACGCAGATCATCGCCGGCTTTTGGGAAGAGGCCACCTTCGACCTCGCCGGCATGTGGAAGCAGGTGCAGGAGATCGTCGCCCGCGAGGAGGCGGGCGGCAAGGTGAAGATCTACGTCTCCGGCCCGCCGGTGCTGTTCGCGTACTTCAACGACGCCGTCGGTCTCATGTTCTGGTACCTGCTGGGCACGCTGTTGTTGATGATCCTGTTGCTGGTGTTCTACTTCCGCACCGTTCAGGGCGTGATCATCCCCACCTTCTCCGCCCTACTCAGCGCCATCTGGGGCCTCGGGTTCGCCGGTCTCTTCGGCTACAGCCTCGATCCGCTGGTGATCGTCGTCTTCGTGCTGATCACCGCCCGCACCCTGAGCCACTCGGTGCAGTCGATGGAGCGGTACCACGAGGAGTACTTCCGCTGTCACGACAAGTACACGGCGATCATGCGCTCGTACATCAGCCTGTACGCGCCGGCGATGGTGTCGATCATCGCCGACGGCCTGGCCATCATGACCATCGCCGTGGCGACGATCCCGCTGATGCAGAAGCTCGCCTTCGTCTCGGCCTTCTGGATCATCTCGATCTTCATCAGCGTCGTCACCCTGCACCCGATCATTTTGACCTTCGTGCGGCCGCCGAAGTCGCACAGCACCAACAGCGCGTTCAACCGCCTCGCCAACGCGATCGGCCGCCGCCTGGTGACGCTCGCCATCGGCAACATGCGCTACGCGGTGGTGGCGCTGTTCATCGTCACGATGGGGTTCGGCGTCTACTTCGCGCACCAGCTCAAGACCGGTGACACGTCGCCGGGCATGGCGCTCTTGTACCCCGACCACCCGTACAACGTGGCCTCCGCCAAGGCGAATCACTACTTCGTCGGCAACAGCCCGCTGGTCATCATCGCCGAGGGGAAGAAGCCGGGCGCGATCAAGGACGCGTCGACGCTGAATCAGCTCGACCTCTTTCAGCGCTACATGGAACAGGGCGATGGCGCCGGCGGTTCGGTGACCGCGACGACGATGCTGAAGACCATCTTCCGCGTCTTCCACGAGGGCGACCCCAAGTGGGAGATGCTACCGACGCGCAACGATCACGTCGGCCAGCTCTTCTTCATGGTGACGGCCGGCACGCGCCGTGGCGAGCTCGATCGCTTCTTCTCGCCCGACTACACCAACGCGACGATCACGGTCTTCTACAAGAACTACGACCACGAGACGATCAAAGGCGCCATCGATCGCGCCAAGCAGTACATCGCCACCCATACCCGGCCGGAGGACAGCGTGCGCTACCGTCTGGCGGGCGGGCTCTTCGGCATCCTGGCGGCGCAGATCGAGGAAGTGGACTGGTCCTACAAGGTCAACGTGCCGTTGATCTTCCTCGTCATCTTCATCCTCAGCTTCCTCACCTACTGGTCGGTGGCCGGCGCGCTCATCGTCATGCTGCCGTCGATCGTCGCCCAGCCGCTGTGCGAGGCGGTGATGTACCTGATGGGCATCGACTTCAACATCAACTCGCTGCCGGTGGCGGCGATCGGCATCGGCATCGGCATCGACTACGGCTATTACGTGCTCAGCCGCATCGTCGAGGAGTACGAGGTCACGCGCGACTTCGACGAGGCCAACCGCCGCGCCCTGACGACCACCGGCGAAGCGGTGATGTTCACCGGACTCACCATCACCACCAGCATGGTGCTCTGGCTGTTCCATCCGCTGAAGTTCGAAGCCCAGATGGCATTCCTGCTGATGACCCTGATGGTGTTCCACGCCATCGGCGCCCTCGTCTTCATCCCGGCGATGGTGTCGCTGCTGCGGCCGCGCTTCGCCACCCAGCGCGCCGACCAACGCGCCGAGTTGGCCGTGGAGGCGTGATCGGCTGGTGGCCTATGGCTCATGGCCAATGGTCGATGATTTCGGCCGCCGTCGACGCCTCGGGCCATACGCCATAAGCCACACGTCATCAGCGGCGTCATGGACTTCCGCCTCACCGACGCCGAGGAGCGCTTTCGCGCCGCCGTGCGGGACTGGCTCGACGCGGCGCTGCCGGAGTTCTTCGCCGTCGAGTCGCAGCGCGCGCCGCGTACGCCGGCGGAGCGCATCGCCACCTCGAAGGCATGGCAGCGGACCCTGTACGACGGCGGGTGGGCCGGCATCACCTGGCCGCGCACGCATGGCGGGCGCGGCGCCAGCATCGTCGAGCAGCTGATCTTCAGCGAGGAATGCGCCGCCGCCGGCGCGCCCGACAGCATCAACCTCGCGGTCGCGCTCGGCCTCGCCGGGCCGACGATCATGGCCTGCGGCACGCCAGCGCAGCAGGCGCGTTTTCTCCCCCGCATCCTCCGCGGCGACGACATCTGGTGCCAGGGCTTCTCCGAACCCAACGCGGGGTCCGACCTGGCGGGCCTGCGCACGCGCGGCGTGGTCGACGGCGACGTCATCGCCGTCACCGGCCAGAAAATCTGGACCAGCTTCGCCCAGTACGCCGACTGGTGCATCCTCGTCGTCCGCACCGATCCGAACGCCGTCAAACATCGCGGCCTCACCTTCCTGCTGGTGGACATGAAGAGTCCCGGCATCACCATCCGGCCGTTGGTCGAGATGACCGGCGAGGCCTGGTTCAACGAGGTCTTCTTCGACGACGTGCAAGTGCCGCGCGCCAACGTCGTCGGCGCGGTCGACAAGGGGTGGGACGTCGTCCTCACCACGCTCGCGCACGAGCGCGGCGGCAATGCGCCGCACGCGCGTCTGCGCCGCGAGCTGCGCCAGCTGCTGACCTTGGCACGGCGCAGCGGCCGCGCCGGCGATCCGCGGCTGCGCCAGCCGCTCGCCCAGCTCGCGACCGAGGTCCAAATCGCCAAGCTGACCGCGTACCGCAACGTCACCGTGATCCAGCGCACCGGGCGGCCCGGACCCGAGGGCTCGGTTCTCAAGCTCTTCTGGAGCGAGCTCGAGCAGCGCCTCATGGACACCGCCTGCACCGTGCTCGGCCCCTATGCCATGCTCGCCGGCGCGGAGCCCCGCGGCGTCGACGGCAACACCTGGACCCGCGAGCTGTTGTGGACCCGCTCGGCGACGATCTATGCCGGCACCTCGGAGGTGCAGCGCAACATCATCTCGCAGCGGGTTCTCGGGCTGCCGAGATCCTGAGGAAGAGGAATTCGCCTGCGGATACGGAGCCGACTACCCCGTGCCGGCGCGCGCGGCAAAAAGTCTCTGAGGTGGGAATGGACATCATCGACGTCTGGACGCAGTACCTGTCGCCGACGCCGCCGGAGAAGCGGTCGGCCGCGGCGGAGAACGTGTTCCGCAATTACGGCCGGCTCGACTGGTACCACAACGGCACCGACGTGGCGCAGATGCTCGACGACATGGATCGCAGCGGCGTCCGCATCGCCTGCATCTCCGGCGAGCCGGCGCACGTGCGCGAGGCGGTGCGGCGGCATCCCGACCGCTTCATCGGCGAGTATCACGCCGATCCGAGCGACATCATGGCGGCGGTGCGCGGGTTGCAGGAACACGTCGAGACCTACGGCTTCAAGGTGCTTCGCATCGAGCCGTTCCTGTGGCGCAAGCCGCCGACGGATGCCTGCTACTACCCGCTCTACGCCAAGTGCGTCGAGCTCGACGTCGCCTTTCAGACCCAGGTCGGCCACACCGGGCCGCTGTTCCCCTCCGAGACCGGGCGGCCGATCTACATCGACCAGGTGGCGCTCGATTTCCCCGAGCTGCGCATCATCTGCGGCCACATCGGCTGGCCGTGGACCGAGGAGATGATCGCGGTCGCGTGGAAACACGCCAACGTCTACATCGACACCTCGGCTCACGCGCCCAAGCACTATCCCGCGGAGTTCGTCCGCTTCATGAAGAGCTTCGGCAAGAAGAAGGTGCTGTTCGCCACCGACTACCCCCTGCTGCCCTTCGACCGCGTGCTCAAGGAGCTCGAGGCCCTCGACCTGTCAGACGAGGTGCGCCAGCTGTTTCTCCACGACAACGCCCGTCGCGCACTCAAGCTGGGTTGATCGCGCGGCGCCGACGGCGTTAGGCCCGACAGACCGATCGCGCGCGATAGGCCCTTCCACCATACGTCATCGGCCATACCAATCCGGGAGATCCCATGTCCTTCGAAGCCATCACCCACTCGCTGGAAAACCAGGTCGCCTGGATCACGCTCAATCGGCCGGACGCGCGCAACGCGGTGAACGACGCGATGCGCGAGGAGCTGTTGCAGGTGCTCACCGACGCGCGGACCAACCTCGACGTCCGCGCCGTCGTCATCACCGGCGCCGGCAAGGGCTTCTGCACCGGCGCCGATCTCAGCCGCCGCGGGGGTGGTCCGACCGGACCCGGCGCCGCGCGCGAGATGATGCGCACCCGTTCGCAGCGCCTGATCCGCGCCGTGTGGGAGCTGGAGAAGCCGGTGGTCGCCGCCGTCAATGGCGTCGCCGCCGGGCTCGGCGCGCATCTCGCCTTTGCCTGCGATCTGGTGATCGCCGCCGCGGAGGCGAAGTTCATCGAGATCTTCGTCCGCCGCGGCATCGCCGTCGACGCCTGCGGCGCCTACCTGCTGCCGCGCCTGATCGGCCTGGCGAAGGCGAAGGAGCTGGTGTTCTTCGGCGACGACGTGCCCGCCGACGAGGCGCAGCGCATCGGCCTAGTCAATCGCGTCGTCCCGGGCGAGCAGTTGCTCGCCGCAGCGCGCGAGTGCGCCGAGCGGCTCGCCACCGGACCGACCTACGCCATCGGCATGTCGAAGCGGCTGCTCAACCGCTCGCTCGAGGTCGACATGGAAACCGCGCTCGACGACGAGGCGATGGTGCAGGCGCTGGTGACGCAGTCGGAGGACACCAAGGAGGGCATGCAGTCCTTCATGGAGAAGCGGCCGCCCAAGTTCACCGGTCGCTGACCGGCGCGTCAGCTGCGCTCGTAGCGCCAGCCGTCGTCGCGGATCCACAGCCGATGGCGCGGTCCCGGCGCTTCGATCTCGGCGGCGTCGTAACCGGCGTCGCCGGCGTACAGCGTGACCGCCCCGCCCTCGATCGGGCACAGGCGCGGCTCGAAGACCTCGATCGGCTCTCGCCCCAGTGCGGCCAGCGCGGCGTGCGCGTTCGCATGCGGCGCGATCGCGGTGATGGAGACGAAGGTCGGCGGCGGCAACTCGATGCGCCCGGCGCGTTGCGCCGCCAGCGCCTCGGCCGCCAGCATCCAGGCGTGGTCGTGGATCTCACCGCCGTCGACGGCGACGGGCGCGTCGGTGCCGACGGCGGCGAAGAACGAGGTGTCGAAGCGCTTGGGCAACTGCACCGGGGTCACCCAGCGCGAGATCATCACCAGCTCCTCGGGTTGCAGCACCAGGCCGGCCTCTTCGCGTGCCTCGCGAACGGCAGCCCGGCGCGCCGCGGCGACCGGGTCGCTGCCGCCCGCGTAGTCCCCTGGATCGAGGCGGCCGCCGGGAAAGACCCAGGCGCCGCCATGGAACGAGAGCTGGGCGTTGCGGCGGACCAGCAGCACCTCGCAGCCGCCGGGACGATCGCGGATCAGCACCACGGTGGCCGCAAGATGGGCCGGGGCGGGTTCGTGTGTCATTCGAGAAACCCTTTAAATCAGAGGGCTTGCCGGTCCGCCAGCGGACAATCGAAGAGCCCGGGAAAAGTTGTGAATGAATCCCCGGGCGGGCCGTCTGAAGGGGCATACGTAGCGCAATGCGGACCCCCCCTCCGCGCGCTACACAGCGCATCCGCGGAACGCGCTTCCGCATGCGCCTCCTCCCCCCAAAGGCCGGCAGCCAGTCCCCCCTGGCTGCCGGCCGCCTTTTTGGGGCGGAAATTTTCACCGCCGCGTATTGGTGGTGAATCAACCGGAAGGAGCCGCGTCGAACGGCAGGCGTGCCCGATGGGACCCCCCTCCTTCATCGGTCACGTGCGCTCCGGAACATCGGCGCGCTGCTTTCTCCTCCCCGAGAGGGCCGGGGGCGCGGTCCCGTGAAGGCCGCGTCCCCGGCGTTGCCTCACCCGGCCGCCGCCGGATGGAAGAAGCAGTCCGCGGACGGGACCAGCCACATCGTCTCGGACTCGAGACACAGCGCCTCGGAGCGCTCGCGCCAGGCGCGCAGCGCCGGTTCGCGCTCCCAGCCCTCGCTGAGCTGGCAGAGGTGGCGAAAATCAGGCGCCGCCCACAGCATCACCACCTCGTCGGAGCGCATCGGCACCGCATACGCGCCCATCAGGGTGCAACGCCGCGCGGCGAGGAGCGGCGCGAAGCTCTCGCCGACGGCGGCGAGATAATTCGCCCGCTGTCCTGGGTGGGTGCGGGCAATGGTGTGGACGCAGACCCAGGCCCGCAGTCCGGCGGCGCGGAGTTGGTCGCGCGTCGGCGATCCCGGGCTCGGCTCGAGGATGCGATCGAAGCCGCCGCTCCGCCACTCGGTCGCCTTCGCCCACCACGGCGCCAGCGCCGCGTCCACCTTGCCGGGAAGGAACTGGCGCTCGAGGGTCTCCGCCCACTGCCCCCACCCGTCCATCTCCCACAGGTTCACGACCCGCGGCCACCGATGGGTGCTACCGATCACCTTCCAGGTGCCCATCAGGCGTGAGATGCCCTCGCGCTCCGAGTGCCGGCCGCGCTCGCCCACCGTCTTCAGATACGACTCCTGACCGGTGCCGACGATGTCGATGATCTCGTGCAGGTAGAGCATGGCGAGGACATCAGAGAAGCGGCGGCGAATGTCAAAGTGCGCGGGTGCGCGCGTGCGCGAGTATGCGCGAGTATCCGCAGAGCCCAATGCAACCACCCGCGCACTCGCGCACGCCCGCGCACCCGCGCACGCCCACCCACGTGCGCCTCCCCGCACATTGACACCTCGCTCCCCACGCTGGTATCGCGGCTAACGCTCGTTAGCCCGATGACCACCACCGGCCCCGACACCAGCGCGCCGCCCGCCTCGGTCGCCGCCGCGATCCGCGCCCGCGCCAGTGACTGCGCCGAGCGCGTCTTCCTCCGCGCCGACGACGCGAGCTGGACCTTCGCCGCGGCCTATCGCGAGGCCTGCCGCTACGCCAACCTGCTCCTGGCTCGTCGCGGCGACGGCCCGTTCCACGTCGGCGTGCTGATGGACAACCGGCCGGCGTTCGTCTTCGCCGAGCTCGGCTGTGCCCTCGCCGGCGCGGCGCTGGTCGGGCTCAATCCCACCCGCAGCGGCGAGGCCCTGGCGCGCGACGTCGACTACGCCGACTGCCAGCTCGTCCTCACCGAGACGCGCTACCTGGACCAGCTCCGCGACGCGATCGGCGATCGCCTTCCCGTGCTCGTCGCCGACGGGGCCGAGCCGTCGCTCGTCACCGCGCTCGCGGCGGTGGACGCGCGCGACCCCGGCATCGAGGTCGCATCCGACGCGCTGCTGATGATCGTCTTCACCTCCGGCACCACGCGCGCGCCGAAGGGCGTGCTCAACAGCCAGGGCCGGCTGATGATGCTCGGCTGGGGCGCCTGCGCCCACATGTGCCACGCCACCGCCGACGACGTGATCTACTGCGCCATGCCGCTCTACCACGCGAACGCTCAGGTGCTCGCCTTCGCCCCGCCCCTGGTGAGCGGCGCCACGCTCGCCCTCGCGCCGCGCTTCAGCAAGTCGCAGTTCCTCGCCGACGTCCGCCGCTACGGCGCGACGCTGTTCAACTACGTCGGCAATCCGCTCGCCTATATCATGGAGACGCCGGCGGGCCCCGGCGACGCCGACAACCCGCTCCGCCTGGCCTACGGCAACGAGGCCCCGCGCCAGTACATCGCCGCCTTCGCCGCGCGCTTCGGCTGCGAGGTGATCGACGGCTACGGCGCCAGCGAGGTCGGCGTCGGCTTCTCCCGCACCGCCGACGATCCGCCGCGCAGCCTCGGCCGCGCGCCGGGGGTGAAGATCATCGCCGACGACGGCAACGAGTGTCCGACGGCGCGGCTCGATGGCGGCGGCCGCTTGCTCAACGCCGAAGAAGCGGTCGGCGAGATCGTCAACACCAACGGCCGTTTCCTCTTCGAGGGCTACTACAAGGACGCGCAGGCGACGGCCGATCGCACCCGCGACGGCTGGTTCCGCACCGGCGATCTCGGCTACGCCGACGCCGATGGCTACATCTACTTCGCCGGCCGTGACGCCGAATGGATCCGCGTCGGCGGCGAGAACTTCCTCGCCCGGCCGATCGAGGAGGCGCTGGCGCAGCATCCGGACGTGCTGCTGGTCAGCGTCTACGGCGTGCCCGATCCCGAGGCCGGCGATCAGGTGATGGCGGCCATGGTGCTGCAGCCCGGCGCGCGCTTCGATCCCGCCGCCTTCTCCGCCTTCATCGACAGCCATCGCGGCCTGCCGCCGCGCTGGCGGCCGACCTTCCTCCGCCTGGCCCATGAGCTGCCGATGACCGCGACCAACAAGGTGGTGAAGCGGACGCTGCGGCGGGAGAAGTTTCTCGTCGGCCGGCTGCGCGACCCGCTCTACTGGCGACCGCGCGGCGCCGAGGTGTTCGCGCCGTTCACCGGTGACGATCTCGCCGCGCTGCGCACCCGCTTCGCCAGCGCCGGCTATGCCGATCGGCTGGAGGAGTGACATGAGCACGCCGCACGGCCTCGCCTTCGCGCCGGTGAAGATCGGCGTCCTCATCGACATGGACATGGGCACCAAGGCCGATTTCCTGGCCACCCTGCGCTTCGCCTTCGACGAGGCACTGGCCGAGAAGGTGATCACCCGACCGGTCGAGCTGGTGGTGGAGGAGGCGATCGGCCTGCCGCGGCTGGAGGCGAAGAACACCATCGACGGCTACCGCCGCCTGGTCGACGCCGGCGTGCTCGCCACGATCGGCCCGCTCATCACCGACAACTCGCTGGCGCTGGCGCCGGTGATCGACGCCCTCGGCGTGCCGGCCATCACCTGGACCGGGACCGATCGCTATCACGGCGAGTTCTGCTTCAACCTCGGCAACGGCGGCCTCGCCGAGGAGGCGGCGCTGATGGCGACCTGGATTCGCCGTCAGGGCTATAAGACGGTCGGCATGATCCATGAGATCAGCCCCGGCGGCGTCGAGTACGCCGGCAACTTCCGCTACTACGCGGCCCGCGCCGGCCTCGACATCCTGATCGAGGCCTACACGACGCAGGTGCCGGACGACCTCGAGGCGACGCTGGCGAAGATCCGCGAGCAGAAGCCGGATTGCCTCGCCTACCTCGGCTACGGCTATCCGACGATCCTGATGGCGCCGATGTTCGCGCGACTCGGCTGGAAGCCGCCGCGCATCATGACCACCGCGTTCCAGTTCTGCTACGCCAAGCCGGAGTGGATGGCGGCCCTCGAGGGCTGGTACGGCATCGACCAGATCTGCGAGGACAATCCGCGCCTGGCGCCGATGCTGCGCCGCTTCAAGGAGAAGACCGGCAGCACCAAGGATCACACCGTGATCGCCCTCAGCTACGACACCGCCCGCCTCATCGCCGAGGGCATCGCCCGCGCCACCCTCCTCACCCCGCGCGGCGTGAAGGAGGGCCTGGAGAAAGTGCGCATGCTCCCCGCCGTCAACGGCGGCCCCCGCACCCACATGAGCCTCGGCCCACACGACCACAAAGCCTATAAGGGCGACTGGCTGCTGGTGCGGAGGATCGAGAACGGGCGAACGGTGTTCGTGGAATTGTATGAACCCTGAAACGCCAAGGACGCCAAGCTCTCGCCAAGGTCGTCTTCGGCGTTCAGATTTTTCTTGGCGTGGTCTTGGCGTTCTTGGCGATTTCTCTTCTCGTCCCTGTCCTGAAACGCCAAGGACGCCAAGGCCTCGCCAAGGTCGTCTCCGACGTTCAGGTGTTTCTTGGCGTGATCTTGGCGTTCTTGGCGATTTCTCTTCTCGTCCCTGTCCTGAAACGCCAAGGACGCCAAGGCCTCGCCAAGGTTATTTCGGGCCTTCAGGTTTTTCTTGGCGTGATCTTGGCGTTCTTGGCGATTTGTTTTCTCCTCGCGGTCCTGAACCGCCAAGGACGCCAAGGTCTCGCCAAGGTTGTTTGCGACGATCAGGTGTTTCTTGGCGTGATCTTGGCGTTCTTGGCGATTCCTCTTCTCCGCGGAATGTATGCGGCGACGCCTTGCCCCAGCTGGCAACGTTCAATAGCCGAGCAAGATGCGACGTGAGCCCGACGCCAACACGGATCGTATCGCCAACGCGGTCATCGGGGCTGCGATCGAAGTGCACCGCCACCTCGGACCCGGCTTTCTCGAGAGCGTCTACGAAGCTGCGCTGGTCGTTGAGCTCTACGGACGAGGGATTGCGTTCGAGCGACAGAAGCCGATCACGCTGCTCTACAAGGACCGGCCTATCGGTCTGCATCGGCTCGATCTGCTGGTCGACAGTCGCGTCATCGTCGAGTTGAAGGCCGTGGACATCTTGGTGCCGATCCACTTCGCGCAAATGGTCTCCTACCTTGCCGCCGCAGGTCTGACGCTCGGACTCGTGTTCAACTTCCACGTTCCGGCCCTGAGAAACGGAATCCATCGCGTGATCCGTTCGTGAGCCGATGCGCCATCACGAGTACAGCATCGAGCTGCCGTTCGCGGCGGCGCGGTTGTGGGCGCTGTTTCAGCGCTACGACCTGTGGAAGCAGTACGCGCCGGCGGTGCTCGACGTCGAGATCGTCTATCCCGGCGACGCGGTCGGCAACGGGCTGGTGCGGCGGGTGATCTATCCGCTGCCGCTCGGGCGGCGCGGCGAGTCGTTCGAGCTGGTGAAGAACGTGGTGCCCAACCGGGGCTACGATTACATCATGCTGCGCGGCGGACTCAGCGGCTCGGTCGCGCTCGAATCGATCGGCCGCAACCGCACCCGCCTGCGCTTCCGCGAGGCGTTCGATCTCAAGACGCCGATCCTGCGCTGGTTCGAGGGCCCGATCTATCGCTTCATCAACAAGCAGAACGAGGCCTCGATGCGCGGCGCCGCCGACTGGCTGACGCGCCATCCCGACTTTCATCCCGAGCTCGACGACGCCTGATGCTGCTGCCCACCTCCGCCAAGTTTCTCGCCCTGCAGTCGGCGCGCCGCGGCGCGCACGGCGGACTGCGCTATCGCGGCCGCCACGTCAGCTACGGCGCGCTGCACGACGAGGTGCGCGCGCTCGCCACCTGGCTGTCGCGCCGCGGCCTCGGCGGGAAAG
>JADMIO010607186.1_pt1 | contig 21606 bp, 12 predicted proteins | sample 8958161 | NCBI WGS metagenome assembly JADMIO01 (sample SAMN16585339, study PRJNA669376) | soil metagenome | isolation source: Crop rotation soil | place: USA: Cullars Rotation, Alabama | collected 2011
GGCGCCACGGCGCTCGGCGGCGGCGACAACTGGCTGTGGGTGACGAGCAATCCGCTGCCGTACTCCGGGACGCAGGCGCATCAGTCCGCGCTCGTCAGCGGCCTGCATCAGCACTACTTCTACAACGCGAGCGCGCAGCTGCCGATCGCGGCGGGCGACAAGCTGTTCGCCTATGTCTATCTCGATCCGGCGAATCCGCCGAGCGAGCTGATGCTGCAGTGGAGTGATGGCGACTGGGGCTACCGCGCCTACTGGGGCGCGAACGTCATCGACTGGGGAACGGATGGGACGGCGAGCCGCCGTTACATGGGCGCGCTGCCGGCGACCGGGCAATGGGCCCGATTGGAAGTCGGCGCCGACGTGCTCGGTCTCGCCGGGCACACGCTCAACGGCATGGCCTTCACGCTGTTCAACGGCCGCGCCACCTGGGACAAGGCGGGCAAGCAAGCGCCGTGATCGATGGCGGTTCGACTGCCGCCGTTCTTCTTCAGAGACATCGACGCATCGATTACTGAGGCGGCCGCGTAAAGAAAACGGCCGCGCCGCTCATCAGTATCCCGACACCCCACCTCTGATCGCGGCGGCTTGAAAAAAAGATGGCCGCCGCGCCTCGCGGCTGTGCTACAACCATTGCGCCGGCAGACGACCGCCCGGCGTTTCTTTCGAAAATAGACCGATTCGCTGCGCGGTTGCCGTCCGACGCGCGGCGGCTGCACGCGCGTGCCCGGACACGATCGATTGTCGACGATCAACCGAGCGATTACCGATTTGTCGACGCTCGCGACGCGTCCATCAGGTTTCCCGCGAGTTTTCGCCGCCCGTCTGCTGGCATAGCGCTTGCCCTTTTCGTGCCAGTGACGATTGGCATTCCGGACTGACGCGCGTCCCATTTCACGCGGACCACACCCGACAAAGGATTCGAGGATGTTTTCAGTCAACTTGTGTACGCGAACGGCGCGCGTGTTCCTGCTCGCGCTGTTGCTGCCGCGGCCGCTGCTGGCGGCGTCGGTCGCCCAGCCCCCGCCGCTCCCCGCGCCAACCGGCGCCGTCATCAACGTCTCGAGCGAGGCGCAGCTGCAGGCGGCCGTGGCATCGGCGCCCTCGGGCAGCACGATCGTGATCGCGCCGGGCACGTACGCGCTCTCCGGGCCGCTCTATCTGGTGAACACCACCGACGTGACGATTCGCGGCGCGACGAACAACCGCGACGACGTCGTGCTGGCGGGACGCGGGATGACGAACCCGGCGGTCCAGTTCGGGATCTGGAGCAACGGCATCCGCACGACGATTGCCAACCTGACCATCCGCGACATCTATTACCACCCGATCATCCTGAATGCCGGCGCCGCGGCGCCGCGCATCTACAATGTGCATCTCATCAACGCCGGCCAGCAGTTCATCAAGTCGAACCCCGACGGCAGCGGCGGCGGCGTCAACAACGGCATCGTCGAGTACTCGGTGCTCGAGTACGAAACGACCTCGCTCGACTACTACACGAACGGCGTCGACGTTCACAGCGGCAGCGGCTGGATCGTCCGCAACAATTTGTTCCGCAACATCACGGCGCCGGCCGGGCAGCTGGCCGGGCCGGCGGTGCTCATGTGGAACCACTCCCTCAACTCGATCGTCGAGGGCAACACCTTCATCAACTGCCAGCGCGACATCTCGATGGGTCTGCTCGAGCGCGTCCCCGCCGATCATGTCGGCGGCATCGTCCGCAACAACTTCATTTACCATCGGCCGGGGTTCTCCGGCGACGTGCCGATCCTGGTGGCCGATTCGGCGAACACGCAGGTGCTGCACAACACCGTGCTGGTGAACGGATCCTATCCCTCCGCCGTCGAGTATCGATTCGCCGGCACGACGGGCACGATCATCACCAACAACCTGTTCGATGCGGCGATCTCGGCGCGCGACGGCGCCTCGGGCGCGGTGGCGAACAACAGTGTGAGCGCGACGGCGGCGATGTTCGTGAATCCCGCGGCCGGGGATCTGCACCTCCTGTCGTCGGCGGTTGCCGCGATCGATCGCGTCGCGGTCCTGGCAAACGCGCCGCAGGACTTCGACGGCGACGGCCGTCCGCAGGGCAGCCTCGCCGAGTACGGTGCGGACGAATACGTCCCGCCCGCCGGTTCCGCGCCGACCAGCCCGTCGACGCTGGCTGCGGCGACGCCAGCGGCCGGTCAGGTCACGCTGACCTGGATCGATACATCGTCGAACGAGACACGGTTCGAGATTGCCTCCGACGACACGCTCGCCGTCCGCCAGAGCGCCGCGGCAAACAGCATCGCGGCGACGTTCACCGGCCTGAGCACGACGACGGCGTATCGCTGGTATGTCAGGGCGTGCAACGCCGCCGGCTGCAGCAGCTGGATCGGACCGGTCGCGCGCACCGCGGACGGCTCGAGCGTCCCGCCGACGGCGCCCGCCGGGCTGACCGCGGCATCGCCTGCCGCGGGGCAGATCAACCTCGGTTGGAGTGACACGTCGGCGAACGAGTCGCGGTTCGACGTCGCCTACGACGACGCGCTCGTCGTCCGCCAGAGCCAGGCCGTCAACGCCACCACCGCCACGTTCACCGGCCTGAGCGCGACGACGGCGTATCACTGGTACGTGCGGGCGTGCAACGCCGCCGGGTGCAGCAGCTGGATCGGCCCCGTCGCGCAGATGGCCAGCGGACCCGCGGCGGGCAGCCGCACCGTGAGCGGTGCGGTGATGCTCAACGGCAGCGCGCTGGGCGGCGTGGCAGTGACAGCCACCAACGGCGTGACCTGCACGACGACGACAGCGGCCGGGCAGTACAACTGCACGGTGCCGCAAGGCTGGTCGGGCAGCGTGACGCCGGCGCTCAGCAGCTATACCTTCTCCCCCATTTCACGCAGCTACACCAACACCGCTGCCGACCAGACGCAGCAGAACTACGCGGCAACGATGGCGAGCGGCGGGACTGAGACCGTATGGGTGGATGATGCGGTTCCAGCCGGCGGAGTGGCACTTGGCGGCGGCGACAGCTGGCTCTGGGTGTCCGCCAATCCGCTGCCGTTTGCAGGCACACAGGCGCACCAATCGGCGGTCGCCAGCGGCCTCCATCAGCACTACTTCTACAACGCCAGCGCGCAGCTGCCGATCGCCACGGGCGACAAGCTGTTTGCCTACGTCTATCTCGACCCGGCGAATCCGCCGAGCGAGGTAATGCTGCAGTGGAATGACGGCGACTGGGGTTACCGCGCCTATTGGGGCGCGAACCTCATCGACTGGGGGACGGACGGGACGGCGAGCCGGCGCTACATGGGTGCGCTGCCAGCGACGGGGCAATGGGTCCGGTTGGAGATCGGTGCGGACGTGCTGGGTCTCGCCGGGCACACGCTCAACGGCATGGCGTTCACGCTGTTCAACGGCCGCGCCACCTGGGACAAGGCGGGCAAGCAGGCGCCGGGTTCGGCGCTGACGTACCAGGTCAGCGGCACGGTGTCGCTCAATGGCACTGGCCTGATTGGTGTGACGATGGCTGCCACCAATGGCGTGAGCTGCACGACGACAAACGCCGCCGGGCAATACAGCTGCACCGCGCCACAGGGATGGAGCGGCAGTGTGACACCCGCTCTCACCGGCTATACCTTCGCGCCCGTCTCACGCAGCTACAGCAACGTCGCCGCCGATCAGACGCTGCAGACCTACACCGCCACCGCCGTCGCGCCGACGACGTATCAGGTGAGCGGCACGGTGACGCTGAATGGCAGCGGCCTGAATGGTGTGGCGATGGCGGCGACCAACGGCGTCACCTGCACGACGACGACGGCCTCCGGCCAATACAGCTGCACGGTGCCGCAGGGCTGGACGGGCAGCGTGACGCCGGCGCTCAGTGGTTATACCTTTGCGCCTGCCTCGCGCAGCTATACCAACGTCGCAGTCAACCAGACGCTGCAGAACTACACCGCCAGCCTCATCACCTTGCAGGTGAGCGGCACGGTGACGCTCAACGGCAGCGGCCTGAGCGGCGTGACGCTGACGGCGACGAATGGCGTGACCTGCACGACGACGACCGCCACCGGGCAGTACAGCTGCACGGTGCCGCAGGGCTGGTCTGGCAGCGTGACGCCGGCGATCAGCGGCTACACACTGGCACCTGCGTCCCGCAGCTTCACCAACGTGGCCGCGGATCAGACGCTGCAGAACTACGCCGCGAGTGTCGTCGTGGTGCCGACGTTCCAGGTCAGCGGCACGGTGACGCTCAATGGCAGCGCGTTGAACGGCGTCGCCGTGACGGCAACCAATGGCGTGCCCTGCACGACGACCACGGCCGCGGGGCAGTACAGCTGCACGGTGCCACAGGGCTGGACGGGCAGTGTGACGCCGGCGCTCAGTGGCTATACCTTCGCACCTGCGTCACGCAGCTACACGAACGTCGCCGCCAACCAGACGCTGCAGAACTACACCGCGACTGCCGCAAGTGGCGGCGCCGAGACCGTCTGGGTAGACGAGGCGGTGCCAGCCGGCGCAGCCGCGGTCGGTGATGGCGACACGTGGTCCTGGGTGAGCGCGAATCCGGCGCCGTATGCCGGGACGCGGGCGCACCAGTCGGCGCTCGTGAGCGGCGTGCATCAGCACTACTTCTACAACGCCGGCGCCACGCTCGCCATCGCCGCTGGCGACAAGCTGTTTACCTATGTCTATCTCGACCCGGCCAATCCGCCGAGCGAGGTCATGCTGCAGTGGAACGACGGAGAGTGGAATTACCGCGCGTATTGGGGCGCAAACGTGATCGGCTGGGGAGCCGACGGCACGGCGAGCCGCCGCTACATGGGCGCGCTGCCCGCGACGGGCCAGTGGATCCGGTTGGAAGTTGCAGCGGACCTCCTCGGCCTCGTCGGGCACACGCTGAACGGCATGGCCTTCACGCTGTTCAACGGCCGCGCCACCTGGGACAAGGCCGGCAAACAGGCGGCCGGATCGGCAGCGACGTTCCAGGTGAGCGGGACGGTGACGCTCAACGGCAGCGGGCTCAATGTCGTCGCGCTGGCTGCGACGAACGGCGTCAGCTGCACGACGACCGCGGGCGCCGGCCAGTACAGCTGCACGGTGCCGCAAGGCTGGACCGGCAGCGTCACGCCGACGCTGAGTGGCTACACCTTCGCGCCTGCCTCGCGCAGCTACAGCAACGTCGCCGCCGATCAAACGCTGCAGAACTACAGCGCGAGCCTGGTGGTGGTGCCGACGTACCAGGTGAGCGGCACGGTGACGCTCAATGGCAGCGGCCTGAATGGCGTCGCGCTCACCGCGACCAACGGTGTGAGTTGCACGGCGACGGCAGGCGCGGGTCAATACAGCTGCACGGTGCCGCTAGGTTGGAGCGGCAGCGTGACGCCGACGCTCAGTGGCTATGCGTTCGCGCCGGCCTCGCGCAGCTACAGCAACGTCGCCGCCGATCAAACGCTGCAGACGTTCGCGGCCACGGTCGCGAGCGGCGGCGCGGAAACGGTGTGGGTGGACGACGCGGTGCCGGCGGGCGCCACGGCGCTCGGCGGCGGCGACAACTGGCTGTGGGTGACGAGCAATCCGCTGCCGTACTCCGGGACGCAGGCGCATCAGTCCGCGCTCGTCAGCGGCCTGCATCAGCACTACTTCTACAACGCGAGCGCGCAGCTGCCGATCGCGGCGGGCGACAAGCTGTTCGCCTATGTCTATCTCGATCCGGCGAATCCGCCGAGCGAGCTGATGCTGCAGTGGAGTGATGGCGACTGGGGCTACCGCGCCTACTGGGGCGCGAACGTCATCGACTGGGGAACGGATGGGACGGCGAGCCGCCGTTACATGGGCGCGCTGCCGGCGACCGGGCAATGGGCCCGATTGGAAGTCGGCGCCGACGTGCTCGGTCTCGCCGGGCACACGCTCAACGGCATGGCCTTCACGCTGTTCAACGGCCGCGCCACCTGGGACAAGGCGGGCAAGCAGGCGGCGGGATCGGCGGTGACCTACCAGGTGAGCGGCAGCGTGACGCTGAATGGCAGCGGGCTGAATGGTGTGACGCTGACAGCGACCAACGGCGTGAGTTGCACGACGACGGCGGGCGCGGGTCAATACAGCTGCACCGTGCCGCAAGGCTGGACCGGCAGCGTGACGCCGGCGCTGAGTAACTACACCTTTACGCCTGCCTCACGGACATATACCAACGTCGCTGCCAACCAGACGCTGCAGAACTATGCCGCCAGCCTCGGCGCGCCGGTTACCTCGACGGCCGCGCGCGCCAATTCGTACGACAACGGGTGGGAAGCGTCGTGGGTCGAGCACGCGCGCCAGCTGCTGGCGACGGCCGCCGGCAAGACGGACGGGTTCGTCCTGCAGATAGGCGATTCGATGACCTATTCGTTCGCCTACGCGATGTGGGCGAAGGAAGGCCAGGGACAGACGGTCAGGGATGCGCAAACGGCGGCGTGGGCCCGGGCCGCTTCGTATAGCACCGCTCCGTCCGATTTCACCAACAAGAACGGCTGGTACCAGGCCACGGCGGGCAAGACGGCTTACAGCGGGTTGAGCGCGGCGGAGTATCTTTCGGGCTGCTGCAACGGCGGCCCGACGATGCCGGCGACGACGAACGTGGCGACGGCGCAGCAGATCCTGGCCGACCCGTCGTACACCGGCAACCGGCAGATCGATACCGTGATCGCGCCGTTCGCCGACGCGCAGTTCGCGGTGGTGATGCTCGGCAGCAACGCGCCCGACGACCCGAACGGCGCCGCCAGCCTGGCCGCAATTCTCGACAAGCTCGAAGCGCAGCACATCGTGCCGGTTCTATCGACGATCCCGCCGCGCAACGATGCGGTGTCGAACGATCTCAACGTGCAGTTCAACGCGGCAATCCGCAGCCTGGCGCAGGCGCGCAGCCTGCCGCTCATCGATTTCTATCAGGAGGTGCTGCTGCGGCGGCCGGGCACGACGTGGGCGGGCACGCTGATTTCCGCCGACGGCGTCCATCCGACGGGCGACAATGCCGGGTTCACGGTGACGAGCAACCCGTATCTGCCCGGCGGCGATCCGGCCACGCAGACGAGCGGCGACGCGCTGCTCAACTCCGGATACCTGCTGCGAAGCTGGCTGACGATTCAAAAACTGAGCGAGGTGAAATCCTACGTGATCGACGGCGTCAATCCTTAGACCGTTTTCCGAACGCATGACGCAAACCGCCGAGTGCGTCGAGCACGCAGAGTTACGGATTCTCGGCGCTCCGCTCAGAAATCGCGTGTCACGACGTCACCGCAGAGCTCGCAGAGCCCGCAGAGGAATACTCGGCGAACTCGGCGGCCTCGGCGGTGAACGTTTTCATGGATGGGGGTGAACGCCGTTCATGACGACTCAGCGGCCTCTGCGGTTTTCGTCAGCACACGCAATTTTAATTGGCCGTCGGAGCGGTGCGCCGCCTCATCCCAGCACCTGCGTGTAGAGATCCTCCATCTCACGGGCATAGCGATCCGGTCCGAAGAGCTCGACCGTCCGACGGCGCCCTTCAGCGCCCATGTGCCGCCGCTTCTCCGGATCACCGAGCAGCGACATGACGGCGTCGGTGAGCGCCGGCACGTCGTTCACGGGCACCAGAATCCCGGTTTCGCCGTCGGCCACGACTTGCGGAATCGGCCCGATGCGCGTCGAGACGACCGGCACGCCGCACGCCTGCGCTTCGGCGAGCGCCAGACCAAAGCCCTCTTCCCTCGTCGGCAGCACAAAGAGATCGCTCGCCGCCATCAGCTCGCGCGTCGTCTCGTCGCTCGCGAAGCCGAAGAAGATGGCGTTCGAGCCGAGGCCGAGCTCGCGGGCGTAGGCCTCCATTTCGCGGCGATACTGGCCGTTGTTCCTGATGTCGTCTCCGATGACGAGAAAGCCGGCCGCCGGCATGCGGTCGACGATACGCCGCGCCATCTGCAGGAACAGCCGGTGTCCTTTGTGCTCGTTTACGGATCCGACGATGCTGATGAGGTGCGAGTACTGCGCGAGGCCGGCGCCGGCGCGAATCGCCTCTTTGCGCGTGGTGGGGACAAACGCGTTCGTGTCGACAGAGTTGAGGATCATCACCACGCGACCGGGCGGCTGCGGCAGCTGCGCCAGATAACTCGCCACCTCGTCATACATGACGGCGCTCACCGTGATGACGCTGTCGGGCGTGACCGAGAGGCCCCAGCCGCCGCCGAACACTTCACCCGGATGGTGAATGTGGCAGATGCGGCGGGTCTTGGTGGCGCGGGCAGCAAAACTCGCATAGCGGTAGCTGAGGACGCCGTTGGCGTGCATCAGGGCGGGCCGCTCCCTCAGGAACACGCGCGCCATCGCCAGCGTGCATCGGACGGCGCCCCACCGCGTGCCCGCCAACGCGGACTGCAGCGGGACGATGTGGAACGGCACCCCCCTGGCGGTCAGCTCCGCTTCCATCGGTCCGCGGCTGGGCAGAATCGAGACGGGCCGGAACCGCTCGCGATTGAGATGCTCCATCAGCGAGAGCAGGACCTTGTTCCCGCCGCCGATCTTCGCGGCGTTATGGATGTAGAGGAGCGTCTGCGGCTTTGCACTCATCATCGGACACGGGCATCGCCGCGGCGCGGCGCGAGCGCGGCCGCCTGCTCAGGCTGGCTCGGCGACGGCGACGAGGTTGTTCCCCTGATCGAGTTGTTCGAGCTGCTGGCAGAACGGCTGCAGCGCGGCGAGCAGCGCCGGTGATTCGTCGAGGTCCCGTAGCGGGGTGCCATCGCGCCGCAGCGCCTGCCGCGGTTCGGCGGCGCGCATCGACAGCCGCATGCTGCGGACGATGAAGCGCGGGTTGGCTTTGGTCTTGAGGACGCGGACGCGAAAGCCGGCGGCGATCAGCATCTGCTCGAGCGTCTGGCCGGTGAAATGGTAGAAATGACGCGGCAGGTCGACAGAGGAGCTGCGCTCGCCAAACACGGTGGTCCACAGGGTGCCGATGTTCGGCACCTCGACGATCAGCACGCCGCCGGGGCGCAGCAGGCGGCGAACCGCTTCGAGCGTCCGCCGCGGCGACGGCGTATGTTCGAGAATGTGCGACATCAGGACCGCGTCCATGTTGCGCTCGGGAATGTCGACTTCGGTCACGTCGCCCAGCCACACGCGGTGGCCGCGGCTGGCCGCCTGGCGAACCATCGGCTCCGCGAAATCGATCCCGAATGTGGTCCACCCGAGCGCCGCGAGGTTGTCGAGATCGGTCGCGGTGCCGAAGCCGATGTCGAACACCCGCCCCGGCTTCATCCACCCGGCATCGGCGAACAGCCGATCGGTCAGCCGATCGCGCAGCGGCGTGCGCAGCGCGAATTCGTACACGGCGCGGTTCCGCCGCAGCAGCCGCTTGGCCAGGCGATTCCACCGGTTCGGCGGCGGCAGGCCGTTGATGCTCTCGTAGGCGTAGTACTTCGACGGGTAGTAATTCGCGAGCACCGCGGTCGTCGGCCGCGGCGAGAGGTAGATGAGCCCGCACGCCGTGCAGCGCACGGTCGACCAGATCCGCGGCGGCTCGGGCGCCTGCGGCTCGTTGTTGTGAATCGGCCACGCACGATCGTGGGTCGACATGAACGGCGACGCCTCGGGCGACCCGCACAAGTCGCACGCGACCAACTCGACGTCAGCGGCGCCGTGCGCCTCGATCATTTGAGCTTCGGCCACTCCCGCTCCTTCTCTATGATGAGGGCGTCTTGCTGCACACCATCACCCACTCCAGCGGCTCACCCGGGACGCGTTCGAGGCTGCGGATCATCCAGCGCGCGAGCGGATCGTGGCGCGGGCCGACGAGAATCTGAATCCGCTGCTGCCACGACATGTGCCGGATCACGTCCGTCGACGAAAGCGGCGTGAACCCATGCTGCACGAGCTCCTGCTTCAACTCGTCGAGCTCGTACGTCGCATCGAAAATCGGCAATGTCTCGTTCTGCTGCCGCCGGATCTTGAGGTTCACGGCGTCGAAGACGAACAGGCCGCCGTCGCGCAGCACCGAATGAATCTGCCGATAGAGACTGGCGCGCACGGCGGTCTCGAAGTGCCGGATGAAGCGGAAACTGTAAACCAGGTCGAGCTTCGCGGCGGCCGTGAACGGCAGCGCAAAGGCGTCGCCGCGGACCATCGTCCAGCGGCTGGCGGCGCCGGCGAGCCGCCGCTTCGCCACCTGCAGCATCGAGTCGTTGAACTCGCACAGATAGCCGCGCTCGAAGCCGGAGACCTCGCGTGAGAGGCGCGCCGGGCCGGGCGCGATCTCGAGCACGCGCTTCACCCCGTATGTGCGGATGGTGTCGTTGACCACCCGCACCTGCACCTGGTGCAGCAGCGAGCCCCAGGCGCTCGTGAATCGCCGGTCGACGTAGTCCTCGGCGGTTCGCGTGTCGGCGTAAGCGCCGCGGATTTCGGCCGGTTCTTTTAACACCATACCTCAAAGCTGAGCAATGACGTGGCCAGATCGGCGGCCGCACCCGGCGACAGTTGGTCGGCGGCGCGGCGACAATCGGCGGAATGGCGGACTCTTGTCTGCCGTTTCACGGAATAAGATGCCGTCTCGACGGCCGCCCCTCAGGGACGGCGATACACGGCAGACCATGGACCGGTCACGCCGTCGCGGTGAAGGCCGCGACCGACAGCTGCTCGTCCGTTACCGGCCGGACCTTCCGCGCGATGACATACATGTGCGATCGGCACTGCGGAATCCGGTGCTCGAGGATCGAGCGCCCCGTCGAGAGCGCGCCGTCCACGTAGCGACGCGGCGAGCGCCACAATTTCCGCACCAACGATGGACGCGCCGCCGCCGGCGCGCCGGCGCCCGATCGGTTCGTGCCGGACCCGGGCGATGCGTCCCAGAACCCGAAACCGTAGAACCGGATGTGCGACTCGAATCCCACCGCGGCCAGCATGTCCGACAGTTCTGACGGCGCATACAGACGGACGTGGCCGCAATGCCCAAGCCGCGCTTTCTGCAGAAACGCCAGGAATGGCGGCTGAATGACCTGCGTCATGTTGCCGAAGAAGAAGTTGAAGCGGTTGCGCAGCGACAGCAGGTTCGGCGTCGAGACGAGCAGGACGCCTTCCGGTTTCAGGACGCGATTCACTTCGAGCAGCGCGTGCAGCGGGTTGATGTACATGTGCTCGATCACCTCGGTGAGCACCACCGCATCGGCGGCATTCGAATCGATCGGCCACGGATCGGTTTCGAGATCGACCGCCAGCGCGTCGACGCCAATCTTCCGCATCGCGTCGGCGAACGTCTCTTCGTCGCCAGCCGCCGAGCTGTGAAACATCGCCTGCGCGTTCAGGTTGCGCTCCGGCGCCTTGTCGAGCGCGATCACTTTCCAGTGACGGTTGAGGACCCGCGTCAGCGTTCCGGGAAAGGCGCCGGCGTCCACCACGACACCGGAAGGACAGGCCTGCCGCAACAGCTCTACCGCCGTGTGGTGCCCCATACTGAGAGTCGGTACGGAATCGTCCTGCACTGGTCGCGGCACCTCGTCGGACGGCGCAAAGCCGACACTCACCTTCATATCATCGGATAGCACGGAAGTCTGCAGAGTGGCCGGCCTCCTTGGCTGGCAAGCTCGACCGTTGCAAGAACAAGGCCGCGAGGAGACGCGTCCGGCCGCGTTGACGCGATGGGGGTCTCAAAGTGCGGCCTCAATCGTGCAGTCAGACGAACGCCCGGCGCTGCCGCCCGGCCGCATAGTTTCCTGGCCTGACTGTCGCGCCAGTCGATTATGCTGGGAGACTCAAGGCGGCTGGTGGTGAGCACGCGTTCTCGCGACAGACAGATCTGATGCTTCGCTCCATTTTCGTCCTCGGCCTGATGGCCATCGGCAGCGTCTACGCCGCGCAGAGCGCGTTCGGCGGGCTGCTTTTCTACCTGTGGCTCGCGTATTTCCGGCCCGAGTCGTGGGTCTGGAACGTCGGCCTGATTCAAAGCCTCAACCTGTCGCTCATCTGCGGCGTGTATCTCGTCGCACGAACGCCGTTCGCCGGCGCCGACCTGCAGCCGACGTTCCGCCGCTCGCTGCTGCTGTTGTTTCTGTGCCTCACCGTCCTGTCGACCTACATGTCGCAGTACGTCACGTTCGACTCGCCGCTGTTCCAGGACTTCATCAAAGCGATCATCATCACCTATCTGCTGTCCGCACTCACCGACGACCCGAAGAAGCTTCGCACCGTCCTCATCGTCATCGTCTTCTCGCTCGGGTTCGAGAGCGCCAAGCAGGGGTGGGTGACGCTGCTCCTCGCGCCGGGCCGCTCCAACGACAATCCCGTCGCCGTGCTCGGCGACAACAACGAAACCGCGGTTGGCCTGCTCATGATCACGCCGGTGCTGTTCGCGCTGGCCAACTCGACGACCATCAAGTGGGAGAAGCGGCTCCATCAGTTCATCGGCGTCGGCATTCTCTACCGCGCGATCTCGACCTACTCGCGCGGCGGCTTCCTGTCGGCCGGCACCATGGTCATCCTCTACGTCGCGCGATCGAAGTACAAGCTGCGCTCGCTGGTGCTCGCCGTCATCGTCGGCGGCGCGCTGCTCTCGGTGCTGCCCGACGCCTTCTGGGACCGCATGTCGACGGTGCAGGTGACGCTCGACGAAAGCGAGCTCGACAGCAGCGCGGCCAGCCGCCTTCACTTCTGGCAGGTCGCCATGGCGATGGCGGCCGATCATCCCTTACTGGGGGTCGGACACTTCGGGTTCCAGTACGCCTACAACTTCTACGACTTCTCGCTGGGTTTGTACGGAAAGTACCGGGCGGTTCACAGCAGCTGGTTCGGCATCCTCGCCGAGCTGGGATTCCCGGCGTTTTTCGTGATGCTGACGCTCATCGGCACCTCCCTCTGGTCGTGCGAGAGCGTCGCCCGCCGCGCGCTGCGCGGCGAGATCCCGCCGGAGTTCAGAAACTACGCGCTGGCGATCCAGAGCGGGCTGGCGGTCTTCTGCGTCGGCGGGTCCTTCTTATCGTTCCAATACCGGGAAATCGTCTGGCACTTCTTCGGCGTCAGCATCGCGATGCAGCGCATCGCCGATGCGATCGCCGTGAAGGCTCCGGCCGTCGAGCCGGCCGAGGTCAGGACGGCATTGCCGCCCGCGCAGCCGGCCTGGGCGGCGGCGCTGCAAGCGCGGCGGGCGAACCGCGTCTAGAGAATTTCAATTCCCAGTCGCGACGGAAACCGCCGAGGACGCCGAGAAAAAATTCTCGGCGATCTCTGCGTGCTCTGCGGTTCCCGTTCTACAGCAGTCCGAATTTGCTTTAGCGCGCCGACGCGCGCTGCAGATTGCGCGGCGCGTCTTCAGCGTCGCCTGGCGCGAACACCGCTTTCGGACGCGCCGGGCGCTGCCGCGACCAGCACTCCAGCATCCACACCGACCATAGCGCCTGGCCGTAATCGCCGCGCCCGGCGCGGTGATCCGCGAACAGACGCCCGACTTCGCCGACGTCGAGCAACGACGACGCGAGCGAGCCCGAGCTCAAAACTTCGTCCTTGAAGCGGGTCGCGTATTCGCCGGCAAGCCAGTCGCCAGCCGGCGCGGTGAAACCGTGCTTGGGCAGACCCATCACGGCGGCTGGAAGGCGCGGTGCCGCGAGCGTCTTGAGCAGGTGCTTCGAGCGCCAGCGCGGCATCTTGAACCGGATCGGCGTGCGGAAGGCGAACTCGACGAGGCGGCGGTCGAGCAGCGGACAGCGCACTTCGAGGCCGTGCTGCATGCTCATCCGATCGACCTTCACGAGAACGTCGTTGGCCAGGTAGACCTTGAGATCCGCATACATCGATCGCTGCATGCCGCTCGTCGACGTGCACCGCCGGTAAGGCGCGGTCACGGCCTCATACAGCCGCGTCGACCGGAGATCCTCATGCCCGCTGCGGCGCGTCAGCGCGCCGACCATCTCCGGCTTGAGAAAACAGAGGTCGTAGTAATACGCAGTGGCGGCGTCGCGGCCGATGTTCTCGAGCAGCGTGCCGATGCGCAGCGGCCGCGGCAGGCGGCGATGGCGCGGCCAGTGCCGGCCGAGCCATCCCGCCGCGCCGGCGAGCGGACCAATTGCGCTCCGCACGTAGCCCTCCGCCGCGTGCGGCAGATAACGGAAGTCGTAGCCGCCAAAGGTCTCGTCGCCGCCGTCGCCGCTGAGCGCCACGGTGACATACTGCCGCGCCATCTGCGAGACGTAGAACGTCGGCACCGCCGACGAATCGGCGAACGGCTCGTCGAACGCGCCGACGATCCGCTCGAGCACATCGTCGAGACGCGGCTCGATCTTCTCCTCGTGATGGTTGGTCCGCAGGTGGCGCGCCGTGAGACCCGCCGGACCGAGCTCGTTGTGCGTGCCCGTGCCGAACCCGACCGACGTGGTTTCGATGCCGGGGCCGAGCGCCTCCGCCATGAACGACACGACCAGGCCCGAGTCGATGCCGCCCGAGAGAAACGCTCCGAGCGGCACTTCGCTCTCGAGCCGTTCGGTGACCACCTCGCGCACCAGCGCTTCGAGCTCGGGGCCGATGCGGCGCTCGTCGGTTGCCGTGTCGAACTGCCGCACGTCCCAGTACTGCCTGATCTCGAGGCGTCCCTCGACGACGCGCAGCCAGTGCCCTGCTTCGAGTTTACGGACGGCGCGATAGATCGAGCGCGGCGCCAGCACATAGCCGAACGTGAGATATTCCTCGATGGTGTCGGGATCGATCACCGCGTCCCACACCGGGCTGTGGTAGAAGGACTTGATCTCGCTGGCGAAGTGCAGCACGCCGCCGAGCACGGCGTAGAACAGCGGCTTCTTGCCCAGTCGATCGCGCGCGATGAACAGATCGCGGCGGCGCTGGTCGTAGATCGCGAACGCAAACATGCCTTCGAGCCGATCGACGACAGCCGGGCCCCATTCCTCGTAGCCGTGCAGGATCGCTTCGGTGTCCGAGGTCGTGCGGAAGCGGTGGCCGCGGCCGATCAGTTCCTCACGCAGCTGCTTGTGCTGGTAAACCTCGCCGTTGAACGTGATCCAGACCGTGCCGTCCTCGTTCGACAACGGTTGATGGCCGCCGGCGCGATCGATGATCGCGAGGCGGCGATGGCCGAGTCCGACGATCCCGTCGTCGAACACGCCGCCGCCATCCGGCCCGCGGTGCGCCAGCGCCGTGGTCATCGCCGGCAGCGCCGCCGAGATGCGCGGATCGAGTGTTCCGTCGAGTGCGGCCACGCCGCAGATGCCGCACATTAGCGCCTTCCCTCCAGCCGCGTGTATTCGCGCGCGTAGTCCGCGACCATGCGGTCGATGGTGAAACGGGCCTCGACGCGCGCACGGCCGGCCGCCCCCATGGTACGCCCGCGCTGCGGTGCCGCCTGCAGGCTGCCGATCGCCTCAGCGAGCGCCGGCGCGGAGCGCGGCGGGACGAGCAGACCGGTTGCGCCGGCGATGACGACTTCCGGGGTGCCGCCGACTCCGGTCGCCACGACCGGCAGACCCGCCGCCATCCCTTCGAGGATGGTCAACGACACGCCTTCGCTGATCGAGCTGTTCACGTAGACGTCGAAGGCGGGGAACAGCTGCCTGACGTCGGCACGATATCCGAGCAGCAGGACGCCGTCGCCGGCGCCGTGCGCGGCGATCGCCGAGCACACCGCCTCCTTCTCCGGGCCGTCGCCGACGATGACGAGCCGGGCGTTCGGCGCGCTGGCGCGCACACGGGCAAAGGCGTCGACGAGCGTCGGCAGATCCTTCACCGGATCGAGGCGAGCGGCGGTGCCAATCACGAAGTCGTCGGCGCCCAGCCCGACCCGGCGCCGCGCCGCGGCGCGATCGGCCGGCGTCGCGGCGGTTCCAGGATCGATGCCGTTGTAAATGACGCGAATGTCCGGCGCGAAGCCCTCCGCGACCATGTGCTGCTTGAGGGCCTCGGAGACGGCGAACACACGTCCCGGATGGCGTCCGAAGAGCACGTTCGCGAGGCGGCGCTTCCTGCCGGGAGCGGCATCCGACAGGCGCCCGTGCTCGGTCATCATGATCGGCAGACGGCGGTCGAGCATGCCGGCGATGCGGCCGTAGATATACGGCGAGTAGTGATGACAGTGCACGACACCGACGTTCTGTTCCCTGGCGAGGCGCGCAACCCGCGCCGCCAGCGACGGGTGAAAACCCGGGGTGCGATGCAGCGGGACGACGGTGAAGCCGTTGCCGGCGAGCTCGGCGCCCCACGCCCCGACATCGTCCAGACAGCAGACCACGGTGCGGAATGAATTGTCCAGACGGGTGACCAGATCGACGACGAGCCGCTCGGTGCCGCCCGGCGACAGGCTCAGGACGAGCTGCATCACGCACGGCCGTGGCCGATCGGTCGGGGGCCGGGCGGTCGATCGCTGCGTTACGACGGCAGCCGTCATCGCCGCCGCATTTTATTCGCGATCGACTGGTGCAGATCCTCGACCTGCTGTGCGGCGCGCGGCCAGGTGAAGTCGCGGCACACGCGGATGCGGCCGGCCCGGCCCAGCGCCTGGCGCTGCTCGGGGGAGCGGGCCAGCATGGCGATGGCGCCGGCCAGCTCGTCGCTGTCCGTGCCGCTGACAAGGAGACCGGTCTCGCCTTCAGCCACCGCCTCGGGGACGCCGCCGCTCCGGCCGCCGATTGACGGCTTTTCGGCGGCCGCCGCCTCGAGGAACACGATGCCGAAGCCTTCCACGTCGCCGGCGTCGATCCGGTTCGGCATCAGGAACACGTCGCACGCCTGATAGTAGGCCGGCAGCTCGTCGGCGCTGATCTCACCGAGAAAGTGCACGCGATCGGCGACGCCGCAGTCGAGCGCGAGCTTCTGCAGCCGCTGCCGCTCTTCGCCATCGCCGACGATCAGATACTGCACCGGCGTGTGCGCCACGAGGCGGCTCACCGCCTCGATGGCCAGGTCGTGGCCCTTTCGCCGCTGTAACCGGCCGACCGACAGCAGCACCGTCTCGCCGCGAGCGGCGAAGCGCTGCCGAATCGCGGCACCGCCCGCAGGTGACGGGCGGAACCGCTGGACGTCGACGCCTGGATGGACGACCGTGATGCTGGAGCGGTCGATGCCGAGCTGCTCGAGCATGCGCGCCGTGCTGTGGCTGTTGACGATGTTGGCCGCGGCATCACGATAGACGCGCGTCATCAGCCAGGTCAGCTGGCGCGACCGGAGGGCGGTCCCGATATCCTCGCCGTGCGACCAGCAGACGTAGTCCGGACCGCCCAGGCAGCGGCTGATCCACGCCGCCACACCTTCCGGCAGCGCGCGGCCGCAGTGGACGATGACATCGCGGCGCGATCCGAGCCGTCTGGCGCGGAGGACGATCTGCAGGTAGCGGAACACCGCGCGGGTGTCGAACAGCCCCCATCGCCTGGTGGCAATCGACGCGCGGACCACGGTGACCGGGCTGGAGACGACGCGGCGCGCAACCCCGGGCATGAGGTCGGCGAGCACGACGACGTTCGTCTGCGCCATTCGCGAGTACACCGCCTCGAACAGGACCGGGGAGCCCCCTACGGCAGGCGGATACAGCTCGGAGAGCAGCAGCACGGAGCGCGCACTCACCGGCGCCGGCTCCGGCGCGACGACCAGAGGGCGAATGGCGGGACGCATGCGCTCGGGCTCGTGAAGGTGCACTGCTTCCCTGAGCATTCGCTTCTGGACAGAGAGCATGATGACTGGGCTAAGCAAACGGACGGCCAAGTCATCAGTAGCTCATCGGGCTGATTTCGGCACGAAGCAACAGTGACGGGAGGGAAAAAAGTTCTCTCCCACCGAGACTATAATCGGTCGGCCTTGCGACCGGCCCATTCGCCGGCCGAGTGGGCAAACGCTGGTCCTGCAAGCAGATGATCCGGCTCCTTCGTTCGAAAACACCCGCCTTGACAGCACCGGCCAAAGGGAGCGCCCCTTGCATAAGGTTGAGCTCGTGGGCGGCGGACCCGCTCGTCGAGAGGCGGCGGCATTGAGTCGGAGCGAAGGCGTTCGCAAGCTCTCCTCCCTCGCATCGGGACTTGGCTGAGTGGTGGGTGTGCCCCAGATTGCGCGGGAGCTTCCAAGGATGAGTGAGGCGCTGCCGCTCGTTTCCTTTGTCATTCCGGTTCTGAACGACGCCCGCCGGCTCGCCAATTGTCTCGCTAGTGTGCGCAAGAGTGATTATCCCGCGGACCGGCTGGAAATCATCGTCGCCGACAATGGTTCGACCGACGGGTCGGACCGCGTCGGCCGCGAGGCCGGAGCGACGGTCCTGTCGCTGCCCGGGAGGGCGGTGGCGCAGCTGCGGAACGACGCCGTCGCCGCGGCTCGCGGCGACATCATCGCCTTCGTCGATGCGGATCACGAAATCAGCCCCGGCTGGGTCCGCAGCGCGGTTGAAACGCTCAGCGCGCCGGGCACGGCGGCGGTTGGCGCCACGTATACGACGCCGCCGGGCGGCACCTGGGTGCAGCGGCAGTACGATCGATTGCGCAGACGCGACACGCGCGTCCGCGACACGGAATGGCTGGGGAGCGGCAATCTGGCGATCTGGCGGGCGATGTTCGAGCACTTAGGCGGCTTCGACACCAGCCTCGAGACGTGCGAGGACGTCGACCTCTGTCAGCGGCTGCGCGCCGCCGGCGCCAAGGTCAAGAGCGATCCGCGTCTCGAGAGCACGCATTTCGGCGACCCGGCGACGCTGCGCGAGCTCTTTTTCGGCGAGCTGTGGCGCGGCCGCGACAATTTCCGCGTCAGCTTGCGGCCGCCGGTCACGGTGCGCAACCTGGTCGGCCTCGGCGTGACGGTCGCCGAGCTGCTGCTGCTGGCGCTCGCGGCCGCCGGTCTCGCGACGATCGGCCTGTTCGGCGGGCCGATTGCCGCGGTGGCGCTCATCGGCATCGCCGCGCTCGCCTGTTTGCAGTCGGTGCGCATGCTGCGTTCGGGCGCGCCCATCCGCTTCGCCGACGTGCCGCAGACCTTTACTGTCGCCGGCGTCTATGGCGTCGCCCGCGCACTCGCGCTCGTCGTCCGCGCGCCGCACCGGATGCGGCAGCAACGGAGTCCGCAGCGTGGCTGATCGTCCGATTCGGGTTCTCGAGCTGCGCAGCGTCCGCGGCACCGGCGGCGGCCCGGAAAAAACCATCTTCATGGGCGCCGCCCGCAGCGATCCGCGGCGCTTCGCGGTCACGGTCTGCTATATCCGCGATCGCCGCGATCAGGTCTACGCCCTCGATCAGATCGCCGGCGGGCTGAACGTCGATTACGTGGAAGTTTACGAACGCCATTCGTTCGACCCCGCGATCTTCGCCGCACTGCGCCGGATCGTGCGCGAACGGCAGATCGACATCGTGCACGCGCACGAGTACAAGACCGATCTGCTCGGCCTGCTGCTGGCGCGCGCCGAGCCGGTGGTCGCGCTGGCCACTGCACACGGCTGGACCGGCCACAGCACGCGCGAGAAGATTCTGTATTACCCGGTCGATCGCTGGCTGCTGCGCCGCTACCCGCGCGTCATCACCGTCTCGGATCAGATCCGCAGCCAGCTGGTCGCCCCCGGGCGCGACAACCCGCGCATCACGACCATCCTGAACGGCATCGATCACACGATTTTCAGGCGCCAGCCCGAGCGCGTCGCCGCCGCGCGGGCCGCGTTCGGCTTCGCGCCGACAGATATCGTCCTCGGCTCGGTCGGCCGTCTCGAGCCGCAGAAGCGATTCGACCTCCTGCTCGAGGCGGCGCACACGCTGCGGCAGAGCGAGCCGCGGCTCAAAGTGCTCATCGCCGGCGACGGCTCGCTCAAACAGGCGCTGCTGAATCAGCGCGATCGCCTGGGCCTCGCCGACGTGTGCCTGCTGCCGGGCCATCGCAAGGACGTCATCGAAACGCTGCACGCCATGGATGTGTTCATCCAGTCGTCCGACTACGAGGGCACGCCGAATGCGGTGCTCGAGGCGATGGCGGTCGAGCTGCCGATTGTCGCCACCACGGCGGGCGGGACGGACCAGCTGATCGCGGACGGCGTGCACGGGCTGCTGGTCGGGCCGGGGAACACGGCAGCGCTGGTCGCCGCGACCGCGCAGGTCCTCGCCGATGGCGCCGCAGCGGCCCGCCGCGTCCGCGCCGCACGCGCCCGGGTGGAGCACGAGCTGTCGTTCGAGAGGCGGATGCAGGCAGTCGAGCGCATCTACGACGAGCTCGCCGGAGCGCATCGCCGCGTCGGGCGGCCCGCCGCGGTGGCGGTGTAGCCGTGAGGGAGCTCGTGAAAGCGGCGGCACGCCGGCTGGCGTCGATCGCGATCATGCCGGCGCTCGGCACGTATTACCTGCGGAGCCTGATGATCGGCCGCGATCGGTCGCTCGAGGCCTCCACCCAGGCGCTCGGGCTCATTCCGGGCCTCGCCGGGCAGTATCTGCGGCGCGCCTTCCTCGCGCGCACGATCGCCTTCTGCGATGCCACCGCGACGATCGAGTTCGGCTCGTTGTTCTCCTCCGCGGAGACGCACATCGGGCCCAGGGTTTACATCGGTCCGCGCTGCCACATCGGCCTGGCCCATTTCGAAGCGGACGTCCTCATCGCCCCGGCGGTGCACGTGCCAAGCGGCCGGTTGACGCACGGGTTCTCGGATCCGTCGCTGCCGGCGCGCGATCAGCCGGGCCAGCTCGAGCTCGTGCGCATCGGCGCCGGCACCTGGATCGGCAGCGGTGCCGTCGTCATGGCCGACGTCGGGCCGAACTCGGTGATCGGGGCGGGCGCCGTGGTGACCAAGCCTTTGCCGGGCGGTGTCGTGGCGGGCGGTGTCCCGGCGCGCATTCTGCGCTGGCGCCAGCAGCCGGACGCCTGCCCTGCCTCGTCGGTCCCGGCGCAGTGAGAGTCCTGTTCCTGACCCACCGTCTGCCCTACGCCCCCAACCGCGGCGACCGGGTCCGCGCGCTGCACATGCTGCGCCTGATGGCGCGCAGCTTCCCCGTCGATCTCGTGTCGCTCGTGCACAGCCGCGACGAAGAGCAGCATGCGGACGACCTGCGCGATCTGGCCTCCAGCGTCACCGTCGCGCGCGTCAACCGCGCGCTCGGATACGGCCGCGCGCTTGCCGCCGTCCCCGGCAGCCTGTCCTTCACACACGCGATTCTCGACGCCAAGGGCCTGCGGCCGGCGCTCGAACAGATCGTGGCGCGCAACCGCCCCGACGTGGTGCTGGCGTTCTGCTCCAGCATGGCGCGCTTTGCCATGGAGCCGCCGCTCGACGGCATCCCCATGGTCCTCGACATGGTCGACGTCGACTCGGAGAAATGGCGGACGCTCGGCGAGCAGTCGCGGCCGCCGGCGCGGTGGATCTACTCGAGCGAGGCGCGGCGCCTGTCGGCGTTCGAAGCGCGTGCCGCCATGCGCGCCCACACGGTGGTGGTCGTCAACGAACGCGAGCGCGCGCTGGTCCAACGCCTGGCGCCAGCCTCGAACGCCCACGTCCTGCCGGTCGGCGTCGACAACGATTACCTGAAGTCGCCGAACCCGCCGTCAGACGAGCTGCGGGTGACGTTCTGCGGCGTGATGAACTACCGGCCGAACGCCGAAGGCGTCAGCTGGTTTGCCGAGCACGTCTGGCCGGCGGTGCGGCAGCGGCATCCCGGCGCGCGCCTTTCGCTCGTCGGGTCGGAG
>JADMIO010866701.1_pt1 | contig 21603 bp, 14 predicted proteins | sample 8958161 | NCBI WGS metagenome assembly JADMIO01 (sample SAMN16585339, study PRJNA669376) | soil metagenome | isolation source: Crop rotation soil | place: USA: Cullars Rotation, Alabama | collected 2011
GACGAGGGTTTCGACCGGATCGTGCTCGACGGACACCACGTTCTCCCGTAATCCCGGATCAGACGGTTCGCGATTCTATCGAAAGTGGTCGCGGGAGCGACGCGTCATCCGCTGGAGCCCGTCCCGGATATTCTCGTGGCCGTCCGGCGCGGTTTGCCGGAGAACGCGTGTACGCTCTTCTGATCCGGCGCATGCGCATCCCCATCCGAGTCGTGACGACCGTGCGGCGAATCGCGCCGTTCTGGGCCTTCCAGCTCGGCGGATGGAGTCTCTTCTGGGGAACGATGGTCGTCGCGGGCCTCTCGCAGTGGCCGCTCGGCTTCACGCTGATGCGGAAGTCGTTTCTGACGCTTCCGGGCTTCGCGGTCTCGCTCGCGATGCGCGAGATGTACCGCGCCGCAGGCCGGCGCGGGGCAGGCGTGCCGCTGCTCGTCGCGGTCTCTTTTCCTCTGTCCTGGGGCGCAGCGGCGGTGTGGATGGCGATCCATAACCTGCTGCTCGCTCTCTACGTGACGCCCGCGGTGGCCTGGCGGCGTTTTCCCGACTTCAACAACGCCATCTATTACGCGGTGGTTCTGCTCGCGTGGAGCCTGCTGTATTTCGGCGTGCAGACGTGGCTCGCGCAGGAACGCGATCGGAGGCGGCTGCGGGAGGCCGAGTCGATGGCGCAGGCCGCCATGCTCCGCGCGCTGCGTCTCCAGCTCGATCCCCACTTCCTGTTCAACGCGCTGAACGCGATCTCCACGCTCATCGCGGAAGGGCGCAACGGCGACGCCAGCCGGATGCTCAGCCGCGTCGGTGACTTCCTCCGCATGACGCTGGACGCGCCGGGCGCGCCGGCGGTGACGCTCGCGACGGAGATCGAGTTCGCACAGCGCTACCTCGACATCGAGCAGGTCCGTTTCGGCGAGCGCCTTCGCGTGGACTTCCAGGTCGATCCCGCGACCAGCGGGGCGCTGGTGCCGGTGATGATCCTGCAGCCGCTCGTCGAGAACGCCGTCCGGCACGCCGTCGAGGTGCGGCCGGCGGGCGCCTCGATCGCCATCTCCTCCGCGCGGGAAGAGCAGTGGCTCACGCTGCGGGTCGCCGACGACGGGCCCGGTCTCGGCGTGACCGCGCCGGTGCGAGTCGGAGTCGGCCTGTCGAACACGCGCGAGCGGCTGGAGCGCCTGTACGGCAGTGAATGCGAGCTCCGCGTCGCATCCGCGGTCGACGGCGGAGTCGCCGTCCTCCTGCGCCTCCCGTTTCAGACCGTGGGGGCGGCGCAATGACGATCCGTGTCGTGGTCGTCGACGATGAGCCGATGGGGCTGCGCGGAATCGTGGCGCGCCTCGCCGGCCGCGCCAACGTCTCGATCGTCGCCCAGTGCGAGAACGGAGCAGGCGCGGTCGATGCCATCCGTACGCACCGCCCCGACCTCGTTTTTCTCGACGTGCAGATGCCCGGCGTCGACGGCTTCGACGTGCTGCGGCAGCTGGAGCCGGACGAGCGGCCGCACGTGGTGTTCGTCACCGCGCACGATCGCCACGCGGTACGCGCCTTCGACATGCAGGCGGTCGACTACATCCTCAAGCCGATCGACGACGGGCGTTTCGAGGAGGCGCTCGAGCGGGCCGTCGCCGCGGTGCATGCCGAGGAGGATCGCCTGGTCATCCGGTTGCGCGACCGTACCGTGTTCGTTCGCAAAGAAGAGATCGACTGGGTTGGCGCAGAGGGTGACTACGTCCGCATCCATGCCGGGGCGAAGTCGTGGCTGGTACGCGGAACGATCGGAGGGATGGAGAGCGAGCTCGGCTCGCGCCTCTTTCTGCGCATCCATCGTTCGACGATCGTGAACGTCGAACAGATCGCCGAGCTTCGCTCGATCGACGACGGTGGGGGAGAGGTCCTCCTGCGCAGCGGCGCGCGGCTCCGCTTCGGCCGCACCTATCGTCCGGCCATCGACCGCCTGGCGCGGCGCTGACGGCCGTCGCACTCCGGCCGTCGCTCGTCGACGCCCGACCGCCGTTCGACGCATCGCGTGCGATCGCGTTTCCTGGCGGGCGGATGCTCGGCGCATGCAGGCGGCGTTGCGCATCGGACTCTTCCTGATTGCGTTCACGGTGGCGACACGGGCGGTCTCGGCGGTCACGACGACGGCAGGGAGCACGGCCGGCGCGATCCGTGTCGATGGTGACCTGTCCGATTCCGGGTGGGCCGCGGCGAGCCGCGTCGACCGGTTCTTCGAGTTCGCGCGCGGTGACGACGGCGCGCCCCCGGTGGCCACGACTGCGCTCGTGACCTACGACGCGCACGCCCTCTACGTCGCGTTCGACGTGCGCGATCCCGCACCGGGCGACATCCGCGCGGCGTACTCGGAACGGGACGGAGTGAAAGACGATCAGGACTGGGTGGAGGTTGTCCTCGATGCGCGCGGCGACCGCCAGTCCGCGGCGTTCTTCCGGGTCAATCCGCGAGGGATCGTCGCCGACGGCATCCGCTCCGACGCCGACGGCGGCGAAGACTTCGCGCCCGATTTCTATTTCGCGGCGGCGGCGCGCGTGAACGCCTCCGGGTGGACCGCGGAGCTCCGCATCCCACTCACGTCTCTGCATTACGGAACCGATCCCGTCCAGTCGTGGGGAGTGCTCTTCATCCGCAACTATCCGCGCGCGTTCCGATACGCGATGGCGAGCGCCCCGATCCCGAAGGCCTCGCCCTGTTTCGTCTGCAACGCGGGCTCGCTCGATGGACTGCGCGGCCTGCCGCACACCGCGCACCTCGACGTCGCGCCGTACGTGACCGGCTCGCTGAGCGACCGCCGGCAGATCGAGGGCGGCGGCTTCCAGCGCGAGAGAAAATCGGACGGAGGCGCCGATCTGAAGTGGGCAGCCGGGTCCGCGACGACGATCGACGCCACTCTGCGGCCGGATTTCTCGCAGGTGGAGGCCGATGCCGCACAGGTGACCGTCGACAAGCGGTTCGCCATCGATTTTCCGGAGAAGCGGCCGTTCTTCCTCGAGGGAATCGATCTCTTTCGCACCCCTCTCCGCGTCATCTCGACCCGCAGCATCACGCAGCCCATGTGGGGACTCCGCGCCACGCGGCAGAGTGCAACGACGTCGTGGATCGTGCTCGCCGCGAACGATGAGGGGGGAGGCTCGGTGATTCTGCCGGGACCATCGTCGAGCGACTCCGCGCCGCAGGACTACCGCTCGCGCGTGTTCGTCGGCCGGGCCCGGCGCTCGATCGGCTCGTCGTACGCGGGGTTCGTCGCGACCGCGCGCGAGATCGTGGGCGGCGGACACAATCGGGTCGCCGGCCCCGACGTGCTGCTGCGCCCGGATGAGAAGACGAGCATCACTGCGCAGGCGCTTCTGAGCGATACGCGCGATCCCGACCGCCGGGATCTCTCGCCGCTGTTCGCCGGCGCTCACCGTCGTGGGATCGCCTTGTCCACCGACCTCGTGCGGACCACCGCGGAGTGGACGATCTACTCGGGCGCGAAGGAGATCAGTTCGGGATTCCGCGCCGACGACGGTTTCGTTCCGCAGGCCGGAATGCGCACCGTCTACTTCGAGGCGGATCGAAAGTACTACCCGCGCGGGTTCAAGGAAATGCGGTGGTGGATCGGCGCGCAGCCCGTCTGGAGCACCGACCGCCACCGCCTCATTCGTCTGGAGACCTATCCCGGCCTCTCGTTCGACGGCCCGCTGAGCAGCATCGCGTACCTCACCCTCCATCCGGTCGAGGAGGAGGAAGTTCTGGGGAAGCTCCGGCGGCGTTCCTTCGCGAGCTGGCAGTTCGCCCTCAATCCATGGAAGTCGTTGCCGGTCGTGAGCGTGCAGGGCGAGACCGGCGGCAAGTTCGACTACGTCTCCGGACGCCGGGGCCGCGGCGGAGCGGTCACCGCGGAGGTGTCGTCACGCGGCGGGGAGCACGTCGCTGCGGATCTGTCGGCGACGCGCGACTGGCTCGACGCGGGGGCGAGCCGCTTCTACACGGCGGCGGTGTGGCGGCTCGTCGCGACGTACACCCCGACCGCGCGGGCGTCGCTTCGAGTGATCGGTCAGTCGAGCGTGGTCCGTCGAACCGGGGAGACACGCAGCGGCGAAGGCTCGCTGTCCGCCGTCGTCATCTATCGCCTCGACTGGCAGACGAGCGTCTACGTCGGTTACGGCCACTCGTCCGTCTTCGACGCCGGTGATCGGCGGGTTCCGAACGGACGCTCGCTCTTCATGAAGATGTCGTACGCGATCCATCGCTGACTGAAAATCGATGGCGAAACCGCCGGCGAGATCGATGAGCACGAACTTCAGCACCTTCTCCCCCGCCGCGCGGGGAGAAGGTGGCCGAAGGCCGGATGAGGGGATTCTTGTCCGTCTTGCGCCGCTCACGCGGTGCCCAAACGTGAACCGTCGGCAACCGGGGGTCGCTCGCGCCTTGGGCGCTCGCACCCCCGGCTACGTTCTTGATGCGGCTGACGCCGCACTCGAGGATGAGACCCGCGCCGGCTACCTCAGCCCCTCTGCCACGTACAGCTCGCTCGTCACCCGCAATGCGTTGAACGCGTACGACGAGGCGTCGGGCGTGATGAGGATAGGAGCGATCTTGTAGACGCCTGCGGGGTCGAGCGCGGCGAAGTCCTTCCAGATCGTCCGCGCGCCGCTGGCGAGGTCGATCCGCGTCACCTGCTGCGGTAGTGCGTTGGGCCGGAAGACGAACAGCGCCGCGCCGTCGGCGGAAAATGCGATGGGGATCTCCCCCGGCTCTGCGGTCGCAACCGGCTGCGGCGTTCCCTTTCCGTCGGCCGGGTAGATCGCGATCGTCTTCTGCGTCGTCATTCCGGCGACGGCGTTGCCGGAGGGATTGATTGCGAACGGGCGCGTCGCGTCGCCCCAGATGCCCTCCGGGGTGATCGCCAGCAGCTTCTCGTCGAGCGTGTCGATGACGAAAAGCTGATACCCGTGATCGGGGAGCGCGCCTCCAACGACGATGCGCCGCGAGTCGTCGAACCAGGTCGCGCCGTTGTCGAATGCGCCGTTGACCTTCAGGTCGCGTGGCGCGCCGGTGCCGGTGGGCACGATGGCGAGCTTCGCCCCGTCGTGCGAGACCACCCAGCGGCCGTCGGGGGAGAGCGCGTCACCGAATCCGTCGCCGATCCGCACCGGCACCGGCTCGTTCGCGTGCCGCAGGTAGATCGCGCTCTTCGCGCCGCCCCCCTCCCGGGTCTCGTTGAAGAGCACGGTCGTGCCGTCGTGCGAGAGGTCGGTGAGGATCGACCAGTCGAACCAGGAGAAGTCGCGCTCGGCGGTCTCGCCCCGCGGCTGCCAGTTCAGTGCGGCTCGCCACGTGCCGTTCGACATCAGGACCCGTCCCGACTGGGCGATGTCGTACAGCTTCATCGATCCGGTGAGTCGGTTCACGAACCGCGTTTCGCCGGTCATCGACACCGCGTAGAGGGCCGGCGGCTCCGCGGAATCCGTCGCCGTGAGCCACACTTCCTTCCCGTCGGGACTCCACGCGATCCCCGTCACGCCGCGGCTCCATCCTCGCGCCAGGGCGGACGGAGTGCCGCCGTCGATGACCGCGAGATCGAATTCACCTCCGCGCGGCTCGACGAAGGCGAGGCGCCGCCCGTCGGGCGCGATGCGCAGGTCGCGGATCTGATGCGGCGTCTGGTACTTGACGGTGCCGACGGGATATTCGACGCGGTAGGTGCCGTTCTCCACGCGCACGACCGCGAGACTCGCGCCGTCGGGCGACCAGTCGGCCTGCAGCACGTTGTCGGCGATCGGCCGCGGCACGCCGCCGGCGAGCGGCACCTCCGCGAGCGTGCCGAGGTTCGTGATGCGGTCGCGATGGAGAAGGAGCGCGAGCTCGGTCGACCGAGACACTGCGAGAAGCTCCGCGTCCTGAAGGCCGAGCGAGCGCGCCTCCGGCGTCTGGCGGTTACCGACGAACACCTCGGCCGGCTTGCCGTCCCACGCCGCGCTGTAGACGACCGTCTCACCGTCGGGCGAGAAGCGCGCGCCGCGGATCTCGCCGCGACGGAACGTGAGACGTCTGTACTGTGGCTCCGCCGCCGCCGGCTGCATCCGGTTCGCGATCTTCCATCCTGCGAATCCCGCCCCGGCGATCGACGCGAGAAAGAGCAGCGTCAGAAGGAAAGGGGATACGCCGCGCCGCGGCAGCGGGCGGGACATCGTCGGGCGGAGCCGCTGCGACGTCGGCGTGTGCGGCGTCTGGATCGCCGTCGTCGCGCCGGTCGGATTCGGCGGCGTCTTCAGTGTCGGTGCGTAGCGGTCAGGCCGCGGCGGGATCGTGGCGTCCGGGATGTGCGGGATCGGTTGAGCGGTGCCGGAGAACGTCCCGGGAGTGGAGAGCGCGGAGAGTGTCTCGAGGTTGAACGCGAGATCGCGGGCCGACTGAAATCGGAGCTCGCGGTCCTTTTCGAGGCAGCGCCGCACCAGGCGATCGAGCGATGGAGGAATGTTCGGGAGGATCTCGGCCAGCTCGCGCGGCTCTTCCTTCAGGATCGCGCTGAGCGTCTCGATCGACGAGTTCCGCTTGAATGCCCCCGTGCCCGTGAGCATCTCGTAGACGATCGTGCCGAAGGCGAAGATGTCGGCACGCTGGTCCACCGATTCGCCGCGCACCTGCTCCGGCGCCATGTAGCCGACCGTGCCGAGCACCATGCCGGGCTCGGTCGCCGCCATCTCGAACATCGGGCCGTCGCTGCCGGCGCGCGTCAGCTTGGCGATGCCGAAGTCGAGGATCTTCACGCGGCCGTCTCGCGTGAGAAAGATGTTCTCGGGCTTGAGGTCGCGATGGACGATGCCTTTCTCATGCGCCGCGGCGAGGCCGTTGGCCATCTGCGCCGCGGCATCGATCGACTTGCGCGGGGAGAGCGGTCCGCGCGCGAGACGGTCGCGCAACGTTTCGCCCTGCAGGAGCTCGGTGACGAGGAATGGAGTGCCGCCGGAGTTGCCGACGTCGTAAACCGTCAGCAGATTCGGGTGGTTCAGCATCCCGGTGGTCCGCGCTTCCTGCGCGAAACGGGTCAGATGCTCCCGGTCGCTCGACGTGACGGCGGTGAGGATCTTGACGGCGACGTCGCGCCCCAGCCGCGTATCCTGCGCGCGATAGACGGCGCCCATACCGCCTTCGCCGATGAGGTCCATGATCCGGTACGGGCCGAGCATGGAGTTCAATTGGAGGGGCATGGAACCATTGTAGCGGGCGCATGTGTGCGGACGGCTCAAACCCGCTGGCGTTCGTCATGCAGCGCACTGGAAACCGCCGCCGGTGCGGTGCGCGAACCAAGCGTGAACTTTAGAGCCTTCTCCCCGCCGCGCGGGGAGAAGGTGGCCGAAGGCCGGATGAGGGGGTCTTCGACTGAAGAGGTCCGGGTCCTTCGCCGCGCTTCGCTCGCTGGCGCTCGCTTCGCCGACTCAGGATGACACTCTCGAAGGTCACCGTAGAATCAGATCGCATGAAAGTCCTCGTCACCGGCGGTGCCGGCTTCATCGCATCTCACATCGTCGACGCGTACATCGCGGGCGGACACGCCGTCACGGTCGTCGACGATCTCAGCAGCGGGGTTCGCGAGAACGTGAACCCGAAGGCGGAGCTCGTCGTCGCGGATCTCCGCAATCCCGCGACGGTGGAGCTGCTCCGCGGGCGGCGCTTCGATCTCGTGAACCATCACGCGGCGCAGATCGACGTCCGCGTCTCGGTGGCTGATCCCGCGGCCGACGCGGAGCTGAACGTCGTGGCGGCGCTGCGGCTCTTCCAGTCGCTCGTGGACGAGGGGACGCGTGCGATCGTCTTCGCGTCGAGCGGCGGTGCCGCCTACGGAGAGCCCGATTTCGCGCCGCAAACGGAAGAGCATCCGACACGGCCGATGTCGCCCTACGGCTGTGCGAAGCTGGCCATCGATCACTACCTCGGATTCTTCCGCGGCGTGCGCGGCGTCCGGGCCGTGTCGCTCCGTTACGGAAACGTCTACGGCCCGCGTCAACGGAAGGACGGCGAGGCGGGCGTGATCGCGATCTTCGGCGGCGCGATGCTCGAGGGAAAGCCGGTGCGGATCAACGGGAGCGGCGAACAGACGCGCGACTACGTGTTCGTCGAGGACGTGGTCCGCGCGAACATGGCGGCCTCGGAGCTGGATCTCGATGGCATCTACAACGTCGGCACCGGCGTCGAGACTTCGGTCAACACGCTTTTTGAGGAGCTCTCGCGGACGCTCGGCATCGACACACCTGCGGAACATGGGCCGGCGAAGGCGGGGGAGCAGATGCGCAGCGTGCTCGACGGCACGCGACTCCGCAGCGCCGCGAAGCTGCCGGATCCGGTTGCGCTGCGCGACGGACTGCAGAAGACCGTTGGGTGGCTGCGGACGAAGTACGGGCGAGGGTGATCTGCAGCTTCTCGCGCGCGAAGGCGGCCGCCAGAAGATCAATTTTTTTCTAGTGGCCGCCTCCGCGGCCACCCATCGGTTCGACCACGCAGAACCCCGCGCAGAGCGTGGGGCTGAGAATCTGGCGCGCGCCTTCGCGCGCGCTACGGCTCGATCCCGCCCGGCGCTCCCGACCGCGTCGCCCACGCCTCGTGCTTCTTTCCGCGCAGCATCGAGAGGATGCCGACGAACGCCGCGGCGTTCACGAAGCAGAAGTAGTAGGGGACGGTGAAGATGCGCCTGCGGCCTGCGGGCTTGTCGCGCAGCAGAAGGCCGGTCAGCGCGAGCCCGTAGATCGCCAGCTGTCCGGCCATCGCCGCGGCGTAGAGGCGCGACGCGCGGACGAGCAACCCGTTCGCGAAGAACAGCGGGATGAGAAAGAACGCGATGAAGTGGCGCACCAGCTTGTGCGAGAGAAGCTCGAGCGAATAGAAGCCCGAGGTGAAGAGCGGGCGGCCGATGGCGAGCAGCGCGCTGACCGAATGATTGGTCACGCGGATCTTCCGCCGGAACTCCTCGCTGGCGTGCACCGCGGCCTTCTCGTAGGCGGTCGCGTCGGGCGCGTAGAGAAGGCGCTTTCCCTGAAGCGGAACGCGTGTCGAGATCGCGATGTCGTCCGAGACCGTCGGGTCGGTCACCGGGACGTACAGCTCGCGGCGGATCGAGTAGAGCAATCCGTCGGCCGCGAAGACACTTCCGATCTCGCTCTCCCGGATCTTCTGCCACTTGTCCCAGCGCGCGTACATCCCTTCGCCTTCGCCGGTGGCATCGCCTTCGCGGCCCACGCTGGTCTTGCGCGCGCCGCAGACGCCGCCGACTTCGGGGTCGGCATGCTTGCGCGCCATCGCCCGCAACGAATGCGGGTCGAGGAGAAAGTCGGCGTCCGTGAAGACGAGGATCTCGCCGGTCGCGTGTCGTACGGCTTCGTTGAGCGCCTCGATCTTCCCGGGACGCGGCAGTGAGACGAGACGGACGCGCGGATCGCCCCATCCGGTGACGATCGCGTCGGTGCGGTCGACGGATCCGTTCGACGCGACGATGACCTCGATCTGATCGGCCGGATAGTCGAGCCCGAGCGTGTTCGCGATCTTCTCCGCGATCAGAGCCTCTTCGTTGAACGCGGGAACGATGAACGTCGCCTTCGGTGTGACGTCCATCTCCCGGACGACAGGTCTGCGGAACCGGCTGACGATCCACAGGAGCGCGGGATATCCGAAGTAGATGTAGACGCAGACCGTCAGCGACGACCAGAAGACGATCGCCGCCGCGATCATGTCCGGCCCTCGGCTGCCAGACGCGCGACGAGCTGAGCGACGCAGGTCCGCAGCGTGAAGTCGCGGAGGATCTTCGCGCGTCCCAGCCTGCCCATCTCCGCGGCGCGAAGAGGATCGCCGAGGATGGAGCGGATGGCGTCGGCGAGAGAGACGGCGTCGCCGGGAGGGACGAGGAATCCGTTGCGGCCGTCGTCGACGAGCTCGGGGATGCCGGAGATCGACGTGCTGACCACCGCCTTGCCGCTCGCCATCGCCTCCATCAGCGCGACGGGGATTCCCTCCATCTGTCCGTCGGCCGCGATGATGCTCGGCAGGACGAAGAGCGCGGACTCGCGCATCATCCGGGCGACCTCTTCCTGATCGCGCGTGCCCACCAGCAGCACCTCGTTCTCCAGTCGCCGCTCGCGGATCATCTGCTCCAGCTCCGCGCGCATCGGCCCTTCGCCGACGACCTCGCAGCGGAATGCGATTCCGCTGTCGCGCAGGATCCGGCACGCCTCGATGAGAACGGGAAGGCCCTTGTAGGGGCGATGCGACGCGACGCAGAGGATGCGCGGGACCTCCGTGGCAGCGATCGCACCGGGGGATGTGTCGTACATCTCGGGCTCGATGCCGACGTGGATGACGTCGATCTTTCCCGCCGTCTCCGCCGGATACAGCTTCTCGAGGAATCGTCTGTTGAAGTCCGAGATCGAGCGCACGAAGCGCGCCTCCCGCAGCTTCCAGCGGAGGAGGCTGCGGTCGAGCTGAATGTCGTGTGCGTGAACGGTGAAGCTGAAGCCGATGTCGGAGAGTGACGCGATCACGAGCGCCATCGTGGTCGGATGCGTCGCGAAGTGCGCGTGGATGTGCCGCACTCCTTCGCGCGACAGTTCCTCCGCCAGAAAAACCGACTTCGGGAAGATGGCGGCCGTGCGCGCGAACGTCGCCGGATGGGCGATCGTGCCGGCGAGGACCCGGATCAGAAGCGAGAGATAGCGGAAGGGCCGCGCGAGGAACGTGCGGAGATTCGCCGCGGCGATCCTGCCGCTCAGGTACGGCGTGTAGAGAGCGCGCGCGGTCCAGGGGCGGGCGGCCTCGTGCACGACCGCGGGCGACTCCTTCAGCATCGGAACGAGACGGACCGCCTGGGATTGCCGCTCCATCTCGATCATCTCGCGGAGGATGAAAGTCTCGGTGACGGTGGGGAAGCGCGACATGAGCACTGCGACCGCGTCGCGTCGAACGTCCGTGGTGGAGGGAAGCTCTGCCGTGAGTGAGGCGCTCATCGATGAAGCGCGGTAGCAAGGGTTCGGCCACGCGGCAACGCGCTTGCAGTTGGGACGAGTGGATGGTTGCTGGTGACTGATGACTGGTGACAGGTGACAGGTGAGGTCGCGTGCTGGTGCCTCCATCGTCGCGCTGGCACCGCCCACCAGCCACCAGCCATCAGCCACCAGCAATCAGCAACCAGCCACCCACAGCAGTCTGGCGCATCACCCGAACTCATGACGCCGGAGCACCCGATGAACAAACGAATCCTCCCGATCGCGGCCGCGGCCGCGCTGACCCTCCTCTTTTCGTCGAGCACGCTTGCGCGCGAACGCGCGGTGCGGGCGCCCGGTTCGCCGGGTGCGGCCTATTCTGAAGGGGGGTACGCGGATGCGACCTCGGTCGCCCAGGGCGGCATGCTCGGCCTCCACGTCGCGACGTCGGTCTCGCCCTTCGATCTCTCGATCGTCAGTCTCGCCGATCCGTCGGTCACGCTGACCACGATTCATGGACTGCAATCGATCGCGCGCGACTGCAGCCGGCACTTCGCCGACGGCTGCGCGTGGCCGGTCGCCACGACCATCGCGATCCCGGCGAGCTGGCCCAGCGGGTACTACGCGGCCGTCTTTCCGACGTCGGCCGGCGACCGGTATGCGCCATTCGTCGTTCGCGCCGCCCAGCCCGGCTCAGCGGCAACGACGCTTGTCGTCTCCAGCACGAACACGTTCCAGGCCTACAACGACTTCGGCGGTGAGAGCGCGCAGCCGTCGGACTCGGCCGTGAGCGCGACGGCAGTGTCCTTTCAGCGTCCGTACGGCGACGCCGACGGGCTCGGCGGATTCGTCGACTGGGAGCGCGACTTCGCAACGTGGCTCCGTCAGCAGCAGATCCCGTTCGAAGTCGCGACCGACGCCGACCTCGAAGATCCGACGCTCCTCGGCCATTACGACGACGTGGTCTTCGTCGGCCACTCCGAGTACTGGACCGCAAACGCGCGCAAGAACCTCGAGACCTATCTCGCCCACGGCGGCAATGCCACGTTCCTCGGCGGCAACACGATGTGGTGGCAGGCGCGCCGCTCGGCCGACGGGCAGCAACTGATCACTTTCAAGAACGCGTCGGCGGATCCGAACCTCGGAGTCGACGACTCGACCGTCACCGTCAACTGGTTCGACTACCCGCTCTTCGATCCGGAGAACCTGGTCACCGGCGCATCGTTCCGCAGCGGCGGCTACGTGAACCGCGCAGGCGATCCATCGACCTGGTCGCCCGATCCGAAGACCTTCGTGTTCCGGCCGATGAGCGAGCGCGTCGGATTCAACGTCCTCGACGGCAGCTCGTGGGTGTATGACGGAACGGGCCTGCAGGCCGGCCAGCAGTTCGGCCGGGCCGCCGCCGGCCTCGAAGTCGACGGCGCCGTCTTCAACTGCGACTCGCAGCAGCTGCCCTCGGCGCCGGACGGCTCCGACGGAACGCCGCTGAACTATCACGTCCTCGCCTACGTCCCGGCCTCGAGCGGATATGGCACCGTCGGCTGGTATGTCACCCCCTCCGGCGGCGCCGTGTTCAACGCCGGCTCGGAAGAATGGCCGAGCGCGCTGCTGACGGATTCCGATGTCTCGCGCGTCACCTGGAACGTGCTGCAGCGCTTCGCCACCGGAACGCACTTCCCGTACGACCCGGTGACGGCGACGGCGAAGACGCTCGACCTCTTCAACTGTCCGCAGCCGATGGCGGGGGTCATCCCGTGGTGGAGCGGAGAGACGGGCGACGCGCGCATCGATGCGACCTGCGCCCATGAGGGACCGGGCGGCCTCGAGCTCACCGGGCCCGGCGAGATCTCGCTCGTCCGCGGTTTCGATCCTCACGGCGGAGGGCTGCAGCAGGCGAACGTCCGATTCTTCGTCAACGCGGACGGTTATCACGCGGAGACCCCGTGGCCGGTTCCGGTCGTCACCCTGCGGGGCCGCCGTGGAACGACGCTCGACCGCTACGCGCAGGTCGAGCTCTACGTCGCGGCGGGAAAGACAGGCATCCGCCTCACCACGCTCACGCCGGAAGGCGACATCGCGACCGCGACCCGCTGGTTCGAGATGCCTCCCGGTTGGAATCAGGTGGATATCGCCTGGAGCTCACCGGGCAACGTCACGTTCACGATCGGCTCGAGCTCCGACACGATCGCGAACACGCGCGGCGGCGAGGCGGCGAATGAGCTGGAGCTCTACTACCCGCAACTCGACGGCGACTCGATCGACCGGATCTGTCTCGACGCGATGGGAGTGTCGGCGACGGCGTTCTGATTCATCGCAAGCACCGGTTCACCACAGAGAGGACGGAGTTCACGGAGTCTTTCTCCGTGCCTCCGTGCCCTTCTCCGTGTCTCTGTGGTGAGTGTCTCCCTACCGCCACTTCGGGAGCTGCCACGCAACGGACAGCAGCAGCACGCGCGCCTGGAAGTTTTCGCCGCTGATCGGCACGTCGACCGCGTCGCGCGAGAAGTAGGCGATCAGCTGGAGACGTGGCCGCACGCGATACGCGGCGACCAGCTCGATCTGCGGATCCGTCTCCCGCCGGTGGAAGTTCGGCGAGAGGAAGTCGTCCGTCTCGAAGGTGCGGTGGATGCGGTGAAACGCGGCGCTGAGGTAGAGGGGATCGGTCGGCAGCCACTCGATCCCGGCGTTCCACGACGTCTCGCGATACGAGTCGCCGCTGTCGTCGACCGTCCGCTTCCCTCGCGTGTAGCCCACGAGCGGCGTCACGCGCCAGCCGAGACCGGTGAATCGGACCAGAGGGCCACCGCCGGTGAAATGGTTGTCGCGCGAGGCGAGGTCCTTGACGCGCTGGCGATCGTGCGTGGCCACGGCGCCGATCTGCCACGCCGGTGTCAGCTGAAACGAATACGTGCCGTACAGGGTGGTGATGTTGGCGGTGGTGAAGACGTCGCGCACGACCACCGACGGGCGATTCGCGGCGTAGTCGGCATAGAGGTCGAAGTCGTTCCGTGCGCCATCCTGCCGGACGCCGGCGCGCGCGCCGTAGCCGTTGCGCAACGCCGAATCGCGATAGTCGAGCGCGTTCACGTGGCCGTACACCTCGGTGGGCGCGTCGGAGAAGCGCCATGCACTTCTCAACTCGGCGCCGAGTGCAGTGACGTCCTGTTTTTCAGCGGGTGCCGAGGCCCAGAAGAAGTTGCCGAAGCGGAAAACCTGGAGGCGGACATCGGATCGGACCTCGCCCGGCTGGCTCGTGCCGAACGGCTGCGCGGCGAGCGGAAGCACGATCAAGAGTGAGGCGAGGAAGAGAATGCGTTTCGACAAGAGATCTCCTGCGAGCGAGGCACAGACAGGAGTGTCTGTGCCACATTCGAGTCGGGCCGCAGGCATGTCTCCGCCGCTTCGACTCACCCTGTGGCACAGACACTCTTGTCTGTGCCTCTCATCCGCCAGCCAGGTTCAGCAAGTCGCACGCCCACGTCGGGCCCGTTCGAGAATCGTTCCTGCGATCGATTCCCATCCGAAGGGACCGCGCGCGTCGGCGGCGGCACGCGCACCGAGCCGCGCCGCCATCTCCCGATCCTCGAGCAGGAGGAGAAGCGCGTCGGCCAGCCCCTCCGCGTCTTCCGGCTCGACGAGAAGGCCGGACTGGCGATCGCGGACGACGTCCTGCAACGCGCCGATCGCGCTGGCGATGGTCGGGACACCGAACGTCTGTGCGACGTGCAGCGCGCCGCTCTGATAGATGTCGCGGTACGGGAAGACGATCGCGTCGGCGAGCTCCATCCACGCGGCGACGTCGCCCGAGTCGATGTACTCGGGCACCCACGTCACGCCGTCCGCGATGCCGAGCTCGTGCGCGATCGCCTCGTGGGCGCGAAGGTCGAAGTCGTGGAAGGGAAACCCGGCCAGCACGAGCCGCGCGCCAGTCCGCCGACGCACGCGCGGGAACGCGCGCAGGAGCACGTCGGTGCCTTTGTATCTCGAGAGTGTTCCGAAGAAGAGGACGACGCGGTCGTCGCCGATCGCGTGGCGCTGCCGCAGCGCGGTTGCGTCGACGCCCGGCGTGCGCAGCTCCTCGAAGATGGCCTCGTTGCCGTGGACGATGACTCCGACGCGCCGCTCGTCGACACCGAAGCTCTCCACGAACTCCTTCCGGTTTCTCTCGAAGTGAACGAACACGAGATCGAACTGCCGGTAGATGCGGCGATAGAAGAAGCGCCGCCAGCGGGAGCGATCGAAGAGCCCGCCCGACTTTCCCCCGGCGGAGAACGGGTGGACGTTGTGACAGATGTCGGCGACGGAACGTGCGCGTCGCCGGAGCAGCATCAGCGGAAAGAAATCGAAGGGGAAGCGGATGTCGCCGAGGAGGACGAGGTCGGGGTCGAGCGCGGCGACGCGGCGGATGATGCGCAGCCATTCGACGTAGTAGCGGACGGCGCGCGTGACGCGGCGGAGTTTGCGCCAGGCCACGGCCCACGGCGCGCTCGACGGACGCCCGGGCGGCTTCGGATCCCATAGCTCGATCACCGGCTCGACGCGGAATTCGTGCGGCAGGTCGTGCAGCTCGTAGCCGGTCCCGGTGAGGAGCGTGACGTCCTCGCCGCCGCGGGCCATCGCCCGGCAGAGCTGGAAGGCGTAGTGGATCATCCCGCCTTTCGGAGCCGGCTCCACGAAGACGATTTTCATTGCGGCGCTGCCTTGGCGCGTGCGTGACTGGAGGCGAGCACGTCTTCGTACACCGTGGTCAGTCGCCGCAGCCACGCCTCGGTGGAGAACTCTTCTCGCGCGACCTCGCGCCCGGCTGCGCCCAGCGCCGCGGCGGTGCGCCGGTCGCGCAGCAGGTTTCGGATCGCATCCGCCAGCAGGCGTGTGTCGCCGGGAGGGACCAGTGTTCCGGTCACGCCGTCACGGACGATCTCGGGAATCCCGCCGACGCGGGAGGCGACGACCGGCAGTGCCGCCGCCATGCCCTCGAGCAGCACGGTCGGAAATGCGTCGTCGAGGCTCGGGTGGACCATGACATCGCAGCCTGCGAGCAGGCGGTCGAGATCGCGCCGGAAGCCGGCCCAGCGAATCCGCGACTCGACGCCGGCGGAGATGGCGAGATCGCCGAGTCGTCCGCGTTCAGGACCGTCGCCGGCGATCAGAAGCACGGCATCCGGAATCGAGCGCATCGCCTCGAGGAGCACCTCGATGCCTTTCCCCGGCCGAAGCACAGCCACGCTGACGAGCAGCGGGACGCCGGGCGGGATCCCGAACTCGCGCTCGAGGGCTCGGCGGGTCAGCGCGCGATTGCGATCGAACGCGGCGACGTCGACGCCGTTGCGGACGACGCGCATCTTGCCCCCGAGCGACTGGTACTCGTTCCCGACCGCGCGCGAGACGACGACGACCTGCGACGACCAGCGGCGGAGCGCCACACGCATCAGCGCGTCGCGCACCGTGGTCGCTGCTGCGTGCAGTCTCGACCGATTCAGTTTCCGCGTCGCGGACGGTGCGACGTGGATCGACGCGATCGATGGGATCCCGGTCCTGCGCGTCAGCATGGCGGACCAGATCGAGGCGTACGTGAGGTGCGCGTGCACGAGGTCGACGCGTTCGGAGCGGACGAAGTCCTCGAGCCGCCGGAACGCCTGACGGTCGAACAGCCTTCGCGCGCAAACGTTCGCCGTGGGTACGCCCATGCCGCGCACTTCCGCCTCGATGGGGTTTCCGCGGATCGAGGAGAGGCAGCAGACGAGCAGCTCCCAGCGCGACCGGTCGATCTCTTTCGCGAAGGGCACGACCAGTCCTTCGGCGCCTCCCATCGTCAGCGAATCGAGCAGCCAGAGGATGCGTCGTGGGCGCGCGGCGCCGGCGGCTTTCTCCATGTGTGGGGAAGACTGTGCGGTGACGTCATCGAGCATGTCAGCCACTCACGCGCGCGGCGCTCCGTATCCGCGAACCCTGCAGTTCCGCCGCGGATCCCTCGCCGTGCTCCGCCCCTCCGGGTCTCGGATTCGGGATGACACTCGACGCCGCAAGTTGGGTGCGACCGCCCCTGAGGCTGTCTCTTGCCGCCGCGACGAGCTCGCGTTCGCTGGTGAGCATGACCAGCGCGTAGGCGGCTGCGCCGATCGCGATTTCGATGGCCAGCTCGGCGACGGGCGTGACGTGCGGCGACCAACGCTGCCACGCGGCGAGCGCGAGCGACATCGCGATGCACGCTTTCGTCGCGGGGAGAAAGGCGAGGGCGATCCGCGGGATCCCTACCCTGAGAATGCGCGCGACGGCGACGAGCGTAGCGGCCATGCCGATCGCGTAGACGATGGCGAGCGAGCCCGCCACCGCCACCGCGCTGATCCTCGCGCCGACGAGGACGCCCGCGACGATCAGGACGGCCTTCACGGCGTTGAGCCAGGCCAGGAGGGTCGCGCGGCCGATCGCCTTCAGGACGTCGCCCGCGTGGAAGTCGATCGAGCGCATCGTCACGTAGATGGCGAACGCCTGCAGCATCGGCGCGGCGCCGATCCACTGCGCGCCGAAGAAGACGAGCACCAGCGGCCGCGCCACGAAGAAGAGGCCGACGCCCGCAGGCAGCGTGAGAGCGGCGACGTAGCTCGTGGCGACGAGATACGGCTCGCGGAGCTCTTCTCCCGCCGCGTGCAGCTTCGCGAACAGCGGGAACAGCACCTTGCTCACCACCCACAGAATCACCACCACCGTGGCCTCGGGGACCTTGCTCGCCATCTGGTAGAGGCCGAGGATGGTCGGCGAGTACTCGCGTCCGACCACGGCGAGGTCGATGTAGTACATGACCGCGCTGATCACGTTCACCGCGACGATGCCGCGGCCGTAGACGAGCATCGGCCTGAGGAGATCCCAGGGAATGCGGAGCGACGGCCGCCACGGCACGATCATCCAGCGGAAGATCGTCTGCGCGAAGATCCCGCCGAGCTGTCCCCACACCAGACTCCACGCGCCGAAGCCGAGCCACGCGAGGACGATCGAAATGGCCGCCTTCACGACGGTGAGGCCGATCTCGGGGAACGTCCGTGCGCGGAAGGCGAGGTCCTTCTGCGCGAGCGCGTCGTGCGTGTTGCCGAGGTAGCGGAGGATGAAGGTGAGTGAGAGCGCGCGGACGATGTTCGCGCCATCGGGGCTGTTGAAGAACTCCGCGATGTACGGCGCGAGGAGGAGGGACACCGCGAACCAGAAGAGGCCGGTCGCAAGGTTGACGAGGAACGTGATCTGTGCCGCGTCCTCGCGGCGGTCGGGCCAGTAGACGAGCGCCATTCCGGTGCCGAGATCGCCGATCGTCTCCGCGTAGGTGATGTAGACCATGGCGAAGGCGAGCAGGCCGAACTCGGCCGGGGCCAGGATGCGGGCCAGGACGGTGAGCCCGGCCAGCGTCACCACGCGCGCGCCGGCGGTCTGTACGAAGGCCCAGACGGCGGCCCGCGCCGTCCGCGTGCCCACCGAGGCCTCGCTCATCGCAGCGCTCCCAGCACCTTCCGCCGGAGGATCGCGCGATGGCGCCACTCCTCGATTCGTCCGTCGGCGGTGCCGCCGTGGGCGAGCATCCGCAGCGCGCGCGTGAGCGTGAAGAGCGAGAGAAGCTCGCCGTCGAGCGTCGCACCGTAGCCGTCGACGAAGGCGCTCTTCAGGCGGTCCGATCCGTAGCGTCCGAGCGGCGACCGAAACTCCAGATCGAGGTGCAGGAGGAAGTTCGCGACGTCCTCGAGCGCGAGGCCTTCGCGATATCCCCCGAAGTCGATCACGCTGATGCTGCGATTCCCGATGAAGATGCTGTCGGGACGGTAGTCGCCGTGGTGGCCGGTGACCTCGAGCGGTCTGTCCGCGGCGCGGGACTCGAGCTCGCGCAGCCGTCCGGCGATCACATCGTGCCGCCGGCGCAGCATCCGGTCGCCGGCGATCGCGAGATCGAGGTCCTGGAGTGCGAGGAGGATGACTGCGGTCAGAACGTGCCGTCCGTCGTCGCCCGTCGCCGTGCCGCGCTGCATGGCGCGAAGCCACGCGCCGGCCTGTCGCAACGGCGTGACCAGCTTGCCGGTGAGCCCGCTGCTGCGTGCGCTCCGGACGAGACCTCCGAGGGACTTGCCGTCGGCACGTTCGAGGACGAGTGCCGCGCGCGGCTCGTCGAACATCAGGACGCGCGGCACGGTGTAGACGACGCCGCCGTCCGCGGATTCGCGAGGCATGCTCTGTCCGAGGGTCGAGACCACTTCGAACAGTCGGCGCGCGCGATCGACCGCCGGGCTGCCGTCGACGGTCTCCAACTGGCGCCGCACGACGACGTCGCGTCGATGGATGCCGTCGCTGATCGCCGCCTCCGCGATGAACGAGTCGGAGCGTTCCCGAATGCGCCGGACGCCGACGGCCACCGCGCCGAGCCGCGACCACGCCAGGCTTCGCACGGCCTCGGCGATCGTCGGCGCGACGCGGTTCACGTCGCGATGCCGGTCGAACAGGCCGACCAGCGCGGCCGTGGTTTTCCGGATGTCGAACGCGTCTCGTACGCGCTGCTGCCCCGCCCGTCCGAGCCGTTCGCGCAGTGCCGGGTCGGCCAGCAGAGAGGAGACCATCTGCGCCACCTGTTCGGGATGGGTGGCATCCACGATGAAGCCGCTCGTGCCGTCCTTCACCAGCTCCGGGATGCCGGAGATCGGCGAGGCGACCACCGGCTTGGCCGCGGCCATCGCCTCCATGAGCGAGATGGGGATGCCGTCCATCTGACCGTCCACCGCGATGATGCTGGGGAGGACGAAGACGTCGGCGTCGCCCATCTCGCGTGCGACGTCGTGTTGTGGAAGGGTGCCGAGGAGCCTGACGGATTTGTCGAGGCCGCGACGGAGAATCCACTGTTCCGTCGTGGCGCGCAGCGGTCCGGCGCCGACGATGCGGCATTCGATGTCGTGTCCGCGCTCGACGAGTTTCGCGCAGGCGTCGACGAGGAAAGGGAAGCCGCGGCTCGGAGTGAGCGCGGCGACGGAGAGCAGCCGCGGGCGTTCCGTCTTCGTCGACGTATCGGCCGCTTCCGCATAGACGTCGGGATTCACGCCGCTGTGAACGACCTCGATCTTGCCGTCGCTGACGACCGGATAGAGCCCGCACAGGAAGGCCTTGTTGAAGACGGAGATGGCCCGGACGAACTTCGCGCAACGGATCTTCTCGCGCAGGAGGAGACGGTGGACGAAGACGTCCGGCCCGTGCACGGTGAAACTGTAGGTGACGTCGCTGAGCGAGGCGATGATGTAGGCGACGGTGGTGGCGTGCGTGGCGAAGTGCGCGTGCACGTGGCGGATCCCGCGCTTCGGCAGCTCCTCCGCGAGGTAGACGGACTTCGGAAAGACCGCCAGCGTGTGGAGCAGGGTGGTCGGGCGGAGCATGGTCCCGACGGTGAGGCGCCACAGGAGGCCGAGGGTACGGCGCGGCTGGCGGAAGAGGGCGCGGACGTTCGCGGCGGCGACGCTGGCCGAGGCGAACGGCGTGTAGAGCGCGCGGCGCATCCACGGCTTCGCCTCTTCGTGAACGATCGACGTGTCGCCGCGCAGGATCGGCACGAGCAGGACGGGCTGGCCGCGTCTCTCGAGCTCGTCGATCTCCCGGAGGATGAACGTCTCGTCGATGCGCGGGAACCGCGTCATGACGACCGCGATCGCGGTGCGCACGCGCGGCTCGGGATCTCGTTTCGGCGCGCTCATCGGTTCCTGGGCCGCGGTATCGAGCACGCCCGTCACGCCGCCTCCGCATCGGGCTGGCCGCGGAAGGCCAGGCGGCAGGCGCCGGCGACGTACGCCATCAGGATCCAGAACGGCCGCGGAAAGCCGCTGTGCAGGAAAAGAGCGGAGATCAGATAGGCGAGGAACGACATGCCGACCGCCGTGGTGATCGCGGCCGAGAAGGGATCGCTGCGGCGGATCAGCAGCCGGCGCGCCGCCGCGATGCCGGCCAGTGCGGTGGCGATCGTCCCGAGGAAGATGGCGAGCCCGACCAGCCCGGTCTCGGAGGCGACTTCCAGATAGAGCGAGTGCGGCAACTCCTGGTTAGACGGGTCTTCGTACTGCGGCGCGGACGAGCCGATCAGGTTCGCCTCGTGCGCGAAATGGCGATAGAAATTTCCGGCGCCGACGCCGAAGATCGGATGGTCTTCGAACTCCGCGATGCTGACTTTGTAGAGGAGCGAGCGCTTCTCGATCGAGGCGTCGCGTTCCGTGATGCCGCTCTTCTGGGGGAGGACGTCGGTCATGGTCACGAAGCGCTCGCGCACGTCGGCGGGAAGGACGACGAGCACGAGCGCGGCGATGGCGACGGCGGCAGCCACGTGCCGCGGCCTGGGCCGGACGAAAACGAGGGACAGCCCGCTCGTCGCGATGAGTGCGACCATCGCGCCGCGGGAGTACGTGAGCGCCATCCCGCTCGCGATCAGCAGCGCCGCCGCGGCCGCGATCCCGCGCCGCAGCCGAGTCCGCGCCGTCGCGGCGAGGCCCACCGCGAGCGGAATCGCGATCAGCAGCATCTGCGCGTAAAAGTTCGGCTCGTCGATCGGACCGGAGGCGCGCGCCTCGAATCGATTGCCCACCACGCTCGCCTCCTGCAGTGAGGCGAAGCCGAAGAACTCGTTCCCGGTGCCGAGGAG
>JADMIO011301998.1_pt1 | contig 21603 bp, 13 predicted proteins | sample 8958161 | NCBI WGS metagenome assembly JADMIO01 (sample SAMN16585339, study PRJNA669376) | soil metagenome | isolation source: Crop rotation soil | place: USA: Cullars Rotation, Alabama | collected 2011
AAAGGGTAAGTTGAATCCCCCGCCGCAGGGCGGCGCGGAACTTGTCGCCGCCGGCTTCCAGCGCATCGGAACTGAGGGCGGGAAAAATGGCCGTCGCGATGGCGACGGCGAAGACCCCCAGTGGAAACTGGTAAAGCGTCTGCGCCCACCAGAGGCGCGGCACCGCGCCCAGCTCCATGGGATAGCGGATTGAATGTCCCAGAAAATTGAAATGGGTAATCAGGTTCCCGGCGGCGTCCAGCCGCTGGGCCAGAAAATAGGAAATACCCCGGTCCAGCAACACCGACACCTGCAACACGGCCGCCCCCAGCGCCACGGGAACCGACAGGCGCAGCATCCGCCGAATTTTCGGCGTCCAGATCGTTTCCCGCTGATTCAGTCGAAAGCCCACCGCCCGCAGCGCCGGCAGGAGAATCAGAATCTGCGCCACGCCCGCCAGCACCACGCTGGCCGAGACCAGGTAAATGGCGCTGGTTCGGCCGGATTCGGTCGCGGTGTTCCAGTGCCGGGCGCCGGCGATGGTCGAGCCGATCAGGGCGATGTTCAAAAGAATCGGCGACGCGGCCGTCAGCCCGAAGCGCCGATGCACCTGCAAGATCGCCCCTAGAAAGGCCGCCCCGCAGACCAACAGCACGTAGGGCAGCATGATGGCCGTGAGCTTGAGGGTCAAAAGACGGTCCGGCGCCAGCGGGCGAAGGGTGGCCGTGAGCCACAGGATCGCCTCGCCGACAATCGTGATGCCAATCAGGATCAGCGCCAGCAGCTTGACCGCCGCCGAAGCAAACCGGCGCGCCTCCTGCTCGTCGTCGCCCTTGAGCGACCGCGAATAGAGCGGAATAAATGCCGCCGACAACGCGCCTTCACCGAAGAGGCGGCGAAAGAGGTTCGGAATGGTAAAGGCGACGGTAAAGGCGGTGGAGACGATCCCCGCGCCAAAATACCGGGCCGCCAGCGACTCGCGCACCACCCCCAGCACCCGGCTGGCCAGCGTGAGCATCGAGATCAGCCGGGCATGGTGGACAAACGATTTGGGCGAGGTTGGCGGGGTGGGTTGGGACATCGTCGTGCAGTAGCATGGGCTTCCAGCCCGTGTCCAGCGTCGCTGTTTATGATTCGATCAAAATGCTCAATCGTCCCTTATAAAGCGTCAGCGGAAGGAAAGCACGATGACACGAGCTGGAAGCCCGTGCTACTGGAAACCTCCGTGTCTCCGTGACTCCGTGGTGAATTGAAATATCCCATTTTTTATGCTTTGTGCCGCGGCTTGAGGGTCGTCACTGGAGATGATGGCCGAGGAAACAGCAACACCCCTCACACCCGCTTGAAGGACCTGGCCAACGTTTTCCGCGGATATTCCGGAGATGGCAATGGCGGGCAGGGGAACTTGCGCCGCGGCCTGGCGGGCGTAGTCCAACCCGGCGAGGGTCTCGCGCGGCTTGGTGGAGCTGGGAAAGATCGGCCCCACGCCGATGTAATCCGCCCCATCCAGTCGGGCCTGGCGGGCCTGCTCGATCTGGTGCGTGCTGACGCCGATGATCTTCCGATGCCCCAGCAGCTTTCGCGCTTCAACGGCCGGCAGGTCTTGCTGGCCCAGGTGGACGCCATCGGCATCTGAAAGCAGCGCGATATCCGGGCGGTCGTTGATGATGCATAGTGCATTGTGTTTTCGACATAGCGCGACAAGCTGCTTCGCCCGCAGCAACAGCTCGCCTGACTCCAGCGATTTCTCGCGCAGTTGTATGCAATCCGCCCCTCCCGCGATGGCCAACTCGGCCGTCTCGATCCATGGGCGTCTGCAAAGCGATTCGGTCACCAGCACATACAGCCGCACGTCGGCCATGCGCCCGGCCGGGCGCAGAGTCCTGGCGATGGCCTGTTCCAGGTCGTAAAACTCGTAACGCAGGCGTTCCACCGCAAGCGCGGCGGCCGGAGACAGAACCTTGGCCACCTCCTCCAGCACGCGCAGCGCCTCTCCCAGGCGCTTGCCGGCGGCGACGACCACCGCCTCCAGGTCAGGCCGATGCGATTCGGACGCGGTTTTGTTATCGGTCCCCACATCCCCCGGCGTGTCGCGATGGAGTATCGCGTCGGGCAATAACGGCCCAATGGCCTCGGCCAGGGCATGGCGGATTTCCTTGAGCCGGGCCGACCACGGGTCATGATTCAGCGCAAAGCGGGCATAATCCTCCAGAACGCGGAGCGCTTCACGGGCCCGGTTGGCGTTGGCGTCGAGTATGCGTAAGGCGGCGTCCATCCTGGGGTTTGGCTGGATGATTATCGGCCAACCGCTGAGATTCACAAAGGCATTTGCGGGGAACGTTGGTTGGGAGGCGGGATTTATCCGATATAATGCGCAGCTTCGCAGCCAAGTCCTTGCAAGGAGTGCATGATGCGGATGAGTCATCTATTATCGGTTCCGATCCTTCTCTGGGCCACGGTCGCCTGGGCCCAGACCACCCGCCCCGCGGCCGCCACGCCGACGGCCGACGACATGCTTAAGCAACTCCTGCCTCCCCCCCGCCCCAAGGCCCAGCCCATCGAGCCGGTTCCCGATTACAAGCCCGAGCCCAAGACCGACTGGCTCAACCCCGTGGCCGCCAAGCCGCTCAATCCGCCCGCGCTGATTCGGGAAGGAACCTACATCATCGACCGGCTCGGCCGGCTCACCCGCACGACCGACGGCCAGCCGCAGTTCACCTTCGAGGCCGATGCCGCCGCCATGAAGGACCCACCCATGACGATCCTTGCGAACCTCAAGCTCATGGTCATGGAAAACGCCGTCAAGCAGGCCCAGCACGATTTGCGTTTCCGCATCACCGGCGTGGTCACCGAATACAACGGCAAGAATTACATCCTGCTGGAAAAAATGGTCAACGTGCCGGATGAGACGGACATCACGACCAAGAAGAAATAACTCTTTTCGACGAGCCAATCTCCTCGCCTATAATGGGCCATGCCCCGCAGTGCTGACGGGTCCGCGCGCCATCCCTCCAAACCGTCCAGACGGTTCTGGCTCTATATGCGCCGGGCCATGCAATTAAGATGCCCTGAGTGCGGCATTTCACTTGTTTTCATGCCCGCGCGAAAAGTCCGCTCCTTCTGGGATTGGTTTACCCCGCTGGACGGCTGCCCCCGTTGCGGCTACGCCTACCAGCGCGAAGACGGGTATTTCCTGCTGGCCACCTGGGGCGTGAATTACGGAGTCGTCGGCGGCCTGGGCCTGACAATCGCGCTGACTCTCGACTATTTCTATCACCTTTCCCTGCGGGCACAGATGCTTTACATCATCGCGCCCATGCCACTGTTCAGCTTCCTGTTCATGCGCCACGCCAAGGCTCTATTTCTAGCGCTGGATCATTTCTTCGATCCGCACGTGAAAGAGTAGGGCGGAGCTTACCCCGTCGATCAACCGTATAGTCTTTGTGATGCGGGCGTCCCGCCTGCATCTGTTTTCGTAGGGGCGGCTTCAGCCGCCGTGAAAGCGTTGGCGGCGGCTGAAGCCGCCCCTACTTTTAAGCTGGACGCGCACCACGAAGACAATTGATCGGCGGGGCAAGCCCCGCCCTACGAACCCTTTTACTCCACTGTCCGTGAAAACCGCCCGAAGAGGTCATCGGGGGCGTCTTTACCAGGTCCAATCGCGCCGATGTAGGAGTTCTTGCCGTCGGCCGGGTCGCCGCCGTTCAGTAGCGGGCTGTCGGCGACCGGCGCGTAGCGCTGGCGATACAAGGCGAGCACCTCGGACACCTTGAATTTCCCCGCCCACACGTCCGCTTCGTTCACGCCGTAGGGAATGATCGGGCCTTGCGCGAATTTGGGATCGGCCTGGATGTCATGAGCGCCGGCGGCCGGCCTTTCATTGATGCCCGGATCATAGTTGCCGGCGCCGGTCGCCTGCGGATTGAAAAAGCAGTTGTAATCGGCATAGGCCACGCGCGGCTCGTTGTCCTTTTCCGAGCCGCCGCGCGCGACGATCGCTTTCCTGGCCAGCGAGTTGATCCGGTTAACGCCGGTGAAGACGTTGTTGCGAAGCGTCGAGAGCGTACAGCCAGTGGAGAGCGAGATGATCGGCGCGTCAAAATCCTTCGCGACCGGCGCGCCGCCGTCAAACGTGTTGTTGTAAATCGCCACATCCTTCCGGCCATTGTACAGCCAGAGGCCCGAGCCAATGCCCGTTCCATAAGGATCACCGGTGTGGACGAGCACGTTGTGGTGAAACTGCGTGTTGCTGGTCAGCGTGCGGACCCAGTTGTGGCCGCTGTCGATCATCAGGTTATAGCGGAACTCCCCTCCAAAGGTCTGCAGCGGCCAGGAACTGGCGCGTAGCACGTTGTGCTCGGCCAGAATGTTGTCGCTGTTCTCGCAGTAAAAATTGAACCCCTGGCTCCAGGTCCCGCGATAGTCGTGATGGATGTAATTGCCGATCACGCGCATGTCGCGGCAATTGGCCAGCGCCAGCACGCAGCGCGGGCCGATCATGATGTTGCTCAAAGCGTCGCTCTCGCCGCCGATCAGCCAGCCGCTGGCGCCCTCGAACCGCACGATCCCCGCGCCGATGCGGTTGGACTGAAATAGCTTCGTTCCCGTGGTCTTGCCGGAAATCAGGATGACCGGCGAACATTCGGGCTTGCTGGGGACGAACTTGATGAAGTTGCTGGCGCGAAACTCGTTGCCGCGGATGGTCACGTCTCCGCCGCTGATGCCCAGGTGAACCGCGCCCGTGGCTTCGAAGACCGAATCCTGAATGTCCACGTCGCTGCTTAGGCTTCCGGTCAGGCCTGGAACCATGACGACGCTGTTGGGATCGGCGTTGGACGGGTCGACGATCTTCATCGAACCCAGGCCGGTGATCAGGCTGTTGCGGATGGTCAGCTTTCCCTTGACCTTCACGGTATGGCCATTGCCCCGCACTGCCACGTTGGTCCAGTTCAGGTCGGTAAATTCCGCGTCGCCGCCCAGGTCCACCACCGTCTTGTCCGCCGGCCAGGGATCGACCTGCACCACCATGGACTGATCCGGCGGCCGGGTGGAGCCCTGGAGGCCAAAGCCCTTGAGCTTCAGGTTGTGAGGCCCCGGCGTGACCAGTGCCGCGGGGATTGTGAAGGGAAAATAGTCGTAAGCTTTGTTGTTGCCTTTGACCCGCTCGCCCACCGCCTGGTCATCCCAGCAACACTCGGCCGCCGGCCAGCCGGGATGCGCATCATCGCGCGGGATGATGTCCGCCCACACCTGAATCGGCAGCCCAGCGGTGAAACGCATGCCCGGCGCGGGACTCTTAAAGTGAAGCTCGCGGGTTTCGGCGGCGGAGGCAGTTGCAGCGGCAAGCGAACCCAGCAGTATGCACAGAATGAATTTCATCGGTGCTTCTCCAATATGTAGGGTGCAATTCATTGCACCGTTCAGGACGGATGGTGCAATGAATTGCACCCTCCAGCCTCATTTTTCAGGCCCCGCCAGCTTTTCTGGGATTTTCTCCGACAGCGGCGCATCGCCCCGGATCATCTTCGTCGCCGCGCCGGTCAACTTCAGATACCAGTCCGACGGCAGCCCCTCGTACGTGACGAAGTATTTTCCCACCGGCGTCTTGTCCGCGACCTTGTAAATAGCCGTCCCTTCATCGACTTCATCGAACATGCCGACGAAGACGGTGCGGATTCCCAATTCCCGGAAGATCGCGAATTGCCGCCAGTAAAACTCTCCCTTTTTTCGAGCGATCATTGTTGAACCGGGCTGGGCACGTCGCAGGTTGTCCCAGGAGAAACCCGGGAACGCCGTCGGCATATACCCTTTTCCAGAGGTCTTAAGCTCGGCCAGGTCGCCCTCCCAGATCGCCTTGCGATGGCGGTCCATCGAGGCATCGTCGCGATATCGGCCGGCATCCCAAGGGCTGATGGAGTCGAACATCCGATAGACCTTGGCCCATTCCTCCTCGGTGCGGGAAGCGCCGCGCAGCGTTCGCCAGGAGGGATCGATTCCGCCGATCAGATAAACGCCGCCGTATTGCGGGTCGTTCTTGAAGAAGTTGATCAGCTCCTCCCCTTGCTGGGCCGTCCATGGCCGGTCTTTGAAGCCCAATCCCCACAAAAGAACGACTGGTTTCCCTTGATGGTGCATGTAGCGCGAGTCTTCGCGCACCTTCACCTTGTCGCACAGGAATTTCCAATCATTCATGACCATCGCGGTGGTGGCGTTTCGCCCCATGGACAGGTCCAGCATCATCGCCCAAACGCGCCCTTCTCGGTGGCACCCCTCGCGCACGTTGGCCAGAACCGTATTCACGTGCCGGGCGCGATTGGGGCTGGTGGTCTCGCCGATGAATCGGCTTAAGAACACACCATCGATGCCATACTCCCGCATCCACTTAAAATGCAGCAGCGCCGGCCCCTTGCGATAGGCGCTGTAAAGCCTGGCCGGCGAGCCGTCGGGCATTTTCAGGCCCGGCACTTCGGTCAGGTCGGCCGGATCATATTCAGAAGTATCCGGCCACATATCCACGGTAAACCGCCCTCCCTCAGCTCGCTCCAATCCCTGGCCCCAATGCGTAAATCCGCCTCCTGCGCCATCGCCCGGGGTGTTAAACCACCCCTGGTAGCCACAGAGGACCTTTCCATCCAATGTCGTCGCATCGATATCCGCCCGCGTCGGCCCGGCGTAAGGGCCGAGCCAGGGCTCGCCCGCCTGCCCATGCGCTACCGCCTCAAACGCCAGAACGACGAGTAGGATCAGCAGCATCGCATGAATTGAGCAAGTCCTTCGATTCATAATCCCTCGGTTAAAAAAGCGCCTCTTGACCAGCAATGCCGAATTTTCAATTTCCATGGTGTCAGGTTTACCTCGCCCGGACGTCTCATTTACCAGTGCCAGTCATCTGGATCACCAAATTCGGCCATTTTTTTTCCCGAAAGTGCTACCTTTTTGAATTGGGCGCATTTATACTGCGAGGCGTTCTTGCCAGCCACCTGCCTATCCGGGAGCGGTGGGGGATGCCTTGTCGCTCAATCTATCCTCATTTTCTCAATCGTCCCTTATTTGACTTGCCGGACCTCTGCAGTTTTTTCCCGTTAGCAGCGACCACTGAATAGCGACTTTTGCAGTAGGAACACGTAACGATTTTGTAACGCGCGTCGGTTGTTGTTTGACGTTATCTGTACTGGGTGTACAAGTGGGAAATGCCTGTCACGGATGGCGGGCATCGGCCATCTCTCCAAGTGTGGCTTGGAGCGCTGTCCTCCCGAAGCCTGTCCGGCGGCCCATTAGGGAAAAGGCCCGCCGGCCTAAGCGGAGCACCACGGATGGATCTGCCGAAAATGAATCGAATTTCAGGGACCGCCTTGCCTCAACCGTTGCCCATCGCCATGTCGAGCCTGAGTGGAACAGAATCGGATTCCGAATTATCCGGCCAAGCCTCAATCCAGGGCGAGGTCTGCCGCGAGCTACAGCTTCTTCGCCGCGCCCAGGCCGGCGATCGCGGGGCTTACGGGCAGCTTGTTATTCAATATCAGGACCGGCTTTATAACGCCGTCGTCCGCCTCGTGGGCGACCGCGAGGAAGCCCGGGAACTGGCCCAGGAGGCCTTCACCCGAGGCCTTCTCAAGCTCGACAGTTTCCGTGGCGACGCCTCCCCCTATACCTGGCTCTTTCGCATCGCCGTCAATCTCGCCATCAGCCGTCTGCGCAAGGTCAATCGCCACCGCACCTTCTCCCTTTCCTGGACCGGGCCGGACAACCAAGGCCGGGGAGATGACCAGGCATCAAGTCTGGTGGACCGCCTTGCCGCCGATTCCACGGTATCACCCGCCCGCAGCCTCGAGTCCCGCGAGGAAGGCGAGCAGGTCATGGCCGCCCTCGGCCGGCTGGATGCCGAATACCGGGCGGTTCTGGTCATGCGCGATATCGAAGGATTCGATTACCAGCAGATGGCGGATGTGCTGGGCCTTCCCCTGGGCACGCTCAAAAGCCGCCTTTTTCGTGCCCGCCTGGCCCTCCGCGATGAATTGCGGGGGTATATGACCGTGCAGTAGAGCAAAAACCCACCTTGAGGGCCGATAATCTCACGCCTGCTACGGCCGATTCGCTTGATTCGGGCGACGTACGGCCGTAAAAAATCTAACGCGATTTTTGGGAACCCGCCGATCTTTTTGGCGTCCAACCGGGGTGGACAGGGCTCGGGTACGGGAACCATGAGCTTCCACGGGGCCGCTGGGCATTTGGCGCGGGGATTTGCGCCAAGCACCCAATGGCCTCTGCCTCGTACCGTGAAGAACACTATGGCCGACCACGTCGAACAAATCGAATCCAAGCTCGCTGCCTACGTTGACGGGATTCTGACCCCCGAGGAACGGGCCGAAATCGAGCAGCATCTGGCCGCCAATCCATCGCATCTGGCGCTGATTTCAGACCTGATTGCCCAGAAAGACATGCTCGCCCGGCTTCCGCGCGAGCGTTCTCCCATCGATTTGAGCGAAGACCTCCAGAACCATTTGGAACGGGAATCTCTCCTGGGCGGCCCCCCCATCGAAGAAGCCGGCGCGGCTTTTCGCCTGAACCGCTGGCCGCAACTGCTTTCGATGGCGGCCATCGTGCTGCTGGCCTTCGGCGTGGGAATGGTCGTCTATAAGGTGCTGCCCCCCAAGTATCCCGACCTCGCCCTGGTTCAAGACACCAACGACTCCAAGGCCCCCTCCCCTGACGATTCAAAGGCCGAAAAAGCCAAGGTTTCAGATGGCAGTTCCGCGGTCGCCATGGCCTCTTTTGGAGCTCCAGGCAAGCCAACGGGCGCGGAGGTTATGCCCGCGGCCGAGGGCCAGATGGTCGTCATCACCGTCACCGCGGATGATTTGAACCGTGTCAATCGCGATCTGGAGACCTATCTTTCGGCCAATAACTACGCCTGGGTCGCGCCGAGTGAGGCGTTTATCGCCCAGCTTGACCTCAATCAGATTGTCCAGATCCAAACGGCTGAGCCCGAGCGGATCGTCGCGGCTGCTTCCCCATTGAATGATCGCGATCAACGCGCATATCTGAAACTCGCTGCCTCGACCGACAGGCCGGATGGTACAAATGGCATTGAGGAGAAGGCCGCATTGTCCGAGCTATCGGCCGAAGTCCGGGCTCCAGTCCTGAGCAAGGCCACCAACCCGCAACTTACCGAAGTGCTGCGCCGCGATGCTTTCAAGGATGACAGCCCAACGCAGGTCCAGGCCCAGCTTCCGCTTGCTCCCGGCGGCGCGGTTGCCGTAAATGCCCAATCTTTTGATCTCACCCAGAATCCCGAAGAGCCTCCCCGCCCCGCTTCTCGGACCCGGAGCAGGCCGCCAGTGGTGCGCCCCACCGACCGGGTCATCCTCGTCCGCAACGTCAACGACCAGCAAGTCACCGCGCTGGCCCAATCGCTCTCCCAGCCCGAGAGAAACCAGTGGGCATTTGTCCGCCGCCCCGCGGCCGAGACTCCACCCGCCGCGCCAGCGCCCGATGCCTCACTATTCTATTCTGATTATCCCGTCACCGGGCTCGACTTGGCACAGGCCGCAAGTGGTTCACGAGTCGCCAGTTATGAATTCAAGGAAGCCATCGATGATCTGGCTTCGCTGGTTCGCCAAAAGGACGAAAGCACAACCCGCGGTATTCTCTCCCGTCGCCTGATGCAAGGCAGTGCCATTGCGACACAAGGCTTGGCCAAGGAGACATTTAACCTCGCTTCCAGCCCGCTTGCCCTGGCCCCGGCCTCGATCTCCGCAGCCGAATCGCGCGCCTTCCAATGCATGATCGTTCTTCAAAGTCCCCCCGCGCCACCGGCCCCCGCCACCCGCCCGGCACCCGGCGCCCGGTAGCCTCGCCAGCTATCACTTGGAAATTCAGCGAGTCACTACACGAGCGGCCTTTTCCCCGGTAACCTAAGCCACATGTCCCTCCCGGTCTCGATCGAAAACGACGCTTGGCGCCTGGAGGTCTGGCCGATTGTTGGTGGCAAAGTCTCGTCCGTCATCGACAAAGCCGACGGCCATGAGTTGCTCTTTGGATTTCCCGTCGAGATTCCCACCTCAGCCCAATATGACATCCCCTATAGTAAATCATGGTACGCCGGCTGGGATGAACTGGTCCCTACGGTCGGGCCGTGCCAGTATGCCGGGTTTCCATACAACGGCGTGGCCGTTCCCGACCATGGCGAAATCTGGGGACTACCGACCACGGCGGTGCCGGCGAAAAACGGCATCACCACCGTCTGGCATGGCCTGCGTTTCGGCTATCGCCTGGCCCGCAAGCTTTATCTGGAAGATCAACGCCTGATTGCCGAATACACCCTCTTTAACCTGGCGCCGTTTGAGTTCCGTTTCGTCTGGGCACAGCACGCGCTGCTCTCCATGAAATCGCCGATTGAATTGGACATGCCCGGCATGACCCAATGCCGCTGGAGCTATGACACGGCCGGGCAGAAGATCGAGAAGCTGTTTCAGTGGCCGCTGCTGGCCGATGGGGAGGACATGTCGCGGCCCAATTCCCTCCCGGCGGGCAGGTCCTGGAAGCTGTTTGGTCAATTCTCAATCACCCACCCCGCCATGATTCGATACCCCCAGCGCTCCCGCTGGCTCAAGATGGAATTCTCCACCGATGAAGAGTTGCGGGCCTACTGGGGCCTGTGGCTCAACACCGGTGGATGGGCCGGCCATCGGCATCTGGCGCTTCAGCCCACCTTCGGGCGGTTCGATCAACTGGATCGATGCACGGTCGATGAGTCGGCCGCACGCGTGGGGGCTTCGGGGAAGCTGACGTGGAAGGTGACGTGGACGGTTGGCGGATAGAGTACAACGACGGCCCCTTCAACGCGATTATGCGGCCAAATACAAATCATACTGGCGTCAAGGCAGCCAACAATGCCGCAGCTGCTGGTCTGCTGGCCGTTTTGATTCCCGCGCTGGGCTTTTTCATCCCGTCTTTGGTAAGTATGGAACATTCCTGGGCGACTGCTCCCGCCGATGGAACTGCCTCCGATTCCCCAGACCGGACCGGCTCACCCGCGATGCAGAGCCTTGCCCATAAGAACGCCCTGTTTGGTGAAGACGGCCCCGATCACCTCACCGGCGATCTATTCGGCCTGCGGCCGGCGCTCGGTAAGAATGGCATTACCTTTGAGGCATCCCTGGTCGCCGACCTGTCGAAAAACTTTCAAGGAGGAATCACGACCCGCAGCGAGGCGTTCCGCCATCTTTTCGAGGCAAACTTCACGCTGGAGACCGAGCCGCTGCTGGGCCTGAAGGGCGGCAAGGCATTCGTGGATTTCCAGACCCAGAATGGACGAAATGGCACCGAGCTGCTCGTCGGCGATTTTCAAGGGTTCTCGAACATCGACGCGGATGGGTTCACCGCCTTGTACGAACTCTGGTACGAGCAGGCCCTGCTCGACGGCAAGCTCCGCGTGAAGGTTGGGAAGATTGACGCCACCAACGAGTTCGCTTTCGTGGAGAACGGCGCGGAGTTCATCATCTCATCGGCCGGCTTCAGCCCGACGATCGTTGGCTTCCCCACGTACCCCGATCCGGCGACGGGCGCGGTCGCCTTCGCCTCCCCGCTTGACTGGCTTTATCTTGGCGTCGGCCTATTTGACGGCGCAACCCAGGAAGGCCAGCCGACCGGAACTCGCGGCCCGGCCACATTCTTCGGCGATCCGGCCGACCTGTTCCTGATAGCCGAAGGCGGTATCAAATGGTCGGCCTCCGGCGGGCGCGATGGCCGAATCGGGCTGGGTGTGGCGCATCATACCGGAACGTTTGAAACCCCGGATGGCGCCGGCCGGACCGAAGACGGAGCCACATCGGCATACCTCGTGCTCGACCAATCGGTGATCAAGGAGAACACGGGGCGCGAAAACGACGAGCAGGGTGTCGCCGTGTTCCTGCAACTGAGCCATACCGAGCAGGAGGTCTTCGAGGCCGACCTGCACGCCGCCGCCGGCGCTGTATGGACGGGCGCGATCCCCACGCGGGACACCGACGTCCTTGGCCTCCTGGCGTCCTACGTCCACTTCGGCGACCCAGCCCGCTCGTCGGGCACATTCGCCGAAGACCACGAGGTATCCATCGAATCTTTTTACAAAGTGCGGATTACCCCGTGGCTGAGCCTCAAAGCGGACTTCCAATATATCATCAACCCCGGCGGCGGCAGCGCGGATGACGCGTTGGTAGGGACGCTTCGGGCAGAACTGGTCTTCTGAAACGCCCCCCGCCTAAACGCTTTCCATTCCTTTCCAGTATCTCTTTTCAGAACATCACCCCCGAAAATTCGTTACAATACGCCTCGGAGCTTCTTCATGACCAAACGCATCGCGGCCATCTTGCTTGCTGGGCTCGGTTTAACCCCCCTGCTCTTCACCCGTGCCGCCGAGCCGCTGCCGGCTAAGATCGACTTTGCCCGTGACATCCGCCCTATCCTTTCCGAGAACTGCTTTGCCTGTCACGGCCCAGACAAGGAAACCCGTAAAGCCAAGCTGCGCCTGGACCTGCGCGATAGCGCACTTGAGCCGCGCGAGGGGAACCCGGCAATCACCCCCGGCGATCTGGCTAAAAGCGAACTGGTTTCGCGGATCAGCTCAAAAGACCCCGACGAGGTGATGCCCCCGCCCAAGACGGGCAAGAAGCTGACCGAGCGGCAGATTGGGCTGCTCAAGCAGTGGATCGCCGAAAAGGCCGAATATGGCGGCCATTGGTCGTTCGCCGCGCCCGTCCGCCCGGCCGTTCCGGCGGTGAAGAATTCCAAATGGGTTCGCAACCCCATTGACGCGTTCATTCTCGCCCGCCTTGACCAAGAGAATCTGCGGCCAGCTACCGAAACTTCGAAAGAAGCGCTCATCCGCCGCGTCACCCTGGACCTGACGGGCCTGCCCCCAACCATCGAGGAGATCGACGCGTTCCTGGCCGACACGTCGCCGGATGCCTATGAAAAGGTGGTTGACCGGTTGCTGGCCAATCCGCACTACGGCGAGCGCATGGCGCTGGAGTGGCTCGACGCGGCCCGCTTCGCCGACACGCACGGCTTTCACATCGATTCCGGGCGCGACATGACGCGCTGGCGTGAATGGGTCATCGACGCATTCAACAAGAACATGCCCTTCAACCAGTTCACCGTCGAGCAGTTCGCCGGCGACCTATTGCCCAATCCGACCCAGGATCAGCTTGTCGCCACGGGCTTTCATCGCAACAACATGATCACCTTCGAGGGAGGCGCCGTCCCCGAGGAGTTTCTCAACGCTTATGTCGTGGACCGCGTCAACACGATGAGCATGGTCTGGCTCGGGCTGACCGTGAATTGCGCGCAGTGCCACGACCACAAGTACGACCCGATCACTCAAAAAGACTTTTATTCGCTTTACGCCTTCTTCCACAACGTCCCCGAAAATCCCATCGATGGCTCCAAGGGAAACGCCGTTCCCGTGATCAAAACTCCAACGCCCGATCAGAACAAAAAGATTCAGGAGATGGAATCTCGCCTCGCTTCGATCCAGGAGCGGATCAACGCCGACAATCCGGCGGCCGACGCCGCGCAGGTGGAATGGGAAAAGGCCGCACTTTCGGCCCAGGCGATTACCTGGCAGCCGCTTGATCCGGTCGAGCTCAAATCGCAGGGCGGGGCGACGTTCGCGCGGCTGGCGGATCACGTGATCCTGGTCAGCGGCAACAATCCGGCGACCGAGACTTATACATTCGCCGCGGACGTGAACCTGCCGAACATCACCGCGATTCGGGTTGAAGCGCTGGCCGACGAATCGTTCATCGCCAAAGGCCCCGGCCGATCCAACAACGGCAACATTGTCATGACCGAAGTGTCGCTGTCGGTCTCCCCCGCCGCCGATCCGGCCGCCGCAACGAAGGTCAAATTCAAATCCGCCTCAGCCAGCTTCAGCCAGGATACCTTCCCCGTCGCCAACGCCATCGACGGCAAGCAGAACACCGGCTGGGCGCTCTATCCGCAGATGGGCAAGGACCATTACGCGATTTTTGAGACCGTTCCTATTCCGGCCGGCGCTAATCGGCTCACGATCACGTTCGATTTCCAATCGCAATTCGGCCAGCACCAGTTCGGAAAGTTCCGCGTCTCGGCCACCAATTCCCCAACGCCCCATGGAGCTGCCAAGCTGCCCGAGGCGGTGCGCGGCATCCTCGCCATCGCTCCTGAAACACGCAGCGATGCCCAGAAAATTGAATTGAAAAAATACTACCGAACCAGCATTTCTCCCGAGTTGGCCAAGTTTCGCGAAGAGCTTTCGGCCGCCAAAAAGGAACTTGATGCCGCCAATGCCATGGTCCGCACGACGATGGTGATGGCCGAGATGCCCAAGCCGCGCGACACGTTCATCCTCATGCGCGGGCAGTACGACAAGAAGGGCGAGCCCGTCACCGCCAATATTCCCGCTTCCCTGCCCCAGCTTCCCCAGGATGCCCCGCGCAACCGCCTGGGCCTGGCCCGCTGGCTGGTCGATCCGGCCAATCCGCTGACCGCGCGCGTGATCGTCAACCGCTACTGGCAGATGTATTTCGGAACCGGCATCGTCAAGACGGCCGAGGATTTCGGCTCGCAGGGTGAATGGCCTAGCCACCCCGCCCTGCTCGACTGGCTGGCCACGGAATTCGTCTCCTCTGGCTGGGACGTCAAGCACATCCAGCGCCTGATCGTCACCAGCAGCGCCTATCGCCAATCGTCTGTCGTCTCCAAGGAACTGGCGACGCGCGACCCGGAGAACCGCTTGCTGGCCCGCGGGCCGAGGCTGCGCCTTCAGGCGGAATTTGTGCGGGACCAGGCGCTTTTTACTTCTGGTCTATTGAATTCTGAAATCGGCGGCAAGAGCGTTTCGCCCTATCAGCCGTCCGGCCTGTGGGAAGAGCTCATGTCCCGCGCCGATGGAAAAAACTGGACGGCGCAGGTGTATGAGCAGAGCCACGGGCCGGACCTGTATCGCCGGACGATGTACACTTTCTGGAAGCGCACCAGCCCGCCGCCGACGCTCTCGACCTTCGACGCCCCCGACCGTGAAACCTGCACAGTCCGCCGCTCTCGCACCAACACGCCGCTCCAGGCGCTGATCCTCATGAATGATCCCACGTACGTCGAGGCCTCGCGCAAGCTGGCGGAGAGGATCATGAAACATTCCGCGTCGGCCGAGGAGCGCATCGATTTCGCCTTCCGCCTGACTACCGCCCGCAAGCCCAGGCAGGCCGAGGTTGCGGTGCTCAAGAAGCTATATACGGAGCAGCTAGCCAAATACCAGAAAGACTCCGCGTCGGCCGAGAAGCTTTTGTCGCAAGGTGAATCGCCGCGCGACGCTTCGCTGGATGTGGCGGAACTGGCGGCCTGGACGATGGTTTCGAGCACGATATTGAATCTGGATGAGACGATTACGAAAGGGTAAACGACCGGCTTTTCGTAGGGGCGGCTTCAGCCGCCGTCAACATGGCTCGGACCGGCGGCTAAAGCCGCCCCTACTTAAGAGATTTCTGGAAAGCCCGAAGGAATGTTTATGAATCTCCCCCACGAACTCCAACTTCTCCTCACCCGCCGCCAATTTTTCGGCCGGGCTGCCACGGGCATCGGCGCGGCCGCGCTGGCGTCGCTCTTGAATCCTTCCCTGTTCGGAGCCGACGCCCGAAGCTTGGGGGCGATGAAGACCTTCCACTTTGCCCCCAAGGCCAAGCGGGTCATCTATCTTTTCATGTCCGGCGGGCCGTCGCACATCGACCTGTTCGATTACAAGCCCAAGCTGGTGGAGTACAACGGCACCGAATTACCCGCCTCCATCCGCAACGGCCAGCGCATCACGGGGATGACGTCCGGGCAGAAGTCGTTCCCGTGCGCGGCGTCCATCTTCAAGTTCAACCAACATGGCAAGAGCGGAACCTGGATCAGCGAGTTGCTTCCGCATACGGCGTCCATCGTCGACGACATCGCCATCGTCAAATCGCTCAACACCGAAGCGATCAACCACGACCCCGGCGTCACCTTCATCCAGACCGGCCACCAGCAGCCCGGCCGGCCGTCGCTGGGGTCTTGGCTCAGCTATGGCCTGGGTTCCGAAAATCAGAACCTTCCTGGCTTCATCGTGATGATCTCGCAGGGCACGGGGAACAAGGCCGACCAGCCTCTCTTTTCGCGGCTTTGGGGCTCGGGGTTTATCCCGTCGCAGCACCAGGGCGTGCGCTTCCGTTCGGGGCAGGACCCGGTGCTCTACCTGTCCAACCCCGCCGGCATCGACGCTGAATCGCGCCGGAACATGTTAGATGCGACACAGGCGCTGAACAAGATGGCCGAGGATGCGTTTGGCGATCCGGAGATCAACACGCGCATCCAGCAATACGAGATGGCCTATCGGATGCAGACGGCCGTGCCCGATCTGACCAACCTGGCGTCGGAATCCAAGGAAACCCTGGCGCTGTACGGCCTGGATGAATCAGGCAACGGCGAGCCTTTCGCCCGCAATTGCCTGCTTGCCCGGCGCATGGCCGAGCGCGGCGTGCGGTTTATCCAGCTCTTCCATCGCGGCTGGGACCAGCACGGCGCCCTGCCATCGCAAATCCGCCTGCAATGCAAGGATGTCGATCAAGCGTCGGCCGCCTTGGTCAAGGACCTCAAGGCCCGCGGCCTGCTGGATGACACGCTGGTCATCTGGGGCGGCGAGTTTGGCCGGACGGTTTATTCACAAGGCGCCCTGACCAAGGACAACTACGGCCGCGACCACCACGGCCGCTGCTTCACCGTCTGGATGGCCGGCGGTGGAATCAAGGGGGGCATCTCCTACGGCGAAACTGACGACTACTGCTACAACATCACCCAGGACCCCGTCCATATCCATGATTTCAACGCAACCATCCTGCACACGCTGGGGATCGACCACACGAAGCTGGTCTATCGCTTCCAGGGCCGGGATTTCCGGCTGACGGACGTGCATGGGAATGTGGTCAAGTCCCTGCTGGCCTGATTCAGAATTCTTTCTCACGAAATCCCCGCGGAGCACCAGAAAAGAACATATCTTTTCCCCATAGTCCCACCCGTCAAAACGTCGCCCAGGATTTCAATTGAATCGCTGGCGTGGATGTGCTACACGTCAATGTGAAAGTGTCTGCTTAAGCATATCACCCATTGGAGGCGAGAAAATGGGAAGCACAGCGAAATTGCGTAGAAAGTGCCGACTTGCGCGCGCGTTCAGGGCGGTTGCCGAGCCGCTGGAACGGCGGACTCTTCTCACCACCATCGTCTGGGATGGCGGGCCGAGCGGCAACGGCACAGCCTGGAGCACCGACGCAAACTGGGTAGGAGACGTCAAGCCGGGAATGGACGACGACGCGGTCATCAACACCGCGGGGCCGACGATCATTTTCAACGGAACCGAATCCGTCAAAAGCGTCACCAGCAACCGGGCGATCTCCATGACCGCCGGCACCTTCACGATCGCGGCCACGTCGCAGCTCTCTGATTTTGCGCTTTCCACCGGCACGCTGACGGGAAGCGGCGACGTGACAGTGAGCGGCCCGATGACCTGGTCCGGCGGGACCATGGACGGCATGGGCCGAACCATCATTGCCGCCACGGGGACACTGAGCCTCACCAATACCACCCATAATCTGAACCGCACCCTGCAGAACGATGGGGCTGCCACGTGGACCGCTGGAATTCTTACCTTCAACAACGGCACGATCAACAACAACGGCAGCTTCACGGCCAATTCCGCCGTCGCGCTCTCCGCCTCCGGCAACAGCGGCGCCAACACCTTCAACAACGCCGGCACTTTCACCAAGCAAGGGAACGGAACGACATCCTTCTTCGTCAACGCCACCGGCGTCGCCTTCAGCAACAGTGGCACGGTGGATGTCCAGGGAGGGACATTGGGCCTGGATGCGGGGGGATCGCATACGGGCAACTTCACGGGCGCTGGGACCACCCGCTTCAATGGAACCCACGCATTTACCTCTGCCACCACGCTCAACCTCGGCAACCCCCAATTCGCCGGGGGAACTTCCACGCTGGACGGGCCGGGGACTTATATGGGAGGAATGCTGACAATCAGCGGCGGCACGGCGAACTTCAACAGCGCCGCGGCGTTCGCGTCATCAACGATCTCCAGCGGCACGCTGGGGGGAAGCGGCGACGTGACGGTGAGCGGCGCAACAACCTGGTCAGGCGGAACCATGAGCGGATCAGGCAGGACCATCATTGCCGCCAACACCGGCACGCTGAGCCTCACCAATACTACCCATAATCTCAGTCGCACCCTGCAGAATGACGGCGCGGCCACATGGACGGGAGGTGGCCTGTTCTTCACCGGCGGCACAATCGACAACAATGGCAGCTTCACGGCCAATTCCGTCGTCGGCCTTTCCGCCACCGGGAACGGCGGGGTCAACGCATTCAACAACATCGGCACGTTCACCAAGCAGGGGAGCGGGACAGCGTCCTTCTTCGTCAATGGCTCGGCGATCACCTTCAACAACACCGGCATGGTGGATGTCCAAAGCGGTGTCCTGGGCATGGACTCAGGAGGATCGCATACGGGCAACTTCACGGGAGCCGGAACCACTCGATTCAACGGAACCCATGCTTTTACTTCGTCTACTGTCCTGAGCCTCGGCAACTCCCAATTCGCCGGGGGAACTTCCACGCTGGGCGGCCCGGGGACTTATATGGGAGAAATGCTGACGGTGAGCGGCGGCACGGCGAACTTCAACAGCGCCGCGGCGTTCACGTCCGCAACGATTTCCAGCGGCACGCTGGGAGGTAGCGGCGACGTGACGGTAAGCGGCGCAACAACCTGGTCAGGCGGAACCATGAGCGGGTCAGGCAAGACCATCATTGCCGCCACGGGAATGCTGAGCATCACCAACACTACCCATAATCTGAACCGCATTCTGGAGAACAACGGGGCGGCCACCTGGACGGCAGGGAGCTTGAACCTCATCGGCGGCACGCTCAACAACAACGGGAGCTTCACGGCCAATTCGGATCTCGGGCTGTCGGCCTCCGGCAACGGCGGCGTCAACACCTTCAACAACGCCGGCACTTTCACCAAGCAGGGGAATGGGACAGCCTCCTTCTTCGTCAATGGCTCCGCGCTCGCCTTCAACAACACCGGCATGGTGGATGTCCAAGGCGGAATGCTGGGGCTGGATGCGGGGGGATCGCATACGGGCAACTTCACGGGCGCCGGGACCACCCGCTTCAATGGAACCCACGCATTTACCTCTGCCACCACGCTCAACCTCGGCAACCCCCAATTCGCCGGGGGAACTTCCACGCTGGACGGGCCGGGGACTTATATGGGAGGAATGCTGACAATCAGCGGCGGCACGGCGAACTTCAACAGCGCCGCGGCGTTCGCGTCATCAACGATCTCCAGCGGCACGCTGGGGGGAAGCGGCGACGTGACGGTGAGCGGCGCAACAACCTGGTCAGGCGGAACCATGAGCGGATCAGGCAGGACCATCATCGCCGCCAACACTGGTACGCTCAGTATTAACACCACCACCCACACCCTGAGCCGCACTTTGCAGAACAACGGCACCGCCAACTGGACGGCGGGGACTCTTATCCTCAACAACGGCACGATCGACAACAACGGCAGCTTCACGGCTAATTCAGACCTCACTCTCTCCGCCACCGGCAATGGCGGGGGCAACGCATTCAACAACCCCGGCACATTCACCAAACAGGGAAATGGAACGGCATCCTTCTTCACCAATGGCGCCGCGATCGCCTTTAACAACAGCGGTGCCGTGGATGTCCAGGCCGGGATATTGGGTCTGGATTCAGGAGGATCGCACACAGCCAGCTTCACGGGCGCAGGCACCGTCCGTTTCAACGGCACACATGTCTTTACCTCGGCCACCACGCTGAACATCGGTGTAAACGCGCTCTTCGCGGGAGGGACGTCCACCCTCGGCGGACCCGGAATGTTCACGGCGGGAACGCTCACGCTGAGCGGCTCCACACGCGTCAATCTGACCCCCGGCGGCGGCAAGGTGCTTCGCGTGAACGCGCTGGCTTATAGCGGCAACGGCCTGCTCGATCTGGCCGACAACGCAATGATCCTCGCCACCGGCTCCCTGACAGACCTGGCCAACCGGATCACTTTCGGCCGAGGCCACGCCGGCGGAGTGGCCGATGGCGCGTGGAATGGCTTCACCGGCATCACCTCATCCTCCGCGGCGTCGGCATTTGTCAGTGATGGAACCGAATCGTCCGCAGTAGGTTATGCCCTCAACGGGGATCTTCCGCTCGGCAAATTCAACACCTTCTTCAACCAGGCCGTTTCACCGTCGGACATGCTGGTCAGATACACACGCATGGCCGACGCAACCCTTGACGGCATCGTCAACGACAACGACGTCTCCATCGTCGCGGCGTTTTATGATCCGATTCATCCGGCCGACACCAACGGCCCGCTCCACTGGTATCATGGGGACTTCAATTATGACGGGTATGTGGATGATATTGACGTGAGCATCCTGGCCGCGTTTTATGATCCATCCGCGCCGGCTCTTTCGGCCGAGTTTCCCTCGCCCCCCTCGGCCCCCATCTCACTGGCGCCGATTCCGGCTGCCCTATCATCTCCTCCCGGGCTCACGGCACCCTTTTCCTCTGAAGAGCTGCTCTTGATTCAACAACCGGCTTTCTTTCTCCGCAGTCCACAATCCACTTCCCTGTTTGCCGGCGATGATCCAATCGATTTTTAACTCTTTTCGGCCGTTCCTACCGGAAAGCAAAAAAAGAACGACAGCCCGCGTCGGGCCTTCCCGGGTCCCGGCGGAGCCGTCGTTCAATATTTATGCTTGGCGCTGGAATTACTTGCGCTGGCCGGGCTGGAGTGGGAGCTCGCCGAACTGCTGTTCGTAGCGCTTGACCAGTTGGCCCAGCGACATGGCCAGCCGTTTGGCGTTGATGTAGCTCATCACCACGCGGTCGGTGACCTTGAACAGGAGCTGCTGCTGGCCGCCGCCGGCCTGGTTGTTGGGGTTGGCCATGTTAAAGCCAAGATCGACGACGACCTCTTCGGGGGCGGTGTGGATGCGATAGGCGTTGATATAGGTGGTCCGCAGTTCGCGCTCGTCGAGGAGGACCTGCACGCCTTGCTGTTGGGGTTGACCTTCGGGTGTCTCTTCAGCCATGGAATTGCCTTTCTAAAAAATGGAGGGGGCATTATGCGCGAAAATGAGCTTGTGTCTAGGTTGGCGGCGTGGAAAACGAGCGGGGATGGGCTGTCCCACGGGCCGAAAACGCGGTAACCTGTTGCAATGTCACGCGAAGCCTGCCTGGCCGAACTGCGAGCGCTGATTCCACCCGATCGGCTGCTGACCGATCCGGCCGAGTTGTATGTCTATGAGTCGGATGGGTTTACCATCGCCCACGCCCGGCCGGCGGCCGTGGTGTTTCCGCTTTCGACCGAAGAAGTGGCGGCGGTCGTTAAAACATTGGCCAAGCATAAAGTGCAGATTGTTCCACGCGGAACAGGGACCGGCCTGGCCGGGGGGTGCGTGGCGTATGAGAACGGGGTGGTCGTTTCCACTTCGAAGATGAATCGGATTTTGACGATCGACCTTCAGAATCGCGTCGCCCACGTACAGGCGGGGG
>JADMIO012784929.1_pt1 | contig 21603 bp, 14 predicted proteins | sample 8958161 | NCBI WGS metagenome assembly JADMIO01 (sample SAMN16585339, study PRJNA669376) | soil metagenome | isolation source: Crop rotation soil | place: USA: Cullars Rotation, Alabama | collected 2011
CTTTCCCACTGCCCGGGGCGGAGGCGGTGTTGCACGGGCAGGTGATGAGCGAAGAGTTGTTCCGCCGGGCGGGAATTGCGGCCCGCGCGGAGATTCGGCCGCTGTCGGATGTGCGCGGGTCGGCGGAATATCGGCTGCAGCTGGCGGAGAATCTGCTGCACAAGTTCTACTGGGATGCTGGTTCACGTGAACTGGTCCAATCCAATGAAAAGGGGGCGCTGTGATGGCGGCTGTTGGAAAAGATATTCCGCATGATTCCGCGGTGACGCATGTGAGCGGGCGGTCCCTTTTTGTCGATGACACTCCGCCGCGCGCCGGCGAATTGTTTCTCGCAGTCGTTGGGAGTCCGGTGGCGCACGGGAAGGTGTCGCGCGTGGATGTGACGGCGGCGCGCGGGGTCGCCGGCGTGGTGGGGATTTACACGTGGCGCGCGTTGCCGGGACATAACACGTTTGGGCCAGTGGTGAAGGATGAACACCTGCTGGCGAAGGATACTGTGGTGTACATCGGTGACCCAATCGTTCTGATCGCGGCGGAAACGCGGGCGGCGGCGGAGATGGCCCGGCGACTGGTGGTGGTGGAAGTCGAAGCGCTGCCGCCGATTTTTTCGATTGATGAAGCGATCGCGGCGGACAGTTTCATTGGCGATGAGCGCGTGATTGAGACCGGCGATGTCGCCAGCGCATTTGCGGCGGCGGAACATGTGCGCGAGGGCACGCTGGTCATCGGCGGCCAAGAGCATTTTTATCTCGAGAGCCAGGCTGCGATCGCCTATCCCGATGAGCAAGGGTGCGTGACGGTGCTTTCCTCAACGCAGCATCCCAGCGAGGTGCAGTCGATCGTCGCCGAAGTGCTGGGCGTGCCGTTCAATCATGTGGTGGTGAACTGCAAGCGGATGGGCGGCGGGTTCGGCGGGAAAGAGACGCAGGCGGCAGGTCCGGCGGCGATGGCGGCGCTGGTGGCGATGAAGACAGGGCGGCCGGCGCGCTTTGTGATGGACCGCGATACCGATATGGCCGTGACGGGGAAGCGCCATCCCTTCAAGGCGTGGTACAAAGTGGGGTTCACCGCTGACGGAAAAATCACGGCGCTGGAAGTGAATCTGTTTTCAAACGGCGGATGCACGCTGGATTTGTCGATGGCCGTGCTGGAGCGTGCGATGCTGCACGTCGACAACGCGTATTATCTGGCAAATGCGCGAATCACCGGACGAATCTGCCGCACGAACCTGCCATCGAACACGGCGTTTCGCGGCTTCGGCGGTCCGCAGGGCGTCGTGGTGATGGAGAATATCCTCGAGGAAATCGGGATATTTCTGAAGCGCGACGCGTTCGAATTGCGGGCGCTCAACTGCTACGGGGTGGACGGGCGTAACGTGACCCCCTATGGCCAGCGGGTGGAAAATAATGTCCTGCCGCGGCTGTTTGAGCAGCTGAAGGAGAATTGCGGCTACGAGCGGCGGCGGCGGGAAATCAACGCATTCAATGCGCAATCGATCTCGCATCTTCGCGGCATGGCAATGACGCCGGTGAAGTTCGGCATTTCGTTCACCAAGAAAACGATGAACCAGGCGAACGCGCTGGTGAACGTCTACACCGATGGCAGCGTGCTGGTGACCACCGGCGCGACGGAAATGGGACAGGGCGTCCACACGCGCGTGCGGCAACTAGTGGCGGACGACCTTGGCGTTTCCTATGACGCCGTGCGCATCGGCACCACCAGCACGGAAAAGAACAACAACACCTCGCCGACGGCGGCCTCCAGCGGCACGGATTTGAACGGCGCCGCGGCGCTGGACGCCACCGGGCGCATCAAGGCACGGCTGGCGGAATTCGCGGCCACACTTCTGGGGACGCCAGCGAACGAGCTTATTTTTCAGGATGAGCACGTGTTCGATCCCCGCCGGCCCGAGCGGCGGATCGCGTTTGTCGATCTGGTTTGCAAAGCCTACATCGAGCGCATCAACATGGGCGAGCGCGGTTTCTATGCGACGCCGGGCGTGGATTTCAACCGCGAAACCGGCAAAGGCACGCCATTTCTCTATTACACGAACGGAGCGGCGGTCTCGGAAGTGCTGATCGATCGTTTCACCGGCGAGATGAAAGTGGCGCGGGTTGATCTGCTGATGGATGTCGGGATGCCGATCAATCCCGGCATCGATCGCGGGCAGGTCGTCGGCGGTTTCATCCAGGGAATGGGCTGGGTGACGACGGAGGAACTGAAATACGATGCGTCCGGGCGGCTGCTGTCGCATTCGCCGACGACGTACAAGATTCCGAACATCAGCGACGTGCCGGAGATATTTAACGTGGCGTTTTTCGACAATCCGGACAGCGTGGTGAGTTTGAAGCGCTCGAAGGCGGTGGGCGAGCCGCCGTTGTTGCTGGGGCTTTCGGTCTGGGCGGCGGTGAAAAATGCGATGGCGTATGCGGCTCACGGGAAGGTGCCGCAGTTGGCGCTGCCGGCGACGGGGGAGGAGATTTTGATGGCGTTGACGCGGGCGGGGAGAAACGCGGCGGCGATCCGCGCGACTGCGGCGCTCTAATCAAAAAGCGTCGTGAACTGAAAGGTGGCGGCGTCGAACAGGCCTTTGTCGGAAAGTTTCAGGGCGGGAATCACGAGCAGGGCCATGAACGAAAGGGTCATGAAGGGGGCGGTGAGCGTGGACCCCAGTTGTTTCGTGGCCATTTCCTGCAAGGCGCCGTATTGAGCGCCCACTTCCTCCCCGGAGTTTGTGGACATGAGCCCCCCTACCGGCAATGGCAGGATCAGATCGGCGACGCCGTCCGTGACCGCCAAACCGCCGCGCGCGACAATGACGGCGTTCACCGCGCGAGCCAGCGATTCATCATCCGCGCCCACGGCAACGATGTTGTGCGAGTCGTGCGCCACTGATGACGCTATCGCGCCGCGTTTCAGTCCAAAGCCATGAACGAACGCAACGGCCGGCGGCTTGCCATCAGCGAGATAGCGATTTACGACCGTGATTTTGAGCAGATCGCGCGTCACATCGGCAACCGCATATCCGCCCGCGATCGTTGGCGCTTCCCATTTCACGCCGGTGATCAACTGGCCATCCTCCGCTGCGATGACGCGCATGCGATCGCCTCCAGCAAGCACAGCGAATTCGGAGGCGTGGCGAAAGCCCCCGGCAAATTGATTCGGGGCGTCGACCGGAACGCGGGGAATGAGAGAATGGCCCGCTTCCGCAACGAGTTGGCCGCGGATATAGGTGCGAAGAATATGCGGGGCGGTGAAATCGGTCAGCGAGTCGGTCTCGATGAAATCCGCGGAATCGCCCACGCGCAGCAGGCCCACGTCAAGACCGTAATGCTCGACCGGGTTGATGCACGCGGCGCGCAGCACATTGGCAAGCGGCACACCGGCGGCGAGGGCGCGGGTGGTCAGCATGTTGATGTGGCCCTTAAGCAGGTCGTCAGGATGCTTGTCATCGCTGCAGAGCATGATGCGATCGGGGTGCGTGACCAGCAGGTTCCAGAGCGCTTCATAGTTCTTCGCGGCGGACCCTTCGCGGACCAGGATGTTGGCGCCATGCGAGATTTTTTCGAGCGCTTCGCCGAGCGTCGTGCATTCGTGGTCGCTGGTTATGCCCAGGTGCGATGCGAAATAGCGCGCGGCGGCGTCTCCGCGAAGGCCGGGCGCATGGCCGTCGATCCGCTTCTTGCGGATACGGGCGGCGGCCAACTTCGCGCGCAGCTCCGGATCATCCGCCAGCACGCCGGGGAAGTTCATGACCTCCGAGAGATAATGGCAATCGCCGGCATCAAAAAGCGCCTCGACATCCCTCGCGGAAACCACCGCGCCCGCCGTTTCAAACGCGGTGGCCGGCACGCACGCCGGCGCCCCGAAGCAGAACGTAAACGGAACCTGCCGGGCATTCTTTACCATGAAGCGAACGCCGGCCACGCCCAGGACGTTGGCGATCTCGTGCGGATCCGAAACCGTAGCCACCGTGCCATGCGTGACGGCGATCCGCGCAAACTCGCTGGGAACCAGCATTGACGATTCAATGTGCACATGGGCGTCGACAAATCCGGGTAGCAGGAATGTCTTCGGTGATTGGGATGTCGGCGTAAGGCTGACGATTCGCCCGTCTCGCACCTCGACGACCACGGGGACGGGCGCCCCAGTCCATGGGGAGACAACATTGGCGGTGATCTGCATGCGAACAGCCCGAGACTGGGACGAAGCGCCGCGAAGTTCACAACTGAAACGCGTTGCCCAGTTCTACCAAACGCGATGCCGGAGTACCAACCGGCGAGCCCAGGATGATCAGGTAAGGCCCTTTTTGAAAGAGCAGGACGCCGCCGGGATCGTTAGATTTGCCGGATGAGCCGGTCTTGGCGGTGAGATCCGTTGAAAGACCGTTCACCCCCGCCACGGTCGTGGAGTTCCACCCCTTGAGCCCGATGGTCCAGCGGAACATGAGCCATGTGTTCAGCGCGCTGCGCGATGAACCGTAATCGAAAACCAGCGCGTTCCAATCCTGCCGGCTGTCATCCCGATACACCGCCTGCGTGATTCCCTTGGGAATCATGCGGCGAACGATCTCCGGCGTATCGTCAGGCTTGCCCGGGCGGCCTCCCGTTTTGGATCCGAACATCTGCTCGGGTCCCTGCACCTTCGCCCCCTGCAGGACAAGTCCGGCGGGCAGGCGTGCGGGAAGAACCGCCATGGCGCCGGGCAGCGCTCGCGCCGGCCCCGTTCGCACGTTGCCGACATTTTTCGCGAGGCGCTCGGCGACCGGTCGCATGGCGCGCGAGCGGGCGTAGATCACGATGGTGACGCCTTCCCGCTGCAGCACGTAGGTGGTCGAGTCCGCGCCGCGAATGGCGCTGCCGGTGTATGTGCCGCCGTCGGGGCGATCGATGCGAACAGGCGTGGCGGCGGCGCCGCTGGCGCTGGTGATCGTTCGGGTGAGAGTGCTCGGCTCGCCGGGCGGCGCGTCGGAGGTGTCGACGACGTGTACGTAGACTTGATCGTCAGCAGGGTTGGCGGAGGGGGGCGTTGCCCCGGCGGGCACAGGCGCCGCTGGATCGGCGGCGTAAACGGCGGAGGTCATCGCCGTCGCGCCGTCGGGCAATGATTCACCCGTCATGCCCGGCGGCAGCCAGTCCTTGGGAACCGTGAGATTGTCTTTTCCCGAATCGCCGGGCGCGGCTGGCTCCTCAAGATTCTGCGAGACGATGGAGATGGGAATCGTGGGACTCGCGGGATCGGTATCGACGGGCAGCTCCGTCATGCTGCCGGCCATGGGTCCGGGGATGGCCGGAGCGGCAAGAGCGACCGGCGGCGAGTACGAAATTCCGCGCACGAAAACAAACCATCCGCCCGCGCCCATCAGTCCGATGTAGAGAACAAACATCGCGGCGGCGGCAAGGGCGGGGCCGAGGAGTGGCACTTGCCAGGTTGCAGCCGGCGCGGCGCCGATGGGCTGCCCGCAGTTGCCGCAGAAAACTTCGCCGGTGGCGGCCGGCGTCTTGCAAGCGCCGCACACGGGCGGGCCGGCGCTGGGGATGTTCGCTTTGCCTGCCGCAAGATAGGCGGGAACGATCAACGTGAACGGCGGCAGCAGAAACAGCACGCCCGCCCACGAGGGCTTTCCACGCGCCGCCGCCATCGACGCCCACAGCATTCCGAACACAAACAGGTTGAAGATGGGAATGAACAGGGCGAGAAACCACCATCCGGAACGCTTCCCGATGAAACACATGAGAAAGATGTTGCAGATCGGGACCCACGCCATCCAGCCATTGGCGGTCCCGGTTTTGCGAGCCATGATCATCAGCGTAATGCCGAGATAAACATACATGAACAGGCTGATTAACAAGGCGATGGCCATCGCGACGGCGAAGCCAGCGAGAATGCTGCCGATGGAGAAGTCAGGCATGGGTAGATCGGGCATGGGACCCTCGCTGTAAGCGGACTACGGCAAGCGCGTGCCGTCCATCGTACAGAATTTGAGATTCGCGGCGACTTCCCGGCCGCATTTGGGACAGCGGCGCGGCTGCGGGGTGGGCTTCGGCGACGCAGTCGGAACGGGCGTGGGCGTAGGCGTAGGCGTAGGCGTAGGGGTGGGCGCAGGCGTGGCAGCGGGCGAGGGAGTCGCGACCGGCGTCGGCGCCGTTGCGGCGCGCGATGCGGGAGCCTGCAGCGCCTTGAGCACCAGCATCAGCTCAAGTTCCAACTGCAACTCGCGCGGCGGCGCCGCCGACACCCACTTGCCGTTCACCCGGTGATGCCATTGCAGCGAGCGAATGCCGATCGTCCACTGCGTTTTGTCGGCATCCTCGGCGATGAAGCGGGCGTGGAGCAGGTCCACCTCTTCGCTCGTCAGGTCGCCGGTCTCGCGCGCATGCTGCAACGCGCGAGCGTACGTTTCCATATCCTGCGGCGTCACGGTTCGTTTCATGGGATGATCGCCTCCATTGCCGGCGCCGGCATCGTGGCCGCCTCCGCGCTTCCCTCGGGCTTCACGCCGTTGCCTGGTCGAATCGCCGGAGCGTCAAATTCCAGGTAACGTTCCACAGCCCGAATCACATCTTCCGCCGAAATCATATCCAGACACTGCGGAAGTTTGCGGCCATTGCCCAGCGTCACCGGACGCAGGCATAGACATTGGTCCTTGTGATCGCCATCGTGCAGCGGCTCGACCCGGCTCTTCCAGCAGCCCCCATTGTCGCAGCACGGCAGCGCTCCGTTGGTATGCAAAAACTGGTGATGCGGATAAGCCTCCCACTGCGGCGGCTCGCGCCCGCCGGCAATCACGACGCACGGCCGGTTTTTCGGCCGCCCAGCCCGCGTCTCAACCGCCGCCGCCAGGTGCATGAACATCGTCACCGGACACACCACCCCATCCGCATGCCACATCAGCCGCACCGCCTGGCGCAGACTCGTTTTTCCGACGAGATCAATCACATTCCGCAGCCGCGGATGATGATGTCCACCCTCCCCGCACTGCACAAAGCGGATCCGCCCCGCGAAATGATCGACTACCCGCTGCGAACGATCCGGGTCCCACCACTTGCAGGTGAAATCAAACTTCCCGCCGCTCACGATGATCCAGAACCGCGCCCCCAAACCCTGCGTCTCCTCGATCTGCGACATCCACCGGCGCTCGTCCCGCGAAAGATGGATGTCTCCCTTGAACGCGTGCGGCTCGATCGTCACGCCCAGGCGCTCCTGCAGAAACAGCCGGAACCCATGAATCATGTGATAGGGCAGCTGGTTCGAATGATTGATCAGCGGATACTCGCACTTGATGGATTCCACAGCGGGATCGTTTTCATCCAGCGCGGTAATCCATGGATTGTGTTCCCACAGCGCCGCGCAGGAAGTGCGGACATCCGTGAGGAACTCCCCGGGGTGGGTCCGGTGCAGATCGCGCACGGCGGCCGTGAGCATCAGGATATCACCGGGAGAAAGGCTGTTTCGAAGGATCAACTTTCTCATTTGTCACCTGTGCCATAGCCCTGGTTCGGATCCCTGAAATCATTGCGGCCATAAGGCAGATGAAAGAGAACCGCGGCCCGGGCGTAATCCTGCGCATCATCGCAGTCGTGCCAGAGCACATCATCCTTCCGGGTGGTGCGGCGATCGTTCATGATCGACCAGACGGCATAAGCGTCCGCATCGGGCGGCTGTGGATGGTTCCTGACGTACTCGCGATTGGCATCGCAAACGCCCGCCCTCTGGATGTCGCGCGCCAAATTGTGAATCAGACCCTCGACGAAGACCGGCTCGTTGCGCTCCACCAGGCTTCGCATCTTGTCGAGGGCGCCGCTCTTTCGCCAGGTTTCGACGTGCAAAGCGATGCACTCGGTCCGGAAGCCGAAGTTGAAATGAAGACAGCGGTGCGAAAACGTCGCGGATTGCGATTCGTACGCGAGCCGGAACAGCTCCGGCGAGAAATTGTAGAAGGGAATGAAGCGGCGCGACATCTTCACCAGCAGCGTGATCTGCCGCTCGTGGGCCCAATCGAGACCATCGACGAACGTGGAAAGGTCGCCGATGGTGGGCCGCGTCCGCTGCGGCGCGCTGATGAAATCGCCGCCGTAGCGTTCACACAACTTCTGAAGCTCATCCCGCTTCGGGCTGCCGTCATCGTGAACCAGCACCGGCATGTGCGGATAGTTCCGGGCGCGCGATTCCAGATGCAGGTGGACGTACGGCGTCGCGGCGAAGGTGCCGATGACAAGACCCACCGAGGGCGCCCGGGTCGTGAAAATATTCCGCATGCCGGTATGCTCCTGGGTCGATTCGAGCGTGCCTAAATTCACTTCACAAAATTCGCAGCGCGGCTGCAGTGTCACATTGATGAGTTCGCACCGCGGACAGCGGGCGAGATTTTCCGGAAAACCCGCCGGCGGATTCCAGGGCTTCACGACGGCCTCGGGCACCAGCGGCGCGCCCGACTTCTGCAGATCTTCCACCGCGGCAAAAAACTCCAGTCGGGCCTCAAACAATCGTTCGTCCGGCTCGCCATCCAGCGTCTGCATGAGCGAGTCGACAGGCGGCGCCGCAGCCGCGGCCGCCCAGGCGCCTTGCCGCCAGCAGTACCACCTGCACGTGTGAACGCCGGCCGTCCACAACCCGCCGGCGTCGTCGAGCAGAAAAAGAGTCAACAGGCGATTCTCCGCCATCTCAGAGCTCAGGCGGCCCAGCTTGTAAGATTCGCGCACCCGCGCCACCGCCCGGGCAATGAATTCGACGGAAGTGGATTGCGGGCGAATCTCCCCAACCTCATCGTCATTCGTCTGAGCGATCACCTGGGTAACCAGCGCCGCGGGAGCGTCCAATTCGGCCGAAGGCTCCGGCGACGGCGCCCACCCGCTGTTTCGATGGGCATACCAGGTGCGGCTCTGCGGGCCCAGCGTCCAGTAGCAACCGGAGGAATCGCGAAACTTCAGCTCCTCCAGCGATGTCGCAACCTGCCGCAGCGCCGGCAGACGCGTGTCCAGGTCCTTGCGGATAACATCCGCGAGAGCCCGGGCATCCTGCGGCCGGCAACTGTGGAGAGCCACCATCGTTTCTTATCCTTGCTGCGGAAGCGCCTGAAACGCCTTCCATCTCATGTAACGCTTGTATTCCTCAGAGTTCTCGCAGGCGTTGAGATCGGCGCGCAGCCGATCGAGTTCGTCCAGCGCCGCGCGCCAGCGCGGCTCCAGGCTCGATCGCTGGTTGCGGGCATAACGCAGACGCTCACGGATGATATCGATCTGCGTCTGGTACGTGGCCGCATCCAGCGCCGTGCTGAACAGCGAATACATGTCGCCCACAAAGTTCGCGATCGGCTTGGCGTACTCAGTCTCGGCGTACTTCTGCAGGATGTTGAACTTCTCCGGCGCCGCCGCCTTGTCAAAGCCCCGATCCAGGAAGCCCTGCACGTAACCGTCGCGGATTTCCTCCGCCAGCATTTCCTGACCGGCTTTCTTGGCCATGTCAACGGCTGCCTTCTTGCCGGCATCGCCGGCGGCTTTCTTACGCTCCTCGATGTCCTTGAAGTATTTGTCCCACTTCGGAGCGCTCTTAATGACCGTCTTCACCACCGATTTCAGGGCCGCGTCGATCAGCTTCTCCGCAACCTTCTTGCCCGCGAACTGGCCGACCTTCATCCACTTCTTGCCCGCCTCCGAGGCCAGCCATTCCTTCCCTTCCTTCGTGAGCAGCCAGCGGAAACCCTGGAATCCGGAACGGGCCGCTTCCAGCTCGCGCGCAATCACACCCCCCGCGAGAAAGGCAATATCCACCACGCCGCTCCAGTACGCCTGTTCCGTCGTCGTGTTGTAGACCCGGTCAAGATCCGTTTCGATCGCCTGCCAGACGTTGAACGCATCACGCAGAATCCGAACCCGCTGCTGCTGAAGCTCAAATGCGTCCCGCTCCTTCTGGCACGGATCCTTGCGGCTCGACTCGGATGCGGACGAGTCACTGGCATGCGGCGGGATGACCGAGGGCAACGAACTCTCGCTTGAGGACGGCGAACTGCTCGAAGGTGAACTGCTGCTCGATGACGAACTTGAACTGCTCGATGACGAACTTGAGCTGCTCGACGATGAACTGGAACTGCTTGAGGAGGATGACGAACTACTCGACGATGAGCTCGAACTGCTCGAGGAGGATGACGAACTCGAACTGCTGGATGACGAACTCGAACTGCCCGAGGACGACGAACTGGAACTGCTGCTCGAACTCTGGTCCGTGCTGCTGCTCGAGGAACTTGGCGGAAGGCTCGAGCCGCTCTCGCTGCTCGACGAACTGCTCGGCTTGTTCTCGCCCGACCACACGTACGTCTGCGTCCCTTCGCCATGCGGCGTGATGTAATAGACGAACGTCGCCGTCGCGCCCGGAATCATGTCGATGGAACAGGTCGTATCGAATACGCCGTCGCGCTCCGCCACGGTCACATCATCTGAATGGACCAGCGCCCCATCCACCTTCACCGAACCCACCAGGTGCGTATTGGGCGTATCCTCATTCGCATACCGAACCTTGATCGTGAAATCATAACGCGTCTGGTTGTAGCCCCGGCCCGGCCCATGCGGATGGCCCGACACGTCCAGGCTCAGGATGTGCGGATTGGGCGTGTGGCTCGCCGACGACAGCGGATCGCCCTCCGTCCAGGTCCAGGTCTCCGTTTTACTGTCATTCCCATCCGCGTGGATGTAGGCGGTGACCGTGATGGTCTCCCGCGGACTGATCGCGATCGGGGTCTCATAGAATTCCTCCCCCAGGTGTCCCAGGTCCCCGAATTGCTTCGACTGCGCGTTGCCACCCGCGCCAAATGTGGGCGATTCATGAATCCGCAGAAAGACCGTTCCCCGTTGACCCGTGTTGTTGCAGTGGCCGATGCGGATTTCCATGTGGTAGTTGGTCTTGCCGGCCTCCTCGCTTTGTTCGATTTTTCGCAGGTGAACGTTGAGGTACGTGATCGACAGCAGGTCCTGCGAAGAGCTTGAGCTCGATTCGTCCGAGCCCGAACTGCTGGACTCCACGCTTGAGTCGGAGGACCCGCTGTCGCTCGATGCCGAGGGCAGCGGATCGCCCGTTCTCCACGACCAGCGCCGCACAGAGCTGCGCTCATTGGCGTTGCACAATTCCGCACTGATGTTCAGCGAGTCGCCGGGCGACAGGGTGACGGTCGCATCGACCGTTGCTTCACCCGAGCCCTGCAAATCAGGAACCGAGTACGCCCCCGCGGAGCTGCCGCTGCCGCCGCTCACCGCCTGCAGATCGATGTTCGCCCAGGCCTTGTCGCTGCCGCTCGAGTGATAGCCGGCCCGGACATGCACCTTGTAATTGTGCGCCGGCCCGGCGCCCGCGAGCCCCAGGTCCACGATGTCGGCATTGAGGTACGTAATATCCAGCGGGCCGCCTGAACTGGAACTATCCGCTGATGAGCTGTCCATCGACGAATCGCCGGAAGAATCCCCGCTGCCGGAAGACCCGCTGATGTCCGTCGACGACGACGACACCCCGGACTCCGACGAGACCGAACTCGATGATTCCGCCAGCGAACTCTGCGAGCTCAATGAACTCTCCGAACTCATCGAACTTACTGAACTCAATGAGGTTTGGGAGGACTGACTAACAGCGCTGGCCGACGAATCCGACGCGCCCGGCGCACCCGACGATCCATCCAGCGAGGACTCGGGGCTCGACTCCGGCGGCAAATCCCCGGGACCCGTCGTGACCACCCCGATCAGCGGAATCTCCGGCGGCAAGTCGCCTGTCAACCCGGGGATGCCGGTGCCGCTGGCGCCAGGGCTCGGACTGGGAACCGGGCTGGGAGTGGGCGTCGGGCTGGGCGTCGCGCTCCCCATTGGACTGGAGGTTGGACTCGCGGTCGGACTCGACGCAGGGCTCGACGTGGGGCTTGATTCGCCGCCCCCGTCGCCCGGCTTTCCTCCAGGCTTGTCGCCCGGCTTGTCCGGCGGCGATTTCGCACCCCCGCCATCGACCAGCGGCGGAGTGAACCCGCCCAGACCCGCACCCCCGCCGGGAGGACCTCCCGCCAGACCCGCCTTGCCCGCGCCCGGACTGTTCACCACGCCTTTTACCGTTCCGCCCGCTTCGTTCCCGCCCCCGTTGTCGCCAAACGCCAGCTTCGCCAGCAGCACCTGCACCAGCGTCGCAATGAACGCAAAAAGCAGCAGCGTCGCCGTCTGGCTCGCCGGCGGACGCGGCGCCGTCAGGTTGAACAGCAGCAGCACCCCAGCCACCGTCGCCCCCAGCCCCAGCGGAATCGAGGCGCACGCCCCGCACGTCGGCTGCAAAAGCCCCGCCAACAAAAAGCCCGGACCAATCCCCGCCATCACCACCTGCAACGACTGCATCGTCACAAGCCACGCATTCTTCCCCTTCATCGCCTCGCCCATCAGCTGCGTCGCAAGGCTCGTGATCAGCCCCACCAGCATTCGTCCGGGGTTGGAAAGGCCCATAAAGCTGAAAAGGATGCCCAGGCTCAAGCACCCCGGCGTGTTCAGCGGCAGCGCCCACGACCACAACAGAATCATGCCCAAGCCAATCAAAAACGCCCCCCACGCCGCCTTTCCCCCGCGTCCCAGCACGCCGAGGAACGCAAACGGCGCAGTGATCATCGCCTTGAACGCCTTCACCGGCCCGGCACGAAATGTGGCGAACACGAACGACCAGAACAACGCCGACATCGTCCCCCAGATCGCCATCGACGAGAATACCGTGTTCGCCGTGCTGCGAACCCCGGTGCCCCACACGTTCAAAAACGGCGTAACCGATAGCGGAATTCGGCCCAATAGCGGTATCTTCGTCCACCCCCGCATCAGCAACCCGCTGAGCCCCATGTCCGTCGGTTGCAGGGTGTATTCCCGGTCCGTCCCCTGGTTGAACCAGATCACCAGGTACGTGTGAATGAACCAAACCGTGATAAACGTAAGGATCGCGATCGGAATGCGGATCAGCAGGAAATTGATCAGCGCCTTGCCGAGAATCTGCTTGAAGTTGATCCCCTTGGTCTCCGCCGCAGGCAGGCCCGCGATCGGAGCGACCTCCGGAGATGGCGATGGAGCGCTTTCAATCGGAGCGCTCGCCACCGGAGCGCTTGCAACCGCAGCACTCGCCACCGGAGCGCTGACCACCGGCGCACTTGGCGGCGCGGGAACACTGGACGGCGGTGGCTGCGACGCCCCAGTCCTCGGCCGTGCCGGCGCAGGCGCCCCCGGCGGACGACCGCAATTCGGGCAGAATCGCACGCTCGACGGCACCTCGGATCCACATGATGAACAAACCGCCACGGCCGCTCCAAAGAAATCAGTCCAACCGCTCCACCGGTTCCACCAGAACAAAACTGCTATGCGTCATTTCCTGATAACCCCAGCTGTTAATCTTCGTGGTCGTATCCACAAAAACCTGGTACACGCCCGTGTGCGGAAATGGAACATTGATCTGCCCCCCGGGCGCAACCGAAAACTGCGTCGACCGGCGAATCCAGACCGGGGCCGCCTCCTTCCCCGGATTCACGATCGCCACCGATTCCCCACGATTGATCCGCACCCAGCCCGGACGCAGATGAATCCCATCCACCCGCATCACCGCAGGCGCTGTCCGCAAATCGCTCGGCGCCAGAAACGGCGCCGCAATCACCGCCGCTATCGTCAAGCACACCAGCGGCATAATGCACCACCGCGTCAGCCGCACCCGGTGAACAAACGCCAGCACCCGATCCCACTTCCAAACCACCAGCCCCAGCGGAACGCCGTACGCCAGGTGCCCGGTGTACGCCACCGCAATCCCAAGGTTGTTCCCCGCCAGATTGAAAATCCAAAGAAACGGCGAGCAAATCGCCAGCGATTCCAAAATCATCGCCCACACCACTCCCCACAACCAATGCCGCCGCGGCATCGCCAGCGCGTACATGATCCCGAAGGTGATCCCGTTCAACGTGTGATACGACCACCCCAGCGTATCGGTGAACGGCGAAGAAGCACGCGCCTCCGCCAGCCAGATGCCATACGCCTCGATCGGATAGAACGGCAGCTGCCCCACCATCTGAAAAGGAACCCGCCAGACGTCATAGCCAATCGTCCCCAGCGCCCCGCCAACAAACCCCAGAATCATCGCCTCATTGAGCCGAACGCTGTCGCCGCGCCATCTGCCAAACGACGCTTCGATCCGGTTTCCCGTCCCCGTCCCCGCCAGACCAGCCAGCAGTCCCAACGCCACCAATCCGATGCTGCAAGGCAATGTCAGCCACAGGGCCGCGCCGCTCAACGTCCCAACCCCCCACACCTTCACCAAAATCGCCAGCCCGCTCGTTGAACTCAGCAGCACGCATAGCCATCGCAGCCAGATGGCGCTGGACACGTCGCGCGGAGATTGAGCCGTGGCGGATGTCATGTCGAGAACTCGTAGACGTGGAGATAACTGATTGTAAACGCGGGATCGCACAACACGCCAGCGGAAACTGCTCCGGTCACCGCTTACGAGCAATCCATAATCCGTGTTCTAACAACCATTTTCCGGGAACCCCACGACGCCCCTCACGCACCCTTGCCCGCCCGAATCGCCGTGCGAATCTCGTTCAGCAGCTGATCCACCTTGAACGGCTTGAACAGCACCGCCGCCAGCCCCTCGTGGCTCGCCCGCACAATCGAATGATTCGGATCGTACCCAAACCCCGTCATCAAAATCACCGGCGGGTTGTGCCCGATCTTCTGCGCCGCCGCAAAAATCTCGTACCCGTTCTTCTTGGGCATCTTGATGTCCGAAAGAACCAGGTCGTATCGCGCCTGTGCCGCCAACAGCGCACACGCCTCCCCGCCATCCTGCGCCGTATCCACCACGCATCCAAAACGTGCCAACAGATCCGCAATCGTCTGCCGAATGTTTGGCTCATCATCCGCCACCAAAATCCGCTTCCCACTCAGCACCGGATCATGCTCGCGCGCCGTGTCGTCCGACCCAAGAATCGTCTTCGGCCCCTCCGCCACATCCCGCACGCTCCGCCGAATCTTGCTCGCATTGTCGATGATCACCTGCAGCCGCCGCCGCATGTCATCATTGCCGATGTAATCATCCATCAGCAGCGTCGCCTCTGACACAATATCATTCAGCGGACCAGCCACCTCCGAATTCACATCGCTCGCCAGCTGCCCCGTCGTCGCATGCCGCTCCACCACCAGCAGATTCAAAATGTTCAGCGCAATCGCCACATATCGCCCAAAAATCTCCGCGAACTGCCGATCATCCTCCGTAAACGCCGCCGGATATTGGCTCTCAATATTGAAAATGCCAATCACCTTGTCGTGCAGCATCAGCGGAACCGTCAAGCTGCTCCCCGCATTCGACAGCCCCGTCACATATCTGGGATCCCGCCCCACATCCGAACAAATATACGACCGCCCATTCGACGCCACCCAACCGGAAATCCCATTCCCCTCCGGCTGCGCAAACAGCTCAATCTCCATCGCCTCCGTCGGCATCCCCACGCAAATCACCAGCTCCAGCTTGTTCGTCTTCCGATCCAGCAGCCGAATCGCAAAATGGTCAAAGTGCATCAGCTGCCGGCAAAACTTGATGATCTTCTCTTCCAGCAGCTTCAACCGCTGCCCCACCGACAGCTTCGCGATCGCCTCCCCCTCCAGCCGCACCAACTCCCCGCCCGCCTGGTCAATCGCATCAATCTTCTGCTGCAGCCGCCGCCCGCTCGTCGCATCCCAGCAAATCGCAACAATCCGTGAAATCGTCCCCGAAGACCCCGGCTCCGCCCCAACCACGCTCCCGTCCATCACCGGCGAACAAAACAACTCAAAATAATTCGTCTCATCAATGCTGAACGAAAACTTCCGCGACCGCGCGCTCTGCGCCGCGACGAACGGAACCCCCGCCCCCTGTTCGCGCTGCGGCGTCGATTGATGCGTGAACACGTTCCACGCCTCGTGACATACCGCCCGAATCCGATCCCGCACCGGCTCCGACCACTGCTTCATCCGCCGATTCGCCCAAAGAATCTGCCCGTCCTGGTCCGTGATGCAAATCCCCTCCCCGATCGTATCGAGGATCAGCCCCGATTGCTGCGACGCCAGCGCCCGCTCCAACGGCAAAAAATCCGCCGAATCCGAAAACACCGCATCAAAAGACCCCGCCCGGAGCTCCGCCAGCGCCGATTCCATCGATGGCGCCACCGTCACCTCATGCTGCGTCCGAAGCAAATCGATGATCGAGCGATGCCGGGAATCCGGACCCGTCAGAACAAGCAACCGCTGCGTAGTGGAGGCATCAACCATAACGTAACGCAAGTATAGGCACCGCCAACGCCCCGAATCAACGAAGACTTCCCAGTCGTGCCGACGCCCCCGTCGGCATTGCAACCGCAGTTGCATCTGCCTGTCGGTCTGACCAAGAGAACTTACACCACCAAAACCTGTGCATCATTCCTTCGCGTTGCGGCCTTTGCGCAGCATCGAGTAAGATTCGCCCTCTCCAGGAGGATGAATGCAGCTCTCCAAACGCACCCAATACGGTCTGCGAGCCATGATTTGCCTCGCCGACGCCTACCAGCGCGGCTACTTGCAAACCAAGGAACTCGCCGCCCGCGAGGCACTCCCCACCAAATTCCTCGAATCCATCCTCTCCGCCCTCACCCGCGGAAAATTCCTCGTCTCTAAAATCGGCGCCACCGGTGGCTACCGCCTGGCCAAGGCCCCCAAGGACATCCTCGTCGGAGACATCGTCTCCCGACTCGAAGGCAAAAAGCTTATGGAAGATCAGATCGACGCCGAGCCCGGCGAACGCCCCGGCGAAGTCGCCGTCCGCATCATCCAGTCCCAACTCTCAACCGCCGTCCGCGACGTCCTCAACACCATGACCATGGCCCAACTCGCCGAACAAGTCGGCCAGGGCAGCCAGGGCCAGATGTATTACATATGACCCTTGACCCCTCGCAACTTCTCCCCCCGCCTCCTGGATCACCCAGCGTGGTTCCGCCAAATCACCCTGCCGCGCCGGTCAAACACGGCCGACTCTTCAACCACATCCGCTCCAGCATGTTCTCCGGCCTGATCACGCTCGTGCCGCTGTTCATCACCATCTACCTGCTCGTCTTCCTTTATGGGCTTGCGACCTTCGCCTCCAGGCCCGTGGCGCAAGCACTCGCGCCCATCTCCGTCAACATCCTCTATCCGCCCCCCTCTCCGGATAAAGAGGCCGAACTCGATATCTATAACGCCAGGGTCAAAACCATCACCGCATGGACCTCCCCCATCCTTGCACTTCTCATCACCATCATCGTCGTCTACATCCTCGGCGTTCTCTCCTACTTCACCCTCGGCCGCAGAATCCTCGCCCAGTTCGAACACTTCATCGAAAACCTCCCCCTCATCAAAGGCATCTACGGCACCACCAAACAAGTCATCGGCGTCTTCCGCCAAAGCGGCGGCGGACAGGGCTTTCAGCGCGTCGTCCTCGTCCAATTCCCCCGCGCCGGAACCTGGGCCGTCGCCTTCGTCACCAACACCCTCCACGACGACGCCACCAACGAACAACTCGTCTGCTGCTTCATCCCCATGACCCCCAACCCCACCTCCGGATTCTTCCAGATGTTCCCCGAAAAAGACCTCCGCCCCACCGATTGGACCGTCGACATGGGCATCAAAATCATCCTCTCCGGCGGCCTCCTCGCCCCCTCAAACCTCCACACCGGCCCAATCACTCCCGCCACCTTCCCCCCCGCACCCACAACCTGATCCCCCAACAGCTGCAAAAGCCGCTCCTCTTCGTGTCTTCACGCCCTTCGTGCCTTCGCGCCCCCGTCCCCAAGAACCCGCGAATTCCAAACGACGCACGCCCCTCGCAACATCGCAAAAAACAGAGAAGCCCGGACCAACGATCCGGGCTCCTCGCATTCTTTCAAACAGCCATCAAACCCGATCAGTAATCCCCATGATCGTGATCATGTCCGCCGCCGCCCTTCTTGTCTTCCTTCTTGGGCAGCTCGCTGATGATCGCATCCGTCGCCAAGAGCAGGCTCGCAATGGACGCCGCATTCGACAGCGCCGTCCGCTCCACCTTCGTCGGAACGATCACGCCCATCTTGATCATGTCGCCATATTCGTGCGTCAAAGCGTTGTACCCGAAGTTCTGTTCCTTCGAATCCATCACCTTCTGCGCCACGATCGAGCCGTCCACGCCGGCGTTTTCGCTGATCTGCTTGATCGGGGCGTAAAGCGCCCGCTTGATGATGTCAGCGCCGATGCGCTCATCGCCATCCAGCTTCAACTTCTCGATCGCCGGAATCCCGCGAAGAACCGACACGCCGCCGCCAGGAAGAATCCCTTCCTCAACCGCCGCCCGGCACGCATGCAGCGCATCTTCAACCCGCGCCTTCTTTTCCTTCATCGCCGCTTCCGTCGGAGCGCCAACCTTGATCACCGCAACGCCGCCGGCCAGTTTCGCCAGCCGTTCCTGCAGCTTCTCACGGTCATAGTCACTCGTCGTGCGGTCGATCTCGTTCTTGATCTGCTCGATGCGGCCCTTGATGTCCGCGCTCTTGCCGGCGCCTTCGATGATCGTCGTGGTCTCTTTCTCCACGCGAATCTTCTTCGCACGCCCAAGATCCTTCACTTCCAAAGTCTCCAGGCTGATGCCCAGTTCCTTAAACACAGCCTTGCCGCCGGTAACGGTCGCAATGTCTTCCAGCATCGCCTTGCGGCGATCGCCAAAGCCCGGCGCCTTCACGGCAACGACCTTCAAGGTCCCGCGCAGCTTATTCACAACCAGCGTCGCAAGCGCCTCGCCTTCAATATCCTCAGCAATGATCAAAAGCGCCTTGCCCGCCTCGGCAACCTTGCCCAAAATCGGCAGCAAATCCTTGATCGCCGTGATCTTCTCTTCATGAATCAGCACATATGCATCTTCAAAGTTCACATCCAGCGTGTTCGGATCCGCAAAGTGCGGGCTGATGTATCCCTTGTCAAACTGCAAACCTTCCACCAGGTCCACAACCGTATCCAACCCCTTGCCCTCTTCGATCGTGATCACGCCATCCTTGCCCACCTTGTCCATCGCGTCGGCAATCATCTGGCCGATCTGCTGGTCCTGGTTGGCCGAGGACGCGCCGACCTGCGCGATCTGCTTCGTGTCGCGCACCGGCGTGGAAATGTTGCCAAGGTGCGAGAGCACCGCGGCCACAGCCTTATCGATGCCGCGCTTCAGCATCGTCGGGTTCGCCCCCGCCGTCACATTGCGAAGCCCTTCATCAAAGATGGCCTCCGCATAAACCGTGGCGGTCGTCGTGCCGTCGCCGGCAACCGTCGACGTCTTCGAAGCGACTTCCTTCACCAGCTGCGCGCCCAGATTCTCATGCGCGTCTTCCAGCTCAATTTCCTTCGCAACCGTCACGCCGTCTTTCGTGACCGTTGGGCTGCCGAAGGACTTCTCAATCACAACATTCCGGCCCGAAGGTCCAAGGGTGACCTTGACGGCCTGGGCGAGAATCTTGACCCCGCGACGCATCGCCTCGCGGGCATCTGTATCAAATACAATAGACTTGGCGGCCATGGGAATTTCTCCAGGGTATACGTGTCTCAATAATCATCTAAAACAAAAAGCCGCGCCAACGCGCAGCTTTATTCATCCTTCGATCACAGCGAGAACTTCATCCTCGCTGAGAACCAAAAACTCATCGTTCTCAATCTTAATCTCAGTCCCGGCATAAGAAGCGAAGATCACTTCGTCGCCCTTCTTCACCTGGAACTTCGCGCGCTCGCCAGAATCAAGCAGCTTCCCATCCCCAACCGCGATCACGGTCCCGCGCTTCGGCTTCTCCTTCGCCGTCTCCGGCAAAACAATCCCGCTCTTCGTCTTCGACTCCGCCTCAACCCGCTTGAGCAAAATCTTATCACCCAACGGACGAACCTTTGCTGCCATGTCTGTAACTCCTTGCAAAAAGAATCAAAAATCAAAAATCGAGAAGTAAGAATCAAGAAGCAAGAAGAAAAAAACCGGCTGACCTCCCACTTCTTGCTTCTTGCTTCTTACTACAGCCCTACGCCGGCCACTGGTTCTGATGAAACCGCCGCAGCGCCCGCGCCATCACTTCCAACATCAAATTCACATCCACCGGCTCACTCAACACCGTGAACGCATCAAACTTCAAAGCCTCCTGCAGGAGTTGCTGATCCTGCTGCGGCGGTGCGATCAAAATCACCGCCGGTCCTGACTTTCCTTCCGCCGGCCGCGCATCAAAGCGAACTTCAATCCGCCGTTGCGTCTCGCCGCCGTCGTTCCGCTCCTCCATCTTCATCTGGAAGTGAAAAGAACTGCCGGGATTCGCCGACCCGTCCGGCGGGGCATTTTTCTGCCGATGATTCTGCTCCCGCAACTTGTGAATCAATTGCAGCACATTCAAACCGCTGATCGCCGGCAACCGCGAATCCACAACCGCAAGGTGAATCGGAAAACGCTCAATCAACTCAACCGCCTGCGGCCCATTCGTCGCCTCAAACGTCCGCACGCCCATCGGCGCCAACAAATGCTGCAACGTCTGATACCACGCCTGACCGGCAAGAGGCTTTCGCTCCTCGTGCGTCAGAAGCAAATTAAGCCGAGTTTCGCCGCCCATGGGTTCACCGCCCCGCAGAATGCAAAGGGTGTACCCGACAATAATATCATCCGCCCATCAGTCCTTAAACATCTACCAGACATAATGTTAAGTCGAACAGTTGAGCTGAAGGATCGCCGCTCGAAAGACTGCCAAAGCGCGATCTTGCAAACTCCCCCGCCTGCCGCCGTGGCAGAGAACCACCCCCACAGCATTCGCCACCCATCCTGCATCGCCTCGAGCTCCCCATGCCAACACACCCACTCGTCAATCACATTCCGGGTGCCATTGCCCTCCGGGGCAGGGGCCCCCGGTGGGCATGCCCAATGTGTAACCTTATTTAATTGCACCCACTTCGAACGCCAGCGGCCGGTAGGACAAAAACCTCAACCCAGTCGACCGGCTCTCAACCATGGAGCCGATTATCAAACTCAAATGGAAGCAAGCTTCTACGGTTTCCGACTCGCATCATCCCCCACCGCCATCCCCGAACCCAGCACGGCCCTCCTAGCAGCGACCGCAACACTCGCCACGCTGACCACCCGCCGCTTCCGCAGCCGGCGCTTAAAGGAGTGGGGAAACGGGAGTGCATCGCGTAAGGGATTTTAGCCGCGTGCGCGGAACGGGACCTGAGGTTCTGCCTATCCGGTTCCCGTCATCCAGCCGTTCAGGGCGCAGATAGTTTCGCGGACTTTCGCGATCCGTGCTGAACTCCGCCAAAGGGCCAACTTATTCATCCAACTCCCGCCTCCCGCCACCGCCGCCAACGTCAAAACCTCCTCCCTTCCCACGTTTCTGCCAACGATGCGCAGAATAAACCGTGCCCAAAATACCCACGAAGAACCCCACCGGCACCGTCAAACATGCCACCATCCCAGCACTCCCCGCGCTCGGATCATCGGGATGCATCCGCACGAAATACCACATGATCACCATCGCAACCCCGACGCCCCCCGCAACGCCCAGTATCGCACCAATCACCACGACCAAAACCGCCTTGAGGGAAA